>Ga0207716_100646_pt1 | contig 10375 bp, 5 predicted proteins | sample TtaePargueraPR_FD_187739 | JGI IMG/M metagenome (GOLD analysis project Ga0207716, IMG submission 187739) | Aerobic enrichment media microbial communities from Bioluminiscent Bay, La Parguera, Puerto Rico - Tt and P2 (5) (SPAdes) | ecosystem: Environmental > Aquatic > Marine > Unclassified ... | reverse complement strand
GCTCGATAGGTTGGTGCGTCGGGCCGTCTTCACCCTGACCGATAGAGTCATGAGTCAGGACAGCAACGGTACGCTGCTTCATCAGTGCCGCCATACGCAGCGCGTTTTTGGCATAGTCAGAGAACATGTGGAAAGTACCACCGTAAGGCAGCAGACCGCCATGCAGTGCCATACCGTTCATGATGGCAAACATACCAAATTCACGTACACCGTAAGAGATGTAGTTACCAGGCTCTTTACCGGAAACATGCTTGAAGCTTGGGCAGCTTGTCAGGTTTGAACCAGTCAGGTCGGCAGAACCGCCCAGGAATTCCGGCAGCGTTGGTGCCAGTGCAGTAATGACATTTTGTGACGCTTTACGAGTCGCTACTTTTTCAGCTTTCTCGTTGGTTTCAGCAATCATCTTGTCAGTGACTTCTTTCCAGTTAGCTGGCAGCTCACCGGCCATACGACGTTTGAATTCAGCAGCCAGTTCAGGGTATTCCTTCTCGTAGGCAGCGAATTTTTCGTTCCAGGCGGCTTCTGCTTCAGCACCTTTGGCTTTGGCATCCCAACCTTCGTAAACGTCTTCAGGAATCACAAATGGCTCGTAGTCCCAACCCAGTTCTTTACGGGTCAGTGCCACTTCTTCTTCACCCAGCGCTGCACCATGGCAGTCGTGGCTGGCTGATTTGTTAGGTGAACCGAAACCAATGATGGTTTTACAGCAGATCAGTGACGGCTTGTCAGTGACTTTCTTGGCTTCTTCGATGGCTTTGTTGATAGCGTCAGAATCGTGACCGTCAACAGCTTGTACATGCCAGCCGTAAGCTTCAAAACGCTTGGCAGTGTCATCGGTGTACCAGCCATCGATATGACCGTCGATAGAGATGTTGTTGTCATCCCAGAATGCGATCAGGTTACCCAGGCCCCAGGTACCGGCCAGCGCACAGGCTTCGTGAGAAACACCTTCCATCAAGCAACCGTCGCCCATGAAGACATAGGTGTGGTGGTTGACGATGTCGTGACCTGGCTTGTTGAACTGGTCCGCCATCAGTTTTTCAGCCATGGCGAAACCGACACCGTTGGTGATGCCCTGACCCAGAGGACCAGTGGTGGTTTCAACACCCGGTGCATAACCGTATTCAGGGTGACCGGCACATTGAGAGTGCAGCTGACGGAATGTTTTGATTGAATCCATTGGCAGGTCGTAACCGGTCAGGTGCAGCAATGAATAAATCAACATAGAGCCGTGGCCGTTAGACAGGATAAAGCGATCACGGTCAGCCCATTTCGGGTTGTTAGGATTGTGCTTCAGGTGGTCGTTCCACAGGACTTCGGCGATATCCGCCATACCCATAGGCGCACCCGGGTGACCAGAATTCGCCTTTTGTACTGCATCCATACTCAGAGCACGGATTGCATTAGCTAAATGTCTACGTGTAGCCATTTTCTACATTCTCCTATTAAAAAAAATTAAGCCGCCCGCCATTTGATCGAGCAGCCCATACTCGGTATCTGATTTTCCGGGCCATGGCCTGTTTCAGCCACCTGTTTCATTGCTTCAAACAGGTCCCGTCTGACATCCGGATCGGCAGCCTGTTTGCGGCTGGCATCCAGACGACCACGGTATTGCAGTTCCAGGTCTTTGTTATAGCCAAAAAAATCAGGCGTGCAGACAGCCCCGTAAGCCTGGGCGACCTGCTGCGATTCATCATATAAATAAGGAAAGGAAAACCCTTGCTGCTTCGCAACCTTTTTCATGTTATCGAACGAGTCTTCCGGGTACTCTTCTACATCATTGGCCATGATGGCAACTGAGTTGATGCCGTATTGCTTCAGCTCATTGGTATCGCGGACCAGTCTGTCAATCACGGCCTGTACATAAGGACAGTGATTGCAGATGAACATAATCAGCAGACCATTTTCACCGCGACAGTCATCCAGCGTCCAGATTTCGCCATCGGTGCCCGGCAGCGAAAAATCAATGGCTGGCTGACCGAAGTCACAAACTGGTGTTTCTAAAGCCATAAACGCTCACTTCAGTTGCATTTTCTCGCAGTTTCAGGTGAATAATTTTACGCATGAAACCCGTTCGGAGTTTTGCATATTACCAGACAATTTCGATAATGCGAAATCAGGCTGTCCCCTAGTTACAAAGGTCGCAGGTTCTTGTATCCGGTCAAAAAACCGCTGTTGTGTTCGCTCAAAACGGGTGGCCGAATTATGTCGGGTGAACTCACCTCGCCTCAGCAAAAATTAATCAGCTCAAGCATAATAGACACCCTGTGTACATTGACCGGTCTAAACGAGCAAACACGTCAGGCTGGAAACTGATTAACAGAAATTCATGCAACCGTGCTCTATTCTGATTGATGGCAGCCCCTGACCCGGACATCCGAATCATTTATGGCTTCAAAGAAATCAACTCAAACTGCAAAGCGCAAACCAGTGAAACGCCGCAACCGCAATAGCTCTCGTAAAAATAACCGCGGTTTTATCAGTAAGGCAACGCTGTTTAAAATCCTGTTCACCCTGCTGGTTCTGCTGGGCTTGCTGCTGCTGTTTCTTGATGTACAGATCCGGCACCAGTTTGAAGGTAAACGCTGGGCTGTACCAGCCAAGGTTTATGCCCGGCCGCTGGAGCTTTATGCAGGCTCTCCTCTGTCTATAAATGATCTGAAAGTCGAGTTGCGTGGTCTTGGCTACCAGTTTGTGAGCAAGGCTTCGAAGCCGGGCCAGGCAGCATTTTCAGCCTCGCGCGCCATTATCTCGACCCGAGGCTTTAATTTTACTGACGGTAAAGAGCCTCCCCGCCGGATGGTGCTCGACTTTAATCGCCAGGGTTTGTCCAGTATCAGTGACTATCAGGGCAATGAACTCGCGCTGGTTAGATTGGAACCCGTCCTGATCGGGGGCATTTACCCACTCAATAATGAAGATCGTGATCTGATTCAACTGCAGGATGCGCCACCGGCGCTGATTGATGCCCTGATCGCGATTGAAGATCGCGATTTTTACGATCATCACGGCATCTCGCCCAAAGGTATCGCACGGGCGATGGTCGCCAATATCAAGGCAGGTGCTTTTGTACAGGGCGGCAGCACCCTGACTCAGCAGCTGATTAAAAACTTCTATCTCACCTCTGACCGGACGCTGATCCGTAAACTGCTGGAAATGCCCATGGCAATGCTGCTGGAACTGCATTACAGCAAGGATGAAATCCTGGAAGCCTATCTGAATGAAGTCTATCTGGGTCAGGATGGCGCCCGCGCCATTCACGGCTTCGGTCTCGGCGCCCATTATTTCTTCGCCCAGCCGATTCAGGAACTCAAACTGCACCAGGTCGCCTTGCTGGCCGGCATGGTTAAAGGCCCTTCCTATTACGATCCGCGCCGGCATCCTGAGCGCGCCAAAAAACGCCGTGATCTGGTATTGCGTGTACTCAGAGATCAGGGCGAAATCACTCAGGAGCAGTATCAACAGGCAATCAGCGCTGATCTGGATGTAGTCAAAAAAGGGACATTGCTGAAAGAAGCCTACCCGGCATTTCTGGATCTGGTGAAGCGTCAACTGAGACGTCATTATCGCGATGAAGATCTGAGTTCAGAAGGTCTTCGCGTTTTCACCAGTCTGGATCCCATCGTACAAAAAGCAGCCGAAGAATCATTGACCCAGACCATCAGCCAGCTGGAGCAGGCTTATCAGAAAGTCGACAAGCTGCAGGGCAGCATGGTGGTCACCGATCCGCAGACCGGCGAGGTGCTGTCAGTCATCGGTGATCGCAATACCCGCTACAAAGGCTTTAACCGCGCACTCGACGCCAGGCGACCTATCGGCTCCCTGGTCAAACCGGCTGTCTACCTGACTGCACTGGAGCAGGGATACACGCTGAGCACGCGATTGGATGATTCACCTTATTCGCTGTCACAGCCTAACGGTCAGACCTGGAAGCCACAGAATTTCGATAAGCGGTCCCACAGCGAAGTCACGCTCATAGAGGGCCTGACCCATTCCTATAATATTTCCACTGCCAGACTGGGTATGGAAGTAGGTCTCGAGAATGTTATCGATACCCTGGTCCGGCTGGGTGTTCGTCGTAAGCTGGATCCCTATCCCTCCCTGCTGCTGGGAGCTCAGGGTCTGTCGCCACTGGAAGTCGCCACAATGTATCAGACCATCGCCGCCAACGGTTTTCAGATGCCGGCCAGAGCGATTCGCACAGTGACTGACAGTGACGGTAATGCCCTGTCAAGTTATCCGTTCCAGCTCAAACAGACGGTCGCGGCAGAAGATATCTATCTGCTGCAGACCGCGATGCAGGAAGTGGCCCGCAGCGGCACCGCGGCCAGTATTTACCGCAGCCTGCCCGGCAGTATCAATGTTGCCGGTAAAACCGGTACTTCCGATGATCAGCGTGACAGCTGGTTTGCCGGTTTCAGCAATAACCGTCTAGCAGTGGTCTGGCTCGGTCAGGATGATAATTCACCGCTACCATTCACTGGCTCTGGAGGTGCGCTACGCACCTGGACCCAGTTTATGGCCAGTCAGCCGCTGGAAAGCTTTCACGCACCGACACCGGAAAATATTGAATGGCTGTGGGTGAATGAGGACAATGGTTACTTATCCGCCGCACAATGTGAAGATGCCCGGCAGTTGCCGTTTATTCGTGGCACAGCACCACAACAGACAGCGGAATGTTATCTCAAGGCAGATGAGCAGGACGATCCTGTCAGCCGCTCAATTGACTGGATAAAGGACTGGTTTCGCTAAGGAATGATTATGCGCTTATCCACACCCCGCCTGCTACTGACAGGTGTTTTTGTTGCGATGATGGCTGGCTGTAGCATAGCGCCATCACAAGCCCCCAGAGCGCCGGTGGAAGACCGGGGCACTGAGGCCGAAGCGAGGCCGTCGCCCAGACCGGCACCGCAGGAGCCTGCATCAGAACCGGCTGTCGCTACACCGTTACCTGATTCCGGTCCGTCTGCGACACCGAGCCCCTCTCCGGCACCCGCACCTCAACCGCAAACGCAACAAAGCCCCGCCGTGGTGGCGCTGCTCAGCGATGCTGAACAATCTCGTGATGCCGGTGATTACCGCGCCGCACAGGGTAGTCTGCAACGGGCACAGCGTATCGCCCCAAGAGATCCAGAAGTTTATTACTCCCTGGCCGCGACCCATATGGAACTGGAGGATTATGATCTGGCCGAACAGGTTGCGCTCAAGGGCGTTTCTGTCGCTCAGGGTAATGCCTATCAGCTGCGCCGGCTCTGGCAATTGCTTGCCAAGATTCGCTTGCGTGCCGGTGACCCGGAGGGTTCACGTCAGGCGGAGTTGAAGGCGAACCAGTATTAATCTGACTCATTGGCCAGTGCTGAACGCAATTGCTGTTGTAAATCGGGATAGGCAGCCAGTTGATGGTTAATGCCATTGATGTCGAATATCTCGAGTTTCTGCAGTAAGGCCTGCGCATAATCAATGACCGGTCGGAACTGTAGTGATTCGCCAGCCTCTAGCAACTGCTCAGCAAAGCGCTGAATAGCGCCGATGTTATTACCAGATTTTATCTGTTCCCAGGTCGCCGCATCATCATCCAGCCGCTGGAGCATTGTGGACAGACTGGCGCGTTCAGCATCTGAGAGTGACAATTCAGCCTCCGGCACAGCGACGGACTCGGTTAGCTGGTGCGGTAGAAAACGGGCCAGCGCCGCCAACAGGGCACTATGCTTGACCGGCTTACGGACATAATCATCGAAATCGGATTTTTTTATCCGCTCAAAATCTTCTTTCATCACCGACGCAGTCAGAGCGATGATGGGAATATCACGTTCTGCCTTGATTCTGGCAGCAGCTTCATAACCACTCATCACCGGCATTCTCAGATCCATCAGGATCAGATCGACCGGCTCTGTCTCAAGCAGCTCGATCGCATTAAGGCCGTTACTGGCTTCGATAACTCGGATTGGGCTGTCCCGGAAATTCTCGCGCAGCAATTGCCGGTTATTGGCGACATCATCCACCACCATGATTGTCGCCGGCTGAAACTGCAGGCTCAGGCCGCCAGATTGTGTCTGTTCGTCTGTCTCATCCGCCGCGATGCTGGCGACATCAACCTGGTTGAGCGTCACCGTAAAGGTTGAGCCAACCCCGGGCTGACTGGTGACCGTCAATTCGCCGCCCATCAGCCTGACCAGCCTGCTGCTGATCGCCAGCCCGAGGCCGGTACCGCCAAAGCGGCTGAGATCATGACTGCTGGTCTGGTTGAATTCATCGAATATCGTATCCAGGTCAGCTTCTGCTATGCCTATGCCCGTGTCTTCAACATCAATTTTGAGATTCAGGCGACTGTGAACGCTGTCTTCTTCCTCAGTGTAGGCCCGCAACTTGACATAGCCTGACTCGGTGAACTTGACAGCATTCCCCATAAGGTTGAGTAATACCTGGCGGAGCCTGACAGTGTCGAGCATCAGACTCTCGGGAATACCCGGCTCCACCTCCAGCAGCATATCGACCCCTTTCTGCTTGAGACTCAGGGCAAAGATATTGGCCACTTCCTGGAACAAACTGTGAGCATTGGCAGGCGATTTATCAATGTCCAGTTTGCCCGCCTCTATTTTCGACAAATCCAGAATATCGTTAATCAACAGCAGCAGATCTTTACCCGCCGACTTAATCGTGTCAGCGTATTTTTTCAGACCCGGCTCTGTCAGTCGGGCACTCAACAACTCGGTAAAGCCCATAATGGCATTCATCGGCGTGCGTATTTCATGACTCATATTAGCCAGGAATGCCGATTTAGCCTGATTCGCCACCTCCGCCTTGTCCCGGGCTTCGCGTAAAGCCTGCTCCATCTCAAGCCGCTGGGTGATGTCGACGGCAATCGACAATAAGGCATTTTGTTTCTGGTACTGAATCGGAATCATCGAAACCATCATCGAACGTACCTCGCCGTCGAGGCCTCGGAAGGCCACAATTTTCTGTTCGACGTACCCCTTCTCACGAATTTCCGTCATCAACGCATCGCGCTGCGATTTATCCTGATAAAAATCCAGCATATTAAATTTGTGCAGTTCTTCCGCGCTGAGTTTGTAATCTCTCAGCGCCTGCGGGTTGACAGTGAATATCTTGCCGTCATAGCCGGTAACCGCCACCTGCAAGGGGATGTAATCGAGCAGCGTCTGAGTCTGTGCCTCAGCCTCTTTACGCAAACGCACCTCTTTTGCCAGTTTGCGGTTCCAGTACAGGATCACTACGGCCAGCAACAGGAACACCAGCAGGATCCGTACGATCAAGCCATAATCGACCCGTGAAACGAATTTATGTTTGCCCCAGGCATCGAGAATCACCTGTTTCTCAGCCTGACTGATGTCTGCCAGCGCACGATTAAATAAAGAGACAAGATGCGCTTTATCAGGCTGAATGCCGAATGCCAGCTTGGTGTTAAAGCCGGTCTGTCCCACTATCCGGATGTTGTTGATGCCCATCTCCGAGATGTGATAACTGGCTTGTGCCAATGTCGCCAGCAGTGCGTCCACTCTGCCGGTCGACACCGCAGTCAAACCGTCCTGAATCGACGCCACTTGTGTAAACGCAATATCCGGGTAAGCCTCGCTGATAGCAGGGACATAGCCGTAATCCCTGATCACCGCGATATTCTGATCGCGGATTTGATCGATGCTGTCGACATAATTCTCACGGTTGGACATGACAACGACCACGGGGCTGGATAAATAGGACTGGGTAAACACCAAGTCTTCGGTCAGCTCAGAGTCACTGGTTTCCGACAGCACATCAATCGCCCCGCTACGGGCCATCGCCACGGTTTCTGACCAACTCTCCGTCGGCACATAGATAATATCCAGCCCGAGCTTTTGGGCGATCAACCTGAGGTGCTCGGCCACTATCCCGATGTAATTTCCATCGCTATCGAAGGCTTCATAAGGCAACCAGTTGGGATCACCACCGAAACGAATACTTGGATTCGCGGCCAGCCAGTCTTTATCGGACTGAGACAAGGTCAGTCCGGGGCTGACATTCGTCGAACGCTGCTTGAACCACCTCTCGTGAATAACGCGCTTTTCACTGATAGTAATGGCATCCAGCCCTTTCTGAATAATTGAAGCCAGGATTGGATCTGTTTTCCGGGTAGCCATATGAATGTATCTGCTGCCCAGCTCCCGCGTCGAGCGCCACGGTTGAATCGTCGTAATCGCCTGTTTATCCAGTGCATAAACCATTACAGCATAGGTTTCGAACAACAGATCGGCGCGTCCCTCAAGCACCGCGTCTATCGCGTTGCCGAGCGTGTCGACTTCAACAAGCTCGAGTTCCGGGAAGTGCGTTTCAATCAGCTGGATATGCGCATCATCTTTGGGCACAGCAACCCGCAGGCCCGCCAAAGTTTGTAAAGAATCCGGGTTGAGATCATCGCGAATGAAAAAATAATCCAGCGTTTCGTGATACGCGCGGCTGAACTGCATGAATTTGAGTCGTGCCGGCGTTTTATACACCGCCGGTAACAGATCGACTTGCCCGCGACGAAAGCGCTCCAGATTCTGCCACCAATAGCCGGTCTGATAACTGAATTTGAGACCGGTTTTATCAGCTATCAAGTCCAGGTGGTCGCGGGTCACGCCCTGGTACTGGCCCTGTTCATTGATAAAGTCGAAAGGCGCCCAGTCAAGTCCCGCTCCCACCCGCACTTGCTGATGGGTTTCCAGCCAGCGTTGTTCATCGGCTGTGAGTGAGACGCTGATCCGTGATTGATAGCTGGGAACATCCGCCCATGAAACCGGGCACATCAAGCCCACCAGCAACCCCATAATGAACAGCAAAAGCCGGCACTGCCTGCTTCGTTGGTCTGGGATGCGCGGATACAGGGTCACGTCAACTTTGCGATGTCGAGAAACTTATCCACATTCGCAGTAAACAAATCCACCAGTTCCGGATCGAAATGACTGCCTCGATTGGCGACAATATAATCCACCGCCTCCCGGGCTTCCCAGGCTTCCTTGTAACAGCGTTTGTGGGTCAGCGCATCAAACACGTCAGCGAGGGCGACAATACGTCCGTAGATATGAATATCGGACCCTTTAAGCGCTTGTGGATAGCCTTTGCCATCCCAGCGTTCATGATGCTGATGGGCAATGATCGCAGCAGCCTGAATCAAACGACGTCTGGAACCGGACATCAGCCGATAGGCATTACTGGTGTGCTGTTTCATGATCTCAAACTCATCAGGTGACAGGCGCCCCGCTTTGTGCAGGATTTCATGCGGCACTGTCATCTTGCCGATATCATGCATGGGTGAAGCATGATAGAGCGTATCGGCATCGGCATCGGTGAGACTGGGATGTAATAAAGCGAGAAGGGAGGAAATCTCAGACACCCGACGGATATGTTTACCGGTTTCGTCGGAGGTCGACTCCATCAGTTCCGTCAGTAACCAGATCAGCTCTTTCTGGCTGTCTTCCAACTCCGACAACAGGCGTGCCTGAGCGAAACGAGACTTGGTTTCAAGATCGATATTCTGCTGTTCCAGCCATTGACGCGTCTGAAACAACTGAACGTGGGTCCTGACTCTGGCCAGTAACTCGGCGCCATGAAAAGGCTTGGTAACATAATCAACCCCACCGACATCAAAAGCGTTGGCAATAGAGTCAACATCGGTGCGGGCGGTCAGGAAAATAATCGGCACATCGCGCCAGGCGGGCATGGCTTTGATCTGTCTGCTGACTTCAAAGCCATCCATCCCGGGCATCATGATATCGAGCAGAATCAGATCAAAAGCGGCCCCTTCGGTTTGCAGCATGGATAGAGCTTTGGGACCATCGGTGGCAAATGAAAAGTCGTAATTATCCTCACGAAGAATATTCATTGCCACCTGAATATTGTCGGTGACATCATCGACAATCAGAATATTTGCTGCCGCTACCATGTCCGTTCCTAGACGCTTACTGCTCCCGATTATATAAGCACAAAATCCATTCTGTACAACCGCAATAGCAACTCAGGGGTCAGGCTGAGGCAGACAGTATCCAGGGAGAGCGAATCAGGGGCGTCTCTGTCAGGCAGATCAGTCTTTGAGTCCCAGTACATCCTGCATATCAAACAGGCCTTTATTATGCTGCATCAACCACTTGGATGCGCGCATGGCACCAAAGGCAAAAGTCATGCGGCTGGAGGCTTTGTGAGTAATCTCCACCCGCTCGCCTTCACCGGCAAACATAACGGTGTGATCGCCAACGATATCACCGGCACGAACCGTGGCAAAACCAATGGTGTTACGGTCACGTTCACCGGTACGGCCTTCGCGCCCGTATACAGCACATTGTTTCAGATCACGTCCCAAGGCATCGGCCACGACCTCACCCATTCGTAAAGCCGTGCCGGA
>Ga0207716_100643_pt1 | contig 10420 bp, 7 predicted proteins | sample TtaePargueraPR_FD_187739 | JGI IMG/M metagenome (GOLD analysis project Ga0207716, IMG submission 187739) | Aerobic enrichment media microbial communities from Bioluminiscent Bay, La Parguera, Puerto Rico - Tt and P2 (5) (SPAdes) | ecosystem: Environmental > Aquatic > Marine > Unclassified ... | reverse complement strand
CTCAAGGCCCAATTTTTCATGGCAGAAGAATTTGGATTGCCTCCACGTTGACCGATTCCCGTTTGGATGCTCTGGTACAAAGCATATTGTCCTGCTGGATCCCCATCAAATTTCTCCTGAATAAAGGAAATCACTTGACCCAATTGGCTTTCTGGTGCAAATCTTCCCACATGCCCCATATACACCAACATGCGATCATGAGAGACTTCTAGCTCCTTCACGTTGGAAAAGATGAATTCTGAAGCTTTTTGAGATGGTACATCGGTCATTGCATCCATCAGCACCAGCTTTTCGGAATCTTGCCAATCTCTTCCAATTGCACTTTGAAGAATTTCCGGATTTTTCAGATGATCTCTCAAGCCTATCAGCAAAGTATATTTCAAATGGCTGTCCGAGTCAGGAGTTTTCTGAATTTCGGAAACCAAAAAGTTAACATTTAACACACTGGCATGCTTCACCATAACATCTGCAGCAGCTCTTTGGGTATGAGGGTCTGGATATTGAATCCCATTTATCGCCAAGTTTGCCTTTTCTGCATCCAATTCAGGATACTCTGCCAAAACCCGATAGGTATGAACTCTGACTTCTTGACTTTCGCTTTCGGCGGCATGACGGAGTTCAGCAAATGTTAAAGCATCCATTCTTTTTAAAGCCCAGAGTGCATGAACTTTTTGCTTGGGAGCAGCTTTAGGATCAGCCAAAATCGCCTTTAGCGGAGCAATTGCCTTTTCTCCTTCAAAATCCACCAAACGATCCGTTGCCAACATCCGATGATGAAAAACCTCGCTTCCCAATCCTTCTATCAATTGATCGATCGTAGCTTGGGACCAATCAACTTTATCACTCGCATCACCCTTATAGGTGATTCTCCAAATTCTCCCGCTTTTTCGATCTCTCCCCGGATGATCCAAAGGCACTTCATAGTGGCCGATGATTCGGTTATAAAAATCTGCGATATACAAAGCTCCATCTGGGCCAATTTTGATATCCACAGGACGAAACCAAGGGTCTTCACTAACCAAAAAGTCCTTTTCACGAGTCGCCTGAGGGGTAGAACCGACATATTCCACGGAATTTCTACTTACCCGGCAAGCCACCACATCTCCTGAGTAAAAGCTGTTTCGATACTCTTCGGGAAAATCTAATCCATTGTAGTATTCCAGTCCCGAAAGTGCCGTCGAGCCAATCTGATAATCCATCATTTGAGGTCCAAAACCCAATCCCGGAGCTTTCTTTCCGAAGTGGGGATAATCACCTTGGTTGATAATCTGATAAATCGGCATGGAATGGCAATCCGCCGAATAGATATAGCCCAAATCATCCACCGCGTATCCAAATGGATTCACCCGACCATATGTTGTCTGCTCAACACGGCTCCCTTCAATCTTAAACCGAAAGGTATTCCCGGAAGTCATGTGGATGCTATCTCCATCTGCTCCGGCGATATGCGAAGTATTTCGAAAGCCATGGGATGCATGAATCCAGCCATCCAGGCCGCGCATGAAATTGTTGATCATCCCATGTGTATCCTCATGTCCAAAAGGTCCCAACAAGACCTTCTTCTCATCATATCGATCATCTCCATCCTTGTCCTCGAAAAAATAAATATTTGGAATACTATAAGCGATTGCACCTCCTTTCACAGGCATGATACCGATAGGAATATTCAGATCACTAGCAAAATCTATAAACTTATCCGCCTTACCATCTCCATCAGTATCTTCCAAAATGGTGATTTTGTCTGTTCCTGAACCAGTTGAGGCTTCATAGGGATATTCGATAGAGTGGGTCACCCAAAGCCTTCCCTTATCATCAAATTCCATATTGATGGGTTTGGTAATATCCGGTTCAGAAGCATACAGATTGATTTCAAATCCCGGTGGCAAATGAAAACCGGCCATCTCTTGTTCGGGAGTCTGATAATCGGTCACTCGTATATGATCTTTGAACAGTTCTGGATTGACGAAAGAATCGGGATCATACTTCTCCTCACTTTGCTGAGGTGCCTGACATGAAAAGATCAAAAAAAGCAACAGCAATAATGGCAAGCCATTTTTCATAGATTGTTGGGTTAGGTTGGGTTGGTAAATCGGGCTTTTTCAAGCCAAATTCCATAGAAATTATTCCTTTAAATGCTGAAATCCAAGACCTTCCTGTTCAAGGGCAGGATTAAATTGATCAAAAACCCAAAATGCAAAAGATCAAACCCAAAACTCACCTTTCCCAAACTTTTCCTCCCTACTCTCCTCCATTCCTAGTATTTTTCCAAAATGAAAAACACCCTGACCCTTTTATTCTTTTTAATAACAATAGCGACCCAAGCCCAAATCCAATTAACCATCACAGATCAGGTGACAGGACAGGCTTTGGAGAATGTCAGGGTTCGTCCCGAAAACCAGAAATTCCTGACCACTAATTCAAGCGGAATAATCGCCATTCCGGGAGATGGAATCCGTATTTCATTTGCAAAAGAAGGCTATGAATACTTGGAAAAATGGTTCGAGGCTGGTGAATATAATGTAGAACTAACTCCGGAAGTCATGAACCTCTCAGCCGTTACTGTTTCGGCTTTTGAATCAGAAAGACCTCTTTTGGAGCAATCCGCCGCTATTGTCAAAGTAAACGAACGTGATTTCGCCAGATACAATGAGATTTCTCCTGTAAATGCATTCAATCAAAAAGCTGGGGTCCGAATTGAAGAAAGAGCCCCTGCCAGTTATAGAATTTCTATTCGTGGAAGTTCATTGAGATCTCCCTTTGGAGTGAGAAATGTGAAAGTTTATTGGAACGATGTTCCCTTCACCGCTCCTGATGGGACCACAGCTTTAAATCTCCTAGACCTTTCCAATATCAAAAGCTCGGAAGTGGTAAAAGGCCCATCCGGAAGCATTTATGGGGCAGGAAATGGAGGGGCAATTTCCCTATTCAGCCAACCTAGTTTGAATTCCAATAGCATTTCAACAGATCTTTTGACTGGAAGCTATGGCCTGATGAAATATAGATTAGGCTTAACTCAAGCCATCGGAAATGGAGGAATCGAGGCTTCTTTCGTCAGCCAAAAGTCAGATGGCTATCGGGAACAATCTGCTGTAGATAGGAAGGTTTTCCAAATGGGTGGTTATTTCCCAATATCAGAAAAGCAGGAAATCAGAACTCAAATGCTTATTTCGGATTTGAACTACCAGATCCCAGGAGGTCTCAATGCCGATCAAATGGCTGAAGATCCAACTCAAGCTCGTCCTGGGTCAGTAGATCAAAACAGTTCTGTTGCCCAAAAGGCCTTATTACTTTCCATGGGGCATGTTTATCGTTTTTCTGAAAAAACTCAGAACAACACGACTTTCTATCTAAACACCAATGATTTCGAAAATCCATTCATTTTGGATTACAAAAAGGAGCTCGGGTTTGGCTATGGAGCAAGAACCAAATTTACCCACCAAAGTCAATTAGGAGGGAAAGCACTACGTTTGATTGCTGGTGCTGAATACCAAAACAGCTGGACGGATGCCCAGAATTTTGGCAACCGTTCAGGTGTGGCGGATACGGTTCGATTTGCAGATAAACTTCGCGCCTATCAAGGCTTTCTCTTCCAACAAGCTGAGTTGAATTTTACTGAAAAGTTACTTTTCACAGTTGGATTGAGTGAGAATTTCTCTGGCTATGAAATCGACCGCCAAATCGATGCTTCAGGAGGACCAACCGGAGTAAACAGCCGAACGTTTGATCCAGTAGTCGTACCGAGAGTGGCTTTGAATTATGGTCTGTCAGCCTTCAGTTCAGTTTATGGATCTGTGAGCGGTGGATTTTCTCCTCCAACTATCGATGAGGTCAGAACCAATGAAGGAAGTGTCAATCTGGATTTGGAAGCTGAGAAAGGAACTAATTTCGAGGTCGGTTATAGATTGGGAAAGGAAAAATTCAATGTGGAATTGATTGCTTATTATCTCAAGCTGAAAGAGACAATCACTACTTATACCAATGAAAATGGAGTGGTGCTATTCCGAAATGCGGGAGCTACGGATCAAAAAGGAATCGAAATATCCCTGGACTATGCGGTATTGAGAAATGGAGATGGCTTTTTGAAGGATTTCTTGATAGGTACAGCCTTTACAGGGCAGTTTTTCGAGTTTAAAAACTATCAAAAGGGAGACAATGACTTCTCCGGAAATGAACTGACAGGAGTGCCGAAAACTAATTTAGTGACTAGGTTAGATTTGAGAACTCAACCAGGAATCTATCTCAACCTGACCCATCAATACACTGGAGAAATCCCTCTCAATGATGCTAATTCGGTTTATTCTGATCCTTTCAATTTGGTCAATGCCCGATTGGGATATATTCGCTCTTTCCAAAACTGGGATTTGGAAATCTTTGGGGGTGTAGACAATCTTTTGGATGAATTGTATTCCTTAGGCAATGACCTGAATCCATTCGGGGGCAGATATTATCAACCAGCTCCAGCTAGAAATTATTATGGTGGAATCAAGGTCGTTTTTAATTACTAATCTCGGGAATTGAGATTTTCAGTCCCTCTTCCACGATTTCGACAGGATAAATTTCCAATTCTCTACACATCCCTGCAATTACGGCTCCGGTTTTCAAATCAAATCTATACGAATGAAGTGGACAAATGACTTCCTTTTCCTCTGAAATAACTCCGAGAATCAAAGAAGTCATTCGATGTGGACAGGTACTTTCAAAAGCAAAATACTCGTCCCCAATTCGGCATACTCCTACTTTCAAACCATCCAGATCAACCTGTCTGATTTCCTTTTCAGGAAACATCTCATGAAGCTTGATTTGGGGAAAAGGAAGAATAAAATTTTTCATCATGCTATTTTACCTAAGAAAAGCCACCATCGACACATAAAGTGTTGGTTTTTCGGTATTTGTTTTGGAATTTACTGGAAAGACATCAATCAAAACTCAATCTAGGCTTCAGAGAATTTTTCATTGTTTGGGGCCACAAATTAAAATAAGCCCATGAAAAATTTTCTGCTAATCCCCCTGCTTTTTGTGATTGGTTTGGTAAATGCCCAGACTTTGGATGGAGCCTGGAAAATGACTCACCAAAATGGACAACCCATTACTGAGGTTGAGTATATCAAAATCTATCAAGATGATTATTTCGCTTTTGGGGCGAAAAAAGTGGACGATAATCACTTCATCGGAGCAGGAGGCGGCCCATTTTCTTGGGATGGAAGCAATTATACCGAAACACTCGACTTTTTCACTTTGGATCCATTTCAAGTTGGTACTGTCAATAAGTATAAGCTAGACTATGTAGATGGTAAAATCGTGATATCCTCAGAGATCAAAGGGAATATGTTGGTGGAAATCTGGGAAAGAATTCCCACGGAATCTGATGATTTGACAGGAAACTGGGTGATTACCGGAAGAAAAAGAGAAGGGGAGATATCCAGAAGCACTCCGGGAGCAAGAAGAACCATCAAGATACTTTCAGGAGGCAGATTCCAGTGGGTAGCTTTCAATTCAGAGACTAAAGAATTTTCCGGATCAGGCGGAGGAACCTACAATGCCAAAGAAGGAAAATATACCGAAAACATCACCTTCTTCTCTCGTGACGATTCAAGAGTGGGTGCCAGTTTGAGTTTTGATTATGAAGTTATCGATGGAGAATGGCATCATAGCGGCTTAAGCTCAACGGGCAATCCGATCTACGAAATCTGGACTCCCTATGCGATTGGGTATAATCCGGGGAATTAAAATAATTGAAATACGCTTCGCGAGATAATGTCGCTTCGCTCCTGAAATATGCATTCGGCGAGATATCTATCTCCCCTGATTTTCGCAGATCTTGAACTAATCTCCCTAAAAAATCTGTGTCAATCTGTGACTTTTTCTGTGCCGATCTGTGGGAAAAATACAAAAAAATAGCGCGAATCTGCAGTGCAAATCCGCGCTATTATGCGGGAGTAAATCCTTTCGGCTCCCTTTCTATTTTATGCCTCTACAGTGTAGAGTTCTTTTAGTTTTTCAACTGCGTAGTCCACATCCTCGATGGTATTGTATCGGCTGAAGGAGAATCGAACTGAATCTCTTTCTGGATTGTGATTCAAGGCTCTCAAGACATGAGACCCAACCGTTGCTCCAGAACTGCATGCAGATCCGCCAGAAGCAGAAATTCCCGCCAAATCCAAGTTGAACAACAACATACCTGCATTAGCTTCAGATGGTGGTAAGCTAACATTCAATACCGTATATAAGGACTTATCTAAGTCTTCAGACAATCCATTGAACTCCACATCAGGAATACCAGCCTTCAGACTTTCGATGAAATGCTTCTTCAAAGCTTTCACGTGAGTTTCATGACCAGCCATATCTTCATAAGCCAATTCCAAAGCTTTCGCGATCCCGATGATACCAATCACGTTTTCAGTACCACCTCTCATGTTTCGCTCCTGCGCTCCACCATGAATAAATGGATGGATCTTTTTGTCTTTTCTTACATACAAGAAACCTGACCCCTTAGGTCCGTGGAATTTATGTCCACCAGCGACAATCGAATCTACCGGCAAAGATTTCAAATCATGCACATAATGCCCCATGGTCTGAACGGTATCTGAATGGAAGAAAGCTCCATATTCTTTTGCCATAGAACCGATTTTGTTCAAGTCATTGATATTACCAATCTCATTGTTGGCATGCATCAAGGAAACCAATGAATTTGGGTTCGCTTTCAAGCTTGCCTCCAATTGATCCATATCGATTACTCCTTGCTCGTTGACATCCAATTTTGTCAATTTGATTTTGCCTTTTTGCTCACAAACTTCCAAGGTATGTAATACCGCATGGTGCTCTAAAGGAGAGGTGATAGCATGGGTAATTCCATGAGTTTCTATTCCGCAAACCAAAGCCGTATTATCTGCCTCAGTACCACCAGAAGTAAAGAAAATCTCAGCCGGAGTAGCATTCAGCAACTCAGCAACTTTCTTTCTTGACCTTTCGATAGCAGTTCGTACCTCACGTCCATGACTATGCACAGAAGAAGGGTTTCCATAATGATCCCTCATAAACGGTAGCATGGCTTCGATTACTCGTTCGTCCATGGCAGTCGTTGCGGCATTATCAAAATAGACTTTCATCTCTCTATAATTTGGGTTGATATTCTATGTTTACAGCAAAGAAGCGGAAACCACCTCCTTGATATCCTGCATGATTTTTTTAGCCAAATGCTCAGCAGTAGCTTCTGAATCAGACTCAGAATAGATTCTGATTATCGGCTCGGTATTGGATTTTCTCAAATGCACCCACTCCTTTTCAAACTCGATTTTTACTCCATCGATGTCATTGATAGGGTGCTTCTGGTATTTGGTCTTGATGGCTTCCAGAATTCGATCTACATTGATTTCCGGAGTCAGCTCAATTTTATTTTTAGAAATATAATAATTCGGGTAAGTCGCTCTCAATCTGGAGATTGTCTTCCCAAATTTAGCCAAATGCGTTAAAAACAAACCAATTCCAACCAAAGCATCTCTACCATAGTGTGACGTTGGGTAAATGATCCCCCCATTTCCTTCACCGCCGATTACAGCATCGACAGCTTTCATTTGATTCACCACATTCACTTCACCCACTGCGGCGGCTGTGTAAGCTCCGCCTCTTTTCTCAGTCACATCTCTCAATGCTCTGGTTGAGGAAAGGTTGGAAACTGTATTTCCCGGAGTCTTGGAAAGCACATAATCTGCGACAGCCACCAAGGTATACTCTTCACCAAATGGAGATCCGTCTTCGGTGATAAATGCCAAACGGTCTACATCTGGATCCACAACGATTCCAAGATCAAAGCTTCCTTTTTCCAACTTTTGAGAAATATCTCTCAAGTTTTCAGGGAGAGGCTCAGGATTATGAGGAAAAAGACCATCAGGCGTACAGAACATTTCTTCGATGATCTCCACACCTAATGCTCGAAGTAATTTTGGAACTGCGATACCTCCGGTAGAATTAACCGCGTCCACAACAATTTTGAAATTACGGGCTTTGATGGCTTCCACATCTACCAATTCCAGATCCAACACATGCTGGATATGACGGTCGATATAGTCGTCTACAAAAGTGTATGCCCCCAATTTTTTCACCTCAGCAAAAGTGAAATCATCATTCTCCGCTTTTTGAAGAATGTCTTTGCCTTCAGCATCTGAAATAAATTCTCCTTTGGAGTTCAACAATTTCAGGGCGTTCCATTGAATAGGATTGTGGCTGGCAGTAAGGATAATCCCTCCACCGGCTTTTTCCAAAGGAACTGCAAATTCAACTGTAGGGGTGGTGCTCAGACCTAAATCAATCACGTGGATCCCCATTCCCTGTAGGGTGGCAGAAACCAAACGCGAAACCATATCACCAGACAATCGGGCATCCCGACCGATGACAACTTTCGCATTTCCGGTTTTTTCCAAAACCCATGCACCATATGCAGATGCAAATTTGACTACATCAATGGGAGTGAGACCCTCTCCAGCTTTTCCTCCAATAGTACCTCTGATTCCAGAGATAGATTTGATTAACGACACGTACAGAAGTGAATTAAGTACAACTTATTAAAAAATCCCGCCCAAGCGGGATTGAAAATTACTTGAATTTGGCTAGGACCTTGTCGACTTCATTGTCGGGATTTCCGCAGGAGCTGTTGGCATCCACAGTTTTTCCGCAATAGCTACAAGTTTCGCCATCTTTATTTAGATAGGGATTTTGGGAGGCACAGGTGCCTTTGAATTCTCCGTTTTTAAGGAATAGGAGCCTAACAGACATCAAAACGAAGAATAATGCCACAAAGCCCAGGGTTATTAATACTGTTGTCATAACGGATAAATTTGCGCAAATTTAAAGCTTTACTTCGAAAACGACCACAAATCAAACTTAGTTTCCCACGCAATGTCAAATTTGAGTACTCGAGCTGAACAATTAGCAGCCTTTGACAGACTATTAACGATCATGGATGAGCTTCGCGCCCAATGCCCTTGGGATATGAAGCAAACCACTGAAAGCCTGAGACATCTGACGATTGAGGAGACTTTTGAATTGTCGGACGCAATCTTGGATGGCGATCCCGAAGAAATCAAAAAGGAACTCGGGGACATCCTACTTCATATAGTCTTTTATGCAAAAATTGGTTCCGAAGAGGGCAATTTTGACGTAACTACCCTGATCGATGCACTTTGCGAAAAGCTAATTCGCCGTCACCCCCATATCTATGGTGATACTGAGGCCAATGATGCGGAGACTGTCAGTCAAAACTGGGAAAAGATCAAACTGAAGGAAAAAGGGAATAAATCCGTTTTGGGAGGAGTGCCCCGATCTCTTCCAGCTTTGATCAAAGCCATGAGAATTCAGGAAAAAGCCAGAGGAGTAGGTTTTGACTGGGAAGAAAAGCATCAGGTTTGGGAAAAAGTGGAAGAAGAAATGCAGGAATTCAAAGAAGAATTCAATGCAGCTGACGAAAAAGAAATCGACCAAGAAAAAGCCAGCGGAGAGTTCGGAGACTTACTTTTTTCTCTGATCAATTATGCAAGATTTATCGATATCAATCCTGAAGAGGCTTTGGAGCGAACCAACAAAAAATTCATCAAGCGATTCCAATATTTGGAAAATGCCGCCAAAAACGCCGGAAAAAACCTTTCTGACATGAGCTTGGCAGAAATGGATGTCTTTTGGGAAGAAGCGAAGAAGCAGTGATTTAGTGGGCCGTGATCAGTGGTCAGTGAACAGTGATCAGTTTCATTCTACAGTTAGAAAGTGAGATTTTGTAAGTGGTGAGTGGTGAGTGGTTTTGCGAAATGCTCAAAAGCCTACGGTTTTAATTTGTTGACTCTTTTTTCCCCACTGATCAACACAGAAAAAGTCACAGATCTTCACAGATTTATTCCTCGCCGAAGGTTTATCTCAGGAGCGAAGCGACGATATTTCGCGAATTGTATCTGAAAGAATTAATCCCCCTTACCCCCTTGCAAAGGGGGAATTGTTTCAATTTCCTAATTGAATCCATATTTATTATTTCAGTAAAGCCGTATTTCAATTTTATTTCGCCGAAGGCATATTTCCACCTTATTTCACGGAATTTCTATTTCCATTGTATTTCCCCGAAGGATTTTCCAATTCTCTTTATTTTTGATTCTACATTGTACCTTGTACTTTGGAGTTCGTACAATAATCTTGATACTTGATACTTTAAAATAATATGGCAAACCAAATCATCTTTACCCCAGAAGCTCCGGCACCTATCGGACCTTATTCTCAGGCAGTTTTAGCAGGAAATACTTTGTATGTATCCGGTCAGATTCCTTTAGATGCAGAAACCGGTGAACTGATCAATGAAAATATCACGGAAGAAACTCACGCGGTGATGAAGAACCTGGAGGCAGTCCTTCGTGCTGCTGACTTTGGTTTTGGAGATGTGGTGAAG
>Ga0207716_100639_pt1 | contig 10504 bp, 12 predicted proteins | sample TtaePargueraPR_FD_187739 | JGI IMG/M metagenome (GOLD analysis project Ga0207716, IMG submission 187739) | Aerobic enrichment media microbial communities from Bioluminiscent Bay, La Parguera, Puerto Rico - Tt and P2 (5) (SPAdes) | ecosystem: Environmental > Aquatic > Marine > Unclassified ... | reverse complement strand
TTTTCCTTGAAGCCACTCAGGTGATAGGCACTGCTGGCATGGGCCAGATGATGCTCGACGGGCATAAATTTGACTCGATTCGCGCCTATACCAAGGTCGTCGAGCAGCTTCATCACATTACGGTGATTACGCCAGTAACGGCGGTTTCCACTGAACAGTGCGGTCAACGCCCGATCAGGGGCATACCAGTGGCGCTTGGCATAGTGCCATCGTGCGGGCGACTTGAGGCCAATTTCCGCATAGGGAAAAGCGACGATATCGACCTGCCCCGGTTTAATGCCTGCATATTCAAGACAAAACTTAGTGGCTTCGTAGGGCATTTTGCCTTTGGCATGCTTATCGCGCAGGAAGCGTTCTTCTTCAGCAGCAGCAACCAGTTTGCCATCAATATATAAAGCAGCGGAGGCGTCGTGGTTAACGGCACCGGAGAGGCCTAAAACAATCATGTTATATCAGGTATTCGCAATCAAATAGTACAAGTATAGCAAGCGCCAGGAGGGATGGACTAGCGCCGTTTTCTGGCAGACTTTGTTGCGATTTGTCGCCACAGGTTTTTTGCTCTGGCAGAGAGCCGATTTTCGCTCAGGTAGGTTTTCAAAAAACGCATACGATCAGTTAGCGACCAAGTTTCTGGCAAATGCCTTGCCAGACACGAGAGATCACGTTGCATTGCTTGACGTTTGAAGACCTTGCGTCGTAGGTTCTCCAGATCTATCAATCTTATGTCCCATTCTCTGTTTTTTCGCCGTACAAAAATGTGCTTTGGATAAAGGCAGTTATGCTGTAGGCGATTATCGTGCATTTTACGGATAGTTATGGCTAGTGTACGAATCAATCCCCACTTCTGCATGGTGTCGAGTTGCCCATAGTTAAGCTTATCCAGACTTTCAAAGTTATCCAGTGCCCGAGTAATCAGGATGGCTTTGTCTTTTTGCCGTGCAAAGTAAATCGGTGCAAGTGTGGGAATGTTCAAAGCTTCAAGTTGTTTTATATTGAGGAACTCTCTCTCGAAAGTCGGTATGCCACTCAGCCAGTGACGCCAGGTACGGGTTTGATGGTTTTCTTGGCGTTTGATGAATACAGCTGCTGATTCACCCTCCAGCTCTAAGGTGAGTTTGCAGACACCGCTCCAGCCACCGCGACGTTGGTTGGGTGGTTCGAACCATGGGGCATCCAGTTGCCAGAAAAATTTAAAGCGATCCAGCTCCCTGGGCATTTTGGTTATTAGTGTTGCTTGGAGACGATCCCTCATCATTAACTATCCTGTAAACACTAGCTTTGTTACCGCGGCGGTTCTTTTCTTGATAGATAAGTTCTAATCTTACCTTTCCGGGTATCATTGCAGGTTGACGGCGCTTATCAACCACAATTACATAATCGAAATTTTGATAGTCGCCAACCTTTTGTGGAAGGTAGGCGATTTTAACTTTTGTCTGTTCTCGATTCAGATAGTATTGAATGAATTCATCGTCCGTTACAAGTTTGTCGGCGGCATTAAGATGGTGGGCGGCCCAGATTGCTGTGTTTTTTATGTAGGCTTTGGAATTGGTCGAATGAAAGGTATCTATAAGCCCGGCCACAACAATAAAACCAATTAATGCCAGCCACCAGCGACGACGTGCCAGCCAGGTTTCTTCAATCAATCTGGTAAGGTAAGGCAGAATGAGTAAGAACAGACCGGTAACGGTCATCACGCAATAGCGTGAAACGACAAAATACTGCCTGAATAAAAAAACAACTAAAATCAGTAGGTTGATGCTTGTAAACCAGATGATCAAATTTTGATGGGGGACAGAGATAATTCGTTTGTTTTGCCACCAGGCAATAACTAACAAAAGCATGTATCCGATTGAAAGACCTTCAATAAGCTTGTAAGCCAGCATGGAGAGCAAGCCGGAGAACAGGATCAGACCGCTATATTCTGCAGAGAAAGGAGAAAGCACTTTTTCTTCCAGGATGTTGAGACGTTGCTCGGTATGCAGTGATAGGCTTTCAGTATTTAAATAAACCAGATAATCCGTGAACTTGCTGAAGGCTTGAACCCAGCCTTCATGGTTGATTGTGAGTATCGATAGCAAAACGAACAACGGAATCAGTAATGAATTCAGCTTCAACCAGTTCTCGCCCCCGGATTTGAGGGGCTGACGATAGAATGAGAACAAGGGTAATAGAGCCAAAAGTACAATACCCTCAATACGGAACAATACCGCCACCAACATGGCTGACTGCCAGCTAAGCGCTGTGAAATTCGAATTTTGGCTCTGGTAACGAATGAAGTGGTAAAAAGCCACTGCTGTAAACGCCCAGTAACCAATATCGCGGATGATGAAGTCCCGGTAATCATTTATCGTATAGAATGCCAATATCAAAACTGCTGCGATGGCGACTTGCCGGATATTGGGTAATAGCTGCCGACTGATCAGTAACAGAGCATCAGTAAAAACAACAAATAAAACACTATTAAGAGCATTCGCCGTGAACTCTACCGGTGAAGAAAACAGATCGCTCAACCAAGCCACAAGCAGTGTGAAAAAGCCCCAGTCATAGATATCAGCCATGGCTGCCAGGCCGCCTTGCATATAGGCCTGAACCATTTCCATATACATCACACCATCGCTGTTGATGATATCGTCGAAATAATAAGCAGCGACAGACAAAAATAGACTGATAATAGCGGTCAGCAGGCGAATGTATTTAATATTCATCTTTCTTTTATCTTTTATAGTTGTTTTTTTAGACTCATGCTTTTTATCGGACGCTGCAATTTACGGGGAGACATCAATTTGGTGAGCAGATTGCTGCTCCCAGTATTTTCCGAATAACGGAACTGACACTGAGATCACGCATGCAGCGATGATGGCCGAGCGGACATTCCCTTTCAAAACAGGGGCTGCAATCAATATCAATCTGCACAATATGGGCATTATCTGCAAGCGGTGGGGTGAATGCGGTTGAGGTAGGACCATAGATAGCGATAAGTGGTCGTTGCATGGCCGCTGCGATGTGCATCAGGCCGGAATCGTTGGATATCACCCAGTCTGCAGTGCCCAATAAATCTATCGCTTGTTCGAGTTTGGTCTGGCCGCTGAGGTTAATAAATTGCGACTGGTGCCCTGCTGCAATGGCGCTCTCAATCTCGGCAGCGGTTGTCTTATCGGCTTTGGAGCCCAGAACTAAAACCTGCCAGCCTTGTTGCAGCAAAGTATTGGCGACTTCGGCGTAATATGCCGGTGGCCATTGTTTGGCTGGGCCGAACTCAGCGCCGGGGCAGAGTATCAGCCGTTTCTGACCGGCTTTGAGTACCGGGTTAATCTCTTCACTGACCGGGAACGGTTCCATTAATGGTGGTTGGTAGCTGGGAGCGATGTGAGACTGAGCAGCGGGATAAGCCAGCGACACAAAGCGTTGCACCATCATCGGCAAGGCCTGTTTATTCAGTTTCCGGATATCGTTTAACAGACCGTAGCGCATCTCACCGCGCCAACCGGTACGGACCGGGATGCCGGCAAACCAGGGTATGAGCGCTGATTTCCAGGAATTAGGCAACACAATAGCCTGGTCGTAGTTATTTTTTGCCAGCTCCTTGCCGAGTTTCTTGCGCATTGACCAGCCAAATACGCCATGACTGACCGGCATCGATATCGCCTCACTCACTTCCGGCATGCGCTGTAGTAATGGCCGTGTCCAATCCATCGCCAGCACATCAATCTGCACCTGTGGATTGTCCGCTTTCAGTGCTTTGAATAATGATTGAGCCATCACCATATCACCGACCCATGATGGGCCGATGACTAGGATCTTGTTGATCTGTTTTTCAGACATGAATCAATGCAGCGTGCTGTGGGTGATGAAAATGAACACTACCCCCAGCGCAATCAGCACGATTTGTTGCAGGGTTTCACGCGGTTTGATGCGGGTATGCAAACCCGGAATTAAATCGGCGACAGCAACGTAGATAAAGCTGGAAGCGGCAATGACCAGAATATAAGGCAGCAGATGCTGCATATCCGACAGCGTGAAGTAGGCCAGCAATGCGCCGACAACCGTACCCAGGCTGGACAGAATATTGAAATACAGGGCCTTGCGGCGGGTAAAGCCACTGTGCAGCAGAATCACAAAGTCGCCCAGCTCCTGGGGAATCTCGTGTGCGGCGATAGCGAGCGCGGTGACGATACCCAGATGAATATCGGTCATAAAGGCAGCCGCAATCAGAATGCCGTCAACAAAGTTATGGATAGTATCGCCAACCAGAATCAAAGGGCCGGCCGCTTCATGATGATGACCACCGTGATGGTCGGGGCGGTCCAGTTCTGGAATATGTTCGTCGCCGTGGTGGCTGTGGCAGTGGCGCCAGAGCACCATTTTCTCGAGCACGAAGAACAGCAGCAGACCCAGTAGCAGGGTCAGGCCGATCTCATGCGCATCAACTGCATAGGTATGTTCAATCGCATGCGGCAGCAGGCCCAGAAAAGAGGCACCCAGCAAAGCACCGATAGCAAAGCTCACAAGATGGGGTACTGCGATACTGCGATGATTTTCTGACAGCATCAGAAACGAAGATGCGATAGTCACACTCAGCAGGCCGCCCAGCAAACTGAAGCCGATAATCCAAATAAGTAAATCCATAGGCTACCTACAAAAAAATTAAGCCGCTAATGATACCTTATTTATGCTCAATCCAGATAAGCGACGCCATTCTGCCGGTGTCGCCGTCGCGGCGGTAGGAGAAAAAACGATTTGCCTCGCTGACAGTGCAATGCTCACCACCGAAAACAGACTCAATACCAAGCTGATTCAAACGTTGCCGGGCCAGCAGGTAGATATCAGCGAAGAAATGGTCTGTTCCGTGGGGATGAAATGTCTTTTCGGCTTCTGCTGAGCGTGAGATGAATGCGTCATATACTTCGACGCCGACTTCAAACTGTTCTGGGCCGATGGCGGGGCCCAGCCAGGCCATAATGGCATCTTTCCGGCAGGAAAACCGCGAGACGGTATTTTCCAGAACCCCATTGAGCAGCCCGCGCCAGCCGGCATGAGCCGCAGCAACCTGACTGCCATCAGCATTAGCAAACAGAACCGGCAGACAGTCCGCTGTCAGCACGGTGCAGACTTGCTCAGGCTGTTTGCTGTAACTGGCATCTGCCTCAATACCAGCATGCCAGTCATTCGCTTCAATCACCCGCGTGCCATGAACCTGTTGTAGCCATAACGGTGCTGATGGCAGCTTCGCTTGCTCTGCCAGCTGCTCCCTGTTGGCCAGCACCGCGTTCTCATCATCGTTCACATGCAGTCCCAGATTAAGACTGTCGTAGGGGGCATGACTGATTCCACCAAGCCGGGTAGTCGAGAGTGCTTTAACCTGTGACGGCGCCGGCCAGTCAGGTTCAATAAACAACAACGGTGCAGTCACTCAACAGCCTCTGCCAGATACTGCCGCCACTGTTCGAAAAGTTGTTGATCGATGGCGGCATAGGTTGAGCGAGGTTGCAGTGAGTGACTGAATGGGGCATCGCCCTGCAAAGTTGCCGCATAACCACCGGCCTCCGCCAGGATCAGATCGGCAGCGGCATAATCCCAGATATGCTGACTGCCATGCAGATATATATGCCCCCGCCCCGCTGCGAGCCAGCAGAGTTCCAGTGCGATAGAGCCAAGGTTGCGTTGGGACCCATAAGGTTTATCACCGACTATACGGCTGGATAGCGCTTTGGGCAGGCGCTTGAAGTCGACAAAAGCAATGCTGCGTTTAAGCTGCAAACCGGTTTCTTCTGCCTGCAGCGGTATATCATTCAGCCAGGCGCCCTGACCACGGACAGCGGCAAAGAGCTCATCGCGCACCGGGTCCAGCACAATGCCGGCTTTGACTTCGCCGGATTCTATTAATGCCAGAGAAATCGAGAAAAAAGGCAGTCCGGTGGCAAAGTTACTGGTGCCATCGACAGGATCCAGACACCAGATCGGTTTGCCTGAGTCGAGCAGGGCCTGCTGCTGCTCCGCCGACATTTCCTCACCCAGCAGGAGCACTTCCGGGCAAATGCCGGCGAGACGCTCGGTCAGCGCCAGCTGTACCGCCTTGTCAGCGCGGGTAATAATGCTGCCGTCTTTTTTGTATTCTCGCTGGACGTTGTTATAGAGCGGCAACAGCGTGTTTTGCGCCACTTCTCTGACGATGCTCTGCAGTTGCTGCCGGTCAATATCCATAGCGTGAGTATAACAGTGCCTTCAGAATTTAATTCAATCTGATCCGCCCACAGGGTAAACTGCGGGACTGTTGAAACGATTTTTGATTGCGATTTGCATGCGAGTCCCACGATTTTACTGTCCCCAACTCGATTCTGAACAAGCCCTGTTTGATCTGCCTGACGCGGTGCATCGCCATGCTGTTCAGGTATTACGGCTCAAACCGGGAGCAATGATTCGTCTGTTTGACGGCAAGGGCAGGGAATTCGAAGCCAAGCTGACAGAGGTGGAAAAAAGGCGCTCGCAGGCGCGTCTGGGTGAAGAACTGAGTGAAGTCAGTGAGTCGCCACTGCAGATCACCCTGCTTCAGGGTATTTCCCGGGGTGAACGCATGGATTTTGCGATTCAGAAAGCAGTGGAACTCGGGGTCAGAACGATCGTTCCGGTGGTAACCGAGCGATGCAATGTTCAGCTCAGCCATGAACGTGCTCAGAAAAGAATGGCCCACTGGCAGGGCGTTCTGGTCAGCGCCTGTGAGCAAAGCGGCCGCAGTTATCTGCCGGAACTTGCCGACGTCTCGCCCCTGGAACAGGCGCTTGAGGGAGTCAATGATGATCTCAGGCTGGTGCTCGATCCGGAAGCCTCGACCGGTTTTCATGATTTAAGCAAGCCCTCGGCACTGACGCTCTTGATTGGCCCGGAAGGCGGCTTATCGGAGGCGGAAATCCAGCAGGCGAAAGCACACAGTTTTACTGCCGTACAGTTCGGGCCGCGGATTCTGCGCACCGAAACCGCCGCCACGGCGGCTTTGGCTGTAGTACAGACGCTGTGGGGTGATCTGGCGTGAATGAAAGTACCTTTCTGTTTCTGATTCTGGCTGTTATCGCCTGGCTCTGGTGGGACAGTCGCGGGGTGGCTGAGCGTGCTACGGTTGCCGCCCGGGCCTACTGCGGTAATGCCGGGGTCAGCTTTCTTAATGATACCGTGGCCTGGCAGAAAATCCGCTTCAAACGCAATCGCGCAGGTCGCATGAGCCTGCAGCGAACCTACTTTTTCGAGTTTGCCAGCGATATGCAACAGCGCTATCGTGGACAAATCGTCATGCTGGGTAAAAAAGTTGAATCGATCAGCCTAGATCCCTATCGGGTCAGTTGATCTCACTACAGAGGACTATCATGCAGACAAAATCCGCACTGGTTGTTGATGATTCCAAAGTTGCCAGATTGACGCTGGGCAAGCTGTTACAGACACATGGATTCGAGATTACCGAGAAAGGTAGTGCCGAAGAAGCGCTGCAGTGGCTTCAGAACACAGCGTCCAAGCCAGACCTGATTTTCATGGATGTGATGATGGGCGGTATGGATGGCCTCACCGCCACCCGCCAAATCAAAGAGAATCCGGACTGGACCGAAGTACCCGTCATCATCTGTACAGGCAAAGAGACAGAAGAAGACCTGAAACAGGCCCTGGCGAGCGGTGCAACCGCAGTGCTGGCTAAACCACCGGCACCAGAGGCCGTTCAAAAACTGCTGGCGGATGTCGGAACGACAGCCAGAGCAGAAGCACAACAACAGGTCCCTGCAGAGCCTAATGCCATCCCGACCGACACGCTTGTTGCCGACATACGCGCGCAATTGTTGTCTGAGCTGGAACAAAAGCTCAATGCATCCCTATCCGATATGCAGCAGCAACTGGCCCGGCAGCAGCAACAGCAAGCTGAGCCACAGAGTGGACTGGATAAACTGGCAGAGCTGAACCGGCAGATGAGTGAGTCAGTCCAGCAGCAGTTCGGTGAACTCAGCCAGCGGTTCTCAGTAACCACCGAACAGCGTGTGTCAGAGCTGGCACAGAAGGCGATTGATTCCGCTGTGACTAACTTTGGCCTGGCTGACAAGCTGAATCAAGCCATACGTGAGGAAGCCTCTGGCTGGCTTTCGCAACAGCAGGCTGATATTCATGAACAACTGACGCAGCAGATCAGGCAGACGCTTCATGCAGATATCGATAACTATTTAAATGAGCAGCTCAATCACCGGGTGCAGGAGCTGGTTCAGCAGCACTGGCAAGCGTTACAAGCCAGTCAGGCGCAACAACAACCGGAAAACACTGCCGAAGCATTGAAATCACAGCTCGCGATGCAGCGGAATATCGCCATTGGCGCGGGATTGCTTGCCGTTGCGGCCATTATCCTGGCCTTCATCTGATTATTGGAATGCAGCCCACTATTCAGGAAGCCCGCGCGTTTGGTCTTGCAGAACTGAACGGTTCTCTCAGCCCGGATGTCGATGTCCAGTATCTGCTCTGTCATGTGCTGGTGTGTCATCCAGCCCGATTGATGACCTCTCCGGAAGCAGAACTCACCGAGGCGCAATGGCAGCAGTTTGCGGCGCTGATAGCCAGGCGAAAGCAGGGCGAACCGGTTGCTCACCTCACCGGCAGCCGTGGTTTCTGGAGTCTGGAACTGGAGGTGGATAATTCCACACTGATTCCGCGGCCCGATACCGAATTGCTGGTGTCGCTGTCTCTGCCTAAACTACAGGATGGTATGACCGCGGCCGATCTGGGTACCGGTACCGGTGCCATTGCTCTGTCACTTGCCATAGAAAAGCCGGGCGTGCAGTTTGTCGCCACCGATTTGCAGTTTGCCGCGCTCAAACTGGCCAAGAAAAATGCCTTTAAACACGATCTCAACAATGTCAGCTTTGTGCAGACATCCTGGCTGGGCGGTTTTCAGCCCGGCTGTTTTGATTTGATTGTCTCTAATCCACCCTATATTCGTGCTGATGACCCGCATTTGCTACAGGGCGATGTGCGTTTTGAACCACGCACTGCGCTGGTTTCCGGCGCTGATGGCATGGACGATATCCACAGGATTACGGCGCAGTCAGTGCAATGTCTCAAGCCGGGAGGCTGGCTGCTGGTTGAGCATGGATATGATCAGTCGCAGCGGGTACAGGACTGTCTCAGGCTGGCGGGCTTTGAGCAGATCAGCGCACATCAGGACTTTGGCGGCCAGGACAGGGCGGTGATGGGACAATGGCCGGTGGCCGACTGAGATGTCTTACCTGCCTTGCCAGCGTTATAATATCGGTTTGAATCAACAATATTGCCGATGAACGACGATCAACTGCTACGTTACAGCCGCCATATTCTTCTGCCGCAGGTCGATATAAAAGGTCAGCAGAAACTGCTGGATGCGCATGTCATGATTGTCGGGCTGGGAGGACTGGGCTCGCCGGTGGCGACTTATCTTGCCGCCGCCGGGGTGGGCCGCCTGACTCTGGTTGATGATGACCATGTGGAATTATCCAATCTGCAGCGGCAAATCGTGCACAGTGAAGCGCAGATTGGAAACAGCAAAGTCAGTTCTGCCGCGCAGCGGCTGAAGGCCATTAACGCTGATGTTGAGTTAAATCTGATTGACCGACGGATGGATAAGGCGGGATTGCTTGATGCCACGCAAACTGTCGATGTGCTGGTGGATTGCAGTGATAATTTCGCCACCCGCTTTCTGCTTAACGAAGTCAGCAAGCAGCAGCGTTTGCCACTGGTCTCGGGGGCAGCCATCCGTTTTGAAGGTCAGGTGACTGTCTACGACCCACGCCAGCCCGGCATGCCCTGCTATCGCTGTCTCTATGAAGACAAGGGTGAACTGGAGGAAACCTGCTCTGAAAGTGGCATTCTGGCCCCGATTCTGTCGATTATCGGTGGCGTGCAGGCAGTAGAAACCGTCAAGCTTCTGATGGGGCTGGGTGAGAGTCTGGCCGGACGCTTACTGATTCTGGATGCGCTCAGCATGAGCTGGCGCGAAATCAAAATGAAGCAGGATCCGACTTGTCCTGTATGTCAAAAAGCAGAGTAAACAATGACAAAAACAACGGTTCAAATTCCCAGAACGCTGGCGAATCAGCTTCTGCATCAGGCGCAACTGTCGCCATCTCAGGAAGTCTGTGGCCTGGTAGGGCAGCGTGAGGAACAATGCGAATGTTACCCGATTGAAAATGTTGCAACGGATGCCAGTGTGCTGTTTGCGCTCAATGCCAGTGAACAATTGGCCGCTTTCAAGAGCATGAAAGAAAAAGGGCAGCAGTTATTTGCCATTTATCATTCTCATCCCAGCAGTCCGCCGGTGCCTTCGCAGATTGATATTGAGGACAGCCACTACAGCGATGCCCTGTATCTGATAATCTCCCTCAACACTAAGGGCGTGTTGGAAATGCGCGGTTTTTATCTGAAAGACGGAAAACCTGAGGAAGTTGAACTGATTTTATGAGCCGAGAACTGACAAAACCGGACCTGGAACAATCCGCACAGATTGCGCTGG
>Ga0207716_100637_pt1 | contig 10522 bp, 9 predicted proteins | sample TtaePargueraPR_FD_187739 | JGI IMG/M metagenome (GOLD analysis project Ga0207716, IMG submission 187739) | Aerobic enrichment media microbial communities from Bioluminiscent Bay, La Parguera, Puerto Rico - Tt and P2 (5) (SPAdes) | ecosystem: Environmental > Aquatic > Marine > Unclassified ... | reverse complement strand
TATCGGAAGTCACTGTGCAATTGGTGGTGGCACCGGTATTGCTGGTCATATTGAGATCACCGACGGTGTTCAGCTTACAGGTATGAGCATGGTGACCAAATCGATCACTGAAGCAGGCGTCTATTCATCCGGTATTCCGATTGAGCCAGCCCGCCAGTGGCATAAAAATGTGATCCGCTATCGGCAGATGGATAAATTATTCGAGCGGGTGACCCTGTTGGAAAAACGACTAAAAGACTGACAATTTAGGGGCCAGCACTGCCTTTTTACTTTACCGGCAGGGTGACTCACAGTAAGATTGTTGGTCTTTTGTTACAACGACAAGTCCAAGGGTATTGGTTTGAACACGATTGATATACATGAAATTCAACGTCTGTTACCGCATCGGTATCCATTTCTGCTGATCGACAGAGTGATTGAGTTTACGCCCGGCGAGCATCTGGTTGGCATTAAGAATGTCACCTTTAACGAGCCACACTTTACCGGCCATTTCCCTCAGCGTGTGATCATGCCCGGAGTACTTATTCTTGAATCGCTGGCTCAGGCCACGGGCCTGCTGGCCTTCAAGACTGCAGATGCGATTCGCTCAGACGAGGCCCTGTATTATCTCGCAGGCATCGATAATGCCCGCTTCAAAAAGCCGGTCGAACCCGGTGATCAATTGAAACTGGAAGTCAAATTGATTAAAAATAAACGTAACTTATGGAAGTTCAGTGGTGAAGCCAGTGTTGACGGTGAAGTTGTCGTCAGTGCTGATATCATGTGTGTTAACCAAGAAATGCCCAAGTGATTCATCCCAGCGCTATTATCGACCCCAGCGCCGTCATTGCAGATGACGTCAAAATCGGCCCTTTCACGGTTATAGGATCCAAAGTTGAAATCGGTCCCGGCTGTGAAATCATGTCTCATGTCGTCATCAACGGCCCAACAAGAATCGGTAAGAACAACCGCATTTTCCAGTTCGCCTCTATTGGCGAAGAGCCACAGGATAAAAAATTCCATGGCGAAGACACCTGGCTGGAAATCGGTGACAACAATCTGATCCGGGAGTCCGTCACCATCAACCGGGGGACGGTCGGTGGTGGTGGGGTAACCCGCATAGGCAACAATAACTGGATCATGGCCTATGTTCACATCGCCCATGACTGCATTGTGGGTAACGACAATATCTTTGCCAATAATGCCTCACTGGCCGGACATGTCCTGATTGATGATAATGTCATTCTGGGTGGTTTCACGCTGGTCAGTCAGTTCAACTATCTGGGCTCTCATAGCTTCAGTGCGATGGGCAGCGTGATTTCTCGAAATGTACCACCCTATGTCCTGGTCTCAGGCCATATGGCCAAACCGGTGGGTGTCAACGTGGAAGGACTGCGTAGACGCAAATTCAGCGACAGTCAGATCAGAAATATTCGCCAGGCCTATAAATATCTGTACCGTTCCGGCTTGCGGATGGAAGAGGCCGAACAGAAATTGCAGTCGATTGAACAGGAAGATAACGAGTTGGAAATCCTTTTCGCGTTTCTGGGTAAACAGGAAGGCGGTATTATCCGGTAGCTGTGAAACAGCTACCGGAAACCGTTTTAGTCAGTCATTACTGGGCGAAGCATTGATTTTGTGAATGCTCAAATCAGCGCCCTGATATTCTTCTTCCTGACTTAATCTGAGTCCCATCAGTGCCTTCAACACACCGTAAACAATAAAACCACCGACAAAGGCCACAATGACGCCCAGTGCGGTACCAATCAGTTGTGAACTGAAGCTGACGCCGCCCATGCCACCGAGTGTAAGCTGACCGAAGATGCCGGCAGCAATTCCACCCCAGACACCACACAGGCCGTGTAGAGGCCAGACGCCCAGCACGTCGTCGATTTTCCATTTGTTTTGAGTCAGCGTGAAGGTCCAGACAAACAGTGCACCTGCTACCAGACCGGTAGTGAGTGCACCAAGTGGGTGCATAATGTCAGAGCCGGCACAGATAGCCACCAGACCAGCCAGAGGACCATTATGAACGAAGCCGGGGTCATTGCGGCCCACCAGACAGGCTGCGAGGATGCCACCCACCATCGCCATTAATGAATTCACTGCCACCAGGCCGCTGATGCCGTCAATTTCCTGCGCGGACATCACATTGAAACCAAACCAGCCTACAGTCAGGACCCACGCGCCCAGTGCCAGAAACGGAATACTTGATGGTGGGTGGGCATACATCTCACCACTCTTACCGTAACGACCGTGACGCGGGCCCAGATGTAATACAGCTGCCAGCGCAATCCAGCCACCTACAGCGTGCACCACGACAGAACCGGCAAAATCATGGAAGCCGGCACCGAACTGGTTGGCAAGCCAGTCCTGGATTCCAAACGCACCATTCCAGGTGATGCCTTCAAAGAACGGGTAAACAAAACCGGCAATGAAGAAAGTAGCGATTAATTGCGGGTTAAAGCGAGCACGCTCAGCAATACCACCGGAAACAATCGCAGGAATAGCCGCAGCGAAGGTCAGTAGGAAAAAGAATTTAACCAGTGCGTAACCATTGCTTTCAGTCAGCGATGGTGCAGCATAAAAAAAATTCAGGCTGTAGGCAATGCCGTAGCCAATGAAAAAGTAAGCAATGCTGGAAACCGCGAAATCAACAATAATTTTGACCAGTGCGTTGACCTGGTTCTTTTTTCGCACCGTGCCCACTTCAAGGAATGCGAAGCCGGCATGCATGGCTAAGACCATGATGGCGCCCAGTAATATGAATAAAACGTCAGCTGAGGTTTGCACAATCTTGTCCTTCTTTTGTTATGAGTAGAGCACCAAAATAGCAAGAGTTGCACCAAAAAGGACAGTGTATATAAATCAACAAGATACGATATCCGTGGTCAAAAATTGTGCGACAAGATGCAATTAAATGGTGCATAAAAGTGTTTTTGCGCACCATCAGGGTGCGCTGCGAATTGAAAGCAGACAAGATCCACAAGCTGTCAAGAAAAACGTATAATCTCTGGTTTTGAATAAACAGGTCTGCGTACAGGCAGCGCAAGGAGAAAGCATGGATATCTATGCATCTGATGAAGAAAAAGCAGAAGCGATAAAACAGTGGTGGCGCGACAATGGTCGCTCGGTCGTTGCCGGCATTATTCTCGGTCTGGCCGCCATTTTCGGTTTCCGCTACTGGATGAATTATCAGCAGGTTCAGACTCAGCAGGCTGCTGTGATCTATCAACAGACTTCCATCCAGCTTTCACAAGCCCAAGCGGCTGATGCAGAGCGCACTGTGGAAACGCTGATGAATGAGTATTCATCTTCTGTCTATGCTGTATTTGCGGCGCTGGAAATGGCGGAGAGCAAGCTCGCAGAGGGCGATGCTGATGCTGCCGCAGACTATCTGAGCTGGGTAAAGGACGAAGCAAAACTGCAAAGCCACCGCGAACTGGCACGTTTGCGTCTGGCCCGGGTGCTTTTCAGTCAGGACAAGTTTGATGAAGCCCTGAGTCTTATCGCTGAAACAGATTCGCAAGCCTTCAGCTCGCTGTTCGCCGAGCTGGAAGGTGATATCAAACTGGCACAGGGTGATGCTGCTGCCGCGCAGGCCGCTTACCAGCAGGCATTGGCTCAGCTGGTTCCGGGAGAGCCGAGACAATCTCTGATAGAAATCAAACTTGATGATGTGGCAAAAGCTGATGAAAGCTAAACATTTCTTTCCTGTTATTTTACTGCCGCTGTCACTGTTGATGACGGGCTGCAGTGCTGTCGAATACCTTTTTGTTGAAGAAGTCTATGAAGCGCCGCCCAGCGAATTGACTGAGTTCACACCTGAGTTTGAACCTGATGTGTTGTGGGATAACCAGGCAGGTGATGGTGCTGATGAAACCGGTAATGAACTGGCAGCCTGGTGGCATGAGGGTAAGGTATTCGCGGTCGACTATGAAGGTGAAGTCAGCGCTTTTAATGCCGAAACCGGTCGACGTCTGTGGGAAACTGAACTGGATATGGCGGTTGTCACCGGTGCCGGTGGCGGCATGAATATGGCTCTAATCGGCACCAAGAACGCGCATGTGGTGGCACTGTCAGCAGAAACCGGAGATGAGCTTTGGCGTAGTCGTTTGACCAGTGAAGTACTGGCACCACCCAGTGCTGCCGAGGGTGTCGTGGTAGCCAGAACCGCAGATGGTCGCGTCAGTGGTCTCTCTGCTGACTCTGGTGAAGTGCTGTGGTCGTATCAGCGTGCTGTACCACTGCTGAGTCTACGTGGCGCCGGTGCCCCCGTCATTGCTGATGGTCGGGTCATTGCCGGTTATGACAATGGTAAGCTGGTTGCTCTGTCCATCACTGATGGCAGCGTGATCTGGGAAAAAAGCATCGCTGTGCCCAGCGGCCGGACTGAGCTGGATCGACTGGTCGATATTGATGCCGATCCCGTGATTGTCAATGAAACCGTCTATGTTGTGACCTATCAGGGCAACGTCGCCGGCGTGGATTTGAATACAGGACAGGTTTACTGGACACGTGAAATGTCATCTCAGGCCGGTCTGTCTGCTGTACCCGGCGAAGCGGTTTATGTTACTGATGACGAGGGCAATGTCTGGGCAGTGCAGGATGGCAGCGGTGATGCACTCTGGCGTCAGACCCGTCTGGAGCGCCGCCAGGTGACGGGACCTGCCGTGGCCGGTGACTATGTTGTTGTCGGTGACTTTGAAGGTTATCTGCACTGGATTGCCCGTAATGATGGTCGATTTGTCGCCAGACAGCAGATCACTGACAGCGCGATTGTCAGCAAACCACTTGTCCGTGATGGCAAGCTATATGTGACTGCCGCTGACGGCACAGTTGCAGCAGTACAGGTACCCTGATTTGAAACCCGTTATTGCCCTGGTGGGCCGACCCAATGTAGGTAAATCCACGATATTCAACCGGCTTACTCGAAGCCGTGATGCTCTTGTGGCTGACTTTGCCGGTCTTACCCGTGACCGGATCTACGGTACCGTGCGCGAGGAAGGTCTCGATTTCATCCTGATTGATACAGGCGGTCTGACTGACCAGTCTGACAATATGGCTGAGCTGATGCGCAAACAGGCACAGCTGGCGATTGATGAAGCGGACCTGGTGCTGTTTGTGGTTGACGGTCGTGCCGGTTTGATGCCGGCAGACCACGATATTGCACAGCAACTACGCAATCAGGGTAAGCCAATCCGGCTAGTCATCAACAAAACCGAAGGCGAACAGCGTGAGTTGGTGGCAGCCGAATTCTATGCTCTGGGTCTGGGTGAACCGCTGGTAATCTCAGCGACCCAGGGCCGTGGCATCACAGCTGTTTTCAGTGAAATCAGAAGCGCTGTACCTGAGGCTGAAGTGGTTGAGCTCAGTGAAGAAGAACTGACTGAAGCTGAAGACGGAATCGATGACATCCGACTGGCAGTACTGGGCAGACCGAATGTCGGTAAATCGACTCTGATTAACCGCTTGCTGGGCGAAGAGCGGGTGGTCGCTTTTGATGAGCCCGGCACGACCCGTGACAGTATTCATATTCCTTTTGAGAAGGATGGCGTTAATTACACACTGATTGATACAGCCGGTGTCAGACGGCGGTCCAAGGTTTCTGAAAAACTCGAAAAATTCAGTGTGCTCAAAACCCTGCAAGCCCTGGAAGATGCCAATGTCGTCATGCTGGTGCTGGATGCCCATGAAGGCATTGTTGAACAGGATCTTCATCTTGCCGGTTTGATTGTCGAGAGTGGTCGGGCTGTCGTACTGGCTGTTAACAAGTGGGATGGTCTGGAAAAGAGTGAGCGGGAGTGGGTGGCAGCCAACGTTGAACGTCGTCTGCCTTTTATGAATTTTGCCAAGACCCACTTTATTTCCGCTTTGCATGGCAGTGGTGTCGGACTGCTGCTGAAATCTGTGAGACAGGCCTATCAGTCAGCGATGACCAAGGTGCCGACCTCGAGACTGACACGGGTGCTGGAAGATGCGGTGGCCGATCATCCGCCACCACTGGTCAGAGGACGTCGTATCAAATTCCGTTATGCTCACCTGGGTGGTAAGAATCCACCGCGGATTATTATTCATGGCAACCAGACTGAATCGACGCCGAACAGCTACAAACGTTATCTGGAAAATACCTTCAGGGAAGTGCTGAAGTTACAGGGCACGCCGGTGATGATTGAGTTCAAAACCAGTGAAAATCCCTACCGCGACAGACAGTCTAAACCAGCCGAGCACGGTGAAAGGAAAAAGCAACGGCCACCGAGACGTAGCCGGAAAGCCTAGCGTTTTCTGTTTCAGGGCATATCAGAGTATGCCCTGATCATCTCCCAATAAATTATCGAGATCACTTAACTGGCCGCGGATTTTCTCGCGGTTGGCCAGTTTCTCGCGCGCTGCCGCTGGCAGGTCGGTGAATAGAATAACCTCTTTGTCGATCAGGGTATTGATCAAGTCTTCCAACACCCGCACCAGTGCCATATCAGATACGGTCAAAGCTGCACGGGCGTCCTCTGCATCAGCGTTATCAGACTGGGTCAGAAACGCGATAAGTTCTTCAGATTCAATCGAAAGATACTCTTCGGCATCGGGCTCAGGTGCATCAAAGACGGCGATGATAAGTCCCTGTTCATCTCGTTTAACGTAGGCCATGGTGTCCGCTCCGGCTATTGTTTTTAAGGCTGAAATTTAATGTATAGTGGGCTTTACAGTAAATCAAAAAACTGTGAAACTCATCAAATTATTTAGATCCCAGCTAAAAAGCAGATGAAAATGGAGCAGATCATCACGTGAATAAACAAGCGCAATGGGAGGCAGAGGAAAGCCACCGCAGTTTTGACGATCCATTGCTGGGATGTCTGACAATTCTTTCCAAACTGCTCAACAAGCCCCACAGTCCGGAATCATTGACTGCCGGCCTGCCACTGGTTGATAACCGGCTTACCCCGAGGTTATTTTCACGTGCTGCCGAAAGGGCTGGGCTGTCATCAAAAGTCGTAAAACGGCCGCTGAGTAAAATCTCCAACCTGGTCTTACCCGCTGTACTCATTCTCGAAGGTAGCAATGCCTGCATTTTGCTGGAAGTCAAAGGCAAGCAGGCAAGAGTGATTTTCCCGGAAACCGGTGAAGGCGAGTCAGAACTGAGTGTGAAAGACCTGGAAGAGGCCTACACCGGCTACGCTATTTTTATCAAACCGGTGCATCACTTTGACAAGCGCACCGAGTCAACAGTCATACCACGTGCCTCGCATTGGTTCTGGGGCACGATCATGCGTTTCTGGCCGATCTACAGCGAGGTCTTCATTGCCTCGATTCTGGTCAACAGTTTTGCCCTGGCATCACCCCTGTTCATCATGAATGTCTATGACAGGGTTGTGCCCAACCACGCCACCGAAACGCTATGGGTGCTGGCAATAGGTGTCGCGACGGTGTTTTTCTTCGAGTTATTACTGCGAACACTCAGGGCTTACTTTATCGACATGGCCGGGAAACGGGCTGATGTCATGCTGTCTTCGACCATTTTTGAGAAAGTAATGGCTGTGAAAATGGCCGCTCGATCCAACTCTGTAGGCTCTTTCGCCAATAGCATGCAGGAGTTTGAATCATTCCGTGATTTCTTTACCTCTGCCACGCTGACGACGCTGATTGATTTACCGTTTGCTTTCCTGTTTATCGCCGTTATCTGGATGATTGCCGGCCCGGTCGCCTATATTCCGCTGGCAGTCATTCCACTGACGATTCTGGTCAGTCTGATTATTCAGATTCCGTTGGGACGCACGATACAACATCTGTTCCGCCATTCAGGGCAGCGCAGTTCGACCCTGATTGAGACGCTGACAGGCTTGGAAACTATCAAGAGTATTGGTGCGGAAACACCGATCCAGCGTAAATGGGAACAGACCGTCGGCTTTATGACTAAATACAGTCAGCGTGCCCGTTTGCTCTCTGCCAGCGCCGTGAATTTCACCTCCTTCCTGCAGCAGATGGCGACAATCGCTGTGGTCGTTTATGGCGTATACCTCATTACTGAGAATGAAATCACCATGGGTGCGTTGATTGCAGCCACCATCCTGACTGGACGTGCGCTTGCGCCGATGGCCCAACTGGCCGGCATTCTGACCCGCTATCATCAGTCCAAAGCGGCACTTCAATCCCTGAACTCGCTGATGAATCTGCCGGTAGAGCGTCCGTCAGGTCGGGAGTTTTTACACCGCCCCGAATTTAAAGGCGGCGTGGAATTCAAGAAAGTCACATTCCGTTACCCCAATCAGCCAATCGATGCCTTGTCGGAGGTGTCGTTTTCCATCAAGCCGGGTGAAAAAGTCGCCTTTATCGGGCGTATCGGCTCGGGTAAAAGCACCATAGAAAAACTGATTCTGGGCTTGTACGAGCCAGATGACGGCGCGATATTGCTGGACGGCACTGACATTCGTCAGGTCGATCCGGTCGATTTGCGGCGGAATGTCGGCTACGCGCCGCAGGATGTGGTGCTGTTCTTCGGCAGCATTCGTGACAATATCACCATGGTTGCCCCTTTTGCCGATGACGCTGCTGTGCTCAAAGCGGCAGACGTTGCCGGTGTCACCGAGTTCGTCAACCGTCACCCATCTGGCTTTGATATGCCAGTCGGAGAACGCGGGGAGGGCTTGTCAGGTGGTCAGCGTCAGAGCGTTGCGGTAGCGCGGGCATTACTGATGGACCCGCCGGTGGTGGTGCTGGATGAACCCACCAACGCCATGGATAACAGCACCGAAGAGCGTTTCAAAGCCAAGCTGTCTGAGGTGCTGGAAGAGAAAACCCTGTTACTGGTGACCCATAAAGCCTCTTTGTTGAGCCTGGTTGATCGCATCATTGTGATGGACCAGGGACATCTGGTGGCGGATGGGCCGCGCGATCAGATTCTGGCAGCGCTGAAAAAAGGCCATATCAAGGTTTCGAAAGGATAACAGCATGGCCTGGTTCAAAAGAGCAAACCCGGAAGATATCGAGTTCATGTCAGAGGTCAGTGCGGCGACCATGGAGAGTTCGCCCCGCACCGGCCATTCACTTTTGTTGTTAACAGCCTTGTTTTTTGTCTGTGCCTTCTGGTGGGCGAGTCAGACCGAACTGGATGAAGTGACACGTGGCGAGGGGAAAGTCATTCCTTCCAGCAAAATTCAAATTGTTCAAAATCTGGAGGGCGGCATCCTCTCCGAAGTGTTGGTCTCTGAGGGCGAGATTGTTGAAAAAGGCGAGGTGCTGGTCAGAATCGATGACACCCGCTTCTCATCCTCCTTCATGGAGAGCAAGCTCAAATACTGGGAACTGCTGGCTCGTGCCTCCAGGCTTGAATCCGAAGCCAGAGGGGAAGAGCTGACCCTGCCGGACAAGCTGCTTGAAGAGCGCCCTGAGCTTGCGGCGGCAGAACGTCGACTTTATGAAACCCGTCAGCGGGAAGTACAAAGCAATATCGATGTGCTCGAACAGCAGGCACGTCAGCGCCAGCAGGAACTGGCCGAAACGCAGGCCAAACTTAATAAGCTGCGCACCAGTTACGAGCTCAGTAATGAAGAACTGAAAATGTCTGAGCCACTGGTCTCTGTTGGCGTCATTTCCGAAGTCGAAATATTGCGTCTGAAAAGAACCGTCAATGATCTGCGTGGTGAAATGGAAACCACCCGATTGGCCATCCCACGTATTCGGTCCAGCCTGGCCGAAGTCAGGCAGAAAATTGAAGACGTTAAAGTCCGTTTCCAGTCCGAAGCCGCCTCGCAGCTGAGCGAAGTGCAGGCTGAACTCGGCAGGAGCCAGACTACGATTACCTCAGCCGAAGATCGGGTGAGCCGGACCCAGGTGAGAGCACCGGTGAAAGGCAAAATCAATCGTCTGATGATCAACACCGTTGGCGGTGTTATTCAGCCGGGCGAGGATATTGTTGAGATTGTGCCGGTGGATGACAGCCTGTTGATTGAAGCTCATATCCGGCCTTCGGATATTGCCTTCCTGCGTCCTGGGCAAAATGCGATGATTAAGTTCACCGCCTATGACTTCTCTATTTATGGTGGATTGCCGGCTACGTTAGAGCGAATCAGTGCCGATACCATTACTAATGAAGAAGACGAAAGTTTCTACCTGATTTATCTGCGCACAGAAAAGAACTATATTGATAGCAACAAGGGACCACTGGAAATCATTCCCGGTATGACCGTGACAGTGGATATTCTTACTGGCAAGAAAACAGTCTTGGATTATTTGCTTAAACCGATTCTGAAGGCCAAAAATGAAGCGCTCCGGGAGCGTTGATGGACGGAATCATCACAATGAATGATACAACCATGACAGAGACCCGCCTGTTTGTAGTGATACCCGAAAAAGGTCGGCTGGATTTAATCAAGCAGGCCTTGCCGGAAGATTACGAAATCAATGAGTTTGATGATCTTGATGCCTTGCTCTGCACTGCCGATGATGACGCGCCACCGATTATCCTATGTCATCAATCTTTATTTGAAGGCGAATATAATCAGCAGCTGTCGGCACTGACACAACAGTTCAAGCACAGTCGCGTACTGAT
>Ga0207716_100635_pt1 | contig 10541 bp, 9 predicted proteins | sample TtaePargueraPR_FD_187739 | JGI IMG/M metagenome (GOLD analysis project Ga0207716, IMG submission 187739) | Aerobic enrichment media microbial communities from Bioluminiscent Bay, La Parguera, Puerto Rico - Tt and P2 (5) (SPAdes) | ecosystem: Environmental > Aquatic > Marine > Unclassified ... | reverse complement strand
GCTCCGTTTTGGGCTTTTTCTACAATGATGTCAAAGACAGAATAGCCTACGGACAAGATCCGGAAAACATTCAGATCACCACTCTATTCAATGTGGAAAATTATAAGACAACTGGATTGACTTTCAATCAGGGCTTCTTTTTGGGCAATCTGGAATCAAGTCTGGGCTTTTCTTACATCGGGAGATACAACCAGATTTCGGAAGAAATAGAAACAAGTCCAAGCATGGTCTGGACACCTGAAATCAGCTCCAATTCCAGCTTCCTTTTTGAACCTTGGGGCACTTCTATCAACCTGTTTTATAAATACACTGGAGCACTTCCAAGCTATCAAACGGTCACAGATGGAGAAACAATCACTGCTCAGGAAGTCCAACAAGATGGATACCATTGGATGGATATCACTTTTGGAAAAACCATCTGGAAGCAACTCCAAGTCAACCTAGGAGTCAAAAACATACTAAACGTAACTCAAATCAATTCCACCTCAACAGGTGGAGATGCCCATGGAGGAGGTAGCAGCCGGCCTATTGGCTATGGACGCTCCTATTTTCTGGGATTAAACTACCAACTCAACAAATAATTAAAACCAAAAATCACAATGAAAAAGTACCAATTCTTCCAACTAGGCCTCTTGACACTATCCCTAGTAGGATTATTCTCCTGTTCTGAAGACGACAGTCCAATTGTAGTTCCACCAAATGAAACAGGAACAATCGAAGTCAATGGTGGAGGAGAAACATATCCAAATTCAGTTTTTATCAATTTGAGAGCGACGGAGCAAACTTCCGTTTCAAGAGAATCTTGGGATTTGGCATTCTATTCAGGGACCGAGTTCAAAGTTTTGATCAATGGAACCACTGGAGCCATGGCATCTGCCACTGGACAAACAGATCTCAATGCTGTCGGCGAAACTGAAATTGCAGCCGCAGAAGCAACAGGAGAGCTTATCCTTTCTTTCACCAATTTGGATGGCATCCTTCATGTAGATGATCCATCCACACCGTTGAGCAATCCAGTAATCGAAGCGATTTCTTCTACCGATACCGAAAATGAAGTTTACTTGCTTTCCCGAGGAGCTAGTGGAGTGGAAGCTAAGGCTTGGAAGAAAATCAGAATCACACGCAATGGCCAGGGCTACACACTTGAATATGCAGATGCCGACGCTTCCACTTTTTCTTCAGTAGAAATCTCAAAAGACTCCGATTACAATTTTGTCTATTTCAATTTTGAGCAGGGAATCGTATCAGTCGAACCTAAAAAGTCAGAATGGGATATCTCTTGGACAGCAGGCACTTCTTCCACACCCTATCCTCAAGCGGCAAATGGAACTTTAGCCTATTTCTTTCAAGATCTAGTTTACCACAACACTCAAAATGGAATTGGAGTAACTGAAGTTTTGGAAGCGGATATCGCTTATAAAGACTTCACTTCTGAGGATGTTTTAAGCTTGAGTTTGAACACGTCTGATAGACTAACCATCGGTTCTAATTGGAGAGCAGGAGGCGGACCTAGCTCTTCACCAGCTGTTCTGACCGATCGTTATTACATCATCCAAGATGCCGAAGACAATATTTACAAATTGAGATTCCTCTCTTTGACCAAAGCCGGAGAAAGAGGATATCCTTCATTTGAATTTGAGTTAGTAGAAGCGGGACAGTAATTTCTGTTAAACTATGAGTAAAAAGGAGCATCAGAGTTGGTGCTCTTTTTTTATTCCAATATCCTCCTACCAAATAAAAAGGCCTTATTCCAATAGCGATTGCTCAAAAAGTCTTCCGTAACTCCCAAAGAGGTCGAGGCGTGAATAAATCGAATATCGTCTTGGTGGACTTCGGTCACTATTCCGGCATGAGTGACTCTATTTCTTCTTTTCCCTGTTGCAAAAAATAATACATCGCCTTGTTGTAAATCTCTAGGAGAAACCTTTTTACCCATGTTGGCCTGATCAGCTGAGATTCTAGGCATGGTCACTCCTACTGAATAATAGGAATGGTAAACTAAAGCGGAACAATCCATCCCTGCGCGTGTAGTACCTCCATATTTATAGGGAGTTCCACGATACGATTTTGCCGTGGAGATGACCGTAAAAACTGGATCATCTTTGGTTACTTTATTCGATTTACATGAAGTGAAAAATCCCAGAGTCAAAAAGCAAATTCCTAAAAGGAATGAGGAATAGCGGGATAAAGAAGAGCTCCTGTTCATGTAATCAATGTTACTGTCTTAGGGTTTTAAAAGCAAGACATTTGCCTCAAAATGATAGCCCAGATCCATTTTTAAAGGGCATTGAGCCTAAAGTGATAAAGCTCACCAAATATGACTTCGGTCATGTTTTACCTTTGTAATACAAAATCGATAAATAATAATCTTATGAATATCAGACAGTTTTATGACGAAGGCCTAGCTCACGCAAGCTATGCGATCGAAAGTGAAGGTAAAATTGCCTTAGTAGACCCAGGAAGAAATCCACAGCAATATTATGACTTCTCAGATGAGGTAAACGGTAAAATCGTGGCCGTGATTGAAACTCACCCACATGCAGATTTTGTCAGCTCTCATTTGGAATTCCATCAAAATGAAGGTGCAACAATCTATGTTTCCAAACTTGTTGGTGCCGAATATCCTCATGAAGGATTTGATGAGGGGAACTCATTCTCAATGGGAAATGTAAGTTTCCATTCTCTTCACACTCCAGGTCACTCTCCTGATTCCATCAGCATTTTGTTGAAGGATGAAAATGGAAGAGAGCATGCTCTTTTCTCAGGTGACACCTTGTTTATTGGCGATGTAGGAAGACCGGACTTGAGGGAAAAAGCAGGTAATCTCAAAGCTCAAAGAGCAGATCTTGCTAAAATGATGTACCATACTGTTCAGGACAAACTGAAGCCTTTGGCAGACGACGTATTGGTGTTTCCTGCACACGGGGCAGGTTCGCTTTGTGGCAAAAACCTAAGCGATGCAAGACAGTCTACGATTGGTGAGCAAAGAGCTACCAACTGGGCTTTTTCAGATTTGGATGAAAGTACCTTTGTAGATTCCTTACTTCAAGGACAACCTTATATTCCCAAATACTTTGGGTATGATGTGGCTATGAACAAAAAAGGAGCTCCTGCATTCCAAAGATCCATCTCAAATGTGAGCATCTGGCCTGAAGGATCTATTCTTCCAGAAGGAGCGGTAGTCATCGACACCCGTACTCAAGACAAATTCGCTGCAGGTCATATTCCTGGGGCAATCAATATCATGAATGGAGGAAAGTTCGAAACTTGGTTGGGATCAATCGCAGGGCCTGAGGAAAACTATTTCCTGGTTGCTGATTCTGCTGCTGAATTGGAAAACCTTATCAACAAAGCTTCCAAAATTGGATACGAGCAATTGATCAAAGGTGCTGTAGTCAATCCAGCTGGAATGACTGAGAAAGGAACTTCCTTCGATGTCGAGGCTTTCAGTGCCAACCCAGATGCTTATACAATTGTAGACATCAGAAGTCGAGATGAGCATGCAAACTCTCCGATTTTTGACAACTCTATCAATATTCCTCTTCAAGAATTGAGAGAAAGAGCGGAAGAAATTCCTTCCGGAAAACCGGTGTTGATTCACTGTGCAGGTGGCTATAGATCAGCTGCTGGAACCAGTATCGTCGCAGGTTTGAAAAAGGATGCTGAAGTATTGGACTTCAGTGAGGCTATCAAAGATTTTCAAGTAGTAGCTCATTAAAAAGGCGAGTCAAGTTGCTAATCACCCCTACCCCCGGCTTTTCGGGGGTATTTTTTTTGCCTCAGCTAGATAAGGTTAGAGGATTGGCTTTTAGATTTTCAAGTTTCAAGAAATTATTGGAGTGAGAATGCGTTTAACATATTCTAAAGCCTTTTTTGGTTAAATTGCAGTATCAATAGAAATCTATGAGTAGAGAAGAATTCCGTCAGCTACCCCTACATCAAAAAATCAAAACCCTCTACATAGAGGGTACTTTTGTGGTGGCTATTCGGTATTACAGACATAAAATCAATCTCTACCTTTTGGAAAATGAATACGTGGAGGTCTTTTATAACCATAAGGAAGACAAAATCGATAAGATCGACTTTTTACCCAGGGATCATAGCCGGATGAAATTCTATCTGGATCAGATCAAATTGGCCTGAAAAACCCTTGGAGGGTGTCAAATTTCACTTTGAACATTAGCAGAAATTCAACTACTTCGCAGAGTTAATTTTTATCGGATATGAAGAAGAAAATAGCTTTGGTTACGGGCGGCTTCACAGGTGAGCATGTCATCTCTTTGAAAAGCGCAGCTGTTGTTGAAAAAACAATCAATAAGGATCTATATGATGTTTACAAAATCCTGATTTATCCAGGCGATTGGCACTTTGTCTGTGCTTCTGGAGAAAAAATCCCTGTTGACCTCAATGACTTTTCTATTTCTATCGGAGATGAAATAATCACCTTTGACGGAGTTTTTAATATTCTTCATGGATCTCCGGGTGAGGATGGAAAATTGGCAGGTTATTTTGACATGCTTAATATTCCTTACACTACTTGTGACCAGCTGACTTCTGCAATCACTATGAATAAGGGCTACACAAAGGCTATTGTTCAGGATATTCCAGAACTCAATGTGGCTCAATCCCTTCAGCTTTTTGAAAACTCTGAAAAGAATCTCAAAAAGATTGAGAGTGAATTGAAGCTCCCTCTTTTCATCAAGCCAAATAACGGAGGCAGTTCCATCGGCATGTCCAAAGTGAAAACCTGGGAAGAATTACCTGAAGCCTTGGATAAAGCCTTTGCTGAAGACAAGCAGGTTTTGGTTGAAGAATTTGTTTCTGGACGTGAGTTTTCAATCGGTGTTTTCCGAGGCAAAGGTGAAATCACAGTACTTCCTGCTACTGAAATCGTGAGTAGCAAGGAGTTTTTTGACTATGAAGCCAAATACGTTGCTGGCGTAACAGAAGAAATTACTCCTGGACGGATGAATCAGGAGGAAATCGATCGAGTAGGCAGAGTGGTGACCCAAGTCTATGAAAAGCTAAACTGCAAAGGGGCTGTGAGAATTGATTATTTCCTTGAAAATGAAACGGGTAAGCTTTATTTCATCGAAATCAATACGGTTCCTGGACAAACAGAAACCAGCTTAATCTCCCAACAAGTAAGAGCAATTGGCATGGAAGTTCGTGACTTCTACACCCAATTGATCGAGGAAATGTTTGAATGAAGGGAAAAGGCTAAAGCCTGAAAGCTAAAACTAAGGTTAAGGTATGATCCACTTTGTAAAAGGATTCATCCTGAGCATGGCATGCTGACCTCTGAATACTGAGTCCTTTCCGCCTACCGTCTTGAAAACAATCAATTTTCCTCCTTTATCCTTCTCCAATGAATTGGATTAATTAACTTTGTCGCAGGATAACAAACCCGATATTCCATGAACGAGCGCTATATGCAGCGCGGTGTTTCCGCCTCCAAAGAAGATGTCCACAATGCAATCTCCAAGCTGGACAAAGGATTATTCCCTCAAGCATTTTGTAAAATCGTAGAAGACACCCTAGGTGGCGATCCAGATTTTTGCAATATCATGCATGCAGACGGAGCAGGTACCAAGTCATCCTTGGCCTACCTGTACTGGAAGGAAACTGGCGATTTGAGCGTTTGGAAAGGCATTGCGCAAGATGCGATCATCATGAATACGGATGATTTGCTATGCGTAGGAGCTATCAACAATATCTTGGTTTCATCTACACTTGGGCGAAACAAAAACCTGGTTCCTGGGGAAGTGATTTCAGCGATTATCGAAGGAACTGAGGAAGTTCTTCAGATGCTGAGAGACAACGGCGTCAATGCTGTTTTGACTGGTGGAGAGACTGCAGATGTTGGGGATTTGGTGAGAACCATCATCGTAGACAGTACCGTAACTTGTCGTATGCGTCGTGATGAAGTCATTTCCAATGATAAAATCCAAGCTGGAGATGTGATCGTAGGATTGGCTTCATATGGACAGGCAAACTACGAAAGCGTCTACAACGGAGGTATGGGAAGTAATGGTCTTACTTCCGCAAGACATGATGTCTTCAACAAAATCCTAAAAACAAACTACCCTGAATCTTTTGACCCGGCTGTCCCAGACAACTTGGTGTATACAGGTAGATATAAATTGACTGATCCAGCTCCAGGTGCTCCTGTAGACATGGGCAAATTGGTCCTTTCACCTACCCGTACCTACGCCCCTATCATGGTGGATGTCTTGAATTACTTGAGACCGCATATCCACGGATTGGTTCATTGTAGTGGCGGAGCCCAAACCAAAGTCCTTCACTTTGTAGACAATGTGCATGTCATCAAAGACAATCTTTTCGAAACTCCTCCTTTGTTCAAAATCATTCAGGAAGAAAGTGGTACAGACTGGAAAGAGATGTACAAAGTCTTCAACATGGGCCACAGAATGGAAGTCTATCTAGATGAGCGCTACGCAGATGAAATTATCGATATCGCTGAGTCTTACGGAGTAGAAGCTCAGATCATCGGTCGTGTTGAGCCTCATGAAGGCAAAAAAGTGACTATCCAGAGCCCATACGGAACATACGAATACTAAGCATGAATTTGAAGCCTGCTTTTATCACATTTGGAAAGATCCTTCTCGGGATCTTTCTGTTTTTGTTGGTAATCGGAATCTTCTCCATCACTACTGTGGACAGAAGCCCGATTCAAGAGCAGGAATTTTACAGGGAAACATTTCAAGATCTGGAGTCTCTTCCATTCTCTTCCACTCAAGGAAAAGTCTGGCTAGCTGGCTGGGGAAAGACAAACATGACTCCCAAAAATCCAGCTGAATTGGTCGGTTATTCTCCTCGAGGCCCTTATGAATTCATTCAGGATAGCAGCTTTGTCAAAAGCATCGTTTTAAGCAATGGAGAAAGCGAAATTGCCTGGATCAATTTTGAGTTATTGATAGTTCATCCATTTTTAGCCCAGAAAGTTGAGGAGAAAATCCGAGGTGAGTACCCAAACCTTCTTCGATTGATTTTCACAGCAACACATACTCATTCCGGGATGGGAGGATACATGCCTGGACCATTGGGAGAAATAGCATTTGGTGGATTTGATGAAGATTTGGTAGAAATGATTGCCTACAAAAGTCTTCAAGCCGTCCAACAAGCCCAAACGAGTTTGGATACAGCAACAATAACTTTTCGTCAAGCAAACGTACCAGAATTGGTTGCCAATAGATTTGTCAGAGGAGGACCGATCGACCCCTTTACCCGCGAGTTGATTTTCACTCAAAACTCCGGCAAAAAAGCTTCGATTTTGACTTACTCTGCTCATGCGACTTGCCTCAGCTCCAAGTTTATGGGGCTCTCTGGGGATTATCCTTTTTACTTGATGAAAAAAATGGAAGAGTCAGATTATGATCTATCCATTTATGCTGCTGGAACTGTCGGATCTCATCGACCCGTTCCTCCGGGCAGGACTCCAGAAGCAATTCAAGAATACGCCAGCGAACTTGACTCCTTAAATCGGATCAAAATGAGCAAGTTTGGCACCATCAGAAATCCACTTTTGGCCAGTTCAAGATTGGATTTAAAGCTCAGAGACCCTCATCTTCGTATCTCAGATGACTTGAGATTAAGACCTTGGCTGTTTAATTATTTGATGGGGGAAACCAACGCCCATATTGATTTCACTCGAATTGGGAACACGCTTTGGATTGATTCCAGCGGGGAGATTTCAGGAGTTTTTTATGAAAAATGGGACCAGCTTGCCAAAGAAAAAGGCCTAAACCTAATCATCTCCACTTTCAATGGAGGCTATATTGGCTACATCACTCCGGATGAATTGTATGATGAACACTTTCACGAAGTGAGGGAAATGAACTGGTATGGGCCGGGTAATGGAAGATATTTTGATGATTTGATCACAGAGATCATTGAAAAGGCATCGAATTAAGGTATCTGCCAAATCTGCGCTTTAATCCAACCTTTTTTCCAGATTTTCTCTTCCTCTTTTTCCATCCCAATGCTTCTGAAGAAATATTCATAATCCGGAAGATCTTGCCTGACATGACCTGCCAGCATTCGAAAACCGGAAATAATGGTTTTGATCATCAGTTCCTGCCTCCAGTTTTGAGAGGAAAAAAAATCAGCTATAATCACCTTTCCACCAGAATTTAAGCTGTCTTTTACTTTAGAAAAGAATATTTCCAAGTCCTGATCATTGAAAGTATCCAATACAAAAGGAAGCAGGATCACATCGTATTTCTCTTTGAAATCAAATGGGCCAATCACAAAATGAAGTTTGGAATCCTTCAGGTTTTTCTCTGCCTTGGAAAGCATGCTTTGCGAGAGTTCTACAAATTTTCCAGTCAGATTTTCCTGAAAACCTCGATAATCCCAGCCATCACCTCCTCCGAGGATTAAGACTTTTTTGTTTGGTATATTAGAAAGAAAACAAGTTTTGGCTTCATGAAGTTGGTTTCCAAAAACCATTCTGGAAAGCGGTGTATACACCGGTGCAAGCCATCGATAATTGTCTTTCATAAAACCGAAAATAGCATTCTGATCGTTTGAAACATAAACGATCACCAAAAGCTAAAATAAACCCGATAAATAATCGCATGAAAAATCTTTTTAAAAACATTGCCGGATTACGTCAATTGCTTCAATCCGTAGACCTGGAGCAGATCTCCAAACTTTCCCAAAAAGTAGACCTTCCCAAGATGGTGGGATTGGTCAGTAAAATGAGCGAGTCTGACCTCTCCAAAATGATGGGAATGCTCAAAGGAGCCGGCAAACCGAAAGAAATCCCGCCAATCAATGGAGATTTTTATGAACTGGGGAAAAGCCTTCCTCATCACGAGCGTGAAATCCAACTACGGGTTCGTGAGTTTATGGAAAAAGAAATCAAGCCCATCGCAAATGAATACTGGAATCGGGGAGAATTCCCCATGCATATCATTCCAAAAATGGCAGAATTGGACATCGCCGGACTGACTTATCAAGGCTATGGCTGCCCGGGACATTCTGCACTTTTGGAAGGATTTATAGCCATGGAAATGGCCAGAGTCGACACTTCTATCTCAACATTTTTTGGAGTTCAAAGTGGCTTAGCAATGGGCTCTATTTACCTCTGCGGATCAGAAGAACAGAAAAAGGAATGGCTTCCTGCTTTGCAAAAACTGGAAAAAATCGGAGCCTTTGGATTGACGGAGCCAGAAGTAGGGTCTGGAGCTGCCGGTGGCTTAACTACGACCTGTAAAAGAGAAGGAGACACCTGGATCCTAAACGGCCAAAAGAAGTGGATAGGAAATGCTACTTTCTCAGACATCACCATTATCTGGGCGAGAGACCTGGATGACAATCAAGTCAAAGGATTTATCGTCAAAAAAGACAATCCGGGATTTGTTGCCGAAAAACTGGAAGATAAAATGGCTTTGAGAACTGTTCAAAACGCCTTAATTACGCTCACAAACTGTGAAGTTCCCGAATCTGATCGCCTTCAAAATGCGAATTCATTCCGTGATACAGCCAAGGTTCTTCGAATGACAAGAGCCGGTGTAGCATGGCAGGCGGTTGGATGTGCAAGAGGAGCCTATGAATTGGCATTGGCTTATACGAATGAACGAAAGCAATTTGGAAGACCGATTGCTTCCTTCCAGTTGGTTCAGGACCTCCTCGTAACCATGCTAGGTGACTTGACGGCCATGCAGACTATGGTATTCCGACTTTCTCAAATGCAGGATGATGGCGAGCTTTTGGATGAACATGCATCTTTGGCGAAAGTATTCTGTACGTTGAGAATGAGATCTATCGTGGATCATTCTAGAGAGTTATTTGGAGGAAATGGCATCTTGTTGAGACATGACATCGCACGATTTGTGGCAGATGCAGAGGCTGTTTATAGCTACGAAGGCACCAAAGAAATCAATTCACTAATTGTTGGTAGGGCGATAACCGGACATAGTGCATTTGTATAAAATAGAAATATAATAGAAATAAGGCTTCGCGCCTCAGCCGAAATAAAGTAGAAATATTGGTAATACTTCATCTCGGACATTAGTATTTCTAGATCACCCTTTCAGGGTTCTGTATTAATCCATCTTTTTACCCCAAGTTGACACTTGGGGCTATTATAAAGTACGCTCCTTTGGAGCAACTAAAGATCAAAACTTAGCCAAATCCGAAGGATTTAAAATTCAATAACCACGGGAAAAACCATGAGAAACGGAAACAATAATAAAACTGAATCCCGAAGGGATGTTACATAACCTAAAATAGAAACAGGGCTTCGTGCCTCAGCCAAAATACCATGGAAATTCTGCCACTGAGAGAGTCTCCACTTGCTTTTTATGAAAATGATCCGTGAAGTCACGGATCTGGGCAGTTGGGGGATTTTTATATCAAACCAACATCAATATCCATGGGAGCAGGAAAACTGCTTCCATTCTTCTTCTGACCTGTTCTGGTTGTAGGTTTTTATTGAAAAAAATCAAATAGTGGAGCAAACACATCACCAGTAAAAGACAGCTAAAAACCCTGTAAAAAGAGGGCATGAAAAT
>Ga0207716_100632_pt1 | contig 10594 bp, 8 predicted proteins | sample TtaePargueraPR_FD_187739 | JGI IMG/M metagenome (GOLD analysis project Ga0207716, IMG submission 187739) | Aerobic enrichment media microbial communities from Bioluminiscent Bay, La Parguera, Puerto Rico - Tt and P2 (5) (SPAdes) | ecosystem: Environmental > Aquatic > Marine > Unclassified ... | reverse complement strand
ATTCATATTCATATTGCCCGTTCTTAATCTGGCGTTTGAGAAATTTCTAGCATGGAAAGTGTCCAAATCACCTACTAATCCATCTGCATTTTTTGATTCCTCTAAACTCATCGACAGAACCATGATATGTGTTTGGCCATTGTTGAGTTTGTAAGGTGAATCAATTGGGTTGTTTGCTACTGAAACAGAATCACTTACATTTTGATTCAAATTTGCAGAATCCAATTCAGAAGCCTGATTTGGATCCAAAGCCTCCAATTCCTCTTTTGACAACAAAGGTTTTAGCATATTCCTTGCCAATTCTTCCAATTCTTCATCTTTTGAATTTTCGATGAATGATTCGAGTCTACTCCTAAATCTTTCTCGACTTTCAATTTTTCCAGAAACCATGATGTCCAAAATCAAAAGCCTTTCGGTATTTCGAGTCAGGGGATATTCTTCCAGTGTTTTTTGGATGATCTGACGACTTCCCTGATAATTTCCTAGATAGTAGAGATCGTAAGCTTGTTCGTAATTTTTTGAAGACTCCAAATAAGCAAGATTCCCAGAGGCAGCCTCAGGATTATTGACAGAATAGGTGTATTGTGACTCCGGATATTCGCGATTCAGTCTAGTAATGTATTGTTGGAAATTACCTTCCAAATCCTTTTGACCTAAATAAAGCAAATAATAAGCTTCAGGCTTACGTGTGCTTTCTGGATAATTCCTTACCAAACTTTCTAAGTTGTCAATGCTTAACTCAGTTTCGTCTAATTCAAAATAAAGAAGCTTGCCCAATTCAAAATAGGACTCCTCCAATTCTTCATTTAGAGTTGCTTTCTGCTCAGGTGATTCAGGTATTTGGTCTAGTAATGTTTCTACATCGGGTAATTGATTGAGAGGATTGTTTTCTTCGGTTGCGGTGGAGTCAGCAACTTCTTCTTCTGTAGGAGGAAGGGAGCTACTTATACTTGAGGAACTTCTTCTCCAGTTATCTGCGAGAGGCCTATTTCCCCAAGTTCTGTAGAAATCTATTGTTCCTTGCTGCATGGCAACAGCATTGTCAAAGTAAAAATTCGAGCCAGTTCCTCTATCTGCAAAAGCCAATAAATTGTCAAAAATCCCAGTGCTTTTTGGTTTTTCTTTTGCTTTCGCTTCAGCTAGCAATCTTTCCTCTTCTTTTTTTATGAAATCTGTAGCAATAGCGACCTGTTCATCTTTGGAAAGTCCACTTAATATCAAAAGACTGTCGTTTTCCTGGATTCGCTCTACGTGAAATACGAAACTGTCCAAAGTCTCTTTTTGCTGTGCGATTTGAATGGCAATTGGGTCTGTTTCCTTAATAAAGCTCAAAGCACTGTCCAAATAATACTTGGTGGCTCGATAGTCTTTGAACTTTTCATAGTTCAAACCCGCCAACTTTTGGTAGATATATCCTTTGAGTCGAGGGTTGCTTCCCGGTTCTTTTGCGGCTTGGTGCAATAGATCTACGGTCAAATCTATATCTCCCTGCTTTTCTTCAAAAAGAGCCCTTTCATAAATGACAACATCTTTTAGATCCTTGTTTTTGGGATCGTCATAGAGTGATTCATAATAATTTCGAACTTTTCTAAGATCTTTTGAAGCATTGAGCTCTGCAACCTGCTGCGCATAAAGTTGAGCAAAAAAACTCCTTTCATAGGGAGGATTTCCTTCTTGTGCCTTATTATAATAATCATAGGCAAGTGCATCCAATCCTTCTCGTTGATAGCGCTGGGCTAAAATGAAATTGATACGGGATTCCTCTTTTTTGTCTTGCGCATATTCGGTAGCCTTATCCAAAGCACCAATTACTCCATTTCGGTCGTTCCTTTTTTCATAATAATAGGCAAGGGTCCGATAGAGATCATATCGATTTTGATCATTGATATTGGACTCTTTTGATAAATAATCAATTGTGAAGTTTGCATCTTCAAATTCTCCTAAGTCTACATAAAGCCTCAATAAATTAACCAGAGTTTGATGCCTTAGATCATCATCTTTGCTGGTCACATTGACATATTTGAAGGCATTTTGTGCATCATCTGATTGAGATTGTAGATAGTCAATTTTCCCAATCAAATAATAACTGTCGTCTACCCACTTGGAGATTCTATGCCAATCAATTGCTTTGGAGGAAAGCTCTCGAGCTGATTCCAGTTTTTCTTTCGCACTTTGGATAACTGTGGAATCATAGGGGATGAAAACAGGTAAAATCTGAGTATAGTCCTCCTTGTAATTAGCCTGGTTTTCTGCTTCCACCTCTTTGATTTTGACATCTGCGAGGTAATAGGCATTATAATGTGATGTCAAATTGTGAAATGCACGATTTGTAAAGGTATTTCGCTCGGAAGAACATGCCGCTATTCCAAGGCCAATCACCAATAACCAAACCAATCGCTTATTCATATCTGCAGATTATTTTAAAAGTACCAAATTAGGCTTTTTAGTGGATTTAGAGAACGAAGTATGATCTAGATTCATTATGCGAATTTCACTTTAGACCTAAAAATGTAAAATTTATTTACCTTGTTTATCAATAAAAACTCCCAAAATACCTTTGGTTCCAATATGAAAAGCTTTTACAAATTCTTCCTTTCACTATTTCTGATTTTTATTTCAACTTTTTCATTTGGCCAGACCAAGAAGCCTAATATCATCTATATCATGGCAGATGATTTAGGGATTGGGGATTTAGGAGTGTATGGGCAGGGAAAAATCAAGACTCCCAATCTGGATCAGTTTGCAAAGGAAGGGATGGTTTTTACTGATTTTTATGCTGGAAGTACCGTCTGCGCTCCTTCGAGGGCCACTATAATGACGGGGCAGCACACGGGAAATACTTTGTTGAGGGGAAATAGCAATGTGCCTATTGATCCTGATCAAAAGATATTGCCGGAATACCTTAAAGATGCAGGTTATACCACGGCAATGTTTGGGAAATGGGGCCTAGGTCTTGCCAACACAGTCGGTAGTCCCGAGAAAAGAGGTTGGGATGAGTTCGCCGGTTTTCTTTTGCAGCGTGATGCCCATTATCAGTTTCCGGATTCCATTGATATGATTAGTGATGGTGTGATGACGAAACAACCTTTTCCTAATGATTTGTTTGCAAATGATTATTTCTTGGAAAAGTCTGATGAGTTTATTCGCTCTCAAAGTGGTGAAGAACCCTTTTTCTTGTATTTGTCTTATACCATTCCTCATGCTGAATTGGTTTTGTCCAAAGAGTCGCTTAAGCAATACTTGGATCAGGATGGGAAAAGTGTATTTCCTGATGAAAACGCTTGGCCTGACGGAAGACATTATGGTCCACAAGAATTTCCAAAAGCAGCCTATGCAGCGATGGTTTCTCACTTAGATCATCAAATTGGTCAATTGATGGCTACGTTGAAGGAAAAAGGCTTGGAGGAAAATACCCTGGTGATCTTTACATCCGACAATGGAACACATACCGAAGGAGGCCGAACTGATGCTGATATCGATTTTTTCAAAAGCAGCGCTCAGTTTAGGGGTAAAAAGAGGGACTTATATGAAGGTGGGGTTCATATGCCATTTTTAGCTAGGTGGGTAGGTACTGTCAAGCCAGGATCTGTCTCTCACTTTAAAGGAGCTTTTTATGATTTGCTTCCCACTTTTGCCCAATTGGCAGGAGAAAAACTGGAAGGGAAGATAGATGGGATTTCATTTGTTCCTGCACTTACCGGAAAGGGTAATCAGGAGGAACATCCTTATTTATATTGGGAGTTTCATGAGCAAGGGGGAAAGCAGGCCATATTGGTGGACAATTGGAAGGTGATCAGGCTGGAAGTCGGTAAAAACCCGCAAGGTGCTGTGGAATTATATGACTTGAGTAAAGACCCGTCTGAATCCAATGATGTTGCTTCTCAATTTCCTGAGAAAGCAGCTGAATTGACTGCAATATTGGACGGAGTGAGAACGGAGAACCCTCACTTCAATTTTGGAAGGAAAAATTAAGGAGAAGGTATTTAAAAATGGAGAAGAAAGAGGATAAACCAACTAAGAAAAAAGAGCTCCCAGTTTGGGCCAAATACATGGGATTGTCCTTTCAATTGTTTGGAGTGATTGGATTTGGAACGTGGTTTGGCTGGTGGATACAGCAGAAAAGCGAAATGAAATTTCCCCTTTGGATCTTAATATTTTCCTTTTTATCCATAATTCTTGCCTTTTATCAACTCTGGGTTTCTATGAAGCAAGACAGATAAAATTTAAAAGTCCTACTTTTGCAAAAAAAATATCGCAATGGCTCTTGCTAAAAATACCTATGTGAAATTCTTCCTTTTGTCAGCAATTATTGCTGGATTGGTCGTGCTTTTACAACAAGTTCTCCCCCAAATCATCCATTCGCAGATCTGGGAAATTTATTTTTTTCTGGTAATTATGTTTTTTTTGATCCATGTCTTGACTGGATTTCTGCTGAAAACCAGTTCTGAAAATTTCTTCCAAATCTCACTATTAGCGATGATTTTGAGATTAATAAGCTCATTTGTGTTCGTTGGGATAGAAGTTTGGGCCGGAATGGAGAATATTATTTTGTTTATATCGGATTTCTTTGTGCTTTTTTTGTTCTACCTGATTTTTGATATATACACCTTTATAGCTAACTTGCGCCCGATTTCGAAGTAGCCCTCAAAAAAACGAGTTGATGACGCGCAAATTTCTGGCCCTAAGTCTTTTAATTTCAGCACTTTTGCTGAGTGTTTCTAGCGCGGTATTCGCGTCTGGTTCCGAGACTGAAGAAAGTAATGAAAGCCCAACGGAGTTTATCATGCACCACGTGAAAGATTCCCATGAATGGCATTTTTTCAACATTGGACATACCCATGTCACTCTTCCTTTGCCGGTAATTACCTACGCGGCAGATAGAGGGTTGGAGTTTTACATGTCTTCAGATTTCCAAAATCATGATTCTCATCTTTTCGGTGAGGAAAATGCTCACAATGGTATCTTTATCGATAGCCATGAGCATTTAGGAAGAGTAGATGGAGGTTCTATCATGGATTTCTCTATTACCAAAAACGTAGCAATGATGTTCTTGGTGATCGGATTGGTTCTTTGGATCACTCTTTCTGCAGCAAGACACTATAAGAAAAACGGTGCTGTTTCTCCTAAAGGCGCTGCTTCTATCGTTGAGCCAATTGTAATTTTCGTTCGTGATGAAATCGCAGAAAAAGCAATCGGTCCTAAATACAAGAAGTTTGTTCCTTATTTGTTGACTTTGTTCTTCTTCATCTGGATTGGTAACCTTTTAGGCTTGATGCCGGGTGCTGCCAATTTGACTGGAAACATTGCTGTTACTTTTACCTTGGCGATTTTGACCTTTATCTTGGTTAATATCAATGGGAATAAGGATTACTGGAAGCACGTTTTTGCAACTCCTGGAGTTCCTGCACCGCTTCTTCCAATTATCGTAGTAGTAGAATTTATTGGTCTGTTTACCAAGCCTTTCGCATTGATGGTTCGTTTGTTCGTGGCTATCACAGCAGGACACATTGTAATCTTGGCTTTCATAGCTTTGGTTTTCATTTTCGAGTCCTATGCAATCGGTGTGGTAAGTACCTTGATGGTGACCTTTATCAATATGATCGAATTACTTGTAGCGACTATTCAGGCTTATGTGTTTACCCTATTTACAGCAATGTATATCGGGGGTGCAGTAGCTGAGCACGCGCATGACGATCATCATTAATTAGTAAATTTCTTTGTTCAATTTATAAATCTAAAGTTTATGTTAACTTCTATCTTGTTGACTGCTGGATTGGCTCTTATGGGTGCTGGTATCGGTGCAGGAATTGTTGCGATTGGCGCAGGACTTGGTATCGGACGTATCGGTGGCCAAGCTATGGAATCTATTGCTCGTCAGCCTGAGGCTGCTGGTAAGGTTCAAACAGCTATGTTGATCATCGCAGCGTTGATCGAGGTGGTTTCCCTGTTTGCAGTAGTAGTATGTCTACTTATTGCTTTGAACGCAGGTGGTATCGCTTTCTAAGAACACAAAGAATAGGGATTGGCGTTAGGCCAATCCCTTCTTATTGAACAAAACCGAAATTATAAACAATCATCATGGATCTTATTTCACCTAGTTCTGGCCTGATTTTCTGGCAATTGTTCGGCTTCTTGGCCCTACTATTTATCTTGATCAAATTTGCTTGGAAGCCAATGTTGGCAGCTCTTGAAGAGCGTGAAAGCACTATTGACAATGCCTTGAAAGCTGCTGAACAAGCAAGAAATGAAATGGCAAACTTGAAAGCTGAGAACGAGAAGTTGTTGGCTGAAGCAAGATTGGAAAGAGATACTATCTTGAAAAAAGCTCACGATGCTTCTGCGAAAATGATCGAAGAAGCTAAAGAAGAAGCTGGTAAGCAAGGTGCTCAAATGATCGAAAATGCGAAAGCAGTGATCGAAACAGAGAAAAAGGCTGCTTTGGCTGAAGTAAAAACTCAGGTTGCTACCTTGACTCTTGAAGTAACAGAGAAATTGTTAAGAAAGAACTTGTCTGACGAGAAGGCTCAAAAAGACCTTGTTGACGGATTTGTAAATGAATTGAAGCTTAATTAATTCCATCCCATGTCAAATTACAGAGTAGCATCTCGTTATGCCAAGTCCATTTTGGAACTTGCTCTAGAAAAAGGCAAGCTGGAGGAGGTACATGCTGATTTTCAAAAAATGACTGCTATCGCAGCTTCTAATCGTGAGTTTTCTTTGCTTTTGAAAAACCCAGTTATTCATTCTGAAAAGAAATTGAATATCCTAAAGGCTCTTTTTCCAGATGCTCAGGAAATGACCAAGGCTTTCTTCGATATCATTTCAAGAAAGAATAGAGAAGAAGTATTGTTAGATGTAGCAAAAGAATTTGAAGTACAATACAATCTTCAAATGTCCATTCAGGTAGCTGAGTTGACTACTACCTTCCCAATTGATGCAAAATTGAGAAAGGAATTTGAAGCAATTGTAAAAGAAATATCAGGAAAAGAAACTGTTCAGTTGGTGGAAAAAGTAAATCCAGCATTGATCGGTGGATATGTCTTGAAAGTAAATGACCGTCAATTGGATGAGTCATTAAGCAGCAAACTGAGAGAATTGAAAAATCAGTTTAGTCAAAATCACTACGAAAGTAAAATCTAATCTTAAAAGCATTAATCAATCTATATCATGGCAGAAGTAAGACCAGATGAAGTTTCGGCAATTTTGAGAGAGCAACTCTCAGGTGCCAGAACAGAGGCCGAACTCGAAGAAGTGGGAACAGTCCTTCAAGTAGGGGACGGTGTAGCTCGTATCTATGGACTTTCTAAGGCTCAGGCCGGGGAATTGCTGGAATTCGACAATGGTCTGAAAGCAATGGTACTGAACTTGGAAGAAGACAATGTAGGTGCGGTATTGTTCGGTGACTCTAAGGAGATCAAAGAAGGCGATACTGTAAAGCGTACTAAGAAAATTGCTTCTATCCAGGTAGGTGAAGGAATGTTGGGCCGCGTTGTGGATACTTTGGGTAACCCTATCGACGGTAAAGGTCCTATCGCTGGTGATTTGTACGAAATGCCTTTGGAGCGTAAAGCACCAGGTGTAATCTACAGACAGCCGGTAACTGAGCCTCTTCAAACTGGTATCAAGTCAATTGATGCGATGATTCCAATCGGTAGAGGACAGCGTGAATTGGTAATTGGTGACCGTCAGACTGGTAAGACTGCAGTAGTTATCGATACCATCCTTAACCAAAAAGAATTTTACGATAAAGGTGAGCCTGTATTCTGTATCTACGTTGCTGTAGGCCAGAAAGCATCCACTGTTGCCGGTGTGGTAGCAGCTTTGGAAAAAGGCGGTGCCCTTCCTTATACAGTAGTAGTTTCTGCTGCTGCTTCTGATCCAGCTCCAATGCAGTTTTTTGCTCCATTCACTGGTGCAGCTATCGGGGAATTCTTCCGTGATACAGGACGTCCTGCTTTGGTAGTTTATGATGATCTTTCTAAGCAAGCTGTAGCTTACCGTGAAGTTTCTCTTCTATTGAGAAGACCTCCGGGACGTGAAGCATATCCAGGTGATGTATTCTACCTTCACTCAAGATTGCTAGAAAGAGCTGCGAAAATCAACAAGTCTGACGAAATCGCTTCTCAGATGAATGATCTTCCTGATTCTCTTAGACCTTTGGTTAAAGGTGGTGGTTCTTTGACCGCACTTCCGATCATCGAAACTCAAGCTGGTGACGTTTCTGCTTATATTCCGACTAACGTAATTTCCATTACTGACGGTCAGATCTTCTTGGAGACTAACTTGTTTAACTCTGGTATCCGTCCAGCTATTAACGTAGGTATCTCCGTTTCCCGAGTAGGTGGAAATGCGCAGATCAAATCTATGAAGAAAGTAGCCGGTACTTTGAAGTTGGATCAAGCTCAGTTCCGTGAATTGGAAGCATTTGCTAAGTTCGGTTCTGACCTAGATGCTACTACTAAGCGTACTATCGAAAGAGGTAGAAGAAACCAAGAAATCTTGAAGCAGCCTCAGTACTCTCCAGTATCTGTAGCTCATCAGGTAGCTATCATCTATGCTTCTACTAGAGGCTTGATGGATACTGTACCTGTTGAAAAGGCAAGAGCATTCGAGAAAGAATTCTATACTTTGTTGGATACTTCTTATCCAGATGCATTGGAGTTGATCCTAAAAGGAAATATCGACGGAGCAGGTGAAGTTTTGAAAAAAGCTGCTGCAGAACTAGCTCCCAAATACGCAAACTAAATCAAACCAACCGGAGGTGAAAGCCTCCGGGTTTTAGATATCTGATTACAATAAAGCACGAATGGCTAACCTCAAGGAAGTAAAGGAACGGATCAATTCGGTAGTCTCTACACAGCAGATTACCAAAGCAATGAAAATGGTATCCGCTGCGAAACTCAGAAGAGCTCAGGACAAAATCGTTCAGATGCGTCCTTACTCTCAGAAGTTGACCAATATCCTGAACAATGTATCTGCTGCATCTGAAGGTGCTGCTGATATTGTTTTTGCTGAAAAACGTGACGTGAAAAAGGTATTGATAGTACCTGTCACTTCTGATAAAGGCCTTTGTGGTGCTTTCAATACGAACGTGATCAAGGCTACCAATGCTGCGATCAAAAATCAATTTGCTGGAAAAGAGATTACAATTTTGCCTTTGGGTAAAAAAGCTTACGAAACTTTCAAAAAACGTGAGTTTTCTGTAATCAACGATTTCTATCAAGTATTCTTGGATGTATCTTTTGACAATGTCAGAGCTGCTGCAGAATATGCGATGAATGGATTTATCGCTGGTGACTATGATCAAGTAGTATTGGTATTCAATGAATTCAAAAACGTAGCTACTCAAATCATCCGTACCGAACAATTTTTGCCAATGGCAAAAGAGGAAGGTGCTGAAGAAGTAAAAGCTGCTGAATCAGATTATATCATGGAACCTTCCAGATCCTATATTATCGAGGAATTGGTTCCTACCTCTTTGAAAATTCAATTCTACAAAGCTGTTTTGGAAAGCAATGCTTCTGAGCATGGTGCTCGAATGACAGCGATGGATAAAGCGACTGAAAATGCTGGTGAATTGTTGAAAGAGTTGAGATTGATGTATAACAGATCTCGTCAAGCGGCGATTACCAATGAGATTTTGGAAATCGTAGCGGGTGCAAATGCACTGGGCGGAAACTAATTACAATAGACCTATCTTCAGAACCACAGCTCGCAAGGGTTGTGGTTTTTTGTTTTTAGGCTGTACGCCCTATTTCCTTTTATTTCTTATTTTAGCCAATATGAAATTCCATAATTTGAAGTTGCCTCTGGTTTTATTGGCCTTTGCTTTCCTTTTTTCTTGCCAGACAGAACAGGAAGAAGTTCAAACTCCTCCCAATGTGATCATCATCCTTGCTGATGACTTAGGCTATGGGGATATCGGAGCTTTTAATCCTGAAAGTAAAATCCCTACTCCTTACATAGATCAATTGGCAGCAGAGGGAATGATGTTTACGGATGCTCATACCCCTTCGGCTGTTTGTACACCTACCAGATATGGTCTCTTAACCGGTAGGTATAATTGGCGGTCCAGATTGAAAAACGGGGTATTAACAGGGAAGTCCAAGGCATTGATTCCCGAGGGCCGTTCTACGATGGCATCTGTCTTAAAGCATCAAGGATATAATACTGCTTTTATAGGGAAGTGGCATTTAGGATGGAATTGGGGAATCAAGGATGGAGCTGAGGACAAGGGGGAAGGTTGGGACCCACAAGATTTCGATCAAATTGATTTTGCCAAACCAATCACCCATAACCCAAACGATCTTGGATTTGACTATTCCTATGGACATTCTGGTTCATTGGATATGGCTCCTTACGTCTATGTCGAAAATGGATTTTCCACAGCTGTTCCTGATACGGTCACGGTGAATACAGGGAAATATTCTTGGTGGAGAAAAGGTCCAACTTCTTATGATTTTGACCATGACCAAGTGACTCCTCATTTCTTTTCCAAAGCCCAGGATTACATTCGTAGCCAGACAGACTCCAAGGATCCTTTCTTTTTGTATTTGGCTTTGCCATCACCTCATACCCCTATCCTTCCAACTGA
>Ga0207716_100630_pt1 | contig 10596 bp, 10 predicted proteins | sample TtaePargueraPR_FD_187739 | JGI IMG/M metagenome (GOLD analysis project Ga0207716, IMG submission 187739) | Aerobic enrichment media microbial communities from Bioluminiscent Bay, La Parguera, Puerto Rico - Tt and P2 (5) (SPAdes) | ecosystem: Environmental > Aquatic > Marine > Unclassified ... | reverse complement strand
TGATCTTCGCGGGTTGCCGCCGACCTATATAACATCAGCCTATTTCGATCCGTTACGTGATGACGGACGTGAATATACCGCGCGCTTGGCGCGGGCAGGCATTTGGGTTCAATACCGCGAAGAACCACAAATGATCCATGGCTGGCTGCGTGCCAGATATATGAGCCCCGGGGCCAAGGACGGCTTTGCCCATGTGTGTCAGGCCATCACCCGTATGGTCAATCAGGATTGACTGCGCGCTGTTATGCTCCGTGATCCGCGCAGCTCTGCACTCTGATCTTTTCCGCCATTTCGATGGTGTTATTGTCGGATCATAAATAATAAATCTTAACCGCTGTAAGCGGCGTAAATCACTTATGGTTATTGTAGTGTTGATGCAAAATCATTGTGTTCTTTTAATTCCTGATTCGAATATCAAATATCTTTGACTTTTTCCGGTTCTGCCCGTTTTTGATTTGTATTCAATGACCTGTTATCATCTCTGAACTTTGATTTCGACCGAAGGATTGGCACGTATATTTGCGTGCGCAGAACGGAGGAATGAATGTATCAGAAGATGCTTGTACCGGTGGATCTGGCCCATATCGACAAAATGGAAAAGGCCATTCAAACGGCCATCGATTTGGCAACACATTACAAATCCGAACTTTGTTTCCTTGCGGTCGGGACAAATACCCCGTCTTCGGTGGCGCACAGCCCCAAAGAGTTCGAACAGAAGTTGTCGGATTTCGCACAGGAAGCAGCCGGTAAATCCGGGTTAAAAGTCTCTGCGGATGCGGAAATTGCCCATGATCTGGCAACAGATCTGAGCAAGATTTTGGTGCGCAAAGCCGATGAGCTTGGCACCGATGTGATTGTTATGGCGTCGCATATTCCCGGCATTGCCGACCATATTTTTTCATCTCATGGCGGATATGTTGCATCACATGCGGATCAATCCGTGTTCCTGGTGCGTTAAACAATCACGCCTTTGAGTAAAGACGGCTAGGGGTAGCTGTTTAATCACGAAGCTAGGGAGTTTGAAATGGGGTCAGAAGCTGATACGGGCATTGAAAGCCCGGATGGTGCAGCGAACCCGATCGAGACCGATTATGAAATCGGTCAGGACAATATCCAGACAGAGATCGGACCGTTTGGTCTTGATGTGCATAACCCGGTCTTCATGATTTCCGGGTTGTCGATTGTTGCATTTGTATTTTTGACACTGGCCTTTCAGGAAAGTGTCGGGCCGATGTTCAATGACCTGCGGGGGTGGTTGACGTCGACCTTTGACTGGTTCTTCCTGTCCGCGGCCAACATTTTTGTTATTTTGTGTCTGTTTCTGATTGTGTCACCGCTTGGACGGGTCCGTCTTGGCGGCGCAGATGCGACACCCGATTATTCCTATTCGGGTTGGTTTGCGATGCTGTTTGCGGCTGGTATGGGCATCGGTTTGATGTTCTATGGCGTATCAGAGCCGATTTCGCATTTCTCGTCCTCGATCGGGGGCACTGCGTTCGGCGATGACGGCATGCGTACGGACTGGGCACCTTTGGGTGCGGCGGTCGGTGATGCCGATGCGGCGTTTGATCTTGGAATGGCGGCAACCATTTTCCACTGGGGACTTCATCCGTGGGCAATTTACGCGACGGTCGCGCTGGCCTTGGCGCTGTTTTCCTTTAACAAGGGCCTGCCTTTGACAATGCGCTCGGTGTTCTATCCGATCTTTGGCGAACGTGTGTGGGGTTGGACCGGTCATGTTATTGATATTCTAGCAGTATTTGCCACCCTGTTCGGGCTTGCGACGTCCCTTGGTTTTGGAGCTGAGCAGGCCAATGCCGGGCTTGATTTCCTGTTCGGGATTTCAGTGACCGACGGATCGAAGGTCTTTCTGATCATTGCCATTACCGGTGTTGCGCTGATTTCGGTTTTGGCCGGGCTTGATGCCGGGGTCAAACGTCTGTCGGAAATCAATATGGTACTGGCGGCCTTGCTGTTGCTGTTTGTGGTTCTGGTTGGTCCGACCATGGATATCATCAAGGGGTTCTTTACGTCTCTTGTTGCCTATGTCGAATATCTTCCGGCCCTGTCCAACCCGGTTGGTCGTGCTGATACCAACTTCAGCCAGGGATGGACGTCATTCTATTGGGCATGGTGGATTTCCTGGTCACCGTTTGTTGGCATGTTCATCGCGCGTGTTTCGCGCGGGCGTACGGTGCGTGAATTCATCACCTGTGTTCTGATCATTCCGTCGCTTGTATGTGTCTTCTGGATGACCGCATTTGGCGGTACTGCCGTTCACATGGTCAGCGAAGGTGTAACTGCCATTGCCGAAGCCGGTCTTCCGATCAAGCTGTTCACAATGCTTGAACAATTGCCGATGCATGCGATCACGTCATTCTTGGGCATTATTCTGGTGATTGTTTTTTTTGTGACTTCATCGGATTCAGGATCGCTTGTGATCGATACGATCACTGCTGGCGGCAAGGTTGATGCACCGGTTCCCCAGCGTGTTTTCTGGTGCACTTTCGAAGGTCTGGTTGCGATCGCATTGCTGTTGGGTGGCGGGCTTGGCTCGTTGCAGGCGATGGCCGTATCAACCGGCTTCCCGTTTGCGATTGTGCTGTTATTGGCCTGCTTCTCGATCATTCAGGGGCTGCGCACCGAACCGGCAGCAGTCGGTCCGAAATCCGAAGCAACCAAAGCCGACGACTGATTTCCGGTTTGAAAGCGATCGAAAACATCGCTGGAACCAACAAAAGGGCGCCAAACGGCGCCCTTTTTGTTTGCGTTCATCAAGCCGTTTATTGGCTTACGGGGCTTTGGTTGTAAGCGTCATGATGGTTTTGCCATCCCGGTCAATCAGAACCAGTTGGTCATTGCCAAGTTTCCAGTGCGTGACCTGAGTTGTCGCATTGTTAAAAGCTGCCTCGATCGCCATCGCGCCATTAAGGCACATCTTGCGGGTCGCGCCGAGTGGCGAAAATGTCAGTTGATTGCCATCCTGATCATAGGTGCCAAAATAACTGTTGCAGCCCGAAGACCCGTTAACCTTTCCATCCTCTGAAAAGACAGCACTGGGTTGCATTGGCGATGTCGGTCTAAATGTAAATGTCTGTCCGCCATCGGACAGCATGGTTAGGTGCCAGTCCTTGCCCGTGACATTTTTCCAGTCATCCGCGGTATTCATCTGTCCGGTCGTATTGCATGCAGACAAAAGCAGCGCGCCTGTCATCGCGACGGCGGAAAACATGATCGGTTTTGTGGTGTGCATGTCACTATTCCTGTGCTGGGCGGGGCTGATGATGATGAAACGTATCGAAAGTTTAAGGCAGGATTTTAGCACAACTTCAGATGTTTGCGCCGACAGGCCATATGATGTGCAGTGCAAGAAAACGGTAAAACACCTTTGCCTGTTGACCGGGCATCGGCTTATTGTAACAGCAATCCCGCCCATGGCGTTTTCCGCTGTTACCCAAGGTCATATCCATCATGAAAATTTCCCTGTCAGATGCTCATACGCTTGTTTGCGATACTTTGATGCGCTGCAATGTCAGCCGGAACAATGCAGCATCCGTTGCGACCGCGCTGGTTGCCGCAGAAGCATCCGGACAGGGTGGTCACGGTTTCCGGCGCGTTCCGGCCTATTCCGCACAGGCCCGCGCAGGAAAAGTTGATGGCAATGCCACGCCGCAAATGGAAAAGCCGGCACCGGGTGTCTTGCGGATTGATGCGCAATACGGGTTTGCTTATCCGGCGCTGGATTTGATGATGGATCATTTGCCTGACATGGTCCGCCAACAGGGGATTGCTGTTGCATCAATTTTTAAATCCCATCATGCCGGTGTTATGGGATTGACGGTCGAACGCCTCGCAGAACAGGGCTTGGCGGCGATGATGTTCGCCAATGCTCCGGCGGCAATGGCAGCGTGGGGCGGTCGGCGCCCGATGTTCGGGACCAACCCGATTGCGTTTGGGGTTCCGGTCGGAAGCGCAGGCGATCCTGTGATCATTGACCTTGCTCTGTCGAAAGTCGCACGCGGAAAAATCATGGCGGCAAAGCAAAAGGGTGTCGAAATTCCCGATGACTGGGCATTTGACACGGACGGGAACCCGACAACCGATCCCGTCAAGGCACTGGATGGAACCATGGTCCCTGCTGGCGGCGTCAAGGGTGCAGCATTGGCAATGATGGTCGAACTTCTCGCGGCCGGTCTCACCGGGGCGCAATTCGGTCATCAGTCATCATCCCTGTTTGATGACAAGGGCAAGCCGCCTGCTTTGGGCCAAATGATCATTGCAATTGATCCTGCGTCGACGGGCGGGGCCGGTGTCATGGGTCATCTTGCTGCGATTGCTAATGAAATTGCCGCCGAAGACGGTGTGCGTCTTCCGGGACGGCGCGGCAAATCAGCGCGCGCCATTGCTGAAGTGGACGGACTTGAAATCGAAGATGATGTGATTTCCGCAATCGAAGAAATCAAGTAAAATAAACAACGATATATTTTGAATGAAAATCTGCGCAGGTCATGGTGCATGTGCAGATTTTTATTTTAAGATATGCTGGATTATTTTCATATTTTTAGAAGATCATTTTAAATGTGATTTATATGCATCGATGTATTTTTTTGAAATTACTGAAAATTCATTTGATGTATAGACAAGTTTGATTGTTGTTGGCGTAAACAGAGCGCCGTAATCATCGAACTGTAACATCAGTGTCACCGTAGAGTCGCCATTCATGCGTAGCTTCGTCATCCAGCGAAACACATGCAGGCGATTTCTTGATGCTGGTTGTAGATATTTCTGGGCTGAACAAAAGCTTTACCCGTGACAAACGCGCACTGAAAAATGTGAAGTTACAGGTGCGGGAAGGCGAAATGGTTGCGCTTATCGGCGCTTCCGGTTCGGGAAAATCAACATTGATCCGCCATGTTGCCGGATTGCTGCGTGGTGATCGCGACGGCGGCAAGATCGTCGTGTTTGGCGAAACAATTCAGGAAAATGGCAAGATTTCGCGCGGCGCCCGCAAGGTGCGCGCAGAAATCGGTGTGGTTTTCCAGCAATTCAATCTGGTCAGCCGCCTGTCGGTTTTGACCAATGTGCTGATGGGGCTTTTGGGTCGCGTCCCGGCCTGGCGCGGATCACTTGGCCTGTTTACCAAATCCGAAAAAATGCGTGCCATGGCCGCATTGCATCGTGTCGGTATTGATGCGCATGCGACCAAAAAGGCCCGCAATCTCTCCGGCGGACAGCAACAGCGCGCAGCAATTGCGCGGACCATCACCCAGGGTGCCCGTCTTATTCTTGCAGATGAGCCGATCGCGTCGCTTGATCCGGCATCCTCGCGCAAGGTGATGAATACCCTTGATCGTGTGAACCGTGAAGACAACGTGACCGTGATCGTGTCCCTTCATCAGGTTGACTACGCAAAAGACTATTGCAAACGCACCATCGCCATGCGCGATGGTGCTGTCGTATTTGACGGGCCCTCCACCCAGTTGACGCCGGAATTCCTGCGCGAATTGTACGGCGAATATTCTTCCGAGCTTTTTGCAGATGGTTCCGGGGATGAAACACGTCCCGCGATTGAGCCGGTTGCGAAAAAGGATCTGGCCATCGCGACAAGCTAGCCGGGTCACGTTTTGACTGCCTTACCTCATCGACACACGTCCAATTCATATTTGACAGGGGACTTCTTATGATCGCCAAGACAATTGCATCTGCAGCACTGGCTGCAACCTTGCTGGCATCGGGCATTGCTGCTGCTGATGTTGAGTACAAGCCGCTCGAACAGGATCCGGAAAAGCTGGTTTTCGGCTTCATCTCGACTGAGTCGAGCTCGAACCTCAAAGCCCAGTGGCAGCCGATGATCGACGACATGGAAAAAGCGCTCGGCAAGGAAATCGAGGCATTCTTTGCCCCGGACTATGCTGGCATCATCGAAGGCATGCGTTTTGGCAAGGTTCATGTTGGCTGGTTCGGCAACAAGTCGGCGATGGAAGCCGTTGACCGTGCTGGTGGTGAAGTTTTCGTTCAGACGTCCAAATCCGACGGTTCGAACGGATATTATTCCCACATCATCACCCAGGCAGATAACGACAAGCTCAATACCCTTGCCGACATGCTGAAATGTGATGGCTCGCTCAATTTCGGTATCGGTGATCCGAACTCGACCTCGGGCTTCCTGGTTCCGACCTATTACGTTTTTGCGCAGAACGGTGTTGATCCGAAGGATTGCTTCAAGACCGTCCGCAATGCGAACCACGAAACCAACCTGATGGCGACTGCCAACAAGCAGGTTGATGTTGCTGCCAACAATTCCGAGCAGCTCGCACGTACCGAAATGAACAAGCCGGAAATCACCGAAAAGGTCAAAGTGATCTGGACCTCGCCGCTGATCCCGTCTGACCCGATGGTTTACCGCAAGGACCTGTCGCGCGAACTGAAATCCGAAATCAAGGCCTTCTTCCTTGGATATGGTCGTATGGGCGATGTTGAAGGTGCCAACAAGGTTCTGGCAGGTATCCAGGACGGTATGGGTAAATTCATGGAAAGCTCGAACGCGCAGCTTTACCCGATCCGTCAGCTTGAGCTGTATAAAAACAAGCTGAAAATCCAGAACACCGAAGAACTGTCAGCAGACGAAAAAGCAGCACGCGTTGCTGAAATCGACAAGAAACTGGCTGAACTCGAAATCCTCGTTTCCTACGAGTAATCGATCTTCCGACAGGGAGTGCACGGACCGTGTGCTCCCTGTTTGCATTTACCATCCGGGATTAACATGATGAATAGCAGCATTTCTTCCGCGTCATCTGTCGCAACGGAGCTTCCGCCAAGGGACCTGAAACGCTCGGCATCAAGCTTTTTGCTTTGGGCGGTCATTCTTGGTCTTCTGGCCATGTCGTGGGAAGGTGCGGATATGCGCCCGATGGCCCTGTTTGAAAACAGCGGCAATATGGTCGATTTCGCAGAAGGTTTCTTTCCGCCGGACTTCCTGATGTGGAAGACCTATGTCGAAGAAATGTGGATCACCATCCAGATCGCGATCTGGGGGACGGCGCTTTCAATCGTGTGTTCGATCCCGTTTGGCATTCTGTCCTCTGAAAATATCGTGCCGGTCTGGGTTTATCAGCCGGTCCGCCGTTTGATGGATTCCTTCCGCGCCATTAACGAAATGGTCTTTGCGATGCTGTTCGTTGTGGCGGTGGGGCTTGGTCCGTTTGCCGGTGTTCTTGCACTCTGGATTCACACCACGGGTGTTCTTGCCAAACTGTTTTCCGAGGCGGTCGAGGCAATTGATCCCGAACCGGTCGAAGGTATCCGCGCAACCGGGGCCAATGCACTTCAGGAAGTTATTTTTGGCGTGATCCCGCAAGTCCTGCCGCTTTGGATTTCCTATTCGCTTTACCGGTTTGAGTCCAACGTACGGTCGGCCACGGTCCTTGGTATCGTTGGTGCGGGCGGGATTGGCATGGTGCTTTGGGAATATATACGCGGATTCTATTACGCCGAAACCGCTGCTGTCATGATCATCATCATCATTTCGGTCAGCCTGCTTGATATGGTTTCCCAGCGTCTGCGCAAGTTGGTGACGTGATCAGATGACTTTTCAAATCACGCAGGCCAAACCGGCCATGAAGGCGCTTTCGGAATATCCGACCATTGATGTCACTGCGACGGTTGTCGATTGCGAAATGGGTGTTTGGACCGAGGTCGGCCCACGGACATCGATGCGCGAAACGAAAATGGGTGACTATTCCTATGTCGTGAATGACAGCGAGATCATCTATTCCGATATCGGAAAATTCGTGAATATCGCCGCCCATACTCGCATCAATCCCGGGCAACATCCGATGGACCGGGCATCCATGCATCACTTCCAGTATCGATCAAGCGCCTATGAGCTTGGCGATGATGATCCGGCCTTCTTTGACTGGCGTCGCGAAAAACGCGTGACACTTCATCATGATGTTTGGATCGGTCATGGTGCGATCGTGCAGGGCGGGGTGACCATCGGTATTGGATCAGTTGTCGGTTCCGGTGCCGTGGTGACCAAGGATGTGCCGCCATACACCATTGTGACCGGCATTCCGGCAAGTCCCCTTCGTCCCCGGTTTGAAACCGATATCATCGATGCCCTTTTGCGCATCCAATGGTGGGACTGGTCTCATGATATGTTGCGCGAACGGCTGGTTGATTTCCGAAGCCTTCCGGTACGTGATTTCTGCCTGAAATACGATACGGTTTGAACCGGTATTGATGTTTGATTTTGCGATGCGCCGAAGATGAAATTCTTCGGCGTTTTTCATCAAACGGGTGTTGCGCGTTGGCGCGACAATTCCCAAGATGGGGCTCGGCCCCACGGCATTCCGTCAAAGAGAAATCATGTCAGAATATCAACGCTATGCCCTTTATTATGCCCCGGCACCGCAAAGCGGCCTTGGGGCCTTTGGCAATGCCTGGCTGGGGCGCGATGCCGCAACCGGAAGGGATGTTGCGCGACCGGTTGTCGACGGGCTTGATGACGATGAAGTCATTGCGGCCACCACATCGCCCGCCCGTTATGGTTTTCATGGGACTTTAAAGCCGCCCTTCGCCCTGAATGACGGGCAAAGCAGAACCGACCTTGAAGCCGCGATCAAAGGTGTTGCTACACAAATCAAACCTGTCACCTGCGGGTCCCTTAAGTTAAAGGCAATCGGTCGCTTTCTGGCGCTTGTGCCGACCGAACCGTTGGGCGACCTTGGCGCGCTTGCAGCATTGCTGGTGCATGATCTTGATGATTTTCGCAAACCCGAAGACGAAGCGGCAATGAACAAGCGCCGCGTGGTGGGGCTTTCCGATCGCCAGGAAGCCAATTTGGTCAAATGGGGATATCCCTATGTGATGGAAGAGTTCCGGTTCCATCTGACCCTGACCAACAAGCTTGAAGCTGATCAGGTTGCGCGCTTTGAAAAGGCATTGGCACCCGTTGTTGCACCGCTCTGTACTGAACCGTTTGAAGTTGCCGATATCTGCCTGTTCGGGGATCCGGGGGACGGCAAGCCATTCCGGTTTTTGCAAAGATTTGCCCTTAAGGGCTAAACAAAAATGCTGCAGTAAAAACTGCAGCATTTTTTGTAATGTTTCGGTGGAGGGACAGGGTTCAGGCCCGGTTGGCGATCGCGTGATCAATCTCGATGGCGGCGATGAAACGTGTAATACCGGTTTCAAGATCGGCATCATTATCGACATGAACGATATTGTCGCCATCGATCTGATAGGCGGACGCACGCGCAAGACGTCGTTCGATATCAAGAATGTCCTCACGCCCGCGGGCTTCCAGACGTTTGCGCAAAACATCCCTGCTGGCCCGAATGTTCAGAACCCGGACCTGACCATGACCGATCAGGGATCGGGCATCATCGATCACACTGCGTGATACATTGACGATCACGGTTTTGCCATTTGCCACATCATCCTGCACATGGCGTGGAATGCCATAGCAAAGATCATGCGCCTTCCAGCTCAGCAGAAAGGCACCCTGGCGGGCCATCTGAGCGAAATCTTCCGGTCGGACCGGAATGTGGATTTCCCCAACCGACCCGGCCGGGCGGGTGATGCAACGCCGCGGAAAGCAGACATGCGCTGCATCTTTCAGCCGTTCCCGTGCCGCATCCAGAAGGGTGTCCTTGCCAACGCCACTTGGGCCGACGACAAGGACCAGAAGTCCCGGTTTTATCGCGCCATCATGGGTATGGCGTTCGGTCATGACACCCGAACACCTTCACGCCAGACCCCGCGGACAATCGGATGATGCGGGGAATGATGCACCCGGATCAGATCGCCGCGCTTGCCCGTGGCAATTTCACCACGGTCTGTCAGGCCCACTTGCGTTGCCGGATTAAGCGTTACGGTGCGAATGGCGCGCGGCAAATCATAGCCGTCAAAATCATCAAACAGTTTCATCGCCCCGTGCAGAAGGCTGTGCGGGACATAATCACTTGAAATGATATCAAGATAGCCATTCCTGGCCAGATCGCCTGCCGCAACGTTGCCGCTATGGGATCCGCCGCGTACAAGGTTCGGTCCCCCCATCATCACACCAAGGCCGCCTTCGTGCGATGCCTTGGCTGCTTCAAGGGTGGTCGGGAATTCGGCCACGGTCATCTTGTCCTGCACGGCCTCGGCAACATGTTCGGCAGTTGCGTCATCATGACTGGCAAGGGCAAGGTTCTTGGCATGTGCCAAGTCAACCACATGACGGCGATGTTTGACGGAATAAAGTTCGGAATCGCGTTTGCGCGATGCGATGAATTTCCGCATTTCTTCGTCGCTCATGCCGTATTTGCCTTGATAGTAGGTGTAATAGGCATCAAGGCTGACGAACTGGCGTTGACCGGGTGTGTGATCCATCACCGAAAGCATCTTGACCAAAGGCAGATCAACAAGATTATCAAGTGCCTCGATCAGCCCGCCATAAGACGTTTCGCACCGCAGATGCAGTTTGTGATCTGCGCGCAGCAACTTGTTTTCAAGCGCATGTTCAAGGGCGGTAACTGATTCAATCAGGCGTTCGATGCGTTCCGACCCATCGGTCACATCGCCAACTGAAATGGCATCAAACACCGTTGT
>Ga0207716_100629_pt1 | contig 10622 bp, 5 predicted proteins | sample TtaePargueraPR_FD_187739 | JGI IMG/M metagenome (GOLD analysis project Ga0207716, IMG submission 187739) | Aerobic enrichment media microbial communities from Bioluminiscent Bay, La Parguera, Puerto Rico - Tt and P2 (5) (SPAdes) | ecosystem: Environmental > Aquatic > Marine > Unclassified ... | reverse complement strand
TTGCTTACCAATGCGAGTCAACAGGCTGGTATGACATCACAGGATTTTCAATTGGTTCATGCAACGATTGACCAGCATGTCGAAATCTGGCGGGAAGGTATCGTCGACGCAATCGTCACTTATGAGCCGGCAACTACCCAGATACTCAGCCAGGGCGGTCATATCATCTTCGATAGTAGTCAAGTTCCGGAAACAATTGTCGATGTATTAGCTGTAAGAACCGATTTTATTGAGGAGCATTCCAATATGCTGCGTCAGTTGGTCTCAGGCTTTTTCAAAGCACAGAAACATTTTCTGACCAACCCTCAGGATGCCTCCTATAGAATGTCTGACAGATTGAATGTGCCCAGTCGGGAAGTAATGTACCTGTATCACGGTCTGGAACTACCCAGTGTTGAGCACAATAAAAAGCTGCTCGCAGCTGAGAACCCCCAGTTGACCAAGGTGGCGGAGGACATTGTAGAGCTGGGACTATATCCTGAAAGCAACAAAGAAATGCTGATCCAACGACTATATAGCGACAAATTCCTGCCATGAAAACCGGTGTAATGAAGGCCGCTCTGTTACTCCTTTTTTTCTTCCTGCCCGGTCTGAGTCTAGCAGCGGAGACATTTCACCTCGGCATTTTTGCCTACCGGCCGGTTGAGATCATTGAAAAACGATGGCATCACCTGGAAACCTATCTCGAACAACAGGTCCCGAACTCGGATTTTGTGCTGCATATTCTGCAACTGGACGAACTGGAAAAAGGGGTCCAGCAAAACCGCTTTGATTTTGTCTTTACCAACCCGCGTCATTTTATCGAGATGCGCAGCAAGTATCCCCTTTCAGGCGCCCTGGGCACGCTGGTCAGGTTGGAGGGGACACAACCGGTCTCTGCGCTGGGCGGTGTGATATTTACCTTGAAAACCCAGCAGTCAATTGCGTCTCTGGCAGATATCGAAGGCAAGAGAATTGCCGCCCCCGGTAATGGCTTCCTGGGTGGTTACCAGGCGCCACTGTATGAGTTGCATAAGGCTGGCATTGATATCAGTCATCTTGATGTGGTCTTCACCGGTTCTCCTCACGATAAAGTGCTTCAGTACCTGCGTGACGGCAAAGCTGAGGTTGGCTTTGTACGAACCAGCGCATTGGAACAGATGGCTGCCGAAGGTCAGGTGTCGATGGCTGAACTCAACATAATCAATGAGCAGCGCTTGTCAGACTATCCTTTTGTTACCAGTACCCGTCTGTTTCCGGAATGGCCTTTTATTGCCCTGCCTAAAGTAAGGGAGTCAACTGCGAGACGAGTGGCCTCGGCGATTCTGGCACTTGAACCCAATCATCCTGTCAGTCAGAAAATCGGTATTTCCGGTTTTACTGTGCCAGCAGATTATCTGCCGGTAGAACTCTCAATGAGAGAACTTGGTCTGCCGCCGTTTGATGTTGAGCCCAATGTCAGTCTGATGCAGATCTGGCAACAGCATAATGTGCTGATCATCGCGCTTGTGATGGCCTCAGGCTTAATTCTGCTTCTGCTGCTGGTGATTGCCAGACAGAACTACTCACTCCGGCTCGGTGAACAGAAGGTCAAACAGTATTTGCAGGAAATTGAGAAACGCCACCAGTTCCTGCGTAGCACCTTCTCCGCTATTCCCGATCTTGTCTGGATTAAAGATCCAAATGGGGTTTACCTGGACTGCAACAGCCGCTATGAGAGTTTTATGGGCAAAGCCAGAAATGACATTCTGGGCCAGACCGATCACGATCATATTCCTTCGCAGCAAGCCAGCCAGATACACATTCATGATCAGGAAGTGTTGAGATTGCGACTGCCGAGCATTCAGGAAGAAGTCTATCAGTTCAAGTCTGATGGCCATGAAGAAGTGCTGGAAATCATTAAAACACCGATACTGGATGCGGCTAATGAGATCATCGGTATGCTTGGTATTGGTCGCGATATCACCAGTCGTAAAAAAGCAGAAGAAGAACTGAGGCTGTCGCGAGAAGTGTTCGAGAACACGCTTGAAGGCATCATGATCACCGATCGTGACGGCATCATTGTCGACGTCAATCCCGCCTTTAATAAAATAACCGGCTATGAGCGTCAGGATGTGCTGGGACAGAATCCTGCCATTCTCAACTCGGGCCGGCAATCCCCTGCTTTCTATGAAGAAATGTGGCGCCAGCTGCAGCAGCGTGGTTTCTGGAAAGGCGAAGTATGGAACCGTAATAAGAACGGTGAAATTTATGCGGAACAACTTTCGATTTCTTCACTGACGGATGAAAACGGCTTTATTGAATTCTATGTAGGCATCTTCTCAGACATCACCCGCAGCAAGGAGCAGCAGGAACAACTCAGCATGATGGCACATTACGATGTGCTCACATCCCTGCCTAACCGAGCCCTGTTCGCTGATCGCTTCAGTCAGGCGATTATGCACAGCAAACGCAATCAGACGCTGCTGGCTATCTGTTTTATCGATTTGGATAACTTCAAACCGGTTAATGATAACTTCGGCCACGAAACCGGTGACCAGTTGCTGGTTGAAGTGGCTAAAAGACTTTTGGAAAGCGTGCGTGGCGAGGATACCGTATCCAGGCTCGGTGGTGATGAATTCGCCTTATTGCTGAATGACATCAACTCTGAAAAAGAGTGTATGCGGACGCTGGACCGCATTCTGCACAAGCTGGAAATGCCGTTTGTTATCAACGGCCATTCTCACTATATATCAGCCTCTATCGGCACGACGTTGTATCCGCGTGACGATGAAGATGTCGATACCCTGCTTCGTCATGCAGATCAGGCCATGTACCAGGCGAAAATTGCCGGTAAGCATCGCTACAACCTATTTGACAGTCACCACGACAAAGTGGTCACGCAAAAGCAGCTGATCCAGGATCAGGTTAAGAAAGCGCTCTATGCTGATGAATTAACACTGTTTTACCAACCCAAGATTAATATGGCCAGCGGCGAAGTGTTGGGCGTTGAGGCCCTGTTACGCTGGCAACATCCGGAAAAAGGGCTGATTCCACCACTCAATTTTCTGCCGCAGATATCCAACACGGAACTGGAAGTGGAAGTCGGCGAATGGGTCATTCAGCAGGCGCTTCGCCAGTTGCATGAATGGTCGACTCAAGGCATTGAAATGGAAATCAGTGTCAATATCGCCTCTCATCACTTGCAGCAGCCATCTTTTGTTTCCAGACTGGCCTATGCGCTTGATGAATATCCCGAGCTGAATCCAGGGCAGCTGCAACTGGAAGTGCTGGAAAGCAGTGTACTGGCTGATTTAAATAAGATCCGTGAGACGATAGACGCCTGTCAGAACAAGTTGGGTGTCAGCGTAGCACTGGACGACTTCGGCACCGGTTACTCCTCACTGACTCACCTGCGATCTTTCTCTGCTGATACCGTCAAGATCGACAAAAGCTTTATTCAGGACATGCTCGATGATCCCAATGATTATGTGATCGTTGATGGCGTTATCGGTCTGGCCGGGTCATTCAGTCGGAAAGTGATTGCTGAAGGCGTCGAATCCAGACAGCATGGTCTGATGCTGCTGGCGATGGGCTGCGAGCTGGCTCAGGGCTTTGGCATTGCCCGCCCAATGCCGGCCAAGGAATTTCAAACCTGGCTCAAACGCTACCGTCCCGAGCAGAGCTGGCTGGACTATGCCGCCAGAACACGCTCCCTGGCGGATAACAAATCCACGCTGCTGAACCTCACTTTCAAACACTGGCATGCCCGTTTCCTTGCCAGGCTTAATGCTAATCAGGACAGTGTTCTTGACTGGCCCATCATGGATACCAGCCGTTGTCACTGTGGCGTCTGGATAGAGGCCGGTCAAAAAGAGCAGCTATTCAAAGCCAGCGCACTGTCGGAGCTGAGCCTGGCGCATGATGCCTACCATGCCAATGCCAACGAGTTGTTTGCTTTATGTCAGCAGAAAGAGTTTGAAAGAGCCAGACAGGGGCTTGCTAATCTCAACCAGGCTTATGAGAGGATGTTATCGGCGATAGTAGCCTGTCAGGCAGAAGCACTGAATCCGGATAAAGTTGTCGCAGGGTATTCCAGAGGCTACCTTTAGGGCTGTTGTCGCCCTTCCAGACGGCGCTCGATTGAAGCAACCTTTTCATAGGCCTGAGATTCATTGTTAATGTTTTCTATCAGACCTCGGTGTATCGCCACCGAAACAGCCTCCTGGTTATTGAAGCGGGCGCCACTCTTGAAGATCAAATCAACGAGTTCCCGGGCAGGCATGTCGAGATAAGTAGCGAGATTCTGAGTCTCCTTGGAAAAGAACTTCAGTACCTCGGGATGGGTGTGCTTGACCGTCAGAATCGCCAGGTTATCAATCAGCACCAATTCATAACGGGTTTTCTCTGACAACCCGTTATCCTGCACAAATCGAAGGCTGGTCAGACCGGTCAGTTCATAAAAGGCATTCTGAACTTTGACTGACGGCGCCTGCCGGTCGGCGACCAGCACTTTCAGCCATTTCAGACGATGCCGGGCGAGGATGATAATGCTCTTTTCCAACAAAATTCGCCACCTCCCTCAAGCTGATGTCTCGAGTATTAGAGCCGTAATTCATTGTAAAGTTTAATGGCCCTTACTGGATAGTAGCGCAAGGCAGCGCATTAAATCGTGTACCGCCTGCCCCTCCAAATGCTGACGAAAAGCCTAAGCATTTGATCCGGTATCCAATCTCAAATCTGCACCACCGAGCCACTTTACTTTCATCTTTAATGCGCGGAGACTCTGGCTGACGGGACCCAGACAAGTAGTTTGGGTCTGCTGCTTTCTTTCATTCAACGTTTTGCAAAACGGATTATGTTGAAATTTCCTTTTATCTTATTTGCTCTAGTGCTTTCATCACTGGCTCACGCCAATGGCGCTTCTTCGCCTGATACGCATCTCGCCCTGTTACCCGATGGTGCTGAAGCCAGTCTGTTGGTCGCCGATCCCAAAACAGGCAAAACCCTGTATAGCCATGCTGCCGAGACCTTAAGGCCTCCTGCCAGTGTGCAGAAAGTCATCACCGCCCTCGCTGCTCGCCTGCAGCTAGGTAACGAATATCGCTTTAATACCGATATTGAAGTCAAAGACAATGACGTGATTTTCCGCTTCAGCGGTGATCCCTCATTACGACGGGATGATATCCGCCGACTGGTCAGCACATTGAAGCGTGAGACCTCAATCATTCGTGGCAATGTTTATCTCAACGGGGCGGCTTTTGATGATTTTGAACTGGCCGATGGCCTGCCCTGGGATAATCTCGGTATTTGTTACAGCGCGCCAGCCAGCAGTATTTCGCTCGACGATAACTGCGCTGTCGCCAAAATGATATTTACCGACAACAACAATACCAACATCGACTTTCAGATCTCCCGTGATGCCCCCATCAGCATCGTTAACAAAGTGGAACTGACCGATGGGCTGGAAAAGCGCTACTGCAAATTCAAACTGATGGCGGATAACACCAATCAATACACTCTGGGTGGCTGTCTGGGCCGACATAAAATTCCCCGCTTCTTGAGCTTTGCGATACAAAATACCGAACTCTATACCGCCGAAATTATCCGCCGCGAGCTGAAACATGCCGGTATCGAGTTGCAGGGAGAAGTCATTCGAAATGATCGTGCTTCCGGCCGCATTATCGATCGTCATGAATCTGCCGCCCTGCCGGAGCTGCTGGATGAAATGCTCAAGGATTCCGATAATCTCATCGCTGACAATCTCCTGAAAGCGGTAGGTCGCAGTTATTACCAAGAGCCGGGCAGTTTTGATAACGGCACCGCTGCGGTCAAAGCCGTGCTGAAGGAAAAAGCCGGTATTGATCTGGGCAATGCCGCTGTGGCTGACGGTTCAGGCCTGTCACGGAATAACCGCATTACGGCTTCACAGATCATGAAGGTATTGCAGTACATATACGCCCATCCAGAACTCAAATTGATGGAGGCCATGGCCGAAGCTGGTAAAAGTGGCACGCTACGTTATCGCTACAGTCTGCGCGGTGACACCTTCAAAGGACGAGTCAAAGGCAAGACCGGCACGCTCTATGGCACCTACAACATTGCCGGCGTGATGACCTCAGCTTCAGGCAGTCCGCTGCTGTTTGTGCAGATGGTGACCAACTATCATCACCCTGATTATCACCGCCATGAGAAACGGGAAATCAGGAATTTCGAGAAAAATTTCTATCAGTCGCTGTACTCAATGAAATAAACACTTTCTCCGGCGTCTGAGATTCGCAATCCTGTCGCCGGAGATGTAAAATTCTGCGCTTCTGGCAATTCAGGAATTTTGGAATTCAAACATGGCGCAATACGTTTACAGTATGAATCGCGTCGGCAAAGTCGTTCCGCCGAAACGCGAAATTCTCAAAGATATTTCCCTCTCATTCTTTCCCGGTGCCAAGATTGGTGTGCTGGGTCTCAACGGTGCCGGTAAATCCACATTACTGAAAATCATGGCCGGTCTGGATCAGGACTATATTGGTGAAGCCAGACCCATGCCCGGCATTAATGTCGGTTACCTGCCGCAGGAACCGGAACTGGACGACAACAAAACCGTTCTGGAAGTTGTCGAGGAAGCGGTTTCTGATGTCAAAGAGGCACTGGCTGAACTGGATGCCGTTTATGCCGCCTATGCTGAACCGGATGCCGATTTCGATGAGCTGGCTAAAAAACAGGCCAATCTCGAGAATCTGATTCAGGCCAAAGACGGCCATAACCTGGAAAACGCGCTGGAGCGTGCTGCCGATGCCCTGCGTCTGCCACCCTGGGATGCCAAAGTTGGCACCTTGTCCGGTGGTGAGCGCCGCCGTGTCGCTTTATGCCGCCTGCTGCTGGATCATCCTGACATGCTGCTGCTGGATGAGCCCACCAACCACCTGGACGCCGAATCAATAGCCTGGATTGAACGCTTCCTGCAGGAATACCCGGGTACCGTGGTCGCTATTACCCATGATCGCTACTTCCTTGATAACGCCGCTGGCTGGATTTTGGAGCTGGATCGTGGTCGTGGTATTCCTTATGAAGGCAACTACTCTTCATGGCTGGAACAGAAAGAAAAACGTCTGGAACAGGAAGCCAAGGAAGAAGCTTCACATCGCAAGGCGATTGAAGCAGAGCTGGAATGGGTCCGCCAGGGTGCCAAAGGTCGTCAGGCCAAGTCCAAAGCCCGTCTGAAACAGTTCGAAGAAATGAACTCTCGCGAATTTCAGAAGCGAAACGAGACCCAGGAAATCTATATTCCACCCGGCCCACGCCTGGGTGACAAGGTCATTGAACTGCACAATGTGACCAAATCCTACGGTGAAAAACTGCTGTTTGAAAACCTGAACTTCTCGATTCCAGCGGGTGCCATCGTCGGTATCGTCGGTCCCAACGGCGCCGGTAAGTCGACCCTGTTCCGGATGATTGCCGGTGAAGAGCAACCCGATAGCGGTGAAATCGAGATTGGCAGTACCGTTAAACTGGCTTATGTGAATCAATCACGCGAGCTGGATGGCAAGAAAACCGTGTTTGAGGAAATTTCGGACGGTGCCGATATGATTACTGTCGGTAACTATCAGACTCCGTCACGCGCCTATTGCGGTCGTTTTAACTTCAAAGGCTCGGATCAACAGAAATACGTGAAAGATCTGTCCGGTGGTGAGCGTAACCGTCTGCACATGGCCAAGCTGCTGAAAGAAGGTGGCAACGTTTTGCTGCTCGACGAACCGACCAATGATCTGGACATCGAAACGCTGAGGGCCTTGGAAGAAGCGCTGCTCGCCTTCCCGGGTTCAGCCGTGGTGATTTCGCATGATCGCTGGTTCCTGGACCGGATTTGTACTCACATCATCGCCTACGAGGGCGAGTCCAATGTGGTCTTCTTCGAAGGCAACTACAGTGAGTATGCTGAAGACTACTTCAAACGTTTCGGCAAGGATCACCAGCCAGAGCGGATTAAATACCGTCGTATCAGCTGATAAAGCATAAACTCATCCGCAGATGACGCAGATGGACACAGATTTTTGATTGCAGCTTTTATAGCCTTAGCTGTCATCCTAAATCTGTGAAAATCTGAGAAATCTGCGGATAAATATTTGTCTACTTCTGGTTGATAAGCGGTTCATGCATCATCTGCGGGGTCCGCTCTTCACCTACAATGCCCTGACGCACCAGAAAATCACCGAAATATTCATTCTCATGTCGCTCGGCAGCAAATTGCTCAATCATCGGTTTCAGGGTATCGAGTATCGTTTTCTCATCTACATTTTCTAAATACAGTCGGTTCAGCCGCTGGCCGCTGAAATCAGCCCCCAAATAGAGGTTATATTTGCCAATCGCCTTACCCGTCAGGCCGATTTCACCCAGGTATGGCCGGGCACAGCCATTGGGGCAGCCGGTCATCCGAATATTGATCAACTGATCCGGCAGACCGGCATCGACCACGATCTTTTCCAGCTTCTCGATAAACTCCGGTAGATATCGCTCGGCTTCAGCCATGGCAAGACCACAGGTCGGTAATGCAACACAGGCCATCGCATTCAAACGCAAGGCTGAACCCTGACTACCATCATCGAGCTGATATTTTGTAACGATGGCTTCAATCTCTTTGCGTTGCTCCGGACTGATATTGGCAATCATCAGGTTCTGATTACAGGTGACACGAAACTCACCCTGAAGCATTTTTGCAATCTCCCTCAAGCCGGTCCGGGTTAACTGTTTTTCAGTATCGGCAACGCGACCACCGGGTATGAATAAAGTCAGGTGAGACTGACCGTTTTCACCTTCAGTCCAGCCGAACTTATCGCCATTTTCTTCTAGCTCGAATTCCCTGACCGCCTCCAGCGGCTGACCGTGATACTCGGCGAACTTGTTTTTAAACCAGTCCAGCCCGTTATCATCAATCGTGTATTTAAAACGGGCATGAGCACGATTGCTGCGGTCACCGAAATCACGCTGGATGGCGGCGATGGCTTCACAGGCCTTCACAGCCTGATCAGCGGGCACAAAGCCGACTACTGAAGCCAGCCGCGGATAGGTGGCTGGTTCGCCATACGACATACCGAAACCACCACCGACAGCAATGTTAAAGCCCTGCAACTGACCATTATCGACAATCGCAATCAGACCGATATCGTTGGCAAGTACATCACAATCATTGCGGGGCGGCACCGCAATTGCAATTTTAAATTTACGCGGCAGATACACATCGCCATAGAAGGGTTCTTCCGGTTCACCGCTCTGAAACACCTTGTCCTCACCCAACCAGATTTCGCCATAGGCACCTGACTGCCAGCAGAGATGTTCGCTGATATCTTGTGCAATCTGATACACCTCGGCATGCACCGATGACTGCTGCGGGTTGATACTGGTGACGACATTACGGTTTACATCACCGCAGGCGCCTTTGCTGTCCAGCAGCAGCTGATTGATCTGCTGCATAAAAGATTTCAGATCTTTTTTCAGGATTTCGTGAAATTGAAAAGTCTGCCGTGTCGTCAGACGCAAAGTGCCGTTGGAACAGTCATCGGCGATCGCATCCAGACCCAGCCATTGTTGCGGACTTAACACCCCACCCGGCAGGCGCAGACGCACCATAAAGGAATACAGCGGTTCAAGTTTCTGATGACGGCGTTCATCACGCAGATCCCGATGATCCTGCATATAACTGCCGTGGAATTTAAGCAGTTTATTATCATCATCGGAGATAGCCCCTGTTGCCATATCGGCAAGGCCCTCTTCAATATGACCACGCAAAAATTGACTGTTGAGTTTAAGCAGCTCTGCTTCGGGTAACTTATCGTTCATAATCACCTAAAAGGGTTTTAAGGTCTGCGAATCGCATTAATAGACATCGCGCTGGTAACGCTTGTCTCTGGTAAGCTGTCGCAGATAGTCGCTGGCTTTATCACGGTTTTTTCCACCCTGCTGGCTGATGATGTCCAGTAAGGCTTCATTGACGTCCGGTGCCATATTATCGGCATCACCGCAGACATAAATGTGCGCCCCTTCCTGCAACCAGTTCCAGATATCAATCGCATGCTGTCTGAGACGGTGTTGCACATATATTTTTTCAGCCTGGTCACGTGAGAAAGCGACATCAAGACGCGTCAGCAAGCCGGATTTACGCCAGGCCAGCCATTCGACCTGGTAGAGAAAATCACTTAAAAAGTGCTGATCACCGAAAAATAGCCAGTTTCGTCCTTTCGCATCGCGTTCCTCACGTTCCTGCATAAAGCTGCGAAATGGCGCAACACCGGTACCGGGACCAATCATGATGATGGGCGTATTGTCATCATCCGGCAGTTTAAAGTTTTTATTGCTGTCTATGTAGACAGGGACTTTGCTGTCCTCTGTCAGTCTGTCAGCTAGCCAGGTTGAGGTCACACCACAACGCTCACGTTCATGTGCCGAATAGCGCACTGCAGCTACAGTAATATGGACTTCATCCTCGACCGCGGCCTGGCTGGATGCAATCGAATACATTCTGGGTGGCAGCTTGCGGAGTAGGTTTACAAAAGTAGTCGCATCCAGGTTCTTGATCGGATAAGCCTGAATCAGGTCGAGCACATCCCTGCCCTGCAGCCATTCATTTAATGCAGTTTTATCAGCGACCAGTGAATTAAGCGATTCAGAGCCAG
>Ga0207716_100627_pt1 | contig 10642 bp, 6 predicted proteins | sample TtaePargueraPR_FD_187739 | JGI IMG/M metagenome (GOLD analysis project Ga0207716, IMG submission 187739) | Aerobic enrichment media microbial communities from Bioluminiscent Bay, La Parguera, Puerto Rico - Tt and P2 (5) (SPAdes) | ecosystem: Environmental > Aquatic > Marine > Unclassified ... | reverse complement strand
CCTGCGTAGGTCAGTTTGCCATTGGCAGCAGGATTCTTGTTCGTGTGCGCGAAGGCAACGATCGTGCCGCCTGCCATGGCAAACTGCCTGCAGGCATTCGCAAAGACGCTGGACTCCTTTTTGGACATCAGATCGACAAACTTCTTGAGCGTATCGATGATGATGAGGACACCTCGGGCCTTCCTTTTGGCAACCATCTCGGTGAGGATTTCGGCCAGTTCAGACGCTTGAAATCCGGCCTGTCCAGGCGACAGCGTGTGTACACCTTGATCGTCCATCAAGCGCATCTTGAGAGCGAAGCCAGCGCTGCTGTCGTCGGCATTGATGTAGTAGACATTGCCAGCCTCAATCAGCTTCTGCTGTATCGCCAAGATCAACAGCTTCAGCATGATCAGAGTCTTGCCGACATTGGGCGGGCCATAAAGAACAGTAAGTTCACCAGCCATGCACACATTGCCCAGAAGCGGCCTCGTCTCGACCGCGATGCGCTCATACTTGGCTGCCTGTCCAAGCAGACTGTAGCTGGCCAGAGGGTTGCCTTCCACCAAGGGGTCAGGAACACGCTGTGCAGCCTGCTTCAGCTCTTCCAGCGTGATTGCCGGTAGCTCTTGCACTGACTTGGCACGGAACGTTTCCGGTCGAAACTCCTCGCCAACGGGCAGCGGTATGAAGTCTCCCGGACGGAATAGCTGCACACCCTTTGGTAGCCGGAGATCTTCAATCATGCCCTGTACCTCGGCTAGCCTGTACATGAAGTAGCTGTTTCCGATGACACGCAACGGGAAAGGCGGGCCGCTCTTCAGTTGCTGGCATAAGGCTCGAACCTGAGCATTGGCCTCTTCAACCAAAGCTCCGATCGAAATGACATCGGTTGTCAGCTTACAAGCGAGGTCATGGTCTGGATGGCGATCGAAGTGAGTGGCGGGATCACCGTCCCACTCGATCGGTTCAGGGTTCCTAGGGAAGACATCGAAGCCAAAGTTCTGCCAAAACTCGCAGACCTTCTGCTTGCTGTTAGCCTCCTCGTATTTTAGCTTCTCAATGGAGGGCTTTGGCTCCGGCTTGCCAGGTGGAACTAGGTGTGCGGCAGATTTTGCCGCTGGCTTTGAGGGATAGTTTGATTCCTGCTTCTTGTTGTCGAACATTAGACTTTATCTTTCTGGCCAAACGGAAGTCGTCCGGCCCAATGCGACCTGCGCAGGCGTGACCGATTGGATCGATCAACGCGAACGCAAGCGAGTGAGCCCGGGAAACCCGGGATTGAAGGTTTGAAGTCTGCTGTCCGATGCTTAGTCCTGCTGAAGTCTGGCGCAGGGAGCGGTTCGAACACTGGAAGGTGGGAGCCCGGAAGGCAGATGCCTAACGTCGCAATATGCGATCCACCAATGCAGTTCAGCGGAGATAGGTTGCTTGCCTGAATAATCAAGCAACTCACGAAAATAGCCTCGCTTCACTCGTTCCGCCTCGCCAACCGTCCCGCCAGCAGCAATCCGCCGACAGCCACTGAACCAATGAGCGGCTGGTGTTCGATGAGCGCGATGACAGCCAGCAGGGTGATGCAGCCAAATGTTTCGTTGGGGTGCTTGAGGGCCAGCAGGGCCAGCGAGATGATGGTAATGAGCAGCAGCACCTGTGCCGTGCCCTTCACGAACGGCAGCAACAGGATGGCCGCGAGGGTGAACCCCAGCAGACGTTTGGACATGAGCGCCTCCATAAAATGAAAAAGGCGCCCGAAACCGGACGCCCGCGTGACTGGCTGCCTGAGGGGGCAACCCTTGGTTTTCGATGAGTTTGCAATTCAAGTGACCCGGCAGGACAGCCCAGGTCGCAGGTCAGTGGATGACCGACTTAGTGGTAAGGCGTGAGCTCGAGGTTGGGTGAGAGGGCTTGGCAGGCAGCGAGCAGGCTGGGATCAGTGCCGCGTTCCAAAGGCACAAACAACACCAGCCCGAAGCCGTCGTCTGAAAGCACGAACAGCACCTCCAGCCAATTGCCGTGCCGATCGATGGCTTCAGCTTCGATTGTGAACCTGCCACCCTCCACCAGCCGGTAGGCACAGGCTGCTGTTATAGCTTCCAGGGTGTCGCCCGGCTGGATGATGAGGAACAGGGCAAGCTCTTCGAACGGGTAGTCGGCCAGGTACTCACTGTGAGCTTCCAGCCGGTCGTGCAGGATGGGATCAAGCGGTGCCTCAAGGGCGCGCGCGAGGTCCTCCGCTGTGCGGATTATGATCATGTCGAAATTCCTTTCGGACAAAGAAAAAGCCCCCGGAGATCATCCGAGGGCTTGGTTGGGGGTGGGGAAGTAGCTTAGCTAGCGTTGTTCGGGATCTGGCCCATACTTGTTGTCGCCAGCTGTGCCGTCAACGAACATGAACGCAAAGACGATCAGCCAGCCTATGTAGGGGATCAGGTTCAGTAGAACGAACCATCCTGACCTGTCCTGATCGTGGAAACGACGGATCTGCAGCGTCAATGCAGCGACTGCGGAGGCGAGGAAAAATAGCGTTAGAAGGTTTGCTAGCGCCGCTCCTGCTGGTGACATTGGTGTGTCTTCGGAAGACTGTGATACTACCACACCTAGTAAGAGCAAGGTCACGAATAGGACTGAAAACACACAAAGGATGAACATGAAGAACTCCTTTCGGGTCGATCTTCCCTTCGTATCCAGACAACGTCGATAAGGCATCACCAGCCAGCCGAAGAAGCTGCTGGCATGAGAGGCTGCGAGCTCCCGATCTCGTAGGTGCGCGCGGGCCTCGTCTGCGCCTTGTTGGGTTTCGTGGATTGTACCGGCTACGGTTCGTCGCGCTTCATCTTCTTGCGCTGCCCGAGCTGCCGCTAGCTCGTCTTCATGCGCCTTTCGTGCTGCCGTAACCTCTGCCAGTGACGGATATTCGGTCCCGTTGAATGTCCTGCGTTCAAGGTCCAACCTTGCCGCCTTGCTCTCGATCGCACTGCGTTCGGCATCAAACGGAACACCAAGCCATTGGGCGTACTCCTCCAAGGCAAGACAGTTGGTCTGGCATTCTTCGGGGTTGCTCCATGCAAGCGAAGCTTTGCGATCTGAGACTAACTTAGCTTTATGCGTCTCCACTTCGTTTACGCCGATCGCCACGGCAGCTGCGGCTATGGAGCCATCTTGATCCCCAAAGCGATCTAGCCAGCAGGTCCAGGCCGCTGCATCAAATGGATCAAGTGTAAGTGCCTGGATAAGGATCGGTTGAATCTCATTTTCAGGCACTCTGCCCGCCAAGACATTCTCCACGATTGCAGCCGACTTCTCACGGTCTGTGTCAGAGACGGGAGTATACGGTGGCGTGTCAGCATGGCTGTTCACCATCTCCGCTACAAGCTCAGCTCCTTGTAGGGCTACGCGAACGAAGAAATCACCCAGATCAGCTTTAGTGGCGGGGGCAGACAGTAACCTCTGCTTCTTTTCGTTGTCACCGAGTTTTGACGCGGCATTGGCTGTCAGATTGGCTAAGCCATAGGTTAAGCCGATTGCTGCATTGGCAACGGCTGCGAGCACCATCCCTCCTACCGCTCCTTCGACGCCAAACCCGCCACCGATTACCTGGCCGCGATTGTCTCGCGCCTCCTGCCGCTGCGCCTCAAGTTCTGCGGCTTTCCCGATGATCCCATAGTATTTGTCTTGCACACGGTTGAACGGACCAGCCTCGCTGTCAGCTCGCACATGCAAGTCTGCTGAAAGTCGCTTCATACTGACATCGAATATGCCGTTCGCGGCCAAGTCGTCTGCCACCATCGAAGCCGTTTCAGCGAGGCTAGTCTCTACTTCTTCCGGCAGGCGTTCGAACAATTCGTCGGCAGATTTCAGTGTAGCGTATCCGGTGATGAATTTTTTGCGGTGCTTCTCACCTAGATGCAGGTAGCGAAGCCGTAACTTGATGTAGTTGTCACGCTCAGGTGAGGTTTCAAGTCTAAGCTCTTTCATACTACTTCCACCTCTTTGCCCAGCACAGGCACTGAAAGATCGCTTGATTAGGCCATTGAGGCAAAGGGATTTTCCTTCCGCTTGACGTGTTGGCAACTCACTCAGTTTGAGAATCCCATCTTTGATACGCGGAAACAAGCAAAAATGAGATTCATAGTCCGTAGATACATGGACTACATTTCGGTTCAGTCTGGTGGATGGATGTCCGCCAGCGCCTTGCCGCAAACATGAAAGCTCTCAGGAAAGAGCGCGGCTGGTCGCAGGAAGCGTTAGGTGGCGAAGCTGGGCTCGATAGGACCTACATCAGCGGTATCGAGCGGCAGGTAAAGAACCCGACGATCACTGTTGTCGCGCGGATTGCGCAGGCGCTTGGGTGTAAGCTGGGAGACCTGCTCGACTAGCGGGTCCCCATATAAGATACTGTTTTTTGCGCAGCAGTTGATTAAGCGAGCTGGCAAAGCTCGTTACCTTCGCTCCCTGTTAAGTTTGGCATCCAAATCCTGAATGACGCCATCGCGATCATATGAGGACGCAAGTGCTTCCAAGGTGGCAGAAACGCGCGGGTGTGATACCTGCAGGGCTTCAGCGTGTGAACGATAGATTGCTGCAAGATCGCGTTCTTGGTCGCCACCGTCGAAAACGCCTCGTGTATGGACGCCACGCTTATTGAAACAGCCGACACGGAATCCGTTAAGGATATCGGTAGTTCCTATCGCTTCGAGTGCGTCACGTGCCGGTCCAAATGGGAAAACCCCATCATCACCCAGCGGAGCATGGGCAAGAATTTGTCCCAGCTGTGAGTCACACACTTCTAAACGATCCGCTTCGGTGGCTAGGTCGCGGGCTTTCCGCACAAATTCGTCCATTTGTTTTGTAGAGACTGTATCGTCCTCTTGTGTTCCGGGTTGGCGCTTGCAGGCGTGGAGAACACTCCAGGCACTTTCTGCAGCACTCTTATGCGCTTCATCTCCAGGCACACGTTCGCCAGTCTTCGGAAAAAATACCATCGAAAGCAGCTCAACAAATGCAGAGGGGTTGCTCATCACCTCGCGATAGAGTGTCCTCGCATGCTGCTCTCCTTCAAAGCCAAGCGCCCTAACCAACGCAAATTCAAGGTGAATTAGTCGAGTTCGATCGATAGATTCTGAATCTTCAATATGATCGATTGCTTTTTGGAAGTACCAGTATTCCGGCAGTGAGGTGATCTCTTCATCGCCGCGCAAAATGCCCTCCAGCATCTGCGTGACCGTCTCGGCGGCGATGCCATCAAAATCAGCGTGGCAACTCCTGAACGCAGTTAGTGGCCTGCGGGCTTCGATGAGTTGTTCCAGAGCGAACTGTCGATCAGTTTCCTCCTCACGCACTAGATAATTGGCCGGACAAATTTCCCAGTAGTATGCGACGGCCTCTGTCCCGAGGGTATCAACAATAGTCCATACCTGGCGCTGCTCTGGAAGAAGCGCCAATAGCCTTACTTTCCAATGCGTGTCACGATCCGCTTCGTCTGCGCACCGAAGCACTTCATCCAAAATCTCAAAACCACTCGAAGCTACGACCATAGAGAGAAGGCCGGAGGCCACTTTGTATCGATCATCGATTTCTTTGAGCGAACCAGAATCCTGCGCCAACCAGATGATTGCTGCCTCGATAGAAATCTTTGCAGAAAGAATCGTTCTACCGACAAGCCAGCCGCCGCCAGAGTAGCTAGCTAGTCTCAGTAGCCCGTGCCAACCTTCCTGTTCAAATAACTCCGAGAGGCTTTCACTTCGCATTCGTGCAGCCTGCTTCTCCCGCTCACTGAAATCATCGTCGCGTGTTCTTTGCGGAAGATCGACCCAACCATCCCTAAAAAGCCAAGCGTCCCGGATCACCACGTCCTTCGGCGCAAGGTGATCATAAGCGCCCTGCAGCGGAGCCAAGGTCGTTTCGATATCATCACTTTGATCGTAATTGCGGTGCCAATGAAGTCTTCGGCGTATCGCTGTCCTTACGACTTCCTTGTCTTCATCATCAGCGGCAGATTGGAGATCTTGCAGTAGCGCGATGACAGTGGCTCGGCGTGCGTCGTCAAAAGCATGGTATTTCTCAACAAGTGCAGCGAGTTGCACAGGATCGCCAGATGCGAGCGATAACTGCCGATCAGCTGCGGCAACTAGCATTTGGTGCCGTTCTTCGCCACTTGCCCCATAACCGGCGCCAGAATCATCGTCCCTCCAGTCCGGCCTTGCTGAAGGGCTTGCCATGTCGTGTCCGGTTTGGGTGAGCCCGTCGAGTAATCGCATCGCAGCGGCTGGATGCCCTTTGATTAAGATGTCCAACGCGGCAATGCGTTGTTCGATGTTCGCGGCAGTTTGGGGCAACCAGGATCGATATAGATCGAGCAACGAATTTGCTGGCGTATTTGCCCAGTTCCCCTTGATTTCAGTCTCGCTCAATCGAGCCAATATTAGAGAGACACGTGTGAGCCGTTGTGGTGCCCACGCCAATTTTTCCAGCGCCCAAAGAAGTCCAGCGTGCCAACATCGAATATTAAGGATTCCGGCACCATCCGTTTCTTCAAGAAGTGCGCGCACCGGCGAATCTGCTCGTTCCAATCCTGCTTCGACTGCGGTCATAAATTCGCTAGGTGCAGCTTCAGCAAGAGCGGGAAGTCGCTCAGAAAGTGATAGCCACCGGACCTTATCTGCATTCTCCAACAGTCGGCGGACCAATTGCGCCACGCGCGTGTCAATATGCTTGGCCGCAAGTCCTTCGAAGTCGGGACCGCGAACTGATAACTTCACGAGGGTGTCACACACCGCTTCCTCTAGGAAAGCACTGGTCGGGCTATCAATTCCTTTGAAACTTGCCAATTCGCGAGCGTCTTTTGGTAATTCGGCGATCGGATCTATTTTGCCTAGTATCTCCTCGGCTTGAGTAAAAAAGCGTTCAATTTCAGCTTCGGAGATTCGATCTGCGAAAAGAGCCAGAAGCTCTAAAGGCGATTTTGCCTTCCAAACTGTGCCGATGTGAATAACCGGAGAGTCATCTAGCTTCTCAAGCGTAAGAAGATCTCGTTCTAAGCTCTCATAGGATCGCCCCGCGATCTGGCTCAGTGCCTCTTTGTCAGCTTCCTTCGATGACGACCAGGAACCGACAAGACACACCAGAGAAAGGGCTGATGCGCAGGAATGCTCTAGCCAGGCTGGAGACCTAATGGCGGGATTGGTTGCATGTTGTCGTCGGAAAATGGACCAAGATCTGCCGCAAAGACCAGAAAGTCGCCGAGCATCATTCTCTTCGATCCCCAGTTCCTGAAGTGCGCGATCGAACTCGTAGTGATCTACACGGTCCAAAATGGTTTCGTCGTCATCAAGTCGCCCTGCGGTTCCCTTGAATTGACGACTCATGTCACCTTTCGCGTATGGAACGACAACGAGCAGACCATCACGTTGAGGAGGTGCTTCGGCAATCTCTGGGCGAGCAGCAATAGCAATCCGGATGTTTGGGTTCTTCGCGACAAACTGCCAACCATTATTGTCGGTAACGACAACGGTTCTTAGAGCGATACCTTCGTCTTGAAGTAGTGTGGCCGCCGTAAAGGCAACCGCTTCCTCTACACTGTCACCCTTGATCGGTACTGGTGCAGAGAGTTCATTCGACCCTGAGCCCCTGCACTTGTACAGAATTCGGTCTCGTTGCGCGTCGCGTCCGGTCAACAGTGCAATCGTATTGATCCTCGGTTTTGACTGGGCACTCCATGAGGAGAAATAGGTAGACAGGGAGACGACGCCAACTCCTGCTAACCCCAGTTCTTCAGCGAACGCGAGGGCCACCGCTGGAGCCTGTTCGAGCCATTGCTCAATATCGTCGGCATCAATGGCTCTGACTTCATGCCAAGCACCTCCAGCATTTTTCTCAGAAACCCATTTTGATTTTGATGGCCAGCGTCGCGCTGTAACGGCTACGTAAGTTTGCTTCGCGATTTGATCCGACTGGGCAGCGTCTGTCCGCTTATTGTAGTCTTCGTTTGCCTTAACTCCCACATCCTGACGGCAGCTAAGTTCCCAGCAGGAGTGACCTTGTGGCACCCAGGTACTACCAGCCTCGCTGAACAATTCTCCATCAAACCCAGGTAAAGAGGTCGAATCTCCGGAGGGCATCGCCACATTGGTCGAACTCGCGACGCTGTGAACTAGGCGCCGTATCAGGCGAGGTAAGTCACGTTGTGCTTGATTGGTCTTTGCCCAGTCCGCGATTTGAGTTGCTGTTATCATAATTCCTTATTCTATCAGCGATTGAATGCGAACAAAATGGGAACTTATCCACCGCTGCCGACCATTTGAACATGCGATGGGCATGAGGCGAAACGCGCTTTCGCCCGTCTCTGTTGATCGCAACACTCTAGTGTCTCTTTAGCATGTGAAGCGCATCGTCCTCATTGCGCAGGCAAACGCCGTTGGCTTTTGGCATAAGGCCCTTCAGCGCGCTGATCTGCTTGAACAGCGTCGATCCGTAGTGAGTGGGATTACAGTGGGTCGAAAGTACATTTCCTGCCTAAAGCGCCCCAAGCAGGACCCAAAACGACGACCAGCCGAACGGCCCTTCCGATGGATGCTCCGAATTTTCCTGCTGAAAGAGGTGGTGCCGCTTACTGGACTCGAACCAGTGACCCCATCATTACGAATGATGTGCTCTACCAACTGAGCTAAAGCGGCATCCGGAGCCGCCCCTTACTGCCACCTTTGCCGCTGGGCAATGGCGAACTGAAGGGGGGTGGAGGCCCGAGCCGGAATCGAACCGGCGTGCAAGGATTTGCAGTCCTCTGCGTAACCACTCCGCCATCGGGCCGGAGCGCGGGCAAGTAGCGAGTCGTTTGCCCATGTGCAACGGTTTCTTCGCCGATACCGCCCAGAGGAACTCTGGACGAAGTCAACAAGCTTGCGGTAGGCACTGCGCCAAGTCCGGGAGACAAAGGAAAAGCCGTGGCCGACGACCATTCAAATTCCGATAGGCCCAAATTGCAGCGTATCGAGGGGCACAAGGAAGAGCGCTTCCTTGGTTCCGACGTGTTCTCCAGCGACAGTCGCAACCTGCCGCCACCCAATGGCACAGGCACGGTGCGCGAGGACGCGCGCGATATCGACATCTATCACAAGTGCGACGTGGCCGTGATCGGCGGCGGTCCGGCGGGCTGCGCGGCGGCGTGGGCAGCGGCCAAGGCGGGTGCGGACGTGTGTCTGCTGGAACGCTACAATTGCCTGGGCGGGCTATCGACCGGCGGCCTGGTGATGTGGATCGACCGCATGACCGACTGGCAGGGCAACCACGTGATCCAGGGGTTTGCCCGTCATTTCATCGATCGCATGCCGCCCGAAGGCGTGGCCGGCCCCCCGCGCGAGGACTGGGGCAGCAAGGATCCGGTGAAAGCCGGATACTGGGGCCAGCGCACCACCGCCTTTCACGGCGTGGTGCAATGGGCGCCTACGCTCGATCCCGAACGGATGAAGCTCAACAACCAGGAAATGCTGCTGGAAGCAGGCGTACGGATCGTCTTCCACGCCTGGGCCGCGCGGCCTCTGGTGGAAAACGGCACGGCCAGGGGGGCGGTGTTCGAGAGCAAGATGGGCCGTCACGCTTTGATGGCGAAAGTGGTGATCGATACCACCGGCGATGGCGACATGTTCGCCCGTGCCGGGGCCGACTTTGAAGACGATATCGAGGAAGGCGATGTCCATCACTCGATGAACACCGGCTGGGTGCTGGGCGGCGTCGACATGGACCGCTGGATCGACTGGAAAGTCCACCACCCGGACGAGCTGCGCCAATTCATGGAGCGTGGGCGCGAGGAGCTGGGCTATTTCCAGACCCCCTATGTCAGCTGGCGGCCCGATATCGCGCTGTTCCTGGGGCCGCGGCAAAGCGGCCTCTCGGCGCTGGACGTCGACGACCAGACCGAAGTGGAAATCCGCAGCCACCGACTGATGGAGGGACACTGCCAGTTCTTCCGCAAGCATGCTCCCGGTTTCGAGAATGTCTACAGCCTGCAAAGCGCCAGCCAGCTGGGCGTGCGCCACACGCGGCGGCTGGCGGGCGTGGGCAAGGTGCTGCGCAGCCATTGGGCCGAGTCCGATCCGCTGCCCGACGAGATCGGCGTCTCGCCCTCGCTCAGCCCGAAATTCCCGGTGGTCTCGGTCGGCTACGGCTCGCTGGTGCCGCGTGCGCTTGACGGGCTGCTGGTGGGCGGACGGCACATCAGTTGCGATGCCAACAGCCACGGCTTCATGCGCGAAATCCCGCAATGCTGGCTGACCGGCCAGGCGGCGGGCGTGGGCGCAGCCCTGGCGGCAGACCAGGGCGTGCAGCCGCGCGCAGTGGACGTGGACGCGATCCGCAAGGTGCTGCGCGAACAGGGCGCGCATTTGCATGATGATGAAGCCGTTGCTGCGGTGCGCAAAGCGGCGGCGGTTCCGGCAGAGTAGGGTTACCCCTGCATTCACCGCGATCGTCTCCGCTTGCTTAGGGGTCACGGTAAGCTTTCGGTAAACAGCTAGGCCCTATGCTTGTCCCACCAGGCGAAAAGGGCACCCATACTCATGGCGACAGGGCTGATGGACCGGAACGACGCAAACGTCATGCGCGTGAAGGTGCGCGCCAAGACCGGCGGCTCGATCGACCTGCAGGTGCTGGATATCTCCGCCGGGGG
>Ga0207716_100626_pt1 | contig 10685 bp, 9 predicted proteins | sample TtaePargueraPR_FD_187739 | JGI IMG/M metagenome (GOLD analysis project Ga0207716, IMG submission 187739) | Aerobic enrichment media microbial communities from Bioluminiscent Bay, La Parguera, Puerto Rico - Tt and P2 (5) (SPAdes) | ecosystem: Environmental > Aquatic > Marine > Unclassified ... | reverse complement strand
ACTGGGGCGCCAGGTTGCGGCTGACGATTTGCTGCAGGGCCTGTGTCACGGCACTGGCTGCCAGCACCGGGTCATGACAGAGTTCCGGCTGACTCGCATGTCCGCCTTTTCCCTGCAGACTGATCTGAAAAGTACCGTTGCCACACATCACAATGCCGTCCGGGCAGACCAGTTTACCAAAGGGAATCACCGGCCAGTTGTGCCAGCCGAAAATCATATCAATCCATTCCAGCGCACCGTCATCAATCATTTTTTTTGCACCATGACCCCCTTCTTCCGCTGGCTGGAACAACAGGGTTACCGGCCCCGGCAGGCTGGACTCAACCGATTTCAGCCAGCGCGCTGTCGCCAGTAATGTCGCAGTGTGACCATCATGGCCGCAGGCATGCATAAAACCCTCATGCTCCGAGCGCCAGTCATGTTCATTTTGCTCAAGAATGGGTAATGCATCCATATCTGCTCGAAGCGCGATATGTTGACCATTGCTGTTGGGGTTAAGACGTCCCAGGGTGCCCAGCTCGGCGCAGGCTTGCCAGGGGATTTGCAGGGCGCTGAGTTCACGACGAATCAGATCAGCGGTACGCACTTCCTGCCAGCCCAGCTCGGGATGCCGGTGCAGGTCACGGCGCAGTTGCTGCGCACTATCGATCGCTTGTTGCCAGATGTCGCCCATCTTGCCCCCTGCGGTTTGACTCAAAACGGTGCACGTTTTGAAGAAATGTGATGTGGAAGCCCGTTGTGGAAGCATTTTGCCTCGACAACGAGACTTTCAGGCTCAGACTAACACCAAGCAAGCCTTGTTCCAATATTTTGAACCCTAAACAATAAGTCCTTGTTCAGGCATCGATAATCACAACTAGACGACTGGTCTATTTTCTGAAATAATGTGTTTCATGAATCAAGCAGCCAGTTCACGCTATAGTGATACCCGACAACATATTCTCAGCACTGCCCAAACCATCATTTTGGGCAAAGGCTTTGCTGCGGTCGGTCTCAATGAGATTCTGAAAACGGCTGGCGTGCCCAAAGGGTCCTTCTATCACTATTTCGACTCTAAAGAACATTTCGGCAGTGTGCTGCTGGAAAATTATTTTGATCAGTATATGTTGACCCTGGATAGCCACTTTCAGGGTGATGACAGCAGCGCGGTAGATCGCTTACTTGATTATTTCGATAACTGGAAAAATTCACAGTGCAGTGACACCTCAACCGACAAGTGCCTGGTGGTCAAACTCAGCGGTGAAGTCACCGACCTTTCCGAAAGCATGCGTCTGGCGCTGAAACAGGGAACCCACCGTGTTATCAACCGACTGGCAGCCGTTGTTCAGCAAGCCATTGACCATGGTGAAATCTGCATTGACGATGACGCTCGAACTGTCACAGAAGAAATCTATTATTTATGGATTGGTGCCACCCTGCTCACCAAGGTCAACCACAACCCTGACGCTTTGCATGTCGCGATGAATGCATTGCATGCACGTTTGAATTTAACCAAGGCTGCTGTCTGAGGCCTTTTTATTTGCCCAATAACTAGACGACTGGTCTATTAAATATCAAAGGATCAACGTGAATAATTTTGAGTTTTATAACCCGACCCGCATTGTCTTTGGCAAAGGACAAATCAATGCCATCGACCAGCTGGTTCCGGCATCTGCCAGAGTACTCATCCTTTTTGGCGGCGAGAGTGCTAAAAAATACGGCACCTTGGATGAAGTAGAGACTGCACTGGGTCAACGTCATGTAGCGTTTTTCGGCGGTATTGAAGCCAATCCCAGCTACAGCACCCTGATGAGAGCCGTTGAGCTTATCCGGGATAAAAAACTGGATTTTCTGCTGGCTGTCGGTGGTGGCTCGGTTATCGATGGCACCAAGTTTGTTGCAGCCGCAGTAGCCTGCGAGGATGATCCCTGGGAGGAAATCCTGGTCAAGGGCGCACGTGACATTCGCACTGCCCTGCCGTTCGGTAGTGTGCTCACTCTGCCTGCGACCGGTTCAGAAATGAATACAAACTCAGTTATCACCCGTTATGAAACACAGGAAAAACTGGCATTCAGTAGCCAGCTTGTTTTCCCCCAGTTTTCAATACTGGATCCAACCAAGGCCTACACCCTCCCCGGCAAACAACTGGCCAATGGCGTAGTAGATGCCTTCACCCATGTGATTGAACAATATCTGACTTATCCAGCAGCTGCCAGGATTCAGGACCGCTTTGCCGAGGGGCTGTTACAAACCTTGATAGAGATAGGCCCTGCTCTTCTGGAAAACCCGGAAGATTATGCGCTTCAATCTGATTTCATGTGGACAGCGACACTGGCTTTGAATGGCTTAATCGGCGTCGGTGTGCCACAGGACTGGGCCACACATATGATCGGTCACGAAATTACGGCTTTGCATGGCCTCGACCATGCGCAAACCCTGGCCATTGTGCTTCCCAGCGTGATGCAGGAACAACGTGCCGCTAAACGCGACAAACTATTACAGTACGCGGACCGCGTCTGGCATATCGATGAGGCAGACGAAGAACGCCGCATTGATCTGGCCATCAGTAAAACCCGCGGATTTTTTGAGAAGATGGGCGTGAAAACACGGCTCAGTGATTACCAGATCGGCGCAGAGGCTATTCCGCTGATGGTCCAGCAACTGGAAAAGCATGGACTAACCCAACTGGGTGAGCGTGAAGATATCGACCTTGATAAGAGCCGCCGGATTCTGGAAGCCAGTCTCTAAAAACAAGGAGTCAGCCATGTCAAAAGTAGTCAGATTCAATCAAACCGGGGAACCGGATGTTCTAAAGCTTGTTGATGAAGAAGTGCCGCCACCGGGCGAAAGTGAAATACAGATTCAGGTCGCAGCCATCGGACTGAACCGGGCCGAAGCCATGTTCCGTCGTGGTCAATACCTGGAAGCCCCTCAATTTCCGGCGCGACTTGGCTATGAAGCTGCAGGAACCATCAAGGCCGTTGGTGAAAATGTGCATGGTTACAAGGTGGGTGATGCCGTCAGCACCATACCCAATTTCCCGCTGAATCGTTATGGCGTCTATGGCGAAGTCATTAACGTTCCCGTCACTGCAGTGGCTTTTCACCCGCTCAACCTGAGTTGGGAGGAAGCAGCCGCAGTCTGGATGCAGTACCTCACGGCTTATGGTGCCCTGATCGATATTGCCAAGATGCAACCTGATGACTTTGTGCTCATTCCGGCCGCTTCCAGCAGCGTCGGTCTGGCCGCCATTCAGTTGTGTAATCTGGTCGGTGCCGTACCCATCGCGATGACCCGCCATAGTGATAAGAAACAGGAATTACTCAATCATGGCGCCCGACATGTAGTCGTCAGCGAAGAAGAGGATGTCATCGCCGCCGTGGAAAATATCACTGAGGGTCAGGGTGCCCGTATCATCTTCGATCCGGTTGGCGGTCCGATGCTGGCGACCCTGGCCGAGGTCGCTTCCAGCCACGGCATTATTTTTCAATATGGCGCCTTGAGCCCTGACCCCACTCCATTCCCCCTGTTCAGTGTGCTGGGTAAAGGTCTGACTATCCGTGGCTATACCCTGTTTGAATTCACCCAGGATCCGCAACAACTGAAACGTGCCAAGGACGATATCTACGGCTGGCTGGAAGGCGCTCAGCTGAAACCGCTGATTGCTAAAACCTTCAGCCTGGATGAGATTGTCGAAGCGCATCGTTATCTCGAATCCAATACCCAGTTCGGCAAAATTATCGTTACTGTCTAAAAGGAATGTCTATGAAGCAAGCATCAGAATCCACAGCGGATTTGCAGTCACCATTACAGGTTGGCGCCATTCAGCTGAAAAATCGTTTTGTCATGGCACCGCTGACCCGCAACCGTGCCGGTGAAGGTCTGGTTCCGACCGATATGATGGTCGAATATTACCGTCAGCGTGCCTCAGCCGGTCTCATCATCACCGAGGCCACACTGGTCTCTGAGGACGGCATCGGTTATCCCAATATTCCCGGCATTTACACCGAGGCCCAGATCGAAGGCTGGAAAAAGGTCACCGACGCGGTCCATCAGGCGGGGGGCAAAATCGTGATGCAGATCTGGCACTGTGGCCGTGTTGGTCATACTTCCCTGCTCAACGGCAAGCTCCCGATGGCGCCTTCGGCAATTAAACCAGCCGGTGAAGTGATGACTTATGAAGGCATGAAGCCTTATGAAACACCGCGAGAAATGTCACTGGACGATATCAAACGCATCAAAGAAAACTTCCGCCAGGCCGCGCACAACGCTTTAAGCGCCGGTTTTGATGGTGTTGAAGTCCACGGTGCCAACGGCTATCTGCTGGATCAGTTCCTGCGTGACGGCAGTAACCATCGTAGCGATGAGTATGGTGGCAGCCTTGAAAATCGCGCAAAGCTGTTGCTGGAAGTGGTTGATGAAGTCACCCGAATCTGGGGCGCGGATCGGGTCGGTGTCAGACTGTCGCCATTGCAGCCATTTAATGATGTCCACGACAGCCATCCAGAGCAGACTTTCCGCTACGCCGTCGAGCAGCTCGACAAATTCGGCCTTGCCTATCTGCATATCACCGAAATGGGTATCGATAACCCGGGTGCGGCCGGTCCGGCATTTGATATTCACTCGCTGCGTCCGCTCTGGCATGGCATTTATATGACCAATTACGATTACAGTCTGGACAAGGCCAATGAAATCATCATCAGAGGCGAAGTCGATCTGGTCTCATTCGGCAAACTGTTTATCGCCAACCCCGATCTGCCATTACGTTTCGAAAAAAACGCGCCGCTCAACGAACCAGACCCGGACTCATTCTATGGCGGCGACGAACGTGGCTATATTGATTACCCCTTCCTCGAAGCTTGAGGTCTCAACCCATTAAAGGAGGAATGATGAAACTCAAATTTTTATCTCTAGCAAGCCTGGCAGCCTCATCGCTGGGACTGATGGCGACACCGGTCATGGCAGACCGTGCAGCCGCCGAAGCGAACCTGCATAAACTCAATGTGCCAGACGGTTTCAAAGTTGAAGTCTACGCTGAAGTGCCGAATGCCCGTCAGATGGCTTTCGGTCAGTCTACCGGCACCGTCTTTGTCGGAACCCGTGGCAAGAATGTCTATGCCGTGGTCGACAAAAACAAGGACCGTCAGGCTGATGAAGTCGTCAATATTCTAAGCGATCTTAAAGTCGGTAACGGTGTGGCCATGTACCAGGGTAACCTGTATGTGGCTGAACAACACCGTATCGCCCGCTATGCTGCGCCGGGTTTTGATTTGACCCTGCCATTCGAGCAGATGCGTGAAGTCGTTTTTGAAGACCTGCCTGATAAAGCCCATCACGGCTGGCGCTATATCGATTTCGGCCCGGACGGCAAACTGTATGTCACGGTCGGCGCCCCCTGCAATATCTGTGAGGTTAATGGTTACGAGGGAACGATTATTCGCATGAATCCGGATGGCAGCGAAGCGGAAGTTTATGCACACGGCGTGCGTAACTCTGTGGGTATCGACTTCCATCCCGAGACCGGTGATTTGTATTTCACTGACAACAACGTCGATATGATGGGTGACGATAACCCCCCGGGCGAGTTCAACGCGGCCCCGGAAAAAGGCATGCACTTTGGATTCCCATTTTATGCCGGTGGAGATGCCCGTCATCAGGACTGGAAAGACAAACAGCCGCCGCAGGAAGTCACTTTTCCTGAAGTCGAGTTTCAGGCCCATACCGCCAACCTCGGTTTCAAGTTCTACACCGGCAAAATGTTCCCGGCTGAGTATCAGGGTGACGCCATCATCGCTCAGCATGGTTCCTGGAACCGGACTGAGCCGGTGGGCTATAAACTGGAGCGTGTCACTTTCAACGACAACAATCAGGTCACGGGTCAGCAGACCTTTATCGATGGCTGGTTGATCGAGGGTGAAGCCTGGGGTCGTCCCACCGATGTCCTGCAACTGCCCGATGGCTCTTTGCTGGTCTCGGATGACTACAACGGCGTGATTTACCGTGTCAGTTATGGTGAAGAGCAGGAAACCACTGCTGTCAAACCGGCTCAGACCAGTAAACAAACCGTGACAGGACTGAGAATGCCGGAATCGGTGGTCGCACACCCGGACGGTCGCCTGTTTATCAGCGAAATCGGCGAGTTTGGCAAAAAAGATGACGGTCAGATCAGCATCATCAACACTGATGGCAGCAAAACCGTGCTGGCCAGCGGTTTGAATGATCCTAAAGGACTCGATTTATTCAACAACGAACTCTATGTTGCTGATATCAATCAGGTCCTTAAGATTGATATGGACGGCAAAATTGAGGTTCTTGCTGACAGCAGCGGCTTCCCGGGTAAAGCTGAATTCCTCAATGATGTCGAAATCGACGGCAGTGGCAATGTCTATGTCTCAGACAGTGGCACTGACACCGGTCAGAACGCCGGTATCTACCGTATATCGGCTCAGGGAGAGATTTCAGAGGTGATGAACAGCCAGTCCGGCATTAAACGTCCTAACGGGCTGTTGATGGATGGCATTGGCAGTATGCTGGTAGCTGATTTCGGCACCGGTGATTTGTACCGCTTTGATCTGGCTTCAGATAAAGTTAAAGATCTGAACAGCGGCTTCGGTGGTGCCGACGGCCTGGTAAGGGATACCCGTGGATTCCTCTATGTCAGTGACTGGAATAACGGCAAAGTCTGGCAACTGGCTGGTCCACGAGCCACACCACAAATCATCGCTGATGATCTGAAAGCTGCTGCTGATATTGCCTTATCGGCGGATGGCAAACATCTTCTGGTGCCGGATATGAAAGCCGGCAAATTACTCTATCTGCCGATACATTAAAGACTGAGTAATAAACCGGGGCCTGTAAGCAGGCCCCGGTTTTTTTATGCCTGTCATTTTTACAGGCAACCACCGCAGCGATACGTTGTCTGTTATCTTAGAGATTAAGCAAGTGCAACCGGGGGAATGCCCCATGATATTTGATTTTGAAGAATGGGCGCAGTTAGCGAAACAGGATCAGGCCGCATTTGAAAGAAAGCGCGCCGCAACGATTAAACAGGCTATTGAAGATTCTGCCCATAGTGAGCGGGAACGGCGCATGCTTCATGGTCTGCAGTTTCGGGTTGATATGGTGCGGCGTAAACACAAACACGCGCTCGGTGCCTGTATTGAGATATCGGATATGCTGATGGACCACTTTTATCAGCTGGCTCATCTTGATATGGAAGATATCGTTCGACAGACTACTCCCCCTGAGCAAGATTCAAACTGCCGGATTCTGCCGTTCAAACCGGTCAGTCATCACAACAAAAGAAACTCTTAAACCAGTAAGAGTCAATTTCCCTGTTTCCCAAAAAAGTTTTTCACATTACCCACAATTTCTGTGGAGAAGCATGTGGATAACTTTCTGGTAAGTTGCTAAGTGACTCTTTTGTGACAAGCTTTAAAAATTGGTTATTTTTTAACCATCACTGGATTTCCGAAGCTTGACAAATTGAACTGATTTGCCAAGTCGAGATCAGTTTCAATGACTTAGCGAAAAGCCTCTTTTTGCAACAGCATTTTTTTCCTTTCCACGCCCCAGCGATAACCGGACATTTCACCATCCTGTCGAATAACGCGATGACAGGGTATCGCTAAAGCCAGTAAATTCGCAGCACAAGCGCCTGCTACCGCACGAACAGACTTAGGTGAACCAATCTTTTCGGCGATTTCGCTATAGCTTCGGGTTTCACCCGCAGGCACAGTTTGAAGCGCCTGCCAGACCCGTTTCTGAAACTCGGTTCCTTTGATATCCAGTTCGATATTCAGTGCTGATTCGGGCCACTCGGCATAGTTCAACACACGTTGCAGACGGGACAGCAAAACCGCATTTCCTGCCCCTTTTCGAGCATGTGGATATTTCTGTTTTAACCAGTCAACCAGTTGCGACGGATCATCACCGAGTGCGATAGCACAAACGCCCTTTTCACTCATCGCCACCAGCACACAGCCGAGCGAGCAACTGCCCAGTTCGTATTCAATCATGTTATGCCCTCCCATCTGCTACAGCCACTATCTTGCTGCTCATGAACTTTCCTCGGCGTTTCACTCTCATAATAAGCATTAATACGTTATTATCTGACTATACACTCAATCAGCAACGGAGCAGAGCCTTGAGACTGAGTATCCTGTTTAGCCTCTTGTTTATCTCTTTCAGCAGCCTCGCTGGCGGACTACCACCGGGTGTCTATCAGCATAGCGATGACACATTACAGAAATTGTATTCAGAGCTGCACTATCTGAATCAGGTAGGTCGTGAAATTCATCAAAAATATGATGACAAGATTGCACAAGACCCGACACAAATGCGTTTTTGTCAGGGAGAATACGGTTACATCGGTTCACGGGCTAAAGCCACCATTGGCATCGCCAACCGGCTGGATAGCCCCAATAAAGAGGAATATGTTGCCACCGGCTGGCAGGCCTTCGAGTGCATCAAATGCAGTGGCGAAGTCAGTCAGTGTGATGCCATCCCGCCAACACTGGAAACCATCAAGGCTGAATACAAAGCCCAACAGTAAGTTCAGTCAAATGCAGCCAGAATGGCACAGGGTTTAGTTTTAGCCCCACAGGCACACTCAGTGGCCAATTTCTTCAAGCTGTCTCTTGCCTGTTGCAGATCTTTGATCTGCTGTTCCAGTGCCTCAAGCCGACTCACCGCCAGTTGATAGGCCCGCTCATGATCCTGGCTGGCATCGAGCTGAATTAAGGTCTTAATCTCACTCAACCTGAAGCCCGCTTCCTGAGCTTTGCGGATAAACCGCAATTTCCGGATGTCTTCATCTCCATAACGGCGAATGCCCGATCCTGTATCAGGAATCTCCAGCAGTCCCTGGCGTTGATAAAACCTCACGGTTTCGACGCTGACACCAGCAGTGGCCGCAAATTTTCCAATTGTCAGTGATGTTGATGACATGATGTCTTGACTCCGTACCTTGGTACGTACTTTATAGTCTATATTGTCGCTGTTGCTCAAGTTCACTCTGATGGCAGCAGAGACAGCAAAGTTTTACATTATGACTGTGCCCGCAATGTTTTATCCGAAGGAGATAGCATGGCAATTGATCCGGTATGCGGTATGACTGTTGATGCAGACAACGCGCGCTATCACGCGCGGCATAATCAGCAGGATTATGTGTTCTGTTCCCAGCATTGCATGAATAATTTCAAAGCCGATCCAGAACGTTACCTCAAGCAATCAGAGGCAGATCACAACTGCTGTGGAGGTGATGACAAAGCACCGCACACTGAAAAACAGCAACACAGCTGTTGTGGCAGTCATGAACAGTCTCACAGACCAGCAACATCACGACAAGGCAGTGGCGATTATATCTGCCCGATGTGCGAAGGCGTGCGCCAGGCAGGACCGGGCAGTTGCCCTAAATGCGGTATGGCCCTGGAGCCCGAGTCACCGCAACTGGGGAACACCAGAACTGAATACACCTGCCCGATGCATCCGCAAATCGTTCAGGATCATCCCGGTAACTGCCCTATCTGTGGCATGGCGCTGGAAGCGAACACAGTCGAAGTCGAAGAGGACAACAGTGAGCTGAAAGATATGTCCCGGCGCTTCTGGATTGGCGCAGTGTTAACGCTGCCGGTGTTTATCATCGCGATGCTGCTGGATATGGCTCCCGCTCTATTGCCCGCCAATATCTCAACACAGAGCTGGTACTGGCTGGAGTTTGCACTTGCGACACCGGTTGTACTCTGGGGTGGGTGGCCATTTTTTGTCCGTGCAGTGCAGTCAGTCAAAACCATGAACCTGAATATGTTCACACTGATTGGCCTCGGCGTTAGCGTCGCCTGGTTATACAGTGTCATCGCACTGATTTTCCCGGCAGTTTTTCCAAGCTCGATGCAACATGCTGATGGTAGTGTTGCCGTTTATTTTGAGGCAGCAGCGGTTATCACAGTGCTGGTTTTGCTGGGCCAGGTGCTTGAACTGCGCGCCCGCAGTCAGACCAATACCGCAATCAAAATGCTGCTGGGCCTTGCGCCCAAAACAGCCAGACTGGTGACAGAGGATGGTGAGGGGCAGGATATTCCTCTTGAAGAGGTCCGGGTCGGCCAGCAGTTGCGGATTCGTCCCGGAGAAAAAATACCGGTTGACGGCACGGTGATAGAGGGTAATAGCAGTGTTGATGAATCCATGGTCACCGGTGAGCCAATACCGGTCAGTAAGCAAAAAGATGACAAGCTTATCGGTGCTACTGTCAACGGTACCGGAAGCCTGCTGATGCGTGCTGAGCGGGTCGGCAGTGACACCCTGCTTTCCCAAATTGTGCATATGGTGGCCGAAGCGCAGCGCTCACGCGCGCCAATTCAGAAACTGGTCGACAAAGTGGCGGCCTGGTTTGTGCCCGCAGTGGTGCTTATCGCTACCCTCACCCTCGGCGCCTGGTTTATCTGGGGGCCAGAACCGAAACTGGCGCATGCCATCGTCAATGCCGTTGCTGTGTTAATCATTGCCTGTCCCTGTGCCCTGGGTCTGGCGACGCCGATGTCGATTATGGTCGGAACCGGTCGCGGCGCCTCAATGGGCGTCTTGATTAAAAATGCTGAAGCGCTGGAAGCCATGGAGCAGATTGATACCCTGGTCGTGGATAAAACCGGCACGCTGACCGAGGGTAAACCGAAGCTGGTCATGGTTGAGTCAATGACTGATCTGGA
>Ga0207716_100625_pt1 | contig 10685 bp, 10 predicted proteins | sample TtaePargueraPR_FD_187739 | JGI IMG/M metagenome (GOLD analysis project Ga0207716, IMG submission 187739) | Aerobic enrichment media microbial communities from Bioluminiscent Bay, La Parguera, Puerto Rico - Tt and P2 (5) (SPAdes) | ecosystem: Environmental > Aquatic > Marine > Unclassified ... | reverse complement strand
CCCGCATCCGATGACCGCGTCAAACCATTCTTCGACTGTCGCGTTCACCATTTCGAAATAGCGCGGATAAAAGACAATCCCCGCCGGATCGCAATGTTGAAACAGGACTTTCTGCCGATAGGTGAAAACAGCCATATCAGACCCCCAGATACCGGTCGGCCAGATCGTCGGTCAGTTCGTTCACCGCACCGGTCCAGGCGGTCACGCCCTTTTCAACGACGACATAGCGATCAGCCACCCCGGAAAGTTCCTTAAGCGACTTATCGACCACCAGGATCGTCAGGCCCGATTGTTTGAGCTGATTGATCGCCGCCCAGATTTCCTGACGCACCACGGGGGCCAGCCCCTCGGTTGCTTCATCCAGGATCAGCAAGCGCGGATTGGTCATCAATGCGCGCCCGATGGCCAGCATCTGCTGTTCACCGCCTGAAAGGGTCATGGCCTTTTGATCGCGCCGTTCGGCAAGGCGCGGGAACAGTTCGGCAACCTTGTCAAAATCCCATTCCCCGGTACGGGCAGCGGCAATCAGGTTTTCAGTCACGCTGAGGCGGGCAAAGCACCGTCGCCCTTCGGGCACCAGACCAAGGCCAAGGCGGGCGGCCTTGTGCGATGGCATTTTCGCAAGATCATGACCGGCAAAACGGATCGAACCATCACGATGTTCCATCATGCGACAGATGGTTTTGATCGTGGTGGTCTTGCCCATGCCGTTACGGCCCATAAGGGCAACGGCCTCACCCTCATTGAGCGTCAAATCAATGCCAAAAAGCGCCTGCGATGCGCCGTAAAAGGCGGTCACGCCACTAAGTTCGAGAAGTGCAGTCATATCAGGCTTCCTCCCCGAGATAGGCACGTTTGACATCTTCGTTCCCGCGGATTTCATCGACCGTGCCGGTCGCAATAATCCGGCCATAGACCAGAACCGAAATCCGGTCGGCGAGCGCAAAGACCGCATCCATGTCATGTTCGACCAGAAGGATCGGGGCCTGCGCACGCAAACCATCAAGGAACCCGGTCAGACGCTTGGAACCTTCTGGTCCCATACCGGCCATCGGTTCATCGAGAAGGAACGCCTTGGGTTCAAGGGCAAGGGCCACGGCCATTTCAAGCTGACGGCGTTCGCCATGCGAAATATCGGCCGCACGCATCTGTGCACGATCGGCCAAGCCGACCCGTTCAAGCTGTGCCATGGCCGGTTCGACCAGTGATTTGTCACCGAGAACCGGGCGGAAAAAGCGAAATACCTTTCCACTGACCGACTGGCGCGCCAGCATCACATTTTGCAGAACCGAGAATTCCGGCATCAGGGATGACACCTGAAACGTTCGGGCAAGGCCCATGCGCGAGCGGGCAACTGCATCAAATTCGTTGATCAGCTGACCATCGAAATGAATGTCACCGCTGTCAGATTGGATTTCGCCCGCGATCTGTTTGATCAGGGTCGATTTACCCGCCCCGTTCGGACCGATCAGGGCATGAATTTCACCGGGACGCAGATCAAGGGTCACATCATCACTGGCAAGTAACGACCCGAACTGTTTGGTGATGTTTGAAAGCGAAAGAATGGCATCAGGCATGTTTACGCTCCCCGGCCAGAACACCGACCAAACCACCGCGGGCAAACAGCACCACAATCAGCAACAACACACCAAGCGGCAGTTGCCAGAATTCCCAGACACCGCCAAGCAGATGTTCGAGAATGATATAAAGTGCCGCACCGGCCAGCGGACCGAACAGACGTCCAACCCCGCCCAGAATGACAAAGATCATGATTTCGCCCGACATGTGCCAGGACAGCATGGTCGGACTGACAAAGCGGTTAAGATCGGCATATAGCGCCCCGGCAAGGGCGGTAATCATTGCCGAAATCACAAAGGCAACCAGTCGGATACGGAACGGCGCAATGCCCACCGCCGTCATGCGTTGCGCATTCTGGCGCGCGCCCTGAAGGGCAAGACCAAAGCGTGACCGGATCAAGACTGCCGAAAACAGCATGACAATCCCCAGCATCACCGCGCAAAGGGCAAAGAAGCTGATCGGATCCAGGGTATTGAGCCCCGGGAAACCATTGCGCACATAGATCGACAATCCGTCTTCGCCGCCATAAGCCGGCCAGGAAATGGCGAAATAATAGATCATCTGGGCAAAGGCCAGGGTGATCATGATGAAATAGACACCACTGGTCCGAAGCGTGATCGCCCCGATCGCCAGCGCAACAAGGGCCGACACCACAAGGGCCACGATCCAGATCACGATCATCTGGGTGGTGCCTTCGATCAGGAACGGGCTTTCCATGATCGGTTCATAATTGAGCGCATGGCTGGCCAAGATGCCCGCGGCATAGCCGCCAATGCCAAAGAACGCCGCATGACCGAATGACACAAGGCCGCCAAAACCAAGAACAAGGTTAAGTCCGACCCCGGCCATGGCAAAGATCGCCACCTTGGTTGCAAGGGTAATGATAAAGGGTTCATCCATCCCCATAGCAATCAGCGGCACAGCCACAAGTGCAATGGCCAGAATGGAATTGATAAGTGTTTCGCGGTTCATGGTCATATCAGGCTTCCGTCCCGAACAAACCGCTTGGACGCAGGAACAGAACCAGCGCCATCACGATATAAATCAACATGGATGCAAGTGCCGACCCGATTGCCGTCGCACTTGACGGATCAAGGAAGGTGGCAAAGGCATGCGGCAACAGGAAACGCCCCATCGTGTCGGTAAACCCGACCAGAAGCGATCCAACCAGCGCGCCCTTGATCGAGCCGATACCGCCAATAACAATCACGACAAAGGCCAGAATAAGCACGGGTTCGCCCATGCCGACCTGAACCGACTGGGTGGTGCCGACAAAGGCACCGGCAAGCCCGGCCAATGCCGCGCCAAGCGCAAAGACAACCGTATAAAGGCGGTCGATATTGACCCCGAGGGCAGCGATCATGCCACGATCTGCCTCACCCGCGCGGATGCGCACCCCAAGACGGGTCTTGCCAATCAAAAGGAACAGGCCGACCGCAACCAGAAGCCCGGCAATAATGATCGCCAGACGGAAAATCGGATATTCAAGCGCGCCGGGCAGAACGACCGTACCGGTCAGGATATCGGGGACGCTCAGGAAAAGCGGGAAGGAACCGAAAAGCCAGCGGGTCCCTTCGGAAAAAACCAAAATAAGGGCAAAAGTCGCCAACACCTGATCAAGATGATCACGGTTATACAAGCGGCGAATAATCAGCATTTCAACCAGAACACCGGCAAGTGCAGCGGCCATCAGACTTGCAACAAGACCAAGCCAGAATGAGCCGGTCCAGGCCGCAACTGCAGCACAGGCAAACGCACCAACCATATAGAGCGAGCCGTGGGCAAGGTTAATCAGCCCCATCACACCGAAAACCAGCGTCAGCCCCGATGCCATCAAAAACAGCATCAGACCGGACTGAAGGCTGTTTAACAGCTGCTCCAGAAAAAGAGAGAACATTATTGGAAACTCCGTCACAAGGTGGTCGGGGACCGGTCATTGACCGTGACCGGCCCCCGCCGTCTTGTCAGCTCGTCATTACATCGAGCATTCCGACGCATAGGCGTCAGAGTGGTCTTTAAGGGCGACACCAACGATCTTGTTGGTCAGAACGTCACCTTCCTTCACGACTTCACGAACATAGATGTCCTGAATCGGGTGCTGGTTCGGGCCAAAGATGAAGTTGCCACGCACCGAATTGAAATCGGCAGAACGCAGGGCATCACGGAACGCTTCCTTATCGGAAATGCTTGCCTTGCCCATTGCTGAGAGCAGCAGGTTTGCCGTGTCAAAGCCATAGGATGCATAAAGCGACGGCAGACGACCATATTCGGCCTGGAAGGTTTCAACGAATGCCGCATTCGTCGGGTTGTCGATGTCTTTTGACCAGTTCGAGGTGTTTTTCACACCAAGTGCTGCGTCACCAACAGCGCCGAGAATGCCCTGATCCATCGAGAATGCCGGACCGATCAGCGGAATATCAACACCGGACTGGGCGTACTGTTTCATGAACGCGATGCCCATGCCGCCCGGAAGGAAGAAGAAGACGCTGTCTGCACCCGATGCACGGATCTGTGCGATTTCGGCGGCATAGTCGGTCTGGCCAAGCTTGGTGTAAACTTCTTCGGCGATATCACCCATGAAGAAGCGTTTGAAACCAGCCAGGGAGTCCTTACCGGCCGGATAGTTCGGCGCGAGAATAAAGGCCTTCTGGTAACCGGCACTTGATGCATAGCCACCGGCTGCTTCATGCAGGTTGTCGTTCTGATAGGAAACGCTGAAATAGTTTTTGTTGCAGCCTTTGCCGGCAAGCTGCGACGGGGCAGCGTTGACCGACAGATAGATTTTGTCCTGTGCAACTGCGGACGGTACAACCGCCATGGCCAGGTTCGACCAGATGATACCGGTCAGAACATCAACCTTTTCCTGCTGGATCATTTTGTCAGCCAGCTGAACCGCAACGTCCGGTTTGCGCTGATCGTCTTCGATCACGACCTGCAGGTCCGGATTGTTTGCCTGTTTGACAGCCAGCATAAAGCCGTCACGTGCATCGATCCCCAGACCGGCACCGCCACCCGAAAGCGTCGTGATCATGCCGACCTTGACCGGATCAGCGTGCGCCGCCCCGGCTGCAAGCAAAGCAGCAACTGCTGCGATGGTTGTCTTGATACCCTTCATTAAAGCCTCCGTGTTAATACGATTTTTCATTTAGCAACACGTTGATCCCACGACATTTATGTCTTTTTGCGTCGTGGTTTTCGTGAACCTGATGCCTGCCCCTGATCTTGCAGTATTTGCATCGGGTCCGTCCATCCTCAAAGCGTGGTTCGCACCCGCCAGAGTTCCGGAAACAGTTCTACTTCCAGCATTTTCTTAAGATAACTGACACCACCGGTTCCGCCGGTCCCGCGTTTGAAACCAATAACGCGTTCGACCGTGGTCACATGGTTAAAGCGCCAGCGACGGAAGTAATCTTCGAAATCGACCAGTTTTTCAGCCAGTTCATAAAGCGACCAGTGCTTTGCCGGATCGCTGTAAACCTTGTGCCAGGCGGCAATCACCGCATCATCTGGCGTATAAGGGGCCGAAACATCGCGGTTCAGAATATGATCGGGAATATCAATCCCCTCGCCCGCGACAAGATTAAGCGCCTCGTCATACAGGCTTGGCGTTGCCAGTTCGGCCTTGAGCATTTCCATGATGTCTTCGCGATGCGCATGGGGGCGCAACATCGCGTGATTGCGATTGCCCAGCATGAATTCGATCTGACGATACTGATAGGACTGGAACCCAGAAGACGGGCCAAGCGCATCACGGAATGTCGTATAGTCGCTTGGCGTCATGGTGCGCAAAACGTCCCATGCGTTATTAAGCTGTTCGAAAATCCGCGACACACGGGCCAGCATTTTAAAGGCCGGGCGCAAATCGCCACCCCGAATGGCCTTGCGCGCAGCCGCAATTTCACGGATCGCCAGTTTCATCCAAAGTTCGGATGTCTGGTGCTGAATGATGAACAGCAATTCGTCATGGGCATCCGATTGCGGGTGCTGGGCGGTCAGGATCGCATCAAGGGACAGATAATCCCCATAGGACATCTGATCGGAGAAATCCGTGCGGGCACCTTCGGTGCTGGGATCATAGGGGGTGGTCGGTTTTGCCATGATCAGGTCACCGCATTGCGTTTGTGAAATTCAGGCTTGTCCCAAGCCCGGGTTTCCATGATTTCAGCAAGGATTTTGACCGCACCATCAACATTGGCATTGTCGATATAAAGCGGGGTAAAGCCAAAACGGATCACATCAGGGGCACGGAAATCACCAATCACCCCGCGTGCGATCAATGCCTGCATCACCGCATAGCCCTGATCAAACCTGAACGAGACCTGTGATCCACGGTTTGCGGCATCACGCGGACTTGCAAGTTCGAGCATCGGGCAGCTTGCCTCGACACCGGCGATGAATTGTTCACAAAGTTCGATGCTGCGTGCACGGATATCGGCCATTTCAACGCCGTCCCATGCCTTCATTGCTTCTTCCAGAACCGTCATCTGGATCACCGGCGGGGTGCCAACCCGCATGCGCGACACATCGGGTGCGGGGGTGTAATCCGGGTCAAAGGCAAAGGGGGCAGCATGACCAAGCCAGCCCGACAATGCCGGACGGGCAATCTTGGCATGATCGGGACGCACATAGATAAAGGCCGGCGCACCGGGACCGCCATTGAGATATTTATAGGTACATCCCACTGCGAAATCGGCATTGCACCCGGTCAGATCCACCGGCACCGCACCAGCCGAATGGGCAAGGTCCCAGATCACCAGGGCACCCGCGGCATGCGCCAGTTCGGTGATGCGTTTCATGTCATGCATGCGGCCCGTGCGATAATCCACCTGGGTCAGCATCAGCACAGCCAGATCTTCGTTGATCAGGCTTTCGACATCTTCGGGATTTGGGGTTTTAAGAACATGCCCCTTATCCAGACTTTTGATCAGGCCATCAGCCATATAAAGATCGGTCGGGAAGTTGCCGTTATCAGAAACAACAACCTTGCGATCCGCGCGCATTTCAAGCGCACTTGCCAAGGCCTGGTAGACCTTGATCGACAAGGTATCGCCCATCACGACCGTACCGGGTACCGCCCCGATCAAACGTGCGACAAGATTGCCGACACGTTCGGGTTGCTCCATCCATTTGGCTTCGTTCCAGCCACGGATAAGCATTTCCCCCCATTCATCCTCGATCATCGCCTTGGCGCGGTTTGCAGCCGTTTTCGGCAGCACGCCAAGCGAGTTCCCGTCAAGGTAAATCACACCTTTGGGGATATGGAACAGGGATTTGGTGGCAGCAAAGTCGGTCATGCAGAAATTTCCTGTTTCAGTCTGAAGCGCTGGATTTTTCCAGTCGCGGTTTTTGGCAGTGTCTCGATAAAGACGACGGAGCGCGGATATTTGAACGGCGCGATCGTCGCTTTTACATGATCCTGAAGCAGTTTGGCCATCTCGGGTGTCGGGTGGAAACCGTCCGCCAGAACGATATGGGCCTGAACGATGGTACCGCGTTCTTCATCGGGGGCACCGATCACGGCACATTCTGCCACGGCCGCGTGGGACAGAAGCGCCGCTTCGACTTCGGGACCGGCAATGTTATAGCCCGATGAAACGATCATATCGTCATTGCGTGCCGCGAAATGGTAATAGCCCTTTTCATCGACAAAGAACGCATCCCCGGTCAGGTTCCAGCCATCGCGGACATAGACGGCCTGACGAACATCATCCAGATAACGACAACCCGTCGGACCACGCACGGCAAGACGCCCGACCGTGCCGACCGGAACTTCGTTCATGTCATGATCGACGATCTTGGCCTCATACCCGGAAACCGGACGCCCGGTGCAGGCCGGGTGACTGTCGCCAAAACGGTTGGAAATAAAGATATGGAGCATCTCGGTCGCGCCAATGCCATCAAGCATCGGTTTACCCGTTTTGGCCATCCATGCCTCATAAACCGGGGCCGGAAGCGTTTCACCGGCCGAAACAGCCGCACGCAAGGATGAAAGATCCGCCCCGTCATCCATCGCCGAGAGCATCACTCGATAGGCGGTCGGGGCGGTAAAGCACACCGTCGCCTTATAGGTTTCGATGATTTCGATCATGTTTGGCGGGGATGCCTTTTCAAGCAGTGTCGCCGTTGCGCCGAAACGCAGCGGGAAGATCGCAAGTCCGCCCAGACCAAAGGTAAAGGCAAGCGGCGGCGATCCGACAAACACATCATCGGGCGTCACATTGAGCACTTCCTTGGCATAGCCATCCGCAATGATCAGAAGATCACGGTGGAAATGCATGGTGGCCTTGGGGCTGCCGGTGGTGCCTGACGTAAAGCCAAGAAGGGCAACATCATCACGGCCGGTTTTAACAGCCTCGAACTTGACCGATTTGGTCAGGGCAATGCGATCCAGTTCGGCATCATGATTGGCCGTGCCATCAAACCCGATCACCTTTTTAAGGAACTTGCTGTCCTTGGCGCAGGCCACCAGTTCATCCATCAGGCGCGTATCGCAAAGCGCAAATTCAATTTCGGCCTTATCGACAATCTGGCCCAATTCGCCGGCACGCAGCATCGGCATGGTATTGACGACAACCGCGCCGGCCTTGGTCGCCGCCAGCCAGCACGCCACCATTGCCGGGTTGTTGGCCGAACGGATCAGAATGCGGTTTCCCGGCTTGACGCCGTAATCTTCGACCAGCGCATGGGCAATGCGGTTGGTCCAGTCTGCCAGTTCCTTATAGGTACGCTGGCGACCATTGCCGATCAGGGCGGTGTTATCCCCAAAACCCTGTTCGACCATTTTATCGGTCAGCTCAACACCGGCATTCAGATATTCGGGATAGTCGAACCCATCCAGATTGATTTCCGGCCATTCATTGAGCGGCGGGAGCTTGTCCCGGGTGAAGCTATCGGTATGTGCGGTTGGTCCGAGCATTGTGAAGTCCCTGATACAGCCATTATTGCGCCAGCGTTTGCCGTGCGATGATTATTTTCTGGACGTCGGATGCGCCTTCATAAATGCGAAGGGCGCGAATTTCCCGGTAAAGCGATTCAACGATGTGGCCACTGCGCACACCATCGCCGCCATGAATTTGCACCGCCTTGTCTATGACGGTTTGTGCATGATCGGTGGAATAAAGTTTGGCCATCGCCGCTTCGCGGCTGACCCGTGCTGCACCGCTGTCTTTCAGCCATGCGGCCCGGTAAACCAGAAGTGCCGACGCATCGATATCAAGTGCCATGTCCGCGACATGCCCCTGCACCATCTGAAGATCAAATAACGGTGCGCCAAACAGTTCGCGTTCCTGAACCCGCGTGATGGTTTCATCAAGGGCACGGCGCGCAAAGCCAAGGGCCGCTGCCGCCACGGTCGAACGGAAAACATCAAGCACCGACATGGCGATCTTGAAGCCATCCCCGCCCTTGCCAATCAGGCTTGAGGCCGGAATACGGCAATCGGTGAATTTCAGGCGTGCAAGCGGATGCGGGGCGATTGTGTGCAGACGTTCGGCGATTTCAAACCCGGGAATACCGGCCGGGATCACAAAGGCCGAAAGTCCCTTTGCCCCGGGTGCTTCGCCGGTGCGCGCAAAGACGCAATAGAAATCGGCAATACCACCATTGGAAATCCAGGTTTTCTCGCCATTCAGAACAAAGTCATCGCCATCGCGCCGGGCATCCAGGGCGATATTGGCAACGTCAGATCCCGACTTTGGTTCAGTCAGGGCAAAGGCAGCGATCCCCTTGCCGGAACGTACTTTTGGAAGCCACTCCCTCTGATGGGCTTCCGTTCCAAACAAGGAGATCGCGCCACTCCCCAAGCCCTGCATTGCAAATGCGAAATCGGCCAGACCGTCATAGCGTGCCAGTGTCTCGCGGATCAGGCACAGCGATCTGACATCAAGCTTTGAATTGGGATCAGTGTCATCAATCGCGGCATGGCGAAGCCATTCGCCCCCGGCAAGACGCCCCACAAGATCCCGACACGCGGCATCGACATCACCATGATCAATGCCATCAAGGTTGGCCGATGCCCATGCATCAAGACGCGTCGCCAGTTCACGGTGGCGATCTTCGAAAAACGGCCAGTCAAGGTAGGATGTATCAGCCATCAATTGCCCTCAAACACCGGTTTTTCCTTGGCGACAAATGCCTTGTAGGCGCGGTTGAAATCTTCGGTCTGCATGCAGATCGCCTGCGCCTGTGCTTCGGCCTCGATGGCCTGTTCAATCGACATGTTCCATTCCTGGGCCAGCATGGTTTTGGTCATCATGTGACCGAAATTCGGACCCTGGGAAATACGGGTGGCAAGGGCGATGGCTTCTGCTTCGAGAACATCGGCCTCGACCAGACGGTTATAGAACCCCCACCGTTCGCCTTCTTCGGCCGACATGGAACGACCGGTATAAAGAAGTTCGGCGGCACGGCCCTGACCGATGATGCGCGGCAGAATCGCACATGCGCCCATATCGCATCCGGCAAGACCGACCCGGGTAAACAGGAAGGCCGTTTTGGATGCTGCGGTTGCCAGACGCAGGTCGGATGCCATGGCAATGATTGCCCCCGCACCCACACAAACGCCATCCACAGCCGCAATCACCGGCTTGCCACAGCCAATGATCGCCTTGACCAGATCTCCGGTCATGCGGGTGAATTCCAGAAGGCCCTTCATGTCCTTTTTGATCAGCGGACCGATAATGTCATGCACATCCCCGCCAGAGCAGAAATTGCCACCGTTCGAACCAAACACCACGGCCTTGACGTCATCGGCATAGACCAGATCGCGGAACGTATCACGAAGCTCGGCATAGCTTTCAAAGGTCAGCGGGTTTTTACGATCCGGCCGGTCCAGTGAAATGACGGCAACGTCGCCTTCCATACGCCAATTGAAATGGGTCGGTGTGATGTTGGCCATCCTAGTCATGGTGGGGCGCCTCGTTATGGTGGGAGATGGTGCGAAGAATACGAATAAGGGCATCGGCATCCGATGACGACAGATCGGAAAACAGATCGGAAACCCAGCTTTCATGAACCAGTGCGCGTTCGGCGAAATCCTTTTCGCCTGCCTCGGTCAGGCGCACGATGGATGCCCGGCGATCATTTTCGACCGGCAGGCGGACCACCAG
>Ga0207716_100624_pt1 | contig 10700 bp, 12 predicted proteins | sample TtaePargueraPR_FD_187739 | JGI IMG/M metagenome (GOLD analysis project Ga0207716, IMG submission 187739) | Aerobic enrichment media microbial communities from Bioluminiscent Bay, La Parguera, Puerto Rico - Tt and P2 (5) (SPAdes) | ecosystem: Environmental > Aquatic > Marine > Unclassified ... | reverse complement strand
CGCCCGGAAGATTCGGCATTCAAGATCGATGACGGTCATATAAGCCGGGACTGTGTCCGAAACAAGGCTGGTGTTCGGGGGCTGCTCTCACACCGTCATTCCGGCGAAAGCCGGAACCCAAACCGGCGGCCGGGCTGCGCACGATGAATGTAATGTCTATTGAAGAGCGCCTTACCAACTCTTGCTTGTCATCTCAAAACACAAACAACAACCTGGAGGCGCTAGCGAAATTTATAAAACGTCTCGAAAGCTTCAGGAGGACACCAGTGGCAGAGCTTCTAAAAGGCAATCGACGAACGGTTGAAGCGCGGGAATGGACCAACTGGTTGTCGAGCGCTGCTCGGCTCGCCCAACGGTTCGAGGAGGAATGGTGGGATGACCCTTTCGCCTACAACGAAACAGCTAGCGTTAGCTTCCTTACAGGCGCTGCCATAGATGCAGGTTTGTTGGCACTTGCCGAGTTCTCCTTCCGAAAGAAGAACAAGGATGACCGACGTGCACGAGCTGTAGGTCGCATTGATTTCTGGCTCGCCACATCAAACCGTTCGTGGGCAATTGAGTTCAAGCAACTAACGGATTCAAGAGTAAGCGAGAGCCAGCTCTGGGAACGCATGGGGGCGGCAGACCGCGACGCAGCGCACGTTGTGACCTACGACGACATGTGGGTCGCATCAGGATTGGTCGTACCGTTGTACTATTGCGAAGGTTTGGCACGCGAAAAGGCTATTCGTGCACTCGATGCCTTCGTTCAAGAATGCGACTACGCTTGGAGAATCTCGTCGCGAGAGTGTGCCCCCAGCACCTATTTCTTCTTTAATGCCCAACGGCCGAGCTGAATCTCTTGCCCCCTACTCCCACTCAATCGTCCCCGGCGGCTTGGACGTCACATCGTACACCACCCGGTTCACGCCGCGGCATTCATTGATGATCCGCGTCGCGACGCGGCCCAGGAAGTCGTGCTCGAAGGGGTAGTAGTCGGCCGTCATGCCGTCGACGGAGGTGACGGCGCGCAGGGCGAGGACGTGATCGTAGGTGCGTTCGTCGCCCATCACGCCGACGGTGCGCACGGGCAGCAGGACGGAGAAGGCCTGCCAGATCTCGTCATAGAGGCCTTCCTTGCGGATCTCGTCGATATAGATCGCGTCCGCCTTGCGCAGGATGTCGGCCTTGTCCTTTGAGACGGCGCCGGGGATGCGGATGGCCAGGCCCGGCCCCGGGAAGGGGTGGCGGCCCACGAAGGCTTCCGGCAGGCCGAGCTCGCGGCCCAGGGCGCGCACCTCGTCCTTGAACAGCTCGCGCAGCGGTTCGACCAGGCCCATATTCATGCGTTCCGGCAGGCCGCCGACATTATGGTGCGACTTGATCGTCACCGAGGGTCCGCCATCGAAGCTGACGCTCTCGATCACGTCCGGATAGAGCGTGCCCTGGGCGAGGAAATCGGCGCCGCCGGCCTCCTTCGCCTTTTCCTCGAACACGTCGATGAAGAGCTTGCCGATCGTCTTGCGCTTGACCTCGGGGTCCTCGACGCCGTCCAGGGCATTGAGGAAGAGATCCTCGGCATTCGCATGGACGAGCGGGATATTGTAGTGCTCGCGGAACAGGGTGACGACCTCGTCGGCCTCGCCCAGGCGCATCAGGCCGGTATCCACGAAGACGCAGGTCAGCTGGTCGCCGATCGCCTCGTGCAGCAGCACGGCGACGACCGAGCTGTCCACCCCGCCGGAGAGGCCGCAGATGACCTTTTTGTCGCCGACCTGTTCGCGGACTTTCAGGATCGCCTCGTCCTTGAAGGAGGCCATCGACCAGTCGCCGGAGAGGCCCGCGATCGTGTGGGTGAAATTCTTCAGCAGGGCCGCGCCGCGCGGCGTGTGCACGACTTCCGGGTGGAATTGCACGCCGTAGAAGCGGCGCTCTTCGTCGGCAATGGCGGCGAAGGGGGCATGGCCGGACCTGGCGATCACCTTGAAGCCCGGCGGCAGGGCGGAGACCCGGTCGCCATGGCTCATCCACACGCGCTCCTCGTGCCCGATCGGGCCGAAGCCCTCGAACAGCGGGCTGTCCTCGATGAGGGTGATGTCGGCGCGGCCGAATTCGCGGTCGTCGGAGGCTTCCACCGATCCGCCCAGCTGGGCGCACATGGTCTGCTCGCCATAGCAGATGCCCAGCACGGGCAGGCCGCGGGTGAAGACGCTGTCGTCGGCGCGCGGGGAATTGTCCCAATGGGTGGAGTGCGGCGAGCCGGACAGGATGATCGCCCTGGGATCGAAATCGTCGATGAAGGCCTTGTCGACGCGGTTATAGGGATGGATCTCGCAGAACACCCCGCTCTCGCGCACACGGCGCGCGATGAGCTGGGTCACCTGGCTGCCGAAATCGATGATCAGGAGTTTCTGGTGATTCTGGTCGATAATGTCGTCGGTCATGCGCGCACGGGCCTGCAGGCGCAGGCCTCCCGGAGGTCGAATTGTGAGGAAAGGGCCGTTGCGAGGTTCAGCATGCGGCCGGATAGCGCGGAACGCGCGAAATGGCTAGAGGGCACGGGCACGATCGCCCGCCCATGCGCGGTTTTCCGGCCATTGCAACGGATCCCCTTGATACGCCGCGCGTTGACGCTCAGGTATAGACCGTATCCTGAAGCTGCCCGGAGTGTCTCATGCGCTGGTTCCGTCCCTCTCTTCTCCCCGCCGCCCTTCTCGTCGCCGCCTGCTCCCAGCCGGCCGCCCAGGGCAGCGACTGGCAGCTCGATGCCGGCACCTCGACGCTGAACTTCGTGTCGATCAAGTCCGGCAGCCTTGCGGAGACCCATCATTTCACAGCCATGTCCGGCACGGTGGCCGAGGACGGCACGGCCGAGCTCGTCATCGACCTGGCCAGCGTTGAAACCGGGATCGAGATTCGCAACGAACGCATGCAGGAGCATTTCTTCGAGACCGGCGAATACGCCGAGGCGCGCCTGACCGCCCAGATCGACCTGGCCGCCCTGACCGGGCTGGAGCCGGGAGAGCGCACCATCATCCCCTTCCAGGGCACGCTCGACCTGCACGGCGCCAGCCTGCCGGTGGAGACCGAAGTCACCGTCACCGATCTCAACGGCGAACGCGTGCTGGTGGAAACCGCCGCGCCGGTCTTCCTGCATGTCGAGGATTTCGGCCTCGCCGACGGCCTCGCCACGCTGCAGGAACTGGCCGGCCTGCCCTCGATCACCCCGGTCGTGCCGGTGACGGCCTCGCTGGTGTTCGAGCGGGAATAGCGGCGTCACCCCCACAAGCTTCACCCCGCGGTCCGCCCGGACGGACCGCGGGTTTTCGCGGCCGAGTCACCAGGCGTTGACATGGCAAGTTACAACTACATAAAATTTCTGTAACTTATTGAAATAGTTTAATTTTAGAGTCAGCCCGACGTCATCGTATATCGCGCACCCTCGGCACTCACGAGGGGAGACGCAATGCAGTACGCGGTCGGGAAAGCGCCCATTTTCATCGGCGGTGCACCGCGCTCGGGCACCACGCTGCTGCGCGCCATCGTCAATGCCAGCCGCAATATCGTGTGCGGTCCGGAAATGCGGATCATCCCGGCCCTGTGCCATCTGGCCGAACAGATCGAGACCGGCCATCTCGACGTGCTCTCGTCCGACTACGGGCTCGATGCCGACGCCCTGCACGACCGCTTCGCCCACACGATCGACACGCTGCTCGCCCCGCTGCATGCGAAGACCGGCGCGCGGGTGGCGGAAAAGACGCCGGCCAACATCCTCCACTTCGCGCAATTGCGGCAGCTTTTCCCGGACAGCCCGCTGATCGGCATCGTGCGCGACGGCCGCGACGTGGTCGCCTCGCTGCTCAGGACCGACTGGACCGACGCCAATGGCCGGCCGATGGCGATCACGCAGGATGCCGGCGCCGCCGCCGAACTCTGGGTGCGCAGCATCGAGGCCGGCGCGCGCATGCACGAGGATCCGAACTATCTGGAACTGCGCTATGAGCGCCTGGTCACCGATCCGGAAGACGAGATCGGCCGCCTGTTCGACAAGCTGGGCGAGGATGCGGAGGCGCGTGACCGCGCGCTCGAGCATGCCCGCCATTTCGACCGCCGCGCCGGCGCCGCCGAGACCAGCGCCGACCGCGTCGCTCAGCCCATCGACACCGCCTCCATCGGCCGCTGGCAGCGCGAGCTTTCCGAGCGCCAGCTCGCCCGGGTCGATGCCGTCGCCGGGCGCGTGCTGCGCACGCTCGGCTATGTCTGAGGACGACGCCGCGTCATCGCCTGACGGGGCGCGCCTGGTCTTTGCCGGCGGCTGCCCGCGTTCCGGTCTCACCCTGCTGCGCCGCCTCGTGGAACCGCACAGCCGCATCCATTGCGGGCCCGATACCGGCCTGCCGCCCTCCATCGCCATGCAGTGGCAGGCCTTCGCCAGCCAGCTCGGCGCGCTCCATGCCAGCGATTTCCATCTTCAGGCCGAGGACATGCGCCATGCCATGGCGGAGCTTCTCACCGGCCTCTTCGAGACGCCGCTGGCCGCCGATCCGCGGCAGGTGCTGATCGAGAAGACCTCGCTCAATGTCGCCGCCTTCGAACAGCTCGGCCGCATGCTGCCCGGCGCGAAATTCATCCATGTCGTGCGCGACGGCCGCGACGTCGCCGCCTCCCTGCTCGAACGCGACTGGCGCGATGCGAACGGACAGGCCCACCCCCATGTCAGCCGCCCCGATGCGGCTCTGAAATACTGGGGCGATCTGACAGGCATCGGCCTGCGCGCCGAACGCGCCCTCGCCGGCCGGATCCATCGCGTGCGCTACGAGGACCTGGTGAAACGGCCCAAGCCCACGCTGACCGAGCTGACGGATTTTCTCGGGCTGAAATACGAGCCCGCCATGCTCCATTTCGCCGGGCGGCCGGTGGAGCTGAAGGGCATGGAGCGCGACAGCCTGCCCCTGATCAACAAGGCCCTCACCCAGCGCCGCATCGGCGCCGGCGCCGCGCTGGACGGACAGGTCACGCCGGAGCTGCGCGCAAGGCTGGATGCGCTGGGATACGGGGTGGCCCCGGGGGCGAAGCGGCGCGGGAAGGTGCGCGGCTAGGCGAGCTGCCTCATCCTTCCCCTTGATGGGGAAGGTGGGCCGAGGCGAAGCCTCGGGTCGGAAGGGGTGAATCCCGGTGCTGGCCCGTTAGGTGCGAAACCGCAGACACCTCGCCCCCACCCCATCCACCACGCCTGCGGCGCGGTCCCCCTTCCCCATCAAGGGGAAGGATGAAGTGGGGTGTCGCCAAAACCGCCGGACCTACCCTACCCGTTCCATCACGCAGACGTAGAACCCGTCCGTATCCGTGCGCGCCGGGGAGAGCTGGATTGCTCCGTGGTCGCCGGTGAAGGGTTCCAGGATCTCGCGGGCGCCTTCGGCGAGGTGGCCGGTGGCCTCGATCACGTCGAGGACGGGAACCGGCTTGAAGGCGTCGGTGGTGTCGAGGAAGGCGTTGACGCGATCGCCGTTTTCCTCGGGCAGGACGGAGCAGGTGACGTAGACGAGGCGGCCGCCGGGCTTCACGTATTGCCGAGCCCTCTCCAGCACCGTGTCCTGTTCGGCCATGCGTTTCTCCAGCGCGGCCGGCTTGAGCCGCCATTTCGCGTCGGGACGCCGGCGCCAGGTGCCGGTCCCGGTGCAGGGCGCGTCGCAGAAAACGACATCCATTTTCTCAACAAACTCGCCCAAGGCCTTGTCTTCCTTGCCGTCATGGACCTGGACATTGCGCGCACCGGCACGCTTGAGACGCGGCCAGATGGCACGCAGGCGGCGCCAGTCGAGGTCCCAGGCATGGACCTGGCCGGTATTCATCAACAGGGCTGAGAGCGCCAGCGTCTTGCCGCCGGCGCCCGCGCAATAGTCCAGGATCTGCTGGCCCGGCTGGGCGCCCGCGGCCAGCGCGGCGATCTGGGAGCCGATATCCTGCACCTCCACCCAGCCCTTGCCGTAGGCGGGAATGCTCTCGGCGGCGGCCGCCTTGCCGCGCGGATCGCGCTGGGCGATGCGGATACCCGACTTCACCAGTCGGGAATTTTCCGCTGCTTTGAGTTTCGAGGATACTTCCTTGAAAGCCTTGTCAAAATCGACCTTGAGTTCATTCACCCTGAGATCCACCGGCGCGCGCGAAGAGAGGGCCTGACCCTCGTCCGCCGCAGCCTCGCCGAAGGCCCGCACCAGGCTCTCCTCCAGCCATTCCGGCACGTCGGCGCGGACATGCAGCGGCGCCCCGGACATGTCGCGTTCCAGCCCGGCCCGCTCGGCCTCGCTCAGCGCTTCCGGCGCATGCTCGTCGCCCTCGAACAGCGCGTCGATCTCGTCGGCGGACAGCCCCCAGATCCGGCCGACCGTGCCCAGCGCCAGGGCGCGGGCACTGCCCTCGCCCATCGCGTATCCGACCGAGGCCTGGTGGCGCAGCGCGTCCAGCACCAGCCCGCCGATCCAGGCGCGGTCGCCGGAGCCGGCAAAGCGGTGCGCCTTGCCCCAGTCGCGCACGGCATCCTTCACCGGCTGGTGCTGGCGGGTCAGCGTGTCGAGGATCTCGATGGCCGCGGCAATACGGGCGCCGTCTCTCATGGGGTGTGTCCTGTGCAGCTTTCTTCCCCGCATGGCGGGGAAGTGGGCCCTCCATAGCCGAAGGCGACGGAGGGGTCGAAGGGGCGCCTTCCGTAGCGCAAGCGAAGGAAGGCGGATAGTGGCTGCCGCACCGACCGCCGCGCGGTGCGCGGCGCCCCTCCACCGCTTCGCGGTCCCCCTCCCCAACTCGCGTTGGGGAGGAAATTATATCGGCCGCGCTCCGCCATAGGCGGCGGCCAGCTGGCGGCAGATCGTCTCCGGGTCTGTGTAGAGACGGCGCCCGTTCACCTCGGCTTCCGGCAGTTCGTGCGCCGTGCTGCCCTCGGCAAGAATGAGGGTCGGCGCGTTCTGGTGGTCTTCGTCCAGCAGTGCGACGATCTCGGTGCGTGGGCGTGGATGGTCGATGCGCACGACGGTGATGCGGTCCGCCCAGTGCGGGTTGACCGCCAGCGCCCCCTCCATCGTGCAGCAATCGGCGCACAGCCAGGGACCGCCATCGGCATCGTCCCACTGTCCCGTGAGCAGGAAGAGCACGTCCCTGGACGTGTCGATCGTCGGCTGGTCGTTCATCATCGGGTGAGCACCTCGACCGCCAGCACGATCCAGAACACGGCCAGCACCAGGACGCTGGCCAGGAAGGCCATGAAACGGTGCAGCATGTGATTGGTGGTGATGTGGATCGCCACATGCACGATGCGCAGCACGACCCAGATCCAGGCCAGGGCGAGCAGGAGATGACCGGCCACGCCGAACATCCCGGCGAACAAGACGCCCGCATAGAACAAGATCGGGGTTTCAAGCTGGTTCTGGTAGGCGTTGGAGACTTGCATCGACCGTTTCGGCCAGGCCTTCTGCCCCAGCGCCACCTCGGACACTTTCACCTCGCCGCGCCGGATCGCCGCGGTTCGCGTCAGCCCGGTCGCCATCACCAGGCCAAGGGTCAGCGCCACCTGCACCAGGACCGGATAGAGAAAAGCCGTGTTCATCGCATTGCTCCTGTTGGGGTGCCGCACGTCCGGCGGCGATGCGCGACCCTAGGCAGGCTTTCCGGCGCGCGACAGCCATCCCGGTGGATGGCTGCCATACGCCAGTTTTTGCAGCGGCTTAGCTCGTCGTCGGGTAGTTCGGCGCTTCGCGCGTGATCTTCACGTCGTGCACATGGCTCTCGCGCAGGCCGGCATTCGTAATGCGGATGAATTGCGCGCGCTTGTGCAGGTCGGCGATGGTGCGCGAGCCGGTATAGCCCATGGCCGCGCGCAGGCCGCCGACCATCTGGTGCAGGATCGGGCCGACCGGGCCCTTGTAGGGAACCTGGCCCTCGATCCCTTCGGGCACCAGCTTCATGCGCTCGGTGTCCTTCTGGAAATAGCGGTCGGCGGAGCCCGCCGCCATCGCCCCCAGCGAGCCCATGCCGCGATAGGACTTGTAGGACCGGCCCTGGTAGAGGAAGACCTCGCCCGGCGCTTCTTCCGTACCGGCCAGCAGCGAGCCGATCATCACGCAGTCGGCCCCGGCAGCGATCGCCTTGGCCATGTCGCCGGAGAACTTGATGCCGCCATCGGCGATGATGCAGGCATCGGAGCCTTCCGCGGCGCGGCGCGCATCCATGATGGCGGTAAGCTGGGGCACGCCGACGCCGGCCACCACGCGTGTGGTGCAGATCGAGCCGGGCCCGATGCCCACCTTCACGCAGTCCGCGCCGGCATCGATGAGGGCCTTGGCGCCCTCATAGGTGGCTACATTGCCTGCGATGACCCGGGCGGCGCTGGACGCCTTCTTCACACGCGTGACCTGGTCGAGGACGGACTGGCTCTGGCCGTGGGCGGTGTCGATGACGACCATGTCCACACCGGCATCCATCAGCGCCTCGGCGCGCTCGAACCCGCTATCGCCCACCGTCGTGGCCGCCGCGCAGCGCAGACGCCCCTGGGCGTCCTTGGCGGCCATCGGGTGAGCCTGGGCCTTTTCCATGTCCTTCACGGTGATCAGGCCGATGCAGCGATCCTGGTCGTCGACCACCAGGAGGCGTTCGATCCGGTGCTTGTGCAGCTTGGCGCGTGCCTCGTCCTGGGAGGCGCCCTCCTTCACCGTGACGACGTCGCGCGTCATCAGATTGCCGACCTTCTCGTTCGGGTCGTCGGCGAAGCGCACATCGCGATTGGTGATGATGCCGACCAGCTTGCCCGGCAGGCCGTCGCCGTTTCCTTCCACGACGGGAATGCCGGAAATCCGGTGCTGGGCGATCAGGGCGCGCAGATCCGCCAGGGTCGCATTCGGCGAGATGGTCACCGGATTGACCACCATGCCACTCTCGAAGCGCTTCACCCGGCGCACTTCCTCGGCCTGTTCGGCCACGGTGAGATTGCGGTGGATGACGGCAAGGCCGCCGGCCTGGGCCATGGCGATCGCCATGCCGCTTTCCGACACCGTATCCATGGCCGCCGCCATGACCGGCATGTTCAGCCCGACATCGGGCGCCACGCGGGTCGACACATCGGCATCGGCGGGGAGAACTTCGGACGGACCGGGCTGCAAGAGCACGTCGTCGAAGGTGAGACCTTCGCGAATCTCCATGGGAGACTCCTTTCTGCTGCTTGCGGCGCGGCTTTAGTCCTGAATCGCGGAACTGACAAGGGGGTGTCGCGGCGGATCGCGGAAATGTCGCAATCGGGCGGGAAACACCGGTCCGGCCGTCACCCGATTGCCGCCCGGCCGGCATTGGCATATATTGCCATGATCTTGGCGGAGGATCCGATGGTCACACGAAATGTCGTCCTGACGGACACGCAATCCGACCTGGTCGACCGGCTGGTGGCATCCGGACGCTTCCAGAATGCTTCCGAAGCCCTGCGGGCCGGGCTGCGGTTGCTCGAAGCCGAGGAAGCCGAGTTTGCCGCCCTGCGCGACCGGCTGCAGGCCGGCGTCGAACAGGCCCGCATCGGCGAACTAGCCGAAGGCAGTGGCGAGGATGCAGTCCGGCGGGCGTTCGCCCGCGCCCGTTCGGTAGGCTAGCCTAGTGTCTAAGACGTGGCGACTGACACGCCAGGCGGAAGCCTCGCTGGTCGATATCGCCCGCTGGACCCTGAACACGTTCGGACCGCGTCAGGCCGAGGCCTATGAGGCGGACCTGATCGCACGCTGCGCCGAAATCGCCGCGGGCACGGCCGCCACTCAAAGCTGTCGCCAGCTGGTCGACCCGGACATGCCCGAGAACCTGCGTTTCGCGCGCTCCGGCGAGCACTTCATCGTTTTCGTGGAGGACCCCGCGGCTGTCGTCATCGTGGACTTTATCCATACGCGGTCGGATTTGCCGCGCAGGCTTGGATCAGGAAAGAACATCTAGCCGCGCGCGTACGCGTCTGTCCTCGGCATAACACCACTTGTATGTTCGGCCGCTCCCTAAAAGAACTCGCACTAGATCGGAATAGATTTCGATGTTCGACCTTCTTACCATCGCCGCTGCCTGGTTCGGTGCGATAACCGCTGCAATCGCTCTGGGCTGGCAAATCAAGAGCGACCGAAACCGCCAGAGAGAAGCTGAAGAAGAGCGCCTCGAAATCATATCCAAGCCGGTCGCAGCCTGGCACAGAGGAACCCTAGTCCGTTACAAACCGCGCATCAGCGGAGCGTCATATCATTTGAAGTTCAAAATCGAGGGAGCGGATTGGGACCCTCACGAAACTCACGGAAATTGGATCGAAAGCGGCCCGAATGGGGGACGCTATGTGATGGTGCCGGACGGGAATGGCCGACATCGCACACACATCGTTTTTCGCTCTGGTCCCCAGGACGGAGCATATATCGACTTCAAAGTCGTTGAATCCCAATCCAATAAACCGGTGGTGAAGCGTCGGGTATTTATAGAGTGACCGAACAAGCTCACGCCAACGAGCCGGCTGCCACGCATAGGCGCCCTCTCCAACTTCGTTCACACGGTGCCTCCGCATTTTTCCCGGCTGGATGTCCCGCGAAGGCGGGACGCAGAGCCGGGACCGACCGGACACACCTTGCTTGAGGATATCCCCGCAGATCCCGGCTCTCCGCCCGGCTCGGGGCCGGGCCTTCGGCCGGGAAAAATCGTGTGAAACGAAGAATTCACTTAGAAAG
>Ga0207716_100623_pt1 | contig 10702 bp, 8 predicted proteins | sample TtaePargueraPR_FD_187739 | JGI IMG/M metagenome (GOLD analysis project Ga0207716, IMG submission 187739) | Aerobic enrichment media microbial communities from Bioluminiscent Bay, La Parguera, Puerto Rico - Tt and P2 (5) (SPAdes) | ecosystem: Environmental > Aquatic > Marine > Unclassified ... | reverse complement strand
ATCATAAGAAATAATACTCCTATCCCTCCCAAATACATCCAGAAAAATCCGCGAAATGCTAATTCTAGTACATTTTCAAGTTGAAAAAATGAATTCATCAGAAACGTAAATGCAATAGCCAAGAATATCATGCTTCCCCAAATTATCAATCTCAACAAATAGAAAAAATGAGGAAATTCAACTTTCCCCAAGTCAAACATGTAAGCAAAGATTCGAATTCCTAGAAATTTAAAAATTGTCAAAACCAACAAGCCAAAAGCACCTGCTAGCCAGAATATTAAGAGGTATTTAAATCCTTCAGGCAAAAATCTCAAAAGTAAATCTGACCGAAAAATGACAAACCCAATAGTAGCAACTAAAGAAGTCATCAGATTTACCAAAAAGACAAATGAAAGTATGTCCATTGAAAAAAACTTCTGTAAACTCCCAATCTCTGAAAAATCATCATCGCTTAGTAAACCTCTGGGTCTAGACAATCCGCGAAATATATAGGGATAGGCATGCTTATATAATGCAATAAGTATTAGAATAATTAATGACGCTACAACAAAAAAATCTCTTAAACCCCCTCTTTTATCCTGTCTAATCTTTAAACCACTAGTCGAATCCTGATTCTCAATGGAAACTTTTTTTGGGTCTAGTATTTTTCTGAAGTTGACATTCTGGGTACCAATCCCCTCCTTGTAAAGCGTCAGGTTTACTCCATCCACTTTCAATTCTTGTTTTATGCCATCTACCTGTCTAGCCCAAACTGTATCTTGCTCTGCATAAAACCACAGTTTTTCTCCAGCAAACACTACAGTCTCTGCTGGAATCTCCAAATACAGATATGAAAGCGGAAATGAGGTCAGATCCACATCTTGACTGATTCTATCCGATGAACCAAACCAACTTTCTCTTTCACCTATAACCCATTTATCGCTATAATCTTCCAAAACTTGAGCATTAAGCTCTTCTTGAGATAGAAAAAAGGAGAAATATAAAATTGAGAGAAGGATCTTTTTGATCATTTCTTAGAATCGTGCTAAGTACCCGAAATGGATTTTTGACTGTGAAAATGTAAGCGGTTGCTGAGATGATTTTCCGACTCCATATATAAATCTGAAAACTCCTGAGCCCGTCTCAAAGTTTAGGCCAGCCCCTAATGAAAAAGGCCTTTCCTTTGAATTTGCAAAGTAAGGGTTTTCCAGAATGCCTCCGTCCAAAAAGACTAAGAGAAATGAGTTTTCACCAAAAAATAATCGTTGCTCCACATTGAAATAGGCATACGAACTAGCGTAAAAGAAATTTTCATTGAAACCACGAATACTTTTCAGCCCTCCTATTCGAAACAAATCATTGAGTAATAAATTCTCATTTTGCACCCATCCTCCTGCACCCCCAAGGAACATCCCCCAATTTGGCTTAAAAAAAACATGCTTTTCCCAATTGAGATGAAGTAAATATTGAGGAGTATTCATATCCAAACCCGTATAAATTTCCTCTGGCAATCCCGTATTTTCCAAAATGCGCTTATTCCCAGCTGAAGCTTTCACCCCTAGCTTAAATCCTCTCCTCGGAGCGATTACATCATCCAGTAAATTCCATTGGACAGAAACACCATACTCAGTCCATCGATAATCAGCAACCTCAGGAAGTTCTTCCGCCTCATGATAGGCAAAAGTTGCCAAAAGATCACTGGCTACTCGATTGGCTAAGAAGTTTATGTAAAAATTAGGAGAAACTCGATATCCAAAAATCACCCCCAAATCTCTTCTCAAAAATGTACTGTCTTGCTTTAACAGACTAAAATTTCCACCGAAATCCAAAGGTGAATTGAATATAAATGCCTCCTTGGCATTGATCGCCAAACTTTGGGTCAATTCATTGAATCGTTGCCAACTGACTTGAACATCCCGCCCTTTTCCACCTAAATGATAAAGCTGCAAGTCCAATTGGCCAGTAATCAACAGTTTCCCCGGTTCATTTTCGTTAGGCAAAAAACCAATGATCCCATCAATCACATTGGCATTCCTTTCTAAAAGTTGAAAAGTTGGTTGTGCTTTTTGAAACTGAAAAGTCAAAGTTGGATATCCAGAAGATTTAAAATAAGGAGATCTGTCAATCTCCTTAACCGCCTCTCTCAATTGTTTTTCTGAAAAGGGGGTTCCGGGAATAATCCTTACCAGATTTTGAAGATATTTCTCAGAAGTCTTGCTCTGCTTGTCCACTTTTACACTATCCCAAGTGATCAAAGGGCCATAGTCATAGTTTAGTGAAGCCTCGATTCCACTTCCTGTTCTACTAATACTATCTAGCTTGACAGATGCAAATGGATACCCATCATTTTCTGAATCTTGGAGAATCTGATCAATCAAAAGACCAACCTCTACAAATGTTTTCTCCCCCCAATTGATATTTTTGACCAGATTAGTAGGTAAGTTTCCAGAGTTCAAATTCACTTTCTCAATCGCAGGTCCTAAATCGATAGAAATCCAAAGTGAATCGGAATTTCTTTTTTCTTCTCTAGAAAAAGCCGCCAGATAGCCCTCAATTTTATAATGGTTGACTATTGAGTCAAGTCCAATGACCCTTTTTTCATCACTTGAATAGTTTTTCCACAATCTACTTTCCTCACCTACTCTCCATCCCAACCATTGCTCCTGAGCTAGCGATTTTTGGCTTAAAAAAGTGGATAGAAAAAGGAGGAAATAAAGTTGCCTCATGATGGAGGGGAATGGATTAATTATATTCGCAAAATAATAGAATTCATTTGGCCGGTATCTACGTTCATATTCCATTTTGCAAGCAGGCGTGTCATTACTGCGATTTTCATTTCAGCACCAATACCACTCAATTGGAGGAAATGATGAAGATGATAGCCAAAGAAGCCAATCTTCGAAGGGAATATTTAGGAAATGAATGTATAGAAACCATCTATTTTGGTGGAGGAACTCCTTCCCTACCCGACCCCAATTGGATCGATTTTTTACTCAATGAGTTTTCGAAAATATATTCTTTAGATCTCAAAGAGGTGACTCTGGAGGCAAATCCTGACGACCTGAATGCCAAAAACCTTCTCTCTTGGAAAGAAATAGGTATTGACAGATTAAGTCTGGGAATTCAAAGCTTTGATGATCGAATCCTTCAATTTTACAATCGAGCTCATAATTCCAGAGAGTCTTTAGAAGCCATTGGAAAAGCTCGAGATGCTGGTTTTTCCAAATTCAGTATGGATTTAATCTATGGCTTTCCTTGGGAGAACCATGACATTTGGAGAAAAGACCTTGAATTGGTTTTTTCTCAGAATCCTGGTCATATTTCCTGCTATGCCTTGACAGTCGAGCCAAAAACCGCTTTAGGTGTCTGGGAGCAAAAAGGAAAATTCTCTCCTGCCGATGAAGATTTTGTAGCAGAGCAATTTGAAATTTTGCAAGAAGAGGCAGAAAAGCACGGATACGATCAATATGAGATATCCAATTTTTCTATTCCTGGAAAAGAAGCTCTTCACAATACCAACTATTGGAAATCAATTCCTTATTTAGGTTTAGGACCTGGAGCTCATTCTTTTGATGGTAAACAGAGAGGCTCAAATGTTCGAAATAATACAAAATACATCCAGTCCCTCCAGAATGACCATATCTGTTTTGAAAAAGAAGATATTGAGGAATCCGACATCCTCAATGAATATATTCTTACCAGTCTAAGAACCCGATGGGGGATTGATTTGGAATACCTAAACCGAAGATTCGGAAAGGATTTGAAACTAGAGAAAAGGGACCAGCTCGATCAATTCAATCAAGCAGGATGGCTACTATGGGGAGAGAATACCTTATCTTTGAGCAAAAGTGGAAAACTCCTCGCAGACAGTATTGCATCCGCTTTATTCTTTTGAAATCGTATGACTTACAATCCAAATAACCGAAAAAAAGAAGCCGCTCCACTAGAAGATGCATTCAAAGAATTATTGAAAGTGTATCGATTGGAAGGTAAATTTCAGGAAAAAAGCCTGATTCATGATTGGGGTGAGTTAGTCGGAAAAACTATTGCCTCCAGAACAGAATCTGTATTTATCCGAGACAAAAAGCTCTATGTCAAATTGAGCTCTGGGCCGATCAAAAGAGAGATCCAAATGAACAAAAGTAAAATATTGGCTTTGATTGATTCCCGATTTGGAGAAGGAATGATTGAAGACTTGGTCTGCCTTTAAATATTTAGTAGATAAGCTTTTATAATTTTTTAACATTCCTATAGTTAGCTATTCTATGGAGTGATTAATTTTTCGGATCCCTTTAACTAATATTGGGGAGGCATTCATGATCAAACTACCAGCCATACATATCGGGAAGCTTAGCTTTTTGCTCGCCATTTTGGTATGGTTAGCCTTGCTATTTGTGGACATGGTCCGCCTTTTTGGTGTCATCAATGATCTCAATTCAGGAATTATCCCGGAATTCACCTGGATTTTGGAAATCCTATTCTTCCTGACAGTCTACGGTTTTTACAATTATAACATCAACAAGAGCACGAAAAATGACTTTATCAATGTCATTTGGAGAGCTGCCTCTACTGGCCTTGCAGCCTCTGTGGTTGTAATGCTTTTTCAGCTTTTTTACAGACTGATGGGAGATTCCAAGTTGGGTCAGGACCCATTCCTGATGAATTTCTTTTACCATGTTTATTTCGCTTTGGCGACTATATTCTTGGTCTCAGGAGCGATTCTTTGGAAAAATCTCATCCTATATCAAAAAACTAAACGAGTGGTCAAGCAATGGCAAACATTTGAGTTTGCGCTGCTCTTGGCCATGTTTTTTATCTTCTTCAATAAGAACACTCTAGACTATAGCTTCATTTTCGGATTGGTGATTTTAGTGGGTTTGGGGATTTTACTTTCTGCCAACCTAAAATGGATCCCCTATTTGACATTCAAGGAAAAGTGGAAGTCTCTGCTTTTCCTGTTCATTATCATTTTAAGTACGACTTTTCTCTTTTTACAAAGCAATGGATTCAGTAATTCCCAGCAGAACTACCCAATAAATCTCCTGGATAATCTATTTCTGATTTCCTTGTTTATTTTCATTTTCATCTATGCCCTTTTCAGCTTCTTGGTTACGCTGTTCAATTTGCCTACCTCCTCGGTATTTGAGCAAAAGCTTACGGAAGCCATCAATTTTCAAAGACTGAGTCAATCGATACAGCCAGAAGAAAATGAAGAGCAAGTTTTGGACATTTTGATGGATTCTTGCATGAGTGCAGCCTATGCAGATGCTGCTTGGCTGGAGATGAGCAAAAGTGAAAGTAGTGAGGAGGTAATTCAGGAAAGGTGGATTGATGCTGAAGCTCGACATGAAGTATCCCATTTGATAGAAAAAACAAAATCAGCGATCGACTGGGCAACTGAAACCAAGCCCGACAATCTAACACCACTTCCTTTGAGAATTGACCACCCAAAGTTTGAGTCAATTTTACTCATCCCATTAATTGTAAATAAGTCTGTAATCGGTCGGTTGATTCTCTGCAAGGAAGTCCGAGATGGTTTCAACAAGGAAATGGTCAATATCATTAGCACATTTGCCCGACAAGCAAGTATTGCTGTAGAAAACCATAGACTACTCAATCAGGCAATTCAAAACGAACGGTATTTAGAGGAATTGAAAATTGCCCAGAGGGTCCAAAAAGCCCTTCTTCCTGTAAAATTAGACCATAATTCTTCATTTGAAATTTGCGCATATTCCAATGCAGCGGATGAAGTGGGCGGTGATTATTATGACACTTTCCAGCTGGATGAGCACCGTTTTGTACTCATTATTGGCGACGTTTCCGGAAAGGGAACTTCTGCGGCATTTCATATGTCTCAGATGAAGGGAATTTTCCAAAGCTTGATTCAGCTCAATCTTGGCGCCTCTGAATTTATGATTCGTGCGAATGCAGCATTGAGTCGCTGCTTAGAAAGAAATCATTTCATTACTGCTTCGATATTTATACTAGACACAGCATCTAACAGCTTTTTGCATTCAAGAGCGGGACATGTTCCGACGCTTTTGCTTCATAAAGCATCAGGAAAAGCTGAATATTTAGAAGTTGATGGCCTGGGACTGGGAATTCTAAGAAACCAGCAATATGAAAAACACGTTGAAGAAAAGGTCTTTAGCTATCAGAGTGGAGATATCTTAGTCATGTTTACGGATGGGATTGTCGAAGCAAAAAACCATAAATCACAACAATTCGGTTTTGAACGTATTCGATCCTTAGTGGAAGTCCATCAAGAGTTGACACCGAAAGAAATTCAGATAAAAATCATCGATTCAGTTCATGATTTCGTAGGTGGTGATGGTTTGATCGATGATGACTATTCTCTCGTGGTAGTGAAATTCAATTAAAAATTTATGCTCTCAATATCAATATTAGAAGAAAGCCCACATCATATTATCCAAGTTAAAGGAGAAATTGATGCAAGTAACTCAGTTCAGTTAGATGAATCCATTCGCGGTCTTGCAGAACAAGGAGCCCAATCCATTTTGGTGGATGGTTCCGAATTGGAATATATTTCTTCCGCTGGCCTTGGTGTATTTATGTCCTATTTGGAAGAATTTCAAGAAAAAGGAATCCAGCTGAAAATCTTCTCCCTATCACCAAAGGTATTTGAGGTTTTTCGAATCCTCGGGTTAGATCAATTGATCAGCATAGTATCCACCAAAGAAGAAGCAATACAGGAGAGCTAAAAATGGAACACAAAATCCAGATAGCTTGTCGAACTACGGCACTTTCCGAGTTGAGAAATTTTCTCAATCAAACACTCCTACCGTCAAGGTTGAATGAAAATGAACTCAATCAAGTTACCTTGGCGGTCGAAGAAGTGTGTGCCAATTTGATTATACATTCTCATCAGTGCAATGAAAAAGATCACATCCTTCTGGCTGTGCGTCAAGAAAGTGATCGTCTAACATTCGAAATTACAGATAAAGGAAAAGCATTCAATCTATTGGATTATGAAGTACCTGATTTGAAAAAAGTTATTTCAGAAAAAAGAAAAGGCGGCCTAGGCATCATTTTGGTAAAGAAAATCATGGATGAAATTCAGTTTGAAAGCCATCGAGGAATGAATACCTGTCGCCTGATCAAGCTCTTTCGTTCCTAATTCTTGTTAAAACCTTTATCAAACAGGCATTTCCCTTGAAATCCTGATAATTTTGTAACATTGCATCTTGAAATTTCAGCCTTCTGATTCATGACTCTACGAATGGTTTCGGCCTTCCTTATTTTATTTACGATCATTTGCCCTCAAACTTGGGACACTTATGCCCAAGCACAAGATGCTACACTAATGACAGTGGGTGGCAAAGATGTATCCAGTGATGAGTTTATTTATCTCTTGGGAAAGGGGAACTCAACTGGAACTGCTTCTTCAGGCGTTAGTCGAGAGGAGTTCGATGAAAACTTAGATCTTTTTATCAATTACAAATTAAAAGTAAGAGAAGCCGAGGCTCTTGGTTTAGACGAATCTCAGGAATTCAAATTGGAATTTGATTCGTTCAAAGAAAGCTTAAAAGCTCCATTTTTGATCAAAAACTCTATTGAGGATGGAGAATTAAGAAAAGCCTATTCCCGGATGCAAGAGGTTGTAAGAGCTAGCCACATTTTATTTCAATTTCCTCCAAATGCCAGTGCTGACGACAGTTTGATCGTCTTAAAAATGGCGCTTAAAGTGAAGCAAGAAATACAGAGCGGGGGCGATATCAATGCATTGGCACTGGAATATTCCGAAGATCCTTCCGCCAAAGTCAACAAAGGTGATTTAGGTTATTTTACAGCTCTTCAAATGGTTCAGCCTTTCGAGGACGCCGCTTTTAATTTGCAAGCGGGACAAGTATCCGATCCTGTTTTGACCAGCTTTGGCTACCATATAATCAGGGTTCAGGATAGACAGCCTAACCCAGGACAAGTACAAGTGTCCCATATCCTGGTACGAGTTGATGAAAATAGCCCCAACTCTGAAGATCAGGCAAGAAGAAAGATTTCAGATATCTATACTGAAATCCAAAAGCCAACAACAGTTTGGGAAGACATCGTCAAAAATTATTCAGAGGATCCTGCTACTAGCCAAAAAGGAGGTTTGCTTCCTTGGTTTAGCGTAGGAAACATGATTCCAGAATTTGAGATGGCTGCATTCTCTTTATCTGAAATCGGAGAGGTCTCACCTCCAGTAAAAACAAGGTATGGTTACCATATCCTTAGATTGGAGGAAAAGAAGCCAATAGATTCATTTGAAGACATGGAAGACATGATCCGTTCTCGAATCTTAAAGGATTCAAGATCTACCATGATTCAAGCTCAGGTTTTAGCAATACAGAAAGCCAGATACGGATTTGAAGAAAATGAAGCAAATGTTGATCAACTACGATCCAACCTAAACACAAAGCCGAAAAGCAGTTTTATTGGCGAAATTGATAGACTTGGTTTAGACGATGCTGTTCTATTCACATTGCAAGGAAAGTCATATACCTCCAAAGATCTTCTTGCCTACATGGCAGATAGTGAAGTAGTCCCAAGGGCAAAAGGAGGGACATTCGATATTTGGTACGATCGCTACAGTGGATCTCTTCTTACAGAGGCAGAAGAAAAAGATCTTGAAGCTAATAACAAGGAATATAGCATGCTATTGAAAGAATACCATGATGGCATCCTTCTTTTCTCTTTGATGAACGAGGAGGTTTGGCAAAAAGGCCTTTTGGATTCTCTAGGGCAGAAAAGCTTTTTTGAGCAAAATATTGCCAATTATCAATGGAAAGATAGAGTTAACTCACTTGTGGTGCAGGTTCTTGATTCTTCAAAAAAAGACCAAGCGGTTGCTTTCCTGAAAGATAAGTCATACTCTCCAGCATTAGTTGAAGAGTTTGAATCGAGCTTCCAAGTTCCCAACCCATTGGCATTTAAATTCAACGCAGGTTTGTTAGAAATTGCTGAGAACGCTGCTTTGGCAAAAGCCGAGTTAAACCAAAAATATCAAGAGCTTACTGTTGATGGACAAACTTATCTTATTTTATTAGGTGATAAAGTCGCAGCTGGCCCTAAAGATTTTGATGAAACAAGAGGCCCTGTAATCAGAGACTATCAAGAATATTTAGATCAGCAATTGATTGCTAATCTAAAGCAGAAATATCCAGTTAAGGTCAACAACAGCGCCAAGGAAGAAGCTTTTGTTGCTATCAATCAATGAAATTAATTACCGGAATATTCCGGATTTATACCCAATGAATAAATTAAACCTACTCGCAGCCGCATTTCTAAGCCTATTGGTCTTCCAACAAAGCATCGCTCAGGAAAACCCTGTATCTGGTCAAGTATTGGACAAAATCGTTGCAAAAGTCGATAACAATATTTTACTGGAATCAGATGTACAGCAGACTTTCTTGGAGGCCATTGCTCAAACCCAACAGGGAATGACTCCGCCAACCAGATGTGAGATTTTTGAAACACTGATCATCAACAAATTGATGGTTGCCAAAGCTGAGATAGATTCAGTGATAGTTACTGATCCGGAAGTAATGCTTCAGACAGAAAACCGCTTCAATATGGTATTGCAACAGTTTGGAGGTAACGAAGACATGATCCTTCAGATGTATGGAAAAACAGCTGATCAGTTGAAGGCGGAAATGGAAGATTTGATCAGAGAGCAAATGGTTGTGGAGAGAATGAGAGGCAAAATCACAGAAGGATTGACTGTCTCTCCTGCGGAAGTGAAAAGTTTCTTTGAAAGTATCCCAACAGATTCCCTTCCTTTCTTCTCTGCAGAGGTTACAGTTGGGCAGATTGTGAGAAAACCAGAAGTAAATGCTCAAACTAAAGAGCAAATCTATAATCAATTGAAGCAATTCAAAGCTGATATTGAGGCAGGTAAAGCAGACTTTGCAGAATTAGCTACCCAATATTCTGAAGATCCAGGTTCTGCTGCCAATGGAGGAGATTTAGGATTTTCCGCCAGAGGACAAATGGTACCCGAATACGAAGGTGCCGCTTTGGGATTGAGACAAGGAGAAATTTCTGACCCTGTAGAATCTCAGTTTGGTTTTCATATGATCCAATTGTTGGAAATCAAAAACAACACATACAATACTCGTCATATTTTGATTATCCCAAAGGCTAATGAAGATGACATTCTGAAGACTGAACGCTATTTGGATAGTTTGAAAAATGAAATTCAAGCTGGTACAATAGAATTTGCGAAAGCTGCTAAAGAATATTCAGACGATAGAAACACTTCTGATAATGGTGGCTTCTTCACTGATCCAGGTACTAGCTCCAATAGATTGACATTAAGAACGCTTGAAGATCCGGTTTTGTATTTTACTTTGGATAGTATGGAGGTAGGAACCATCTCCAAGCCAATGAGATTCGAAGACCCTAGGGAAGGAACCAAAGTTAGAATTCTATTCTACAAGGCTAAATATCCTGCTCATCGCGCCAATATGAGTGATGACTATGAGAAGATGAAAGCAGCTACTCTTCGAAGAAAAGAGGACGATATTTTAAGTACTTGGTTTGTAACCGCCAAAGAGGACGTCTTTATCGACATCGATCCTTCTTATGATAGGTGCAATGCTCTCCAAGAAAAATAAACGATAAAAGCCCCGAAAAATGAACTAGCCCCCAAAAGTTGGACGGTTTAAGAAAGATTTAAATTTAGCGAAGAAGCTCGGTATTGTACCGGGCTTTTTCCATTTAG
>Ga0207716_100620_pt1 | contig 10730 bp, 8 predicted proteins | sample TtaePargueraPR_FD_187739 | JGI IMG/M metagenome (GOLD analysis project Ga0207716, IMG submission 187739) | Aerobic enrichment media microbial communities from Bioluminiscent Bay, La Parguera, Puerto Rico - Tt and P2 (5) (SPAdes) | ecosystem: Environmental > Aquatic > Marine > Unclassified ... | reverse complement strand
CAAATAAACTCCTTCAATATTTGGTTGTGAATTTTGACCTCCCCAAAAGCCCTTCGGATATCCAAGATCGAGATTGGGAGGATGCCGGGGATTCTTTGTATCAACCCATTTCATTGCATGAGGTGGTTGGACAATTGAAATTTGTGGATCCAGAAAACAGTGATCCTCGTTACCTAGTATTAAATGCTGCCTATTTGATTTGTAACAAGTTAGTCATTGATATGGGGCCTGAAATGGATAATTATTTGGGAGAAGATATTCTTCAGGGGCTTGGTTATACTGGCGATCATGTATTAGATGCTGAATTAATCCCAGTAAAGGTAGGTGAAAGTTGGTTTGACAAAGGCTGTTCTTTTTTCATAAAAGATTAAGTTTGGATCATTTTAGCCATGTTCTTGTATTCGATGATTAGTGCATGTCCAAAAATGGAAACCTTAAAATCTCCTTAGAATCTATAGATCAGGATACTTAATAATTAAGATTCCATTAGATTAGGCAGAAATACCCGATCTTAACCTAATACCAATCTTATGAAACTGATTAAAACATTACCTATTGGTTTATTTACGCTTTGCCTGCTTCTAAGTATTTCTGTTTTTGCTCAAAAGCGGGATATCTATGAACTGAAAACTTATCATATTTCTTCCCCAGAACAAGAAGCTATGTTGGATAGCTATTTGGAAAAAGCATTTATCCCTGCCGCCCATCGGAATGGTGTCGAAAAAGTAGGGGTTTTCAAGCCCATCGGTAGTCAGGAAGATGCGGGCACCAAAGTTTATGTTTTTTTGCCTTTCAAATCTATAGGAGATTGGGAGGGTTTTGAAGACAAGTTATTGAAAGACAAAACCTATTTATCAGATGGAGATGCCTATATCAATGCAGCTTTTGACCATCCTCCTTTTGATAGAATTGAAATAGCCGTAATGCGAGGAATGAGTGAGCATCCTCATTTTGCTGAGTCTAAATTGACCAATGCCAAGAAGGACCGAGTTTATGAATTGAGAAGTTATGAAGGTCCTACAGAAAGACTTTATAGACAAAAAGTAAAGATGTTCAACTCAGGTGAAATGGACATTTTTGAAAATTTGAATTGCAGTCCTGTTTTTTATGCAGAGACCATCGCGGGGCCACGTATGCCGAATTTGATGTACATGACAACCCATGAAAATATGGATATCAGAAATGAACATTGGAAGCAGTTTGGAGTAGATCCTGCCTGGGTGGCCATGAGAGATCTAGCGGAATATAAAAATACAGTGTCTAGAAATGATACTCGATTGCTTTATCCTGCTGAATACTCTGATTTTTAAACGTCTTTGCGGGAGGGCCAAAAGCCTTCCAAGCAATCTCTGAAAAACTGCTTCGTCAATACACCTCGCCTAAAATCATTTTTAAGACCCTCCAAGGACCTCAGAGCCCTTGGAGGGTTTTTATTTGTATTATTTTTTCAAAAACCTGAACCCCGGTTTCAATCAATTCATCTGGAAAATCATAGGTAGGTTCATGCAGTTGAGGACAATTTTCTCCAGCTCCTATCCCAAATAAGTAGGAAGGGCAAGATTGGCTGAATAAACCAAAATCTTCAGACCATCGAAATGGTTCAGGATTTTCATAGACTCTCATGCCTAAACTTCCGAATGCTAATTCTGCGATTTCGGAAGCTTTTGGATGATTGGTTGAAACGGCAAAGCTTTCTTGGTATTCAATGGAGAGACCTAACCTTGCTTCCTCTGCCAAAGATTTTGCCTTTTCCTCCATTTGATCAATCAATTGCTCCAAAATATGCTGATCAAAGGCCCGAAGTGTCAAGCTAAGACTACCACTTCCTGCACTCGTTCCAAAGGCTAAACTACCCAGGGAAACCTGAATCACAGTAGCCAAAGCAAAGCTTTCAAGGCCTTTGACTAGTTCAGGAATATCCAGGATCATTTTTGAGATAGCAGTTGCCGGATTGATACCATTAGCAGGATGGGCTGCATGGGAGGTTTTTCCTTCAAAGAAATAAGTCACTCCGGTACTCCCTGCGGCAAAAGTTACTTTTCTGGTGATGATTTGATGTTTAGGAAAACCTGGAAGATTATGCAAGGCAAAAGCAAAATCAGGTTTGATTGATTCAAACCTAGGGTCAATTAAGACTCTTTTGGCGCCTTCACCTGTTTCTTCTGCAGGCTGAAATAGGAGAACTACTTCTCCCGAAACAGGCCTTTTTTCAGCTAATTTTTGAGCTAAACCACAAATAATTGCCATATGTCCATCATGCCCACAGAGGTGAGCTTTTTCTGGACTTTTACTCCTATAAGAAGGCATCCCATACTCCTCAATAGGCAAGGCATCCAATTCACAACGGAATAAAAGTCGATTTCCTGGCTTTTTACCTTTAAAAACAAATGCCAACCCTTCTCCCCCCAAACCTTCCAAAATGATGTCAGGACTTAGGGGTTTGATGAATTCCAGAATTTTTTGTGAGGTTTCTCTTTCCTCTCCTGCGATTTCTGGGTTTTGATGAAGTTTGTGCCTGAGCTGAATCAAATCATTCATACTTTGATATTAGGAATTATTCGGAAAAAGAAGAAAATCTAGGTTATTGAAATTTTTATTGCCCCTGATTTTCAATTGGAACCATTTTTGTCAAAAAAAATTGAAGAGCATTGGGAACTTCCCGTCCCTTCTTGTTATTTTCATCCAATCACACATCCTTAACCCATTACTTTTATGAGCGAAGTACAACTGAAAGAACTAGAAGCACAGATTGCTGAATTGAAAGGTCAATTGACTGGTGACATGTTTGCTGACATGGAGGTGCGCGATCAAATTCACAACTTGGAGATGAAGTTGAAAGGCGTGAAGCCAATGGATTCAAGTATTGATTGCGTAGGTTGCGGTAGTTAATTAGACGATTTGGCACGTTACTTTATCATTTACAAACCCTATGGGGTTTTAAGTCAATTTAGTGGAGAGGGGCAAACATTGGCCTCTCTTTTTCATTTCCCCAAAACTGTCTATCCTGTAGGTCGGCTGGATAAGGACAGCGAGGGATTGTTGCTAATCACCGACGATAAGCAACTCAATCACGATTTATTAAATCCAAGGTTCGGACATCAAAGGACTTATTTGGCACAAGTCGAAGGAGAGCCTGATCAAGAAGCGTTGAAAAATCTTGGTAATGGAGTTATCATCAATGTGGAGGGCAAGATGTACCAAACAAAGCCTGCCATTGCCAAGATTCCTGAAAGTGTCCCAGAATTGCCGGACAGAGATCCACCTATCCGATACCGGAAAAATGTGCCTGATACCTGGATTTCATTGACATTAATAGAAGGGAAAAACCGTCAAGTAAGAAAGATGACAGCTGCAGTTGGTTTTCCAACATTGCGATTAGTGAGATGGTCTATGGAGAAAATAACCATAGAAGGCTTTCAGGTTGGAGAAGTTAGAGAAATAGAGCAGCAAGAGGTTTATAGAGCTTTGGGATTGACTGGTTTCGGAAAAAGTAGGAAGCATTAAGGTTTTTGGGTTGATACAAACCAATCACTTCCAAATATTTAATCTTTGCGAAGCCGAGAACTATAATCTTGAAGCCGATTTTTTTACCAGTTCTTAAAAAATCCTAAAAATCCGTTTGACCCAATGCAATACCGCTTCTAAGAATTAAGATTGTGTTGGGTTTAAAATGTTCTATTTTAGTGTCCCTTTGAATTAAACCAATTTAATTCCATGCATCAGGAAAAAATCGCAGCAGTAATACAGGAAGTAGGTAAAGTAGTAGTTGGACAAGATAAAATGGTCAATAGATTATTGATCGGTTTATTTACCAATGGCCATATTCTATTGGAAGGTGTACCAGGATTGGCAAAGACCTTAACTGTAAATACACTTGCCAAAGTCCTTCATTTGGATTTCAACAGAATTCAGTTCACTCCGGATTTGTTACCAGCTGATTTGATCGGTACCATGATTTACAATCAGCAGACGGCGAATTTTGAGGTGAAGAAAGGACCGATTTTCTCCAATTTAATCTTGGCAGATGAAGTAAACCGTTCTCCTGCAAAAGTACAATCAGCACTTTTGGAAGCGATGCAAGAAAAGCAAGTGACTATCGGTGAGACTACTTATCAGTTGGATCGCCCCTTTTTGGTTTTGGCTACGCAGAACCCAGTAGATCAAGAAGGTACTTATCCGCTTCCGGAAGCTCAGGTCGATCGTTTTATGATGAAAGTCCATATTGACTATCCAAGTAAGTCGGATGAAATGGAAGTAATGAGACGTATGGCCAACATGTCTTTTGTATCAGAAGTCAATGCAGTACTCTCTAAAGAGGATATTTTTGATATTCGAAATGGAATTAATGCGGTGAATATAGCCGAACCATTGGAGCAATATATTATTGAATTGGTATTCGCTACCAGATTCCCTGAGCAATATGGATTAAAGAATGAGTCAAAGTATATCCAGTTTGGAGTATCGCCTCGAGCAAGTATCAATTTGAACCTAGCTTCAAAGGCAGTAGCCTACATGGACGGTAGAGATTATGTACTTCCAGAGGATATTAAGGAGATCGCAGAGGATGTCTTGAATCACCGAATAATCCTAAACTATGAGGCCGAAGCGGACAATATCAACACAAGAGACCTTGTGAAAATACTATTGGAGAAAGTACCGATAAATAAGTCGGTAACATTAAAGTAACATTGAAATACGGCTATCTGGGCTTTCTGAGAGGAAAGCCTTTTTTTTTGTCAAATCTGTTAATCCAATATTAAATTCTGAAATCATTTTTAAAAAAACCATAATTCAAAAAATTCTCTTGGCCTGATTAATTGAACCAGTTTTGCATCATCGAAAGAGACAAAACCACAATTCAATTAATACAAATGAAAAAGTTTAATTCCCTGTTGTTGATTTTCGCAGCAACTCTAATCGGGTTCACAAGCTGTATCGAAGGCAATGATAAGCCTGTTGTAGATCCAGATCCAGAACCAGACAGTGAAGTGTTGATTACTTCAAACATCACTTCTAATACTACTTGGGAAACTGGTAACACTTATGTGCTAGGAGGAAGAATTTCTGTGACTTCTGGAAACACTCTAACCATCGAGCCGGGTGTAGTGGTAAAAGGTGAAGTTGGTACAGGTTCCAACGCAACTGCTTTGATCATCGCAAGAGGAGCAAAGATTATGGCTGAAGGTACTGCTACTTCTCCAATCATCTTCACAACTGTAGCTGATGAAATTACTCCAGGAGAAATCGTTTCTCCAAATCTAGAACCAAATCTTTCTGGTCTTTGGGGAGGTTTGATCATCCTGGGAAATGCAAAAGGATCTTTTGCTGGTGATGTTAATGAAATCCAAATCGAAGGTATTCCACCATCAGATACAAATGGTCTTTACGGTGGCGACAATGATGCTGACAATTCTGGTGTTTTGAAATATATTTCTATCCGTCACGGTGGTGCTAACATCGGTGAAGGTAACGAAATCAACGGATTGACACTTGGTGCAGTAGGTTCTGGAACAGTGATCGAAAACGTTGAAGTAATCGGTAACCAAGATGATGGTATCGAATGGTTCGGTGGAACTGTAAACGTTACAAACGCTCTAGTATGGAATCCAGGTGATGATGGAATGGATACTGACCAAGCTTGGGCTGGTACTTTGGATAACTTCATCGTAATCGCTGGTAGCGAAACTGACCATTGTCTTGAAATTGACGGTCCAGAAGGATCATACAATGCTGGTCATACATTGAAAAATGGATCCATCAAAGGAAATGATGTTGCTGAGCTTGGTGACTTCAGAGATGGTGCAAGAGGTACATTTGAAAGCATTTACTTCTTCGGATTTGCTAACCCTGCAGATACTGACGGAAGAGGTGATCTTTCTCTAAGCGGTGATGCTTCTGTAGCAAACTTCGCTGACGGAGTATTGAACTTCGCAAGCCTTGAAATTACTCTAGCTGATGGTGTTGAACTATCTACTGTATTCAAAGCAGGAACTGACACTTACGCAAGTTCAGTAGCTGCTGGTGCTAACACTGTAGGTGCTACTAAATCAGCATTCACTGGTTGGACTTGGGCTGATGCTGCAGGTCAACTAGCTGACTTCTAATCATAAAAATTGAAAGGGAGGGAGTACTTGCAAGGTAGCTTCCTCCCTTTTACCCATAAGATTTCAATATCAATTGCTGTATGAAAAATAAATCTACCAAGTTGTTCACAAAAGGAACGCTTATCTTATTGATTGTGGTGATCTCTCAAATCATCGCAGGTTTTGCATTTGCGCAAAAAGGTACTATTCGTGGTGCCATCTTCGAGGAATCGACGGGAGAGCCATTATTCGGTGTCTCTGTCCTTGTAAAAGAAACTGCTACAGGAGCAGTAACTGATTTCGATGGGAAATTCGAGATCCAAGTAGATCCAGGAACTTATACTCTCCAAATTTCTTACATCTCTTATGCGACAGTTGAATTGACTGAAGTAGAAGTGACTTCTGGAGAAGTAAAAGTTATCAACGACATTCTAATGGCTGATGAAGCCTCAGATTTGGAAACTGTGACAGTTTCTGCATCTGCAATCAGAACCACTGAATCAGCTTTGATGTCAGTGAAAAGAAATGCCGCCAACCTAATGGATGGTATTTCTGCAAGTACTTTCCGTCAAATTGGTGATGGTGACGCTGCTGCTGCAGTAAAAAGAGTAACCGGTGTATCTATCGAAGGTGGTAAATACATCTATGTTCGCGGTTTGGGTGACAGATACACCAAAACTGTATTGAACGGTGTAGATATCCCTGGATTGGATCCAGATAGAAACTCTATCCAAATGGATATCTTCCCAACAAACGTGATTGATAACATCATCGTTTCTAAGTCATTTACTGCTGATCTTCCTGCAGACTTTACAGGGGGTGTGGTTGATATCGAGACCAAAGATTTTCCAGAAGAAAAGACAATGCGTCTGAGCCTTAGTGGTGGATTGAATCCATCTATGCACTTCAACTCCAACTATTTGAAATATGATGGTGGAAAGACAGATTGGTTAGGTTTTGATGATGGAACAAGGGCTATCCCTACAGATGGAAGAACTGATATTCCTCAATATGGTGATGCAGTAGGTAACCCAAATGGTCCAAGAGGTCTTGAATACCAAGAAATCCTAAGAAGCTTCAACAAAAACTTGGGAGGGTATAGAACCAACAGTTTGATGGATATGGGATTGAGTTTCTCTTTGGGAAATCAAATCGCAAGAACGAAAGCAACTTGGGGATATAATTTCGCCTTGACCTATAAAAACGAGACTGAATTCTACCAAGATGCAGAATTCAACTTGTACGCTAAGCCTAGAGAATCTTCTGATATTGAATTGGAAGCTTTAGAGAGACAAAAGGGTGACTACGGTGTAAACAATGTGTTGCTAGGTGGATTAGCTGGAATCGCTTTGAAGACAGACAATTCAAAATATAAATTGAACATCATGCACTTGCAAAATGGCGAGTCCAAAGCAGGTGAGTTTGATTTCGTGAACACCAACTTGGGAGCAAACTTCGAAGCGAAGCAGTATAACTTGGAATATAGCCAAAGAGCATTGACTAGCGTATTGTTGGGTGGTACTCATTACTTCAACGCCAGAGACTGGGAAGTAAACTGGAAATTGGCTCCTACAAGATCTACAATCGATGATCCAGATGTAAGATTTACAAGGTTCAGAGTTCCTAACAACACTGTTTCTACAGAGGTTGGTTTGCCAGCAAGAATCTGGAGAAGTCTAGAAGAATACAGTGTGGCTGGTAAAGTGGATGTAGCAAAGCAACTTTCTTTGTTCCAAAGAGAATCTAAATTGAAAGTAGGTACTAACTACGTATTCAAATACAGAGATTTCAACATCCAAAGCTTCCAGTTTGCTACCGGTGATTCTGAATTCACTGGAGATCCAAATGAGATCATGCTTGAAGAGAACTTGTTCTCAGCAGACAATAGAAATGGAGTTAGATACAATGCTGACTTTATTCCAATCAACCCGAATGAGTATCAGTCTATCGCTACTAACGTAGGGGGATATGCATCTTTGGAAGCAAAGCCTTCTGACAAATTGAAAGCTATCGTTGGTTTGAGAGTTGAAAAATTCAATCAGTATTACACTGGTACCAACCAGACGGGTACAATCAACTTTGATTTGGTTACCATGTTGGACGATATCGATTTCTTCCCAACTGTTAACTTCATCTACAACTTGAAAGAAAACCAAAACTTGAGAGTTTCTGCTTCTAGAACTATTGCGAGACCTTCTTTCAAGGAACTTTCTTACGCAGAGATTTTGGACCCTATTACTGGTAGAACTTTCATCGGCGGTTTGTATCCAGAAACTACCAATGGTGGTTCTGAAGTTCTTTGGGACGGTAACTTGGTTTCTACTCGAATCAACAACTTTGATGTAAGATGGGAAGCGTTCCAGGATAGAGGCCAAATGTTCTCAGTTAGTGCATTCTACAAGACTTTTGATAAACCTATCGAAATGGTTCAATTCCTTTCTGATCCAGGTGCTTTCCAGCCAAGAAACGTAGGTAATGGTTCGGTTGCTGGTTTGGAGTTTGAATTCAGAAAATCTTTGAAATTCATCGCTCCATCATTGGAGAACTTCAACTGGAATACTAACCTGACGATCACTCAGTCTCAAATCAAAATGTCTGAATCTGAATACAGATCAAGAACTTTGACAGCTCGTGAAGGTCAAGAAATCAAGGATACCAGAGACATGGCTGGTCAGGCTCCATACATTATCAATACTGGATTCGGTTATCAGGATTATAACACTGGTTGGGAAGCTGGTTTATTCTACAACGTTCAAGGACCAACTTTGAACTATGTAGGTTTCGGTAACAGGACTGATACTTATACTGTACCTTTCCATAGCTTAAACTTGAATGTAAATAAATCATTCGGTGCTGACGAAAGAATTCAGGCAGGATTTGGAGTTCAAAACATCTTGAATGACAAAAAAGAATTAGTATTTAGTTCGTACCAAGCTCAAGATCAAATCTTTACAAGACTTGCTCCAGGTACAAAAATGACATTTAGAGTGGCTTTCTCATTCTAACTTAGTTGATATTTATCATAAAAAGCTCCAATTTATTGGAGCTTTTTTTATGCCTAAAATCTTGTAGTTCAGGAATTTTTCAAAAAAATATTAGATAAAAAGTGACTTTTATCAGATTTTCTAATCTAATAGTTGTATACCCTAGGATTTATGAAGAGGTTAACCAACTATCTGTTTTTTTTAGACTCTGATTTTAAGTTAGATAAGATTATTCCCATTAAAAATATTGCTGGTATTTATCAGGAAGAGGAATTTGTTGAAAAACTATTTAATGACCTTTTAGAGTCAAACCAATTAATAAAATCTACTTTCAAAAAGAGCTTAGGTAGGAAATCCCAGACGATCGAATTAGGATCTACCATGGCGGATTTGACATTAGAAATCTATCCTTTGGACTTTATTACAGAAAGTGATTCCGATTGGCTAATTACTTTTTATGAAGGAATAGGTTCCAAGAAATCAGATTTTTTAGATACTCTTTCTAAGAGCAAAAGTTCTATGGAATATGTAGATGAATTCAGTCATGAAATCAAAAATTCTGTAAACATCATTCATGGGATTTCTGACTTGATGACTTCAAGTGAGAAAGAAGAATTGTCAGAATTGATCCCTACTTTAAGTGCTTCTGTGCAGCATCTAAAAGGTTTAGTTACCAATTATTTGCTCAATCGAAAGCATGAAAACATGAAGTGGGAGAGATCTGAGTTTGAACTTCAGGCTGAGATGGATTCTATTATCAAGCAGTTTAAATACCTGACCAAATCAGAGTCAAAGGAGATCAGACTTCAATTGGATCCTCTAGTTCCTTTCAAATTGATTGGCTTCCCAGCGGCCATAAGACAAGTTCTAATCAATTTGGTATCAAACGCCATTGAGCATACAGAAAAGGGAGAAATAACCCTGGAAGTGAAGTTGGTTAGAGAAGAATTTGATGAGATCGTCTTGAAGTTTGTAGTGTCTGACTCAGGAGAAGGTATTCAAGAGGAGGTTCTAAAAAGGCTTTTTATGAAGCTTCAATATTCAAGTGTGGAAAAGAATGGATTTGGCCTTGGGTTGAATATATGTAAGGGAATTCTTAGCTCACTTCAAAGTGATTTGATGGTCTCTACTAAGATTGGTAAGGGAAGTAGTTTTTATTTTGAATTGCCTTTTCATAAGCCTGTATTCGGCTCAAATTTGGCGATAAATTCAAACGGTTGCACTTCTAATGGAATTCAAAACTATGAGAAAAGGGCCTTAATTGTTGATGATGATCATCTCAATAGATTAGTAGCAACCAAGAAGCTAACCAAGTTTGGTCTACATTGTGAATCGGCTTCCAATGGTGTATTGGCAATACAGAAGTTGTATGACTCTTATTATGATCTCCTTATTTTGGATATCCATCTTCCATTGGTAGATGGGTATACACTTTATAGTTTGATTCAAAATCGGTTTCCTGAATTGAAAATAGTTTTTTCCACAGGGAGCTCGAATTCCACAGTTTTGGATACTTTGAAACAAGAGCATTCCCAATCAATCCTTAGGAAGCCGTATTCTCAAGAAGATTTATCCCAAGTATTAAAAAAAGAATTCGGGTCTTAAAAACTATTAGTCCTCCAGGATAGAAACACGATTATCTACAAGCTCTTTGATAGGGATA
>Ga0207716_100617_pt1 | contig 10757 bp, 10 predicted proteins | sample TtaePargueraPR_FD_187739 | JGI IMG/M metagenome (GOLD analysis project Ga0207716, IMG submission 187739) | Aerobic enrichment media microbial communities from Bioluminiscent Bay, La Parguera, Puerto Rico - Tt and P2 (5) (SPAdes) | ecosystem: Environmental > Aquatic > Marine > Unclassified ... | reverse complement strand
CAGGGTGCCGTCCGCACCGGTAATAAAAGCATGGGAGGTCATGCCCAGAATGCGTTCCTTCAGCTCTTTTTCAAAGCCGTTCATCACCGACAGTACGGTAATCAGGGCGGCAACGCCCAGGGCGACACCGAGCATGGAGGTTAGAGAGATAAAGGAAATAAAGTGATTGCGGCGTTTAGCCCGGGTGTAACGCGTGCCGATATAGAGGCTGAGCGGTCTGAACATAGAGGCGCCAACTTTTAGAAAACGGGACCGGCCGCTTCATGCGGCCGGCCTCAGGTTATCAGGATTTTGCGTGAACGGTTTTGGTGCCGTCTTCGCTGCCGACCAGCAGGACATCTGCTGGGCGCATCGCAAACAGACCGTTAGTCACCACGCCGACGATATCGTTCAGGGTTTTTTCCAGCTTGATAGGCTCCATGATGTCGAGACCGTGAACGTCAAGGATCACGTTGCCGTTATCAGTGATAAAGCCTTCGCGATAGACCGGCTGGCCACCCAGTTTGACGATTTCACGGGCCACGTAGCTACGCGCCATCGGAATGACTTCGACCGGCAGCGGGAATTTACCCAATATGTCGACCTGCTTGCTGGCGTCGACAATACAAACAAACTGCTTGCTCGCTGCGGCAATGATTTTTTCACGGGTCAGTGCACCGCCGCCACCTTTGACCAGTTCCAGGTAGGCGTTGGATTCATCCGCACCATCAACATAGACTTCGATTTCATTACATTCATTTAAATCAAAGACTTTGATGCCATTGGCTTTGAGTTTTTCAGTGGAAGCTTCTGAGCTGGATACTGCGCCTTCGATACGACCCTTGATAGTAGCCAGGGCATCAATAAAGTGGTTGACGGTGGAGCCGGTACCGACACCGACAATGCCGTCACCCTTGATGTATTCCAGTGCTGCCCAGGCAGCCTGCTTTTTCATTTCATCAGCATTCATATGTGCTTCCTCTTGAATTCAGATTGCTTAAAAAATTATCCCGGCAATTATAGAGATAAATCAGCGTCAATGGTAACGTAAGCGGTTACGAGCCGTCTTTGTCGGCTTCACGGATTTTCATAACTGACTGAATTTGGATGGCAATGCTCACTGCTTATGTAGAAAAGATCCTCAAAGCCCGCGTTTACGATGTGGCTCAGGAGACGCCGCTGGATGTGATGCCCAGGCTGTCAAAGCGCCTGAACAATACGATTCTGCTCAAGCGCGAGGATTTGCAGCCGGTGTTTTCGTTCAAGCTGCGCGGTGCCTACAACCGCATGAGCCAGTTGAGCGAGGCGGAGAAAGCCCGCGGTGTGGTGTGTGCGTCAGCCGGTAACCATGCTCAGGGAGTGGCGCTGGCTGCCCATAAAATGGGGGTTTCCGCCATCATTGTCATGCCCAAAACGACGCCACCCATCAAAATCGAAGCAGTGCGCGCACTCGGTGCCGAAATCAATCTGCATGGTAACAGCTACGACGATGCCGGTGCCTTCGCCAAAGATATTTCCGAAAAAGAAGGGCGGACTTTTATTCACCCCTATGACGATCCAGAGGTGATTGCCGGTCAGGGCACCATTGCGATGGAAATTATCCGTCAGCACCCGGACCCGCTGCATGCGATTTTTGTCCCGGTCGGTGGTGGCGGTCTGATTTCAGGCATTGCAGCCTACATCAAAGCCTTCTGGCCGGAAATCAAAATCATTGCCGTCGAGCCGGCCGATGCGGCCAGCCTCAAAGCCGCACTGGAAGCCGATGAACGGGTCAAACTGGATCAGGTTGGCTTGTTTGCTGACGGCACCGCAGTGAGACAGGTCGGCGAAGAGCCATTTCGAATCTGTCGTGAGACTGTCGATGAGGTCGTAACCGTCGACAGTGATGAGCTGTGCGCGGCCATCATGGATATTTTCGAAGATACCCGCTCGATTGCCGAGCCATCCGGCGCTTTGGCTGTCGCCGGAGTCAAGAAATACCTGGCGCAGAATCCGATGCAGGACCAGCACATGGTAGTTATCGACAGTGGCGCCAATATCAATTTCGATCGTCTGCGTCACGTTGCCGAGCGTGCCGAAATCGGGGAACGCAGAGAAGTCTTGTTTGCGACCAAAATTGATGAAAAACCGGGCAGTTTCCAGCAGTTCTGCAAGTCACTGGGCGATCGGGGGATAACCGAGTTCAACTATCGTTATGCTGATGACCAACAGGCGCAGGTGTTTGTCGGTGTGCGCATCAACGGCAAGGATGAAGAGCGTCGGCAGCTGTTTGATTTGCTGGATAAAGGCGGCTACGAATGGGTCGACTTTACCGATAATGAGATGGCCAAGTTGCATATCCGTTACATGGTCGGTGGTCATGCACCACAGGTGACTGATGAGCGTCTGATCCGTTTTGAGTTTCCGGAGCGGCCGGGTGCCTTGCTGCGTTTTCTGACTCGTATCGGCAAGCGCTGGAACATCAGTCTGTTCCACTATCGCAATCATGGTGCGGCTTATGGCCGGGTGCTGGTCGGGATCCAAGTGCCGGCGGACTACGAGAAAGAGTTTCAGACTTTCCTCGATACCCTGGGCTACAGTTATTGGGAAGAGACCGATAATCCGGCTTACCCTTTGTTCCTGAAATAAAAAAAGGCCTGCATCAGCAGGCCTTTTCTTGACGGGATTGTTTACTGCAGATTGAGCTGCACGCTGCCTCTGACTGTTAAAGTCACATCATTCTTACCGCCTGCCAGGGCTGCTGGTGCGCCCTTGCTCATGCTGTCTGAGGCCATCATTGTGGCACGTTCCATCATCGGTCTCGGCGAGAAATCGTTGCCATCGATCGACAGGTTCACCAGTTCGTAACCAGAGCGATCAAATTCGCCGGCGACGTCTCGTGCTTTGGATTTGAATTTGGCAATCGCCTCTTTCAGCAGTTCCTGTTTGACGGCTTCGGCTTTTGTGTCGGAAACCTGAAACTGCATCGACTGGATATTGGCCATGGAGCTGATATCGGCAATCAGCTGGCTCATCTGATCGAACTCGCTGGTTTCCAGTGTCAGTTGCTGAGAAACCTGCCAGGAAGTGATCTTGCCATCATTGTATACAGGGCGGGTGTTATAGCTGGACGTTTCAGCTTCAATAGCTTTGAAGTTTTTGACTGCATCCAGCACCAGTGCGGTCTTCTGATTGACCAGATCGGTGAGTTTGGCCGGGTCACGACCGCTTTCTGTCACCTCAAGCCGCGTCACCAGTTCGTCGTTTTCCACTTCGCGGCTTGCGCTGGCATCCAGATTGATAATGCCCAGCTGCATGGCATCATTTGCCTGAGCGAGGGGAGACAGCAGCAGTAGGGGAATCAGAGCGAAAAAAGCTTTCATAGTCAGTCCTTGTGAATTTGGCTTGTGGGAGTCAAGAGTATCTCAACTCGGGGCTGTTTTCATATATCATGCTAGCCATTAGGCTGTGTCAGAACTGTGACCTGGGTGCGAAAACGGACAGTTCACCAGCCGCTCCCGTTTCATCTTGAAAATAAGCAGTAATAGAGGAAATTCATGAAAGCAGAACAAAAGATCCTGCCGGACTCGGCCAGCCTGATTAACGCCGCCGCAGAGCATTTTGTCGCCACCGCACGGGCTGCTATCGCCAAGCGCGGTGTTTTCTATGTGGCTTTGGCCGGTGGTTCGACACCGAAAGGTCTGTACCAGAAACTGGCGACATCGCCATTTGTCGAGCAGATTGACTGGTCACGGGTCCACCTGTTTTTTGGTGACGAGCGCTGCGTACCGCCAACGCATGATGACAGTAACTTCAAAATGGCGCGTCAGGCGATGATCGATTTGGTGCCGATCCCGGCTGAGAATGTGCACCGTATGCCCACCGAGAGTAACGAACCCGCTGATGTGGCCAAACGCTATGCTGAAACCATGCGGGAAGTGATGGACGGTGCGCCGTTTGATTTGCTGTTGCTGGGCTTGGGACCCGATGGTCATATCGCCTCTTTATTCCCGGAAACACCGGCGCTGGATGTGACCGACACGCTGACCACCAGCCTTTATGTCGAAAAGTTTGATTCCTGGCGGGTGACCATGACCTATCCGGTCATTAATGCCGCGCGTCAGGTTATCGTTTTTATTGCCGGTGAGGCCAAAGCTGAGATAGTCCGTGACATCACCACTGATGCCGTCAGCGGACTGCCGGTTCAACGCCTGTCACCAGAGAACGATTATTACTGGTATATGGATAAAGCCGCTGCCGGACAGTAATCATGGCCTACCTGCTCGCAGCCGATATTGGAGGGACCAAGACGCTGATGCAGCTCAGCACGGCTGCGGGCGAAGTGATTCTGGCCGAGCGCTATTCAAGCGCTGACTACCCTGATTTTGAGCAGATGCTGTCGGCGTTTTTGACGCCGATTAGTGACCGCCGCGATATCACTGCCTGTTTTGCCGTAGCCGGTCCGGTGCAGGCTGATAGCGCCCGTGTGACCAATCTTCCCTGGCAGCTGAACAGCCTTGAAATCAAGGCCCGGTTTGATTTGAAACAGGTCTTGCTGTGCAATGATTTTGAGGCCGTCGGTTACGGTATCGAGAGCCTGAGTGAAGATGAGTTACTGGTGCTGCAGGCTGGTGATGAACGTCTAGGACCACGGGCCGTTATCGGCGCCGGCACCGGTCTTGGCCAGGCGTATCTAATTGCTAAAGATAATGGCTGGCAGGTGTATCCGACCGAAGGGGGGCATAGCGATTTCGCCCCAGCAGACCGGACGCAGTTAAGATTGTTTGAGCACCTGCTGGAGCGTTTCGGTCATGTCTCCTATGAACGAGTGGTATCAGGCGAGGGGCTCGTTACCATTTACAACTTCCTGCGTGATTACCGACAGCTGGAAGAAAATCCGGACTGCCGCATTGCCATGGTCAATGAGGATGGCGCCCATGCCATCAGTGTTTTCGCCCGCGATGGGAATCCACTGGCCTGTGAGGCGATGGCGATGTTTTTCAGCATCTACGGGGCGCAGGCCGGTAATCTGGCGTTGACGGTCATGCCCACTGCTGGACTCTACATCGCCGGCGGTATCGCCGCCAAGAACCTCGAGTTACTGGAGCAGTCGAATTTTCTTGAGGCTTTCAACAGTAAAGGGCGGATGCAGGATTTGATGCAGGGCATCCCGGTCAAGCTCATACTGCAACCGGAAGTCGGACTCAACGGCGCTCGCTTGCTGGCGGCCAAAGCGATGTATAATTAAGTATGAGCGACGAAAATAATCACATTCAAGTTGATGTAGAAACGACCTATCTGGATCAGGAATCCGATCCTGATAAAGCGCGCTATCTGTTTGCCTATACCATCACCATCAAAAACCACAGCCAGGCTGCGGCAAGGCTTTTATCCCGTTATTGGAAGATCACCGGTGGCGATGGTCATGAGCAGGAAGTGGAGGGCGATGGCGTCGTGGGACTGCATCCTTACCTGGCTCCGGAACAGGAGTTTACATACACCAGTGCCGCCATGCTTGATACGCCGGTAGGCATGATGCAGGGCCATTACAAAATGGTGGGGGATGATGGTGAGCAATTCAAAGTGGCTATTCCGGCCTTCACACTGGCGGTACCCAGAACGCTGCACTGAATCATCACGGCGGTCCGGGGCTTTAAGTATCAGGCCGCAATGAGTATTAACGGGGAAAAATTGCTCTGGCTGATGATTGTCACAGCCAGTCTGCTCTATTCCGCTATTGACCCGGTTGCGGATCGTCTCACCTGGTTGATGGAAGTCTTGCCGGTGATGATTGCCATCCCACTGTTACTTGCCAGTCACCGTGCTTTCCCTCTTACCTTGATCACTGTCCGGGTGATTGCCCTGTTCGCTCTGATTCTCATTGTGGGCGGGCATTACACCTACGTTGAGAATCCACTTTTTGACTGGATTCAGCAGGAGTGGGATCTGGCCAGAAATCATTACGATCGCCTGGGGCATTTTGTACAGGGTGTGGTGCCGGCGATGCTGGGCAGAGAGTTGTTGCTCAGGACTTCACCCTTACAACGAGGTAAGTGGCTGTTTTTCCTGCTCTGTTGCGTCAGTCTTGCCGTGAGTGCCTGCTATGAGTTTATCGAATGGTGGGTGGCTGAAATTAACCAGCAGGCAGCAGAATCATTTCTGGGTACTCAGGGGGACAACTGGGATACGCAGTGGGATATGTTTCTGGCTTTATGGGGCAGTATTTTGTCGCAGTTGTCGCTGGCAAAAGCGCAGGATCGTCAGTTGAAGTCCTTACTCGGCTGAGAGCAAGCATTCACCTGTTGAACCCTCGGCGCATTCCCGGCCATCTATCCAGATCGCTCTATCCAGCCTTGCGCCCTTAAGTTCGGCACCGCCGAGTCTGGCATTACTGAGATCGGCATAAGCCAGATCTGCCCCGCTTAAATTGGCATAGGACAGGTCAGCCTCGGTCAGGTCACTGCCGAACAGGCTGGCATTGTTCAAGTTGCTGTAACTGAGGTTGGCCTGGGTCAGCTTGGCGTAAGCCAGATCCACGTCGGCTAAAAGGGCATTCATCAAATCTGCCTGCGGCATCTGACTGTTGCGTAAACTGGCTCCACTGAGATCAGTACCTTTAAGAGACAATTCCGGTTTAAGGCAGTTATCCCAGTTGACCCCGGGCGCGGCTGGTGAAGTGCAGTTGGGCATCGGTACTGGAATCGTGCTGGGATAAAAAGTGGCCAGCATGACAATCGCCAGCAGAAGCGCAAAGGTGGTCAGTAAAGGCCAGAACATTTTTTCCCGCCGCTGGCGGAACTGCTGCATCAGGTAGCGCCTTAATGCTCGATGAGATACGGTTTCTTCGGGTTCAGGCGAGCGTCGATCACCGCGTCTTTTGCGCGCTTCCCGGGGCGGTTTTTTTTGTTTGTGGCGCCGATCAAGTCCTGTGCGTTCGTCAAGATAGCGTCGGGCCCTGTCGGCCTTGTCACTGTCGGCATGAAACAGCGGTTGCTTTGCCAGTGGCAGCCAGTGTTCACTATCAGCAGAGACTTCATCTTCCATGGACAGCCTGCCTATCTGCAGATGTTTGCTTATCACCGAGGCATTGAAAGGCCCGGAAATTTCTCCCTGTCTGCGGATATACCATTGTCCGTGTAAGTCATTCATCAGCCGTTGCTCTGCGCAATCTTCTGATTGCTATACTAGCATTATGTTGAAATTGATAGCGTTTCCATGCAGATAAATCCCTCACTTTCTCAGCAGCCGGAAGTGGTCAGGGAAGTGCCTGCGCGCCTGCTGGCTGCGGTGGCAGAAGGTCAGCGGGTCGAGGCGACCGTGCTGGCCCGCGTGTCCGCGGATACCATTCGTATACAGCTGGGCGACAGTCAGTATCAGATCAACAGTCGTCAGAATGTGCAGCCGGGACAATCGCTGCAGCTTGAGCGTGTCGTTGAAAATGGCAAACCGGTGATTCGCATCAGTGCAGCGACCTTGGAAAATTTTCAGCCTGCAGCCTTGCTGAGACAGGGGCAACAGCTGGCAGTGGAAGTGATCAAACTGTTGGCTCAGAATCGTTTACTGGTGACGCCGACATTGACCAGTCCAAGTCCGGCTCAGCCAGGCAATGGCAGTGTCGCCTCGGCGCCCAGACTGCCGACCCGGATTGAAGTCGATATCAGCCAGATTAAACAAAGTTTTCGTCCCGGTGAGCGTCTGGCAATGGAGGTGCTAAGGGAGCAGCCACTGGCAGTCCAACTCAAGGCCGGCACACCAACCCGGGCCGAGTTGATTCAGCAATATCAACGCGATTTGTTGCCGCAGTTTAACCGCGGCTCACCGGCATTGACGACGCTTAATCAATTGCCCACTCAAATGACCCTATCTCAACCGGTACGTCAGAGTCTGGCTCAGTTAATGCAGGGCTTGAGCGAACGTCAGCAACTACAGCAGGCGGATGGACTGCGCCAGGCATTGAATAACAGCGGTCTGTTTCTGGAAAGCCGACTCAGGAATGCGCCGACGCAAAACCTGGTCGGACAGGATCTGAAAGCCAATCTGCTGCAACTCGCCCAGCAACTGAGAACGGAGCTGGCACAACCGGGTCAGACGCGGGTGCTGGATAATCCGGCCTTGATGCGGAAACTGCCGCTTGAGGTACAGACAGCACTCAGGCAATTAGTCAGCACGCCGCAGGAACTCAGAAATCTGCCGGCACAGGTGCCACCGGCGCTGGCCAGTCGCGGCCAGACACCGATGCAGCTATTACTCGGTCTGCTGTCTGGCCTCGCTGGTCAAACGACTCGGTCGCCACCTGCAGGCAGTCCTGCCTCGCCATCAGCCAATCTGACTGGTGTTCAGGCCTTCATTCAGGCCCGGGAAATGGCTGCTGCCCCGGCTCAGCAGGCCGCCATAAGAGCGGCTGAATGGCAGATCTTAAGAGAGTTGCTGCGGGAGGTGGAATCGGCTTCAGCGCGGATCCAGTTCAACCAGCTATCGATGCTTCGCGATCCGGATAACCCCAACAACAATGTCTGGTTATTTGACCTGCCGGTCAAAGACAAGCAGCAACTGGAAATGCTGCAGATGCGGCTGGAGCAGCATAAAGGTGATAAAAACAACGAGGACGAGGCCATCTGGCAAGTGCAGTTGAACCTGGAAACGCAAAACCTGGGGCCCATGCAGGCCAGAATCAGCCTGTATCAGCAAAATGTTCAGGTAGTGTTACTGGCCGAGCGGCAGGAAAGCAGCGACCTGCTGTCACGACATATTGATGACCTCAACCAGCGGCTCGATAAACTCGGTGTCAATGTCAGTCATCTCAGTTGCCGACAGGCGCCGATCATGCCGCTGACCATAGAGCCGGAACAAAGCTTGCCCCGACATTTGCTGGATATTTCAGTATGAGTGAGAAAGAGGATGTTCTTCGCGCCATCGCGCTGCAATATGATGGCGAAAACGCGCCCATCGTGACCGCAAGTGGTGAAGGTGCTATTGCCGAGGAAATTCTGCGTATTGCCAGAGAGCACAATATTCCACTCAGGGAAGATGCGCTGCTGGCCGAATTACTGAGTGATTTAGACCTGGGGGAAGAGATCCCTCCGATGTTGTATCGGGTCATTGCTGAAGTCATTGCCTATGCCTATCTGGTTTCAGGCAAAGTGCCTGTAAATAAAAAAGAAAATTCTGCTCGATAAGTCTGTTGCGGGCCAGAGAATGCTCGCCGGGGAAAGGTAATTTGCTATAAACCTTACAAATAGCATTATAAAAATCACATTAAGTGTTGATTTTTATATATAAAAACTATATCGTCAAAACCATATTGATTTTGGTCACACTGATGTAACGACGATATTTAAATGAACACGGAAATCAAGGATCGTCTGCCGCTGCGACCAGAGGCAGACCTAAGCAACAGCGAGCCGGTTTCTACGGCTGCTGTCGCTGATCTCCTTGATGCCAAAATCATCATCGGTGGCAGCCGTGCCGCCGATACCGCCTTCACCCAGACTCTGCTGCAGGTGAGCGGCTTTAAAACTATCCTCACTGCGACTGACGGTGACAGCGTTCTCGAATTACTACGTCAGGGCATTCACAACGACCTATGTGACATCGATCTGCTGATCGTCGACGATGATCTGCCCGGTTTTGATGCCGAGGCCACGCGGTTAATGATGGATCAGTTTGATGAATGGCGGCTGATACCGATTATCCGTTTATGTCGGGAATCGCAGTGGGATCACGCGCAGGTACTGACCGATCTGGGCCATGGTGTTACCTCGATGCTTTATCACCCGATGACGGCAGAGTCGCTGCCACCGGCAATCATGACGGCACTGGCGGTGAAGCGCGAGCGCGATGTCAGTTTCCAGCATCAGCTGCAACTGGAAGACGAACTCGCCAATCTCAAGGTGATGGAAGCCAGGCTGCAGTTTTCGGTGAGTCATGACGATTTAACCGGGCTTGCTAATCGACGCCGGCTGGAACAGTCACTGGATTTGAGTCTGACTCAGGTGCGTAATTTCATGAGCACCAGTGCCCTGTTTTATATCGATCTGGACAGCTTCAAAGTGCTCAATGATGCCGAAGGCCATGAAGCAGGGGATAACCTGCTGGTCCAGGTGGCTAACACGCTGAGACGTTATTTCCGGGTCAATGACACCTTGGTGCGGATTGGCTCTGATGAATTCGCTGTACTGGTGGATAATACCGATGAGACAACGGTCCACAAGCAGGCGGAAGGCCTGAAAAACCTGTTTGACGGCTACAGTTTTGAACACCACGGCCACCACTATCACCTGTCGGCCAGTGTCGGCGTCAAAATCATCAAACACGGCGAAATCACGACGGTAGGCGAAATTCTGTCGCATGCCAATCAAGCCTGTTACACGGCTAAGAAACGCGGCCGTAACCGGGTGCATTTCTATAACCCGGAAGATCGGGAGATGCATACCCTCCGCCATAGCGTCGAATGGGCACCGCGCATTCGCGCTGCGTTGAAAGAAGGACATTTTCTGCTCGAATTCCAGCCGATATTTGCACTGGACAGCGCCGAAGTCACACATTACGAATGTCTTTTGAGAATGCGCGGCGAGGGTGGGGTGCTGTATTACCCGAAAGAGTTTATACCGGTCGCCGAGGCGATGGGCCTGATTCATCAAGTCGATTTCTGGGTCGTCGATCATGCGCTGGATTTGCTGCGCAGCATGCCCGAAAATATTGCCTTTGCGATAAATCTGTCCGGTAACGTGTTTCTGGATGAGAAGCTCTACCCGCTGGTGCAGAATAAGCTCAAGCAGACAGGGATTGATCCGGAACGT
>Ga0207716_100616_pt1 | contig 10777 bp, 10 predicted proteins | sample TtaePargueraPR_FD_187739 | JGI IMG/M metagenome (GOLD analysis project Ga0207716, IMG submission 187739) | Aerobic enrichment media microbial communities from Bioluminiscent Bay, La Parguera, Puerto Rico - Tt and P2 (5) (SPAdes) | ecosystem: Environmental > Aquatic > Marine > Unclassified ... | reverse complement strand
ATAATGGAATAATTGCCTCCACCTGCCAATGATTTTCAAAAATTTTTGCCTCCGCATACCATTTATTATCCCAAGCTAAACTCAAATCTTCAGATTTATTTCCACCATTGGAAATCAATCCTTCTCTTTGAACACCATAAGGATTTACACCAAACTGAAAAGCATTGGTTTTATCATTGAATGTATCGAAAACAAAAGTGATCCCGTCATTTTGAGCACCACGATAATCTCTACGCAAGGAAGTGGACACATATTCTCTGGGTCCCAAATTTTCCATCACTGCAGCGATGTACAAATTGTTATCGTCAAAAGCGATCTTAACACGGGATTGAGCAATTGCCAGTGAAGTATCTGAGGGAAAATACTGCATGAATTCACCATTCCAACCTTCTGGTCCCCAGATTTCTTCATCCAAATTTCCATCCAAAACAATGGGGTCATTTACTTTAAAGGCAAAAGCATTCGAAGTATGCTCTTGTCCAAAAGTCGATCCACTAATCAGTAGAACCGCCAAAAGAAAGGTGGGTAATAGAATTCTCATAGTATAGCTGATTCCACAAAAATAAAATTGTTTCTAGGCCAGCAGAACAAAATTTTATAAGTGGTGGGAATGGATTTTAGCTAAGGTTTAAGAACTTCCACAGGCGGTTAACAAAAGCCTTCTTCCTGAGGCAAATTTCCTGAATTCGCAGAGATAAACTCCTTGCCAAATTCCAAGCGCGAGTTTTCCACCAGAAATGGGGATTTGAAGCGAAGAATCAAAAAAACTGGCTTTAATGTGCGCAGGCATATCATCTGGACCTTCATAAGTGTGGATAAACCGTGGATAAGTTTCAGGAATCAACTCATTTACAAAGGTTTGGAAGTCTTTTCTTACCGTTGGGTCCGCATTTTCATTGATTGTCAAAGCCGCAGAAGTGTGCTGGATAAAAACTTGTAAAAATCCCACTTTTATATGACGAATTTCAGGAATGGCTTCTTCAACCAAATCGGTGATCAAATGATAGCCTTGAGAATAGCGAGGAAGTTGTAGCGCTTTTTGGAAGAATTGACTCATTCCACAAAATAAAGAAAGGCTGACTCTTTTCAGAAATCAGCCTTCAATTTTCAATTAGATATTTCTCAAGAAGTCTATTGTCTTTCGAAATACAAGTTGGGTCCATCACATGCTCCCCAAGAACCCCTGATCGTATTAGAATCCTCAAATGAAAAATACTCACTATCCATTCCACAGTTATGAATCAATCCAAATGCACCGCGCTCCCTATCTTCTAAATAAGTTTCCTGATCATATTGAAAAATAATATTGTCACGGTTATATAACTCATCTTTTCCTTTTTCATAAGTACCATCCAATTCAAACTCACCGATGAATTTGGTGAAAGTTCCATCTTTTCTCAATTCATAATAATAGAGGGAATCCGTTATTGGAACGATTCCATTTTCAGGCATCCAAACGGAAAAATATCCAGCTAAAACCCACTTCTGAGGAAATTCAGCTAGTGACGGGTTTTCGTTCTCATGACAAGAAAATAGAATAGTAATCAACAGTGAAAGGAATAAAAAACGTCTCATTTTCGAAAATTTAGGATTCATTTATCCACACGTAAATAATTGAGGAAATGCTACAATATTATTCAAATCAAACCTACTGTATTTTCTAGTGTTCCAATTCCTTCGATGGAAATTTTCACTTCATCCCCCTTTGCTAAAGTAAAATCATCTGGCACAATCCCCGTACCTGTCATCAGAAAGCAACCCACTGGGAATGTGTTTCCTCTAAATAACCAACCGGCTAATTCCTGTGGTTTTCGTTTTAATTGTGTCAAATTGGTTTTCCCAGAAGCTGCTAACTCTCCATTTCTATAGATTTCTAAGGAAATTTCAGTGCTTTCAGAAATAGAATCTTGAATCAAAATACAAGGACCGATGGATGCACAGCCCTGATAGACTTTAGCTTGCGGTAGGTATAATGGATTTTCACCTTCGATACTTCGGCTGCTCATATCATTACCAACAGTAAATCCCTGAACTTTTCCTGATGGAGAAATCAACAAAGTCAACTCCGGTTCGGGCACATCCCAAGTTGAATCTTTCCGGATATTTACTTTTCCACCTGGCGATGAAACTCGAGAAGGAGTAGCTTTGAAAAATAATTCAGGTCGATCTGCCGCATAGACTTTGTCATAAAAATCTGCTCCGCCCGCATCTTGAGATTCTTCCATCCGGGCAGTTCGGCTTCGATAATAAGTCACACCGGCGGCCCAGATCTCTTGCGTACCCATGGGAGCCAATAATTCTTCTTTGATTAGGGACTCAGCATTAACACTAGAAATTTTCTCCCAAGTCTGACTTTCTTTGGTGAGGAGAGATTTCAGATTTTCTCGTCCCAATAAATCATCCCAATCCAATTCCGGTCCAAGTAGAAATTCGGACTCAATTTCTAAAAGTGTTTGGTTGGGCAGTTTATACAATTTCATAAATAATAGGTTTATAGATTTATAGATTAGAAATTACGATCAAGAGAATTCCGATCAGCGCAGGAATGCCCTGAACAATGAATATTTTTTTACTGACAGAATAGGCTCCAAAAATTCCTGCGATCAAAACACAGGAAAGAAAGAACAGTGCTACTTGTTGAGAAAAATAAGGATCAGCGTGAAGGAGAGACCAGATCAAACCGGCAGCCAAAAAACCATTATACAAACCTTGATTGGCGGCCATACTTTTGGTTTTGGAGTAGTACTCCTTTGGATTACCCCGAAATAGTTTCGCTCCAAAAGTCTCCCAAGCAAACATTTCAAACCAAAGAAAAAACAAATGCTGGATGGCAACCAGCAGAATAATAGCCTTCAGAACGTATTCCATAGAGTTGATTTTTTCTGAATTTAAAGATTATTAGCTACTTATCTTACCTGTTAATCCTAGATAAAGACTGCTTTGGATCAATTTTTTATCTTTGGCAAAAATTCAATCTCATGTCCATTTCTCTTCCTTCAGATTTTCAAAGCAGAATGAAATCCCAATTGGGAGAAGTGGAATATGAACTCTTTGAAAAAGCCATCAATCAAGACTCCAAAACATCCATTCGGATCAACGCTGATAAGTCAAGCCAGGCTCCGGAAGTTTCTGAACAGATTCCCTGGACTGAGAATGGTTACTTTTTGAAAGAAAGGCCTTCTTTCACGCTGGACCCAAGTTTTCATGCTGGAGCTTATTATGTGCAAGAGGCCTCTTCTATGTTTATTGATCATATTCTGCGCTCTCTCCAGGTTCCCAAAGAATTGTTTCTGGATCTTTCAGCAGCACCGGGAGGAAAGTCAACTCTTTTAAGTAGTTATTTGGGAAAAGATGGATTTCTGGTGGCCAATGAGGTGATCCAATCACGGGCTCAGATTTTAAAAGAAAATGTGATCAAATGGGGGTTGGGGAATACCTTGGTAAGCAATAATGATCCTGAGCATTTCGAACCATTGGAAGGATTCTTTGATTTGGTTTTGGTGGATGCACCATGCTCAGGAGAAGGAATGTTTCGCAAAGATCCGCAGGCGAGAAATGAATGGTCTATGGATCATGTGACACTGTGTGCTTCCAGACAAAAAAGGATAATGGATCGTGCAGGAAGCTTGGTTGCCGCCAGCGGATATCTGATTTACAGCACTTGCACTTTCAACGAACAGGAAAATGAAGAAATGATTGAGTTTCTGACTTCAGAGTTTTCCTACAAACCCGTAAGAATTCCATTGGATCCCAATTGGAATATCCGGGAAACCCAAGTAGAAACTGAGGACGGCACCTTCTATGGCTATCGCTTTTATCCGCATTTGGTGGATGGAGAAGGCTTTTTTGTGACAGTCATGCAGCGACCAGATGATGCCTATATTTTGCCTCCGGGAAAAATCAAAGATTACAAACACCCCTTTTTGAAAGAAGTAAGTCCAAAAGATTCCAATGCAATTGATGAGGAGTTAGGATTCCCTCTTTCCGGACAATACTACCAATTGAATGATTCATATTTCCGAATTGAATCCGATTGGAAAGCCTATTTTGAAAAGCTTACTCAGCACTTGAGCATTCGATATTTTGGAGTAGAAATTGGGAAAAAGCAGAAAAATGACTGGATCCCTTCTCATGAATGGGCACTTTCTACTCTTCCAAAAAATGGATTTCAGATAGTAAACATTGAGAAAGATCAAGCATTGGAATTCCTTCGAAAAAATGATCCTGTAATTGAAGATATGCCTACGGGTTGGATCATGGTAACATATAACTCACTTCCCTTGGGTTGGATCAAAAATCTAGGGAATCGAATCAACAACTACTATCCCAAAGAGTGGAGAATTCGGATTCAAGATTGATTATCCATCAATAATCCGATTTTTAACTGCTTTCTGCACTGCCTCCAATTTGCTATGAACCTGAAGTTTTTGGTAAATATTTTCAATATGCTTCCGGACCGTTTTAGGAGAAATAAATAGATTCTCGCCAATCTGATTGTAGTTCAATCCCTTGGCTATCTGCTCCAAGATTTCTACCTCTCTTTTGGTTAAAGAAATTTCTTCTTTCGGTTCGTCAAACGTGGGTGGGTTTCTCAATAATTTGAGAGTCTTCAAAGCAATGGAAGGAGTCATGGCGGCTCCTCCATCCAAAGTATCCAGAATTCCCTGATACAAAGTCGGCGGATCAACTTCTTTCAAAAAATAGCCATTTGCTCCAGCTTGAATCGATCTGAAAATATTCTCATCGTCATCAAAGACTGTCAACATGATCGTTTTGATCTGAGGATAAAGCTGAGAAATTCTGGAAACTGCTTCAATTCCTGTCATTTTAGGCATTTCGATATCCATCAAAACGACTTGAACATTGGGATCTTTTTCAAGCTTTTCAAGAAATTCCTGCCCGTTCGAACCAGAAAACTTCACCTCCAGGTCTGGATAAAATGACAGTTTTTCCAAAACTGCTTTTAATAAAAATGAATTGTCCTCTGCGATAGCAATTTTGATGGACATAAAAAGATTAATTAACTCACCAATATTTCAGTGCCCTGGCCTTCAGAGCTCTTAATCTCAAATTCTTTTCCGATTCTTTGAGCGCGAGTTTTCATCGTATTCATCCCATTTCCAAACGGGTTTTCTCCAGAAATACCCACGCCATCATCGGTAACCTTTAATTTGATCTTTTCATCCTCCAAAAACAAATCCACTTCGATTTTTGAAGCCTTGGCATATTTGATGGAATTATTCACAGCCTCTTGGACTATCCTATAAAAGTTAACACCTTCGATGGAATTCAATTTCAATTCTGTATCGATATGGGGATCCAGATTAAATTCAAACTCAATAGTTGGACAGGATTGCCGGGCTTTCGCAAACAAATTTTGAATTCGGGAATGTAATTCTTCAATAGAGATACTTTCCTTATTCATTGCCCAAATAGTATCTCGGAGCTCATTCACGGTTTCCACAGTAAATCCTGAAATCTGGTCGATTTTAGTAGATAAAACTTCCTTACTCAGGTTCCCAAACTTTAGATTACCCAAAGAAGAAACGATAAAGGTCAATTGCGAACCGATATTATCATGAAGATCCGAAGCGATGGAATCCCGTTGATCCTGAAGACGCTTTTGTGTTTGCTGCTCCAAATAAATAGCCTGAAGTTTTGCTTCTTGTTGTAAGTGGCGGGTTTTGTTTTTCTGCCTGTAATAGATAAAAAATCCCAAACCCAATAAAACCAAAAGAAATATGAGAAGTAATAGCAGTAAATTATTTCTGCTTTTTACTGTCAATTCATGCTCAGCAACTTCCGCTCTGGATTCCGCCAATTCACGTTCTTTTTGCTCCACATCATACAAAGCTTCCATCTCACTCATGGTTCGAAGTCTTTCTTCCTGGAAAATGGTATCCTTCAAGGCCGAATGTTTTTCCAAAAATTCCATGGCACTTGTCAATTCACCCTTCTTTTTATGAAAGCGATACTCCTCGTATAGATAGTCTCTTTTCTTCTCTGTTGAACCACTTTCCTGCACATAATAGGCTGCACTATCCATCAATTGTCGGGCCTTGGCGAATTCACCCAAATTAAAAGCAATGTTTGCGAGGTTCGTGAAATTAGTAGCTAGTCCGTAGGCAGGATAGCTGTCTTTTCGATTGAGCCCCAAAGCAATTTCCACCCACGTTCTGGCCTCTCCGTATTTTTCCTGCTTCAAAAGTGTATTCCCTATATTGTTGAAGGTAAAAATCACTCGCATGCTGTCCAGATTCTCTATATCCTCTAAGACTTTGTAATGGTAAAAAAGTGCACTATCTGGCTTATTCCAATCGTCAAAATTGATTGCAATGCTGTTTAAGGCAAAAGCTCTGTAGGCAGGAATTGATTTAGAATAGGAATCCAAAACCTTCAATGCTCTTTTCCCATAATCCACACCTTGCTCATAGCTTTCCATATCATGGTAAATCACAGCGATATCCAGCAAATGATAGCCCATGAAATTTGAATCCAAAGAACTCTCTGTATGCTTAAGCCCATCCTGGGAAAATTGGAGCGCTTTTTCAAATTGTCCTGAAGCTTTATCAAGTCTGGTCAATCTGATATATGCCAGAGACACTAATTCAGGATTTAGCTTTGGGTCGATGTAATCAAGGCTATAAATAAAGGCTTCTTTGGCAGCTTGATTTTCTAATTTCAAATTGAATGATTCAGCTTTGAAATAATAATACAATCCGGAATCCGATTTTGAAAAAAGCTTGGATTCAGCATCTTTCAGATAAAATCGGGAAGAATCAGGATTGGAATAAATACGACCTAGCTCTTTCTTCAGCTCTGCATTTTGAGCAAAAGAAATCCCAACAATTAAAAAGAAGAAGTTCGAAAAAAAATATTTCATGTGTCGGCAAAACCAATTTTAAAAATAAAAAAACAGCCCTTAGAAAAAAATCTGAAGGGCTGTTTATCAATGGATTTATAGGGAATTAACCGTAAATCTCTTCTAGTATCTGAACAAGTCTTACGCTGGCCGCAACCATTCTTTCCTCAGCAATCGGATACTTGAAATACATGTATTGATAGGAAATTCTCTTATTCTCTGGAAGGTCATATACTCTGTCTCTCACACTGACAGCTTCAGCGAGCCAATCCTGCATAGATTTCGCACGATAGTTCTCCTGCATTTCCGGAGTGATTCTTCTGTAAAGCTCCTCGGCAATTTCCGAATAGCTCATTCCTTGTCTATCAATCATCCCGCTGTCCCATAATGCATGAAGATTGGTAGGGTTTCCGAAAAATTCCAATCTTACGTCATTTCCACCTCTATCTTCACCAGTCCCCACATGCAAGGGTTGATGGATATCTTCCACTATATGTATGAGCATTTTCAACTTTTCAGCCTCAACTTCAGGAGTCAAACCACCTGTTATCAATTCTTTCTTGATTCGTTGAATGGCCTCATAAGCATCTCCAGTATTTTCTTGATGAGCAGGATCATATTCTCCATTCTTGGAAGTCAGGTAATGCCAAGAGTAAGCATAATTATAAGTGCTATCGGATTTGATTTCATCCATCCAAGTACCACTTCTTCCTATGGACATAGGATAAATGACTTTGTCCACCTTGCGAATAGTGGATTTTTTCATCTGCATCTCAGCCATCAAGCCAATGAGATAATGACCCAATTGTCCCCAAGCGAAAGTCTGGCTGTGGACAAATAGCAAAAGGATAAATATCCCGGCAGTTTTTAACTTCTTCATAAATGGAAAATTCTACCCAAATGTAAGTGAGAGAAATTATCTGAAAATGAATTGATCGTAAATTCTTATGAAAGGAAAATAGAAGCTCCCATTAGCTATTCTCTAACTCAGCTACTGCCAACCAAGCCATCAAACCAGCTCCAATTTCAAGGGCATCTTCTTCGATATCGAAAGTAGGTGTGTGAACTCCTGAAATGATTCCTTTGGCTTCATTTCTAGTTCCTAATCGATAGAAACACCCATCAATTTCCTGAGAATAGTAAGCGAAATCCTCCGCTGCCATCCAAATATCAAGATCTACAACATTTTCTTCACCCAAATAAGCTTTTGCAGCATCTGTGGCTCGAGCAGTCAATTCCGGATCATTTTTCAAAAATGGATATCCTTTTCTGATCTCAAAGTCAACTTCTCCTCCCATACCTTCGACCAAACCTTTGGCGATAGAAAGCATTTTTTCATGAGCTTTGGCTCTCCAATCTTCATTGAGTGTTCTAAAAGTCCCCTGAATCTTAACTTCATTTGGAATCACATTAGTAGCTCCCAAAGCCTCCACCTTTCCAAAAGAAAGAACCGAAGGAATTTTTGGACTTGCGGCACGGCTTACCACCTGCTGCAAAGCAACAATCATATGAGAAGCAATCAATACAGGATCGATCAAGGTTTCAGGCATAGCGCCATGTCCTCCTTTTCCCTTGACAGTGATATAGATTTCATCTGCCGAAGCCATGTAGATTCCTTGTCTGAAACCCACTTTTCCTGCAGGAATAAAAGGCATTACGTGTTGCCCGATGATACCAGCTGGTCTAGGGTTTTCCAAAGCACCATCTTTGATCATATAGGAAGCACCTCCCGGAGCAACTTCCTCTCCAGGTTGGAAAATCAATTTAATTGTTCCTTCAAACTGATCTTTGACTTCATTGAGGATCTTGGCAGCTCCTAAAAGAGAAGCCGTATGCGCATCATGTCCACAGGCATGCATCACACCTGGATTTTGCGATTTATAGGAAACATCATTTGCCTCGATGATCGGCAATGCATCCATATCTGCTCTTAGGGCTACAACTTTCTTTTCAGGATTTTTTCCTTTAATCAAAGCAGTCCAACCTGTATTTGCTTTTTGCTCTAAATCAGAAATCCCGATTTCCTCCAGCTTCGAAGCCACATATTTGGCTGTTTCAAATTCCTGGTAAGAAAGTTCGGGATGGGAGTGAAGATGTCTTCTGTTGGCAATGACTTCTTCTTTATAGGCTTTCGCCAAAGATTTAATTTTGTCTTTCAGCATCATTGGTTTGAGATGGCACGGAGAATTCTTGTCTTTGAATTCTATCCGGGATGATCCGTGCTGATGGAAATTCTGTTTTTACTTGGTTAAAGCTTTTTAAAGCCTCCACCTTATAGGCAAATCGACCAACTTTCACCAAATATCTCGGCTGCTGGTATTGCAAATCTGCCTTCAAGTCAGGGAAAAGTTCATTGATCTTTTCCTGAGTTTCAAATGCCTCCTCGCGGTTCAAACCAGAATAGATCAAAACTTTATATCCATTGAAATAAGGCTCTGATTTATTCTTATCGTATTGCGCTTGGGCTAAATTATTCAATCTAGTATCCATCGCTTGAGGAGAGGTAGCAGGCTCAGCGGGTTGCTGAGCCTTTATTTTTTCCTCAAAACTTGGATAGGTGGGCAAAGACCCACTGAGATCTTCGGAATAAGAATCGTATGTAGAAGAACTTTTCACGGAAGAGCTACTTGTCTTACAAGAAGTCATCAATCCCATAGCAACCAATATCCAAAGACCTTTTCTCATACCATTAATTTTCAATGATTACACACTTTCCGTCCTGAACGTCTTGCTCAACACTCTTATACTTAACGTCCGTTTTGGTAGTTCCATTGGTATATTGAACAGAAACTTTATCGTTTCTGCCATAGGACTTGTCTGACTTACGAGGAGCAACAACTTGTGGTGCTGGTCTTCCTGCACTCGCAGCTGCAGCAGCCGCACGATTTGCTCCTGGATTCAAGGTACTTCCTGCTTCTTCTTTAGATGCCTGAACTTGCGGTTCAGGTGCTCTTTGAGGTTGTGCTTGCTGAACTTGGGTTGGGTCTTGCTTAGGCAAATCAGCTCTTGACAAGAAGGAAACCATATCCTCATTCAACTTGCCGATGAATCTCTTGAACATCTCAAATGCTTCAAACTTATAGATCAACAATGGATCTTTTTGTTCATAAACAGCATTCTGTACAGACTGCTTCAAGTCATCCATATCTCTCAAATGCTCTTTCCAGTTTTGATCGATAATGGCAAGAGTTACGTTTTTCTCCACAGACCTGATCAATTCCTGACCTTCGGATTCCAACATTTTCTCTAGATTCACCACAACACCCATTTGCTTGATTCCATCAGAAATAGGCACCATGATATCTTTCACGGTGGCACCTCTTTCTTCCTGAACTCTTCTCAAAATCGGAAGGGCAGTGGTAGTAATCTGATTATTTTTCTTTTGATAGTTTTCAAAAGCAGCTTTGTAAAGCTCTTCGGTAAGCACCTGTGCTGGTTTGGTTTTCAGATCATTTTCTGAAATCTGATAATCCAATCCCAATGAAGTAAAGATATTCATTCGAAGATTCTCGAAATCCTCGGTGGATTTACCCATCTCGACTAAGCTTTCGCAGACATCATACATCACATTCAAGATGTCTAGCTCCAGACGCTCACCTTTCAAGGCATTCTTACGACGCTTGTAAACCACCTCACGTTGAGAGTTCATTACATCATCGTATTCCAATAGTCTCTTACGAGTACCAAAGTTGTTTTCCTCTACTTTACGCTGAGCACGTTCGATGGATTTGGTAATCATGGAATGCTGGATCACTTCTCCTTCTTCCAAGCCCATTCTATCCATCAACTTCGCAATACGATCAGAACCGAACAAACGCATCAAAGAATCTTCCAAGGAAACAAAGAACTGGGAAGAACCCACATCCCCTTGACGACCAGCACGGCCTCTCAACTGTCTATCTACACGACGAGATT
>Ga0207716_100615_pt1 | contig 10840 bp, 6 predicted proteins | sample TtaePargueraPR_FD_187739 | JGI IMG/M metagenome (GOLD analysis project Ga0207716, IMG submission 187739) | Aerobic enrichment media microbial communities from Bioluminiscent Bay, La Parguera, Puerto Rico - Tt and P2 (5) (SPAdes) | ecosystem: Environmental > Aquatic > Marine > Unclassified ... | reverse complement strand
CCCAGCCATAATGTGGAAAATCCAAAGCTAAACCCTCCATAAAGTTGTCCCTGTAAACTTTGGCAAGGATAGAGGCCGAAGCAATGCTGGCAAACTTTCCATCCCCTTTGATCACACAGGTATAAGGGTGGGTGAGGTCCGATTTCCACCGGTTCCCATCTATTAACAAGTGTTCAGGTTCAACTTTCAATTGTTGAATTGCTCTTTTCATAGCCAAGAAGGAAGCGTTGAGGATGTTTATTTGGTCAATTTCCTCAACTGTAGCCTCTGCAATTGCCCAAGCTATCGCTGAGTTTTTAATTTCATCCACCAATTCTTCTCGCTGGGATTTTTTTAGCTTTTTGGAGTCGTTTATCCAGGGATTGGAATAATCCTGAGGTAAAATCACCGCGGCAGCTACCACAGGACCTGCCAGACATCCACGGCCAACCTCATCGCAACCGGCTTCAAGTCGGTTAGCTTCTAAATAGGGTAGTAGAGTTTGCATAAGGATGGGGTTTTCTCTCTTTGTAGAATTTATGGATCATTTCAGCAACTAGTCCGGTCCAACCTGTCTGATGAGAGGCTCCTAAGCCCTCTCCAGTATCCCCTTGGAAATACTCATAAAACAAAATGTAATCCTTGAAATGAGGGTCTGTTTGGAATTTTTCGTTGGTACCATTGAAAGGTCGATTTCCATTTTCATCACGCATGAAAATCCTGATACAACGTAAGGAAAGCTCTTTAGCAATCACATCCATGGTCATATAATTGCCCGAACCTGTTGGGTATTCGATGCTGAAATCTCCACCGTAGTAAAAGTCAAACTTTTTCAGCGACTCGATAATTAAATAATTAATCGGGAACCAGATAGGTCCTCTCCAGTTGGAGTTACCTCCAAACATTCGGGTGTCGGATTCGCCAGGTGTATATTTGATGGAGAACGTATCTCCATTGATTTTCATCGTATAGGGTCTGCTTTCATAGTATTTTGAAAGTGACCTGATCCCATAGTCACTCAAAAACTCATCAGAGTCCAGCATTTTTTGCAATACTTTCTTCATTCGATGACCTCTAAGCAAAGAAAATAGCCTTCTTTTCTCATATCCCGGTTGTATCCAACTGGAAACCAAAGCTGCCAATTTGGGCTTTTCACGCAGAAAGAAATCCAATCGCTTTTTGAATTCTGGTAGCTGATCGAAAAGCTCCTCACGGATCGGCTCGACTGCAAATAGCGGGATCAACCCAACAATGGATCTAACTTTCATTTTCTTTGGCTCTTTTCCCGGAACATGGAAAATGTCATAGAAAAAGTTGTCCTCATCATCCCAAAGGGATATTTGCTCGGCAGATATGTTATTCATCGCTCCTGCGATATATAAGAAATGCTCTAAAAACTTCGTAGCTGTGAATTGATAGACTTTGTTGAATTCACAGAGATCCAATGAAATCCGGAGCATATTCAAGCAGAACATCGCCATCCAAGAGGTCGCATCAGCTTGCTCCAATTTCCCTTGATAATATTGAGCATGACTTCTGTCAAACAAGGAAATATTATCCAATCCCAAGAAGCCTCCTTCAAAGATGTTTTTGCCATCGGAGTCCTTTTGGTTGACCCACCAGGTAAAGTTCAACATCAATTTATGCATAGCTCTTTCCAGGAATTCCTGATCTCCTTTTCCGCCATTTGCTTTTTTGTCAATTTGGTATACCCGTTGAACCGCATAAGCATGGACAGGGGGGTTGACATCTGAAAAATTCCATTCATATGCTGGAATTTGCCCATTTGGATGCATGTACCACTCATTCAGGAGAAGCTGAAGCTGGTCTTTGGCAAATTCAGGATCAACCCTTGAAATTGGAATACAGTGAAATGCCAAATCCCAAGCTGCGTACCAGGGGTATTCCCATTTATCCGGCATGGAAATGATGTCATAATTTTGGAGATGTCTCCAATCATGATTTCGCCCTTGTTTCCGCTCTTTTGGGGGACTGTAGCGGCCAGGATCTCCTTCAAGCCATCTTTCCACATCGTAGTAATAGAACTGCTTCGACCACATCATGCCTGCATAGGCTTGGCGTTGGATTGATTTTAGGTCGGGGTCTGTAACTCTCTCTTGAAGTTGATTATAGAATTCATCAGCCTCTTTTTCTCTTTGTTGTAAGCAATGGTTACAGATTTCCAGGGGATGGTCTTCCAATTGGTGCTGAAGCCTCAATACGATTTCTGCTTTATCACCTGCTTTGATATCGAGTTTATAAATTGCCGCAGCCTTGGTGCCAGTAAATGCTGGGTTAAGTTTGGAATCATCACCTTTAACGATGAAATCATTGATTCCATCCTTTAGAAACATCATCTCGTTCGGGATTCCGTATAAGCGTTCTCTATTAGTTTCATTGTCACAAAAGCGGATGTCTGGAGCGCCATCAAATGTGATAGAATAATTTCCTGATTTAGGATTGAATGCCTTTACTTGATTGGACCGAACCAAGCTGAGTTTGGGAAGAAAGGGTTCGTGACCGGTGAACCAGGTTTTTCGAAACCATAAAGTCGGCATAACCCAAAGTGGTGCAGTTTCCGGGCCCCTGTTGTGGATAGTTACTTTGGCAATAATATCCTCTGCATCATGCTTTGCATATTCTATGAAAATGTCAAAGTAGCGATCATCATCAAATACCCCTGTATCTATCAGTTCGTATTCTCGATCAGTTTTACTTCTTTTCCCATTTTCATTGACTAATTGGCCATAAGGAAATTCCGCTTGAGGATACTTATAAAGCATCTTCATGTAGGAATGAGTAGGAGTGGAGTCTAGGTAGTAATAGATTTCCTTTACATCTTCTCCATGATTTCCCTGATTTCCAGTTAATCCAAAGAGTCTTTCCTTGATAAATGGGTCTTTTCCATTCCAAAAAGCCCATGAAAGGCAAAGCTTTTGCTTGTAATCTGAGATTCCCCCGATACCTTCCTCACCCCATCTATAAGCTTTACTTCTGGCGTCATCATGGGTGACATTTTCCCATGCAGCACCATCAGGACTATAGTCTTCCCTGACAGTACCCCATTGTCTTTCAGTTAAATAAGGTCCCCATTTTTTCCAATGTTTGGTAAAATCGCGGTCCTCTTGTAATCGTATATATTCAGGTAACATGTAGGTTCTGATTTGAGCAGTCTCGAAAATATAAGTTTTCGTTGCTTAAAGATCAAAATTAGGACTTCTCTTTCGTAAATCGCTGAATATGGTCGAATTCACCGATTTTTTGAACTAGGTCAAATTGATAAAGGATTTTTGGAAAAATGGATTGTAAAAGTCCATATTCTACGAAGTAAGTAGTTCTCTAAGGCGGAAATTCATGAATTGTTGCCTAGGATTTCAATTTTCCTCAAAAATCAAATTCTCAAAAAAATGTTAAAATTTTCATTCTACGCTTGTAGAATCGCTTTTGTATTCTACATTTGTAGAAAGTTATTTGTAATTATGAAACTATCTAAAACTGAGGAAGAATTGATGAATCACCTTTGGGTTCTCAAGAAAGCATTTCAAAAAGAGCTGCTTGAAATGTATCCAGACCCAAAGCCTGCAGCAACTACGATCTCAACATTGTTGAAAAGAATGCAGGACAAACAATTCGTTGCTTATGATACAGTTGGGAATATGAGACAGTATTTTCCATTGATCAGTAAGGAGAGTTATTTTTCAAAACATATCAATGGATTGATCAAGAACTTTTTTAATGATTCTCCGGGCCAGTTTGCATCTTTTTTTACAAAAAAAACTGATTTGACAAAAGATGAATTAAAAGAGTTGAAAGCGTTGATAGAAGAGAAGCTAGACCAAAAAATCTGATGGAATATCTATTGAAATCCATGATTTGTCTGATGGTCTTTTTGGCCATTCACCGGCTTTTGTTGCAGCGAGAGGTTTTTTACCAATTCAACAGATTTTATCTGTTGGGAGCTGTACTATTTTCCTTTTTGATCCCTTTAAATACTATTGAGCAGGTCGAATTGGTGGAAAGGCAAGTTCCTGTCCTGGAGGAATCATATGAATTCGAAGAGAATTTTATCCCCACTTTTGAAAATGTCTCTTATCAGGAATTAATCCTGGCCGAGCACCCCATTGAATTCCCTTGGCAGACATTGTTATGGATTGTCTATGGCATAATTTCGATAGTATTCTTAATCCGTTTTGTTAAAAATATTGGAGTACTCTATAATCAGATCAATGAGAATTTGAAGGTGACCTATCGTGGTCAAACCTTGGTTCTACTTTCTCAGAAAGTCATTCCTTATACTTTCTTTCAATACATTTTTGTTACTAGGGAGGAGTTTGAAAAAGAACAGATTTCCGATTCGGTAATTGAACATGAATTGGCGCATGTGAAAGGGAAACATAGCTGGGATATTTTATTAATAGAGCTATTGATGATCTCGTTTTGGTTCCATCCAGGATTGTATTGGGCCAAGCAAAGCATCCAGCTGAACCATGAATTTATCGCAGATCAGGCAGTCCTAAAAAAATGGCCCCTCCATCAATATCAACAAGAATTATTTCAATTTATAGCTGGAAACCCAGGCAATTCTCTTGTCAGTAATTTGAATTTCTCTTTAACCAAAAAACGTCTCGAAATGATGAAAAAGCAGACAAAACCAACAATTCGCATGATCAAACTTCTGGTGCTTTTACCAGTAATTGCTTTGGTGATTTATGGATTTAGTGAGAAGAAAAGCGTTGAGGTTGAGAAAGATTCAGAAACAGAGTCAAAGTCCAATGAAAATTCAGCGGAGCTTGATTTTCATCTGAACATAGGTGGTGGAATTAAGTATGAAGGGAAAGTTTATGCAATATCTGATTTAAAGGATCTCTTAAAAGACACTGAGAATACAGTGGTGATAAACCTTTCTGTAGATCCGGGAGTTCCAATGGGGCAATTGGCTGACTTTCAGACAGAATTAAGAGGGCTAGATGTGCGAAAAATCAAATATGTTAGCAATTCTGGGATTTGGCCACCATCCAATGAACGAATAAATGATCTAACTGAATACTTGAATGGACTTCAGGTTTATAAAGAAAGATTAGCAACCGGAGTTCACTATATCCAAAGATCTGCTGATGAACAAAAAGAAATTTTAAATGAGTTCTTGGATTTGGGAGGAAAGTACTTCAGACTTCCAATGGATTTACAGAGAAAGACTCAAAGACCCAAGCATCCATATGATCCATTTATTCGATTGGAAAAGGATGGAGAGGTGTATTTCAAGAAACCAGGAGATTTGACGGCAGAGGAAAAAGCAACACTTCCGCCTCCCCCTCCTCACGAAGGAATGGCAGATGAAACCTTATTGGAGGCATATAATGAATTGTTCTATTCTTATGAATTGAAAAGAAATGAAAAGCAGCATTTTATTTTCAAAAGTGAAAATCAGCAAGCTGATATCACAGATTTTTATGATCAAGTCATGAATTCCTATATGTCCTTAGATTATTTGGCAAAGAGGAGAGTGACTCGTCCTACTTTACCTTCGGAACCTTATGTGAAGATCACCAGAAATGGCGTGGAAATGTTTAAGCTTCCTTCAGAACTTACCCCAGAGGAAAGAGCCGCAAATGGCTGTTAAATCTTAGCCAATTTCCAAAGCTGGAGAGGAGGTTTCCCAAGAAGCTTCCTCTTTGGTCAATAGATTTTGAAGTATTTCTCCCCAGGAATTTTGCCATTGGATAAATTCCTGAGGAGTTTTTGCTTGCTCCAGAGCCTTGTTTTTCAATAGGCTAAAATCAAAGTTTGAGGATGTGATTCCGATTTTTCTATGTTGGATCTCCAAAGCATTGCATGCTTGCTCATATTGGCCTTCCACAGGGATCACCATAATTTGTTTCCCCAAATACATCGCCTCGCACACCGATTCAAATCCAGCCGTACAGACCAGACTCTTGCAAGTTGCCATGTCTTGGAGAAAACTTTTATCATTGACTTGATGGAATGTTAGATTGGGAAGTGCCTGAACAGTTTCAGCAGCATCTTTTTTATCCCAATAAACCTTGATTTTTTGATCAGGAACCTGTTTTGCATACTCGATGACATCTTCTGCGTATCCTGGATTGACCATGTAGGTCAGTAAAAAATCTCCGGATGTAGGCTCGAGGAAATTGATCTCAGGCCTCAATAGTGGAGGAACTACCTGGGTTTTTCCTTCGGATTTTAATCTCTCAAATGACAATGCCAATTGGGTTTTTGCACCAAGAGAAGTGATTTGAGTATTGAGTTTAAAAAGAGACTTTTCCAATGATTTCCCTTCTGGAAAAAGGAATTCAGAATGGTTGACCAAATATTGATGTCCAATGACCCAATATTCAGCTTTGGGTCTAAAAATCAAATTGTAAAGTCCTCCCAATTGGTCGTAAAAATTGACAATAATGTCAGGTTGGTGGTTTTGTACGACTTGGTGGATTTGCCAAAGGCTCTGAAGGTATTTTGGCGTTTGAATCAGATTTTTGGAGATGGTTTTGCTCAGACTGATTCGTTTTTCATTTTTGTCACAGACAAAGTTTGGACTCGGTATCCAATGGATGGGTGCGGAGATTTCCCTTTTGAAAAAGTCAGGAATCGCACGTCTCTTACTTTTTCCCAAAACAACTCCACAGACAGTGTGACCTTGAGTCCGGACTAATTTTGCAAAGGAAATTGCTTGGGTCATGTGCCCTCTTCCTTCCCCCTGAACTAAAAATAAAAATTTCATGATCTAAAAGCTGGTGGTTCGATTTGATCGTCATTGTTCCGATCAAAAGAAACCTGTTTCAACGGAATAATATCGGAATTTTTCTCATTCTCTCCTTCAAAAAAGGATGAAATATGCAGATTTTCAGAACTTTTGAAGTCTATTTCATTATAATAGATCAATTGCCAGTTTCCTTTTTCATCTTCAGCCAATGCAGACATGGTCTCTACCCAATCCCCGGAATTGAGGTAATGGATTCCGTCTATATATCGATTTTCTGCTTTATGAATATGACCGCAAATGATGCCGTCGCAGCCTTTGGCTTTTGCCATTTTCGCCAGTTCTTCCTCATACTGATCGATGTAGGAAACGGCAGATTTTACTTTTCCTTTGACATACTGAGAAAGAGAAAAGTAAGGTAATCCCCTCTTGATTCTGTAGTGATTGACTACTCTGTTGAGCCACAGTAAAAAGGTGTATCCAACATCTCCTATGTAGGCTATCCATCTCAGGTTTGTGGTGATGCTGTCAAAAACGTCACCGTGAGTGATGAAGTATTTTTTGCCATTGCTCTCGTAAATCATGTCTGTTTGGATCGACAAATTCCCGATTTTCAAGGGCAGGATTTGATCTAAAAAGTCATCATGATTCCCTCTCAAATAGACCACGTTTGTTTGGTGGTTTTCTATCATTTTGATGATTCGATTGAAAAAGCGAGTATGTTTTCTTTTCCAGCTACCTGATTTTTTAAGTTGCCAACCGTCTATAATGTCCCCATTGAGAATGAGGTTTTCACATCGATATTGTTTTAGGAAGCGAGCAATTTCTTTGGCTTTCGAACCTTTTGTGCCCAAGTGGACATCTGAGATGATGATAGTTTTGAAATGTGTCTTCACTCTGTTGGTTTTAATCGAAAGGTATATCCTCAATATAAAACCATGATGTTTAGTTTGTTAAGTGATTGTCATGATTTCGAAATAATCTTTGGTTAAGATGAAGATTAGGTTAAGCAGATGTGAAATGTCTGTATCTCAGGGACTGATTTGGTTAGATGGAGATCTAAATTTCTTATAATTATGAAAAAATATTAGAAATCGACTTAAAGAATTATATTTTTAGGTTCTATTTATTGTAATTTTTAATCGAATAAAAATGGATATAAGTATTGTTTTAGAGTGGGAAAACGCTGTTTTGGCCGAGTTGGTAAGAACAAAGGAATTACTGATTCAAATATTCAATCAAACCAACAAAAGGTCAGAGACGATTGAGATGTTGATTCTTCACAATGAAAAACAAGTGAGCAAAAAATTTATCGAGGACTTTATCGATGAAGTTGTTGCAGAAAATGGTTTGAAAGTTTCAATTCCTTTTTCTGTAATTGATGTGGAAGATGCTCATTATTTTGAGTTGAAGAATCAAGGTGTCAAGCTGGCAAAAGGTGAAAAGATAATCTTTCTCGATAGTGATATTATTCCAGGAACTGATTGGCTAGAAATTATGCTAGAAACTCATAATCAATATCCAGATTCAGTAGTTTCTGGCTATTCTTATATAGATTATTCAGATTTAGTTGGAAAAGCTTTTGCATTATCTTGGTTTTTTCCTCTCCCTCCAGTTGCTTCCAAATTGGATGAAGTAGGGTTGATTTTTTCAAATAATTACATAGCAAATAGACAATTGATGCTGGAAAATCCTTACCCTGAGATGAATGAGGGAATTACAAGAGGAGCCGATACTTTGCTATGGGAGCGAATGAAAGCAAAAGGAATTAAGCTTTACAAGCATAGTGGAGCAACAGCATCTCATCCATGTCCTAATGGTGCTTCTCATTTCTTTACCAGGGCTTTGGCTGAAGGTAGGGATGATTTTGGTCGCCTGTTTGAAAAAGAGTTTTTTCATAAAAACCCATTTAAACGATTCTTTAAGATTTACCTTTTTAGAAGTAAAAAAGCGATCAAATCTAGTTTCCAAAATGGTAAAAGAGTTGATCTGAAAACATTTGAATTACCTTTTACGGTTGGGATCATGTTAGTCTATTATCAGTTTTATTTTGCCGGAGGTCTGTTGACCAAATTATTTCCAAATTATACCAAGTCAAGTTGGAGAATTTGAGTCCCTTCTCTTCCTAGTTTTAGTGTGTTTAGTGTTTTTATTCAAGCGGTAAAGAGTCATTAAGCCTCGTTTTTTAGTTTCGCTTAGAATATCAACTCAATAAACTATGCGAAAAATTTTACTCCTTTCCGGGTTCTTTGTTCTGGCTTTTTCTGCCTTTTCACAGGAACCAGTTTACAAGGGGAACTATGAATTGGCGGCACGATTTTCACCGGAAAAAATGGAGAAAATGGTGTTTTCTACTTCCGTAAATCCCCATTGGATGAAGAAATCAGACCGGTTTTGGTATGAATATGAGACGAGTGAAGGCAAAAACTGGTATGTGGTAGACCCTATTAAAAAATCAAAAACTGAGCTTTTTGACAGAGATAAACTTGCAGCCGAAATCACCAAGGCTGTCAAGGATCCATATGATGGTCAGCATTTGAAATTGGATGATTTGAAACTCTTGGATGATGAAAATACCATTCGATTCAAAGTGAAATCTACGGCTGATGTCCTGAAATCTGATTGGGATGAAATAAAGGCAAAAAACAAAAATGCCAAGGATTCATTGGAGAAAAAGATCCATACTTTTTTGTATACCATCTCTACCCAAACTTTAACTGAAGTTGAAACTGAAAAGGATCCAAAGCGACTTTCTTGGGCCAATATTTCACCTGATTCCTCTAAGGTAGTTTATGGCAAAAACTACAATTTGTATTGGATGGATAAAGAGAATTTCTTGAAGGCTGTCAAAGATGAAAAAGATTCCACTATCGTTGAAAATCAATTGACAACAGACGGTGAAAAGGATTACGAATATGGCTGGGGAGGCCGCGGAGATGATAATGTGGAAGAGGAGAAGAAAAAAGATGATAGAAAGAGAGTCGGGGTTCTTTGGAGTACAGATTCCAAGCAGTTTGTCATGACAAGATCTGATTCAAGAGAGGTGAAGGACCTTTGGGTAATCCATAATACAAGGGATCCAAGACCTACTTTGGAGACTTACAAATATGCCATGCCAGGTGAAGAAGAGCAGCCACAATCAGAATTGCTTCATTTTTCATTCGAATCTATGGAGCTGAACGAGCTTCCTGTTTCAACTTTCAAAGATCAGACGATATCTCTTTGGTCAACAACTCCTGCTGCCAATACACGAGACGATGACTTCAGACCGGCTACTTGGTTGGGAGATTTGGACGAGTTTTATTTTGCTTTGACATCCAGGGATTTGAAAAAAGTAGATGTGGTAAGATGGAATCTAGCTACGAATGAAAAGGAAGTCTTGATCGAGGAAAGAAGCAATACCTATATTGATTTTGACAAATTGGAATTGGTGGGGAATGAGATGATCTGGTGGTCTGAAAGAGATGGATGGGCTCACCTTTACCTTTACGGAAAAGATGGCTCGATGAAGCGTCAATTGACCTCAGGACCTTATCATGTCAGTGGAACTGCTCGAGTGGATGAGAAAAACAGGAAAGTCTATTTCGTAGCCAACGGAAGGGAAAAAGGAGAAGATCCGTATTACGAGCACTTGTATTCTGTTAGTTTGGATGGGGGAGCTGTAAGCCTGTTGAATTCGGGGGACTTTACCCACGATATCAGCATCAATGACAACGCAAGCTATTTTGTAGACACCTATTCTAGAGTAAATACCACACCAGTTTCTGTTTTGAAAGACAGAAATGGCAACAAAGTAATGGATTTGGAAACCACCGATTTGAGCCAACTTTTTGCAGCAGGCTATCAATTCCCAGAGCCATTCAAATTCAAAGCTGATGATGGGGTCACGGATTTGTATGGAGTGATCTACAAGCCTTTTGACTTTGACTCAACAAGAAAATATCCAATCATTGAATATGTTTATCCAGGTCCGCAAACCGAAGCTGTGAACAAGGCTTTTGGCAGCAGATTGGACAGAACTGACCGGTTGGCTCAATTCGGCTTCGTAGTAATCACGCTTGGCAATAGAGGTGGTCATCCTGCTAGATCCAAATGGTATCACAATTATGGCTACGGAGACTTGAGAGACTATGGGTTGGCTGA
>Ga0207716_100614_pt1 | contig 10889 bp, 11 predicted proteins | sample TtaePargueraPR_FD_187739 | JGI IMG/M metagenome (GOLD analysis project Ga0207716, IMG submission 187739) | Aerobic enrichment media microbial communities from Bioluminiscent Bay, La Parguera, Puerto Rico - Tt and P2 (5) (SPAdes) | ecosystem: Environmental > Aquatic > Marine > Unclassified ... | reverse complement strand
AGGAAATCCTTTGGAAGATATTACCAGAACCAGATCCGTTCATACGGTCATCAAAGGCGGTAAGTTTTATAATTCCCAAGACCTAAAAAATTCTGCAAAGGGAAAATTGGGACCTGTAGATTGAAATCTTTAATTATCTGGTTATAGGCTATCTTTTCCACTTTTCCTATTATTAAACCACACGATAAATCCAGTAATTGGTAAAGAAGCTCCTATCATAGAACCCAAAAAGGCCAATATTCTACCTGGAAGTCCCCACACACTACCAAAGTGAACTTCATAAACTAGTCCATTTATTTTGCTGAAAGTACTTCGGTCTTGAGCAAATCCGCTTTGAAAATTCCCAGATAAAAGCTTTCCGTTATACTGGTCATGGTGGAAATGATCAACCGCATTGATTCCTTTATTTGGGTTGATGACTGATAGGTGAATGGCCTCATCAGATTTGTGGGGAATACTGATTCTAATCTCTGAATCTGTGTATTTAGAATGATATTCCTGGATAAGCATATTTAAGATTTCATCATTAGCGATTTTTGGATCAATTGAGGTAGGGATAGAAATAGGCGTTTCCCAAGTTTTTTCATTTTCACCACTGACTTTCTTCAAAGTTTCTCTGACAAGCGAAAATCCCCAGAAAATTCCCGTTCCAATAGTGAAAATCAGGATCCATGATGCATAAAATCCAAGGATGTTATGAAGGTCGTAATTCAGTTTTTTGGGTGAAATAGACCATTTGATGAGAAACATATGTTTACCAGGTTTTCCTTTGCTCGGCCACCATATCACCAATCCAGAGAGAAGCATCACCATAGCCAATAATGTCACCCAATGAACAAGCTCTCGTCCAAAAGGTCCCAAAAGGAAATTTCTATGCAGTTTCTTTAAATAATTAATCCAGCCTTTGTTCATGTCCTGCAAATGGATCAACTCGCCTGAATAGGGGTTTAGGTAAGCGTGATAATAGGTGCCCGGCACATAAAGAAGAACTTCAATTGCACTCTCGGAATCTCTGAATAAGGCAGTACGAAAATCACCTTCTGGAAATTCAGTTTTCAGAGTGTTTTTGATATCCGAAATCGAAATAAAAGGGCGGTCTTCGCTTGTTACTTTTTGATGGTAAGTGAAGTAGCTGAATTCAGGCTCCCATGTATATAATGCACCAGAAAATGCGGTGATAAAAAACAGAAATCCTATGCCTAAGCCTATGATCAGGTGTATTTTGGCTATGTACTTTCTCAAGTTGATGTCTAACTATTTGAAAATTTTAATTTATGGAATTTAAATCACAAAGTGGTAGATCTTTCTTGTTTCGCTGAAAGTGAATGAGCTAGGTCAAAGATGGTAAGGAGAGCGTGTTTGATAGAAGAAGAAAATCAGCGATAGCCCACAAATCACAAACCAAGGGATTCCAAAAATTACGCTAAGAAAAAGTATGAAAAAGGAAGCGATGAACCAGTTGGAAAGGCTGGAGCTGCTAAATTTCCAGTATTGTATTCCTAACAAAATCAGTTGATTTCCTAAAACTAGAAAAGGTAAACTCAGGAATTCTAACCCCTTAAATGGATAGACACCTTTCCAAATTAAAAACAATAATTCTGGAAAGGATACGAGAATTATCGAAAGAAAATGATAGGAGAATTTTTCAATGGACCTGAAAGGAATGCTGATAAACCAACTTTGTTTGGTCAGTTCGAATTCTGCCTTTTCCATCAATATTGGGATTTGGAAAAAGGAGGTGGCCAGTACTCCAAACTGCATCCATCGGATATCATAAACCCCGGTAGCAAAAGAGACAAAAAATCCATTTAGAAGAGCCAAACTTAAAATTTTGGTCAGAAGAAAGAGTAAAGGCCGATTCTGCCTTAATTCTAAAATCAACCATGAAAATCGTGGTAGGTTCCAGTTGACTTTAGGTCTTTTAAGAATGGTTTCAGGAATAGGTTTTTCCTGAGCTCGATTGATTTCCCAAAGATTTAGGCCAATTCCCAAGATGACAGAAAACCATAAAATTAAAAGGAGGATCCATGCATTTTCTTGAACTCCATAAAAACTAACAAAAAGGAAATAGAAGAGGGAAAAAGCCAGGTTGACCAAGATGATTTTTAGCCAGATTTGAAATTTGTCTTGTTGCTTAAAAAGTCCTATCTGGTGAAATATCTTGTATTCTCTTTGAGAGAGTAATGCTTTAATGATTTTCAAGTGAAAAATTGAAAATCCCAGAAAACTGAGTGGTAGAATGCTGAAAGCTAAAGGATTTCTGAATAAAAACTTGGCTAGAAGAATATGTTGCTTGACTTCCATAAAGACTCCTCCAAACACTAAAATCAAAACCCAAAAACCGAGCGTTTTTCGGTAGAAGGGAATCGTAAAGGATTTGAAAAACAGCTTATCCATTTTCCGAAAGTCTACCTGATTCCATTTTAAATATACCTTGGATAGGCAAGTTAGCGATGGGGCTATTCTGATGTGAAGTAATTAAGAAAGTAACACCTTGTGCTGCCAAATCCTTGATCATTTCTGTCAATTGATGTTGAGTTTGGGTATCAATGGTAGTAAATGGCTCATCCAAAATCACCAACTGAGGTTTGCCTAAAAAGGCCAAAATCAAAGCAGACTTTTTGAGCATTCCAGAAGAGAATGTTCCAACAGGAAAGCCTGAAAATGAATCAGCTCCAAAGGCACTTTTCAACTGATTGATTTCTTCTTGATTTGCATTTTTTGCTTTAGCGACTACTTGAATTAAATCATCTAAACTCAAAAAATCAGGGAATTGAGGCTCCGCTTCTGCATATCCTATGGTCGCCCGATATTCCAGGGGTTTTTCTCCCAAATCAGTTCCATTCAATTCGATTTTTCCCTGAAATGGATGGATACCAGCCAAGGCTTTTAGGAGTGTAGATTTCCCTGAACCATTAGCTCCATGGATAAAATGTATTCCTGATTTCAACTTCAAAGTGTCAATCTGAACTTCAAATCCACTGGGGTATTCTTTAGAAAAGTTGGAAATCAAAAGCATGAGGCCGAGTTGATTGGATGGCTATCCTGAATTTTGATTGAATTAAAGGAAAATGAGGGATTCTGGAAATTGAATTAACAATAATTAATCGCAACTATTTAGTTTTCTCGATATTCCGTTTGCTCCATTGGTTGCTCCTCATTGCTTAACAATTTGAATAAAACTGGATCACTCAAGATTTGAGATACAGGAACCACCTCTCCATCTAAAATCACTTTTTTATTCATCAGCCGGATTCCGTGACTGTAATCGACATACCAATCCACATGTCCATTGTAAACAGGCTGTATGGGATTCCCATCCAACTTGTGCCAACCGTAAATCACCACCTTTTCAGGTAGATCTTTCAAATGATAGGAGAGGATGACATCTTTTTTTATTCCTGCGATTAGCTGCCCATTTTTTTCATTTTCTTCAGCTATTTGTTTCTCAATTTGTTCATTGTGAAGGATGAATTTTTCAATGCTTTCATTTTCTCTGCCAACTGGTTTGTAGAAAAATGGATCCAGCTTCACCTCAGCATTCTCATAAATATGGTCGCTAATTTTGGCACTGATTAACGAGGCCCCGAATAAGTTAGCAATCCGTTGTGCGGTATGCGGGTTCATGGGAATTCGGCAAAAGTCATCACTAGAGCCAACAGCCAAATAATCCGGCATGACCTCATAGATTACTTCATGAAGTACACCATTTGCATCCTCAAAAGTGGCTTTTAATTGAATGGGTTTTCTCAGGAAATCAGGCAGATTTCCTTCTGCCAAAGCTTTGTAGATTTCTTCCTCCCGCTCTTCCATTGATAAGGGAATCATTCGAGTCATAAATGCGGTACCAGTCTCGGAGTTGGGTTTCCTATTTGGTATTTGAAGAGGATGAATTTGACTTTTGGCAAATAGGGGAATAAGTAAAAGGATAAGGAAAAATCTAATAACCATGGAATGTTTGCTTAATACGCGATTGCATAATAATCATCCACATTGCAATCATCACAAATAAGTTTAATTAGAGTGCGGCCTTTACTCAAAACTTTGAGGTTGAGTTCCATTACATCTCCTCTTTTTTCAAAATTGACACACTTTTCATCATAAATATATTTGACTTGAGCGATTCCTCCGGTTTGGGTTTTCAAGCAAAAGGAAGAAGGTCCGTCCTTCTTGTTGATGAGCATGATGGTCCAGGAGTCATATTCTCTGATCCAATCCCGATTAATTAATTCGGATAAGTTTCCGCGGGCGAGATTTAAGTATTTAAATTTTTTTTCATTTTCCATGAAAACATATTGAATCAACTCTTCGTCAGAAAGTTTTTGAATTGTTTCATATCTGTTGGCTTCAACTAAACTGAGGTATTGTTGGTGCCATTTCTTTAAATAGGGAGTATTTATTTCTTTTTGTTTTGCAAAGATCCCTACCAATAATTCCATTGCTTCTGGGGATTCCTGAATTGCCTCAAATAGGGTACTGGTAACGGTTATGGGAACAGTCTCATCCGAAAAATAGGGGAATCCAACTCTGCCTTCTCCAAAAGGGTAAATATCGCCTTCTTCTGATTGTTTGAAAGCTCCAGTGTATTCAAATTCTCCAACTGATCGTTCTCTAATGGTTGCCGATTTACTGTCAGCTATTCCATTTTTATAAGTATAGGTTTCTAGATGGGTCTCTTTTTTTATGGTGTGAATTCCATCTACAATCCCACTTCTTCCTGAAAGACCCTTGGTAGTGCCAACATAGCTAAATGTAGGAGTGTCCACATCAAAATAAATGCTATCGTTCTTTCTTATGAAAGATGCTGTTAGATTTGGATCACTGATGTATTCCCCATTGGCTAATTGTTTAGAGTTTCCTGGGCGAAAATTGACCTTAATCTTGATACCAGAGCTTTTTTCAGTAATGATTCCCGTGCTTGCAAAGCTGTTGGCAAAACTCCCAGTATAAGTCGTTTTGCCCATATCAACTGTCCCTTCCCCATAAATACAATTACCATCAATGCATGGATAAATAGTGGAACTGACCATCGCATTATTTGCCTCATCAAATCCAAAAGGTCCTAATAGCTTGTATTCTGCTTTGAGTAACTCATAGTATTCGGGGACTTTTTGCTGAAATCGATAGGCTGCAACAGCTGCATCCAGATCCGGTTCTTTTTCACCTTCGATGAGAGATTTACCAGCGATTATAGGTTCTAATATCTCGCGTTCAATGCTATACTTTTCAAAGTAATCGATGTGTTTGTTAAAAAAGTAATTTGCGAAATAGCTTCGCTGCAAAGCATCCAATCGCTTCCAGTCTTTCTCTGAAAAATCCAGATTACTTTCTTCATCATAATCCTCTCTCACAATTTTTCGGATAATATATCCGCTGATTACGTCACCGCCATCTTTGTCAAACTTGGCGCCATCCGGTCTGGTGACGGACCTGTATTCTTTGGGGTCTTCTTTGACCACTTGGAAGATAATTCCTGCCTTATCATAGCCATCCGGAAGGAAATAATGCTTTCGGTAATAGCCATAGTCCAAAGTGTTTATTTTGCGATAGCCACTTTTACTATCGAGTTCAGATACTGTATAAACATCTCCAGTATTGAAGGACTCAAAAGGTAAGGTAATGGTGGCATAATCTCCCAGAGTTCTTCCGTTTACATTGTTTACACTGCTTATCTGGATGCTGCTTAGATGACCATAGCCCGCCAGTAGATTTTCTCCTTCAAAATTGAGAGAAACACGGTACCTAGGATGATTGTCAATCGTCTTAAACCATGGGAATCTAGCATAAAGTTGTTCGGAAAAACCTTCGGGTGTTTTAGGCTTTACGGGATAATTAAAAAGAGCTGTCAAAGAATCTTTGAAGGCTTGAGAATCCATTTGGATTGGAAAAGTTGTCGTTTGAGCCTGAAGGTGAAAGGACCAAAAAAGGAGGATTAAAAAGATTATTGAATTTTTTTTCATGGGCTTGAATTATAGCTTTCTAAACTAATAAATATCAAAGAATTATTGAACAATAGATTGTGCCAGAATATGATCTCATAAAATAGAAGTCTAAACTTTTTGCGATACCAATTGGAAAAATATGAAGTCATTATCATTGAAATTAGATGATTCTGTTTTTGAAGAAACGGAGAAGATATTGAAGGAAAAGGGAATTGATAGAAATAGATATATCAATGAGGCACTTGATTTCTACAATCGCTATTATCATAGAAAAAAACTGGCAAAAGCTTTTGAGAAAGCAACCAACATGGTTCGAGAATCTTCCATGGAAATCAATGCTGAATTTGATCAAATGATCGATGAAGGAGCAGTTTGAGATTTGGCTGGTGAATTTGAATCCTTCCAGAGGAAAGAATCCCGGTAAAATCCGCCCCTCGGTTGTGATTCAAACGAATCTGCTGTATCAATTGGATCATCCCTCTACATTGATTTGCCCGATTACTTCCCGGCTTTCTGAGGAGGAGAATATTCTCAGGATAAAAGTAGAGGGAAAAGAAACAGGATTAGAGCAGGGGTCAGAAATTTTAGTAGACCAAATCAGAGCATTAAATAACCGAAGGTTTCTGGAAAAACTGGGAAAAATCAGCAAGGAAAAAGCCTTGGAGCTTCAAAGGAAGTTGAAGGCGGTGATGGATTATTAGATCTTATGAATTTTTAGCTCTAAGTTTCAAGTAAGCCAATTTGCATTTTTCTCAATCTTTCATTTTTCAATCTAAAATCTCATTTGTCAATCCCTTTCTTCTCCTGTAACTTTACCGACTCATTCAAAACCAAAAGCCGTGGCAAATAAAAACGTCAAAGTAGGTCTGGTTCAACTCAGTTGCTCTGGGGATGTGGCCGAAAACATGAAGAAAACAATTGTAGGTATTCGTGAGGCAGCCGCTAAAGGCGCTCAGGTAGTTGTCCTGCAGGAACTTTTTAGGTCTCTTTACTTCTGTGATGTGGAGGATTATGAAAACTTCAATTTGGCTGAAGTCATTCCTGGTCCTTCAACCGATACCCTTGGGGAAATCGCCAAAGAATTGGGCGTGGTAATCGTCGCTTCTCTTTTCGAAAAGCGTGCTGAAGGATTGTATCATAATACGACGGCTGTTTTGGATGCAGATGGAAGCTATTTGGGTAAATACCGTAAGATGCATATCCCTGATGATCCGGGATATTATGAGAAATTCTACTTTACACCTGGAGACTTGGGCTACAAAGTATTCAAAACCAAATTTGCTACTATCGGTGTATTGATCTGCTGGGATCAGTGGTATCCTGAGGCAGCTCGAATCACTGCTTTGAAAGGAGCTGATTTCTTGGTTTATCCTACGGCAATCGGTTGGGCCAAATCTCAGGATGATGCGACCAATGATGAGCAATATGGAGCTTGGCAGACGATTCAACGTTCTCATGCCGTTGCCAATGGTATTCCGGTAGTTTCTGTCAACAGAACAGGTGAAGAAGCTGAAATGCAGTTCTGGGGTGGTTCATTTGTAGCCAATCCATTTGGTAGAGTCGTTTACAAAGCGCCTCATTTGGAGGAAGAAATTCACGTAGAAGAATTGGATCTAACAGGTTCGGATCGATACAGAACCCACTGGCCATTCCTTCGTGACAGAAGAATTGATTCTTACGAACCTATTACCAAGCGTTTCCTCGACGAAGATTAATTGATGAAAGATATTTTCAAATTGGCTGAAACTGGAGCAGCTACTCCAGCTGAATTGGGTTATTATTTCCCTGCGGAATTTGCTCCTCAAGAATCCATGTGGTTAAGTTGGCCACATAAAGAGGAGTCTTGGCCGGGGAAAATCGATTCCATTTACGCTCCTTATTCTCAGTTTATCAAAGAGGTTTCTCAAGGTCAAAAAGTAAATATTAATGTTGCTGATGAGGCAATGCAGAATTTTGCTTTGGGACATTTGGATAAAGCAGGAGTGGATTTAAGCAAGATCTCTTTTTATTTCTTCCCGACTAATGATGCTTGGTGCAGAGATCATGGTCCTGCATTTTTGATTAACCCGAAAGCTGAAGTTAAAAAGGCTTTGGTTAAATGGAATTACAATGCTTGGGGTGAAAAGTATCCACCTCATGATTTGGATAACCAGATTCCTATTCGAATAGCCGGAGAGTTGGGCATTCCTTGCTTCAAACCGGGGATCGTCATGGAAGGAGGATCCGTGGAATTTAATGGAAAAGGGACTCTTTTGACATCCAAAGCCTGTTTGCTGAATCAGAACCGAAACCCACATTTGAATCAGTATCAGATCGAAAAGTATCTGTGTGATTTTTATGGGGTCAGCCATATCCTTTGGGTTGGTGACGGGATTGTGGGTGACGATACGGATGGACATATTGATGATATCACTCGTTTTGTCAATGAGGATACGGTTGTAACTGTCATAGAAGATCACAAAGGAGATGAGAACTATGATATCCTAAAGGAAAATCTTGAGATGCTGGAGCAAATGAAACTCCAGGATGGGAAGCCTTTGAATATTGTGGAATTGCCGATGCCAGGACCAGTTGTTTGGGAAGGCCAAAGACTTCCTGCGTCCTATGCCAATTTTTATATTGGAAATGATGTAGTAGTAGTTCCAGTTTTCAGAGATAAAAATGATCAGAGGGCTTTGGATATCCTTTCAGGTTGTTTTCCTGATAGAAAAGTGGTGGGAATTGATTCTACGGATATTATTTGGGGACTAGGAAGTTTCCACTGCCTAAGTCAGCAGGAACCGAAAGTCTAAAACATAAATAAGGCCCGTAATTTTACGGGCCTCTTTTTTATTTGACAATAGCTTGATAAACCATTTGTCTCATTTTATTCGAATAGAAGTTGCTGTACTGATTGTACTGGGTCATCAGGAATGAAACCATATTCTCTTTGGGGTCGATGAAAAAATAGGTGCAATAGGCTCCGCTCCAGAAATATTGTCCTTCAGATCCAATAATATCTGCTTCCGCTATATCTACCAAAATTCCAAAACCCAATCCGAAACCATATCCCGGATCATAGTCCAAACCTTCAATATGATTTCTGGTCATCAAATCAATAGTCTTGGGACTCAAGAATTGTTGTCCATTCCAGCTTCCTCCATTCAAAAGCATTCTGGCAAAAATCGAATAGTCTTGGGCGGTTGAAAATAAGCCGTGTGTTCCTCCAAATACCGTATTTCCATTCGTTGTTGGTTGGTTTGGCATTTTGACCAATTTTCCATCTTCTGTATGTCCATGAAGGGCTACCAATCTCTTGGCTTGCTCTTCAGTTAAGTTGTAGCCAGTGTCTTTCATTCCTAGTGGATCTAAAATCTTTTCCTGTAGATATTGATCATAAGGCATATTTGAAAACACTTCAACTAGGCGCACGGCAATATCCGGTGAAGCAGAATAGTACCATTGTTCTCCCGGCTGACCCAAAAGAGGGATGCTCGCCAAAGATTTAACGCGCGATTCAATATTCTCTTGTGGTTGCATATAAAGTGCGTTTCGCACATCTTCTTCCTGCTTGCTTGGACCCAATCCATGAGAAAAGCCTGCCGTATGGCTTAATACTTGAGCTATCGTGATTTTTTGTTTGGCAGGTTCGGTATCGCCGTCTTTTCCATCTTCTGGGTTTTTCAGAACTCTTAGATTTTGAAATTCAGGAAGGTATTGCTCTACGGGATCCGAAAGGAAGAATTTCCCTTCTTCATAGAGCATCATTAGAGCAACTGTAGCAATGGGTTTGGTCATAGACTGGATAAAGAATATTTGTTCTTTTTCCATGACTTTTCCTGTTGATATATCACTTGATCCATAGGCTTTCTCATAGGCTTTTTCGCCATCCTTATAGATCAGAACTACGGCCCCAGGGATTTTTCCATCGGCGATTTCAGAATTTAAAAACTCATCATAACGGGTTAGTCTGTCCTCTGAAATTTTGTTTTGTGCCAGTGAGCTGATTGAAAAGCTCAAAATCACCAACAGGGATAGGTAAAGGTTCTTTTTCATGGTTATGTATTTTGGATCTAATGTCTAATAACTCTTCCGTCTTCCATTTCGATAATTCGATCGGTTCCAGCAGCGAATTCAGGATCATGGGTTACAATCAGCATGGTCTGTTTAAATTCCTGAGCCAATTCTTTGAATTTATTGAATACGATATCTGAATTCTTTTTGTCCAAATTACCCGTCGGTTCATCTCCCATGATTACCAATGGATCATTGATCAAAGCTCTGGCAATTGCTACTCTCTGCTTTTGTCCTCCTGATAGCTGATTGGCTTTTTTGAGTGCATGCTCTTCCATCTCAAAAATTTTAAGCTTTTCCATGGCTCGATGCTCCAACTCATCTCTTGAGACTTTTCCCAATTTCAACCCGGGTATCATAATATTTTCCAAGACAGAAAATTCATTCAATAAATAGTGAAACTGGAAGACAAATCCGATTTTTTGATTTCGGACCTTGGCAAGGTAATCATGGGGCTTTCCAGAGATCAATTCCTCATCCAAATGCAATTTTCCCTGGTAATCTGTATCCATGGTGGAAAGGATATAGAGTAAGGTGGATTTACCACAACCTGATTTTCCAACCACCGAAACAAACTCGCCCCGATTGATATTGAAGGAAACCTGTTTGAGGACTTGGTTTTTATTGGGACTGAAGAAAAACTTGTCGATTCCTTCAGCTCGTAAGACTGACTTTTCTTTTTCGCTCATTTTCCTCTGATAATGTCTACGGGGTCAACGCCACTAGCTTTTCTAGCAGGGAAAAAACCTGCGAAATAGGTGGTGATCAAACTGAATGAGCCTCCGATTAGATAATACTTCGGGTTGTAGTCAATTGGGAAAGTTTTGATCGTTGGCAAGGCTTCAGTTTCAAATGGAATCTGATCGATGCCTAGGCATGTCAAAAAGCCTAAAA
>Ga0207716_100613_pt1 | contig 10909 bp, 9 predicted proteins | sample TtaePargueraPR_FD_187739 | JGI IMG/M metagenome (GOLD analysis project Ga0207716, IMG submission 187739) | Aerobic enrichment media microbial communities from Bioluminiscent Bay, La Parguera, Puerto Rico - Tt and P2 (5) (SPAdes) | ecosystem: Environmental > Aquatic > Marine > Unclassified ... | reverse complement strand
CCGGCCGCCAAGGCGATCGGTGCCGCCAATCTCCTGACATTCGGACCCGATGGCATCACCGCCGACAACAGCGATGCGCGGGGTTTCCTGGCCGCCATTGACCCGGCGGGCATCCCTTACAGGCAAAGCGCGGCGCTTGTCCTTGGTGCCGGCGGTGCGGCCCGCGCCCTGATCCATGCCCTGGTGACATCCGGCATCTCCCGACTCATCCTGACAAACCGGACGCGGGACCGCGCCGAAGCCCTGGCTGCGGACCTCGCGCCCCTGGCCGCGATCGTCGACTGGGAGGATCGCAACGATGCGCTGGCCGAGGCCGACCTGGTGGTCAACGCTACGGCACTGGGCCTCAAGGGCGCCAGCGAGCTGGAGATGGACTGGATCCGGGCAAAGCCCGGCGCGGTGGTTTTCGACAGCGTCTACACACCCTTGATGACCGGCTTCCTCGCAGGTGCCAGCCGGGCGGGGCTGAGCGTGGTGGACGGTCTGGACATGCTGATCGGCCAGGCCGCACCCAGTTTCGAGGCGTTTTTCGGCGCGCCGCCCCCGGCCGATCCGCCGGTCCGCCCGGTCCTGCTGAAGGCGCTGGGGGAGACGCCGTGAAGATTGTCGGCCTGACCGGATCCATCGGCATGGGCAAGTCGGCCACGGCCGACATGTTCCGCGAGGCGGGTATTCCCGTCTTCGATTCCGATGCCTGCGTGCATGCGCTCTACGATGCCGGCGGGGCCGCCGTGGAGCCGGTCGAGACCGCCTTCCCCGGCTCGACGGGCGAGGACGGATCGATCGACCGCGAACGCCTGTCGGCGGCGCTGCGCAAGGATCCGGGCGGCTTCGAACACCTGGAAGCCATCGTCCACCCCCTGGTGGCCGAGGCGCGCCAGGCCTTTCTCGACGCGGCCGAACGCGACGGGGCGGATATCGTCATTCTCGACGTGCCGCTGCTGTTCGAGACCGGCGGTCATGCCCATGTCGACGCGGTGATCGCCGTGCATGCGCCGCACGATGTGCGCCGTGAGCGCGTGCTGAAGCGGCCCGGCATGACGGATGCCAAGCTGGAGGCCATAATCGCCCGCCAGACACCTGATTCGGTGAAGCTGGAGAAGGCAGACTACATCGTTGAAACATCGGGTGGTTTCGACGATGCACGTCAGCAGGTTGGCAAGATCATCGAGGCGCTGCGCGCCTGACAGGAAGAAACGGGGCGGACATGCGGGAAATCGTCTTCGATACGGAAACCACCGGGCTCGACCCCAATACCGGCGACCGGATCACCGAGCTGGGCTGTGTCGAGGTGATCGACTGCATCCCCACCGGCAAGACCTATCACGCCTACGTCAATCCGCAGCGCTCCATTCCCCAGGAGGTGACCCAGATCACCGGCCTGACCGCGGAATTCCTCGCCGACAAGCCGGTCTTCGAGGAGATCGCGGAGGATTTCCTCGGCTTTGTCGGCGATGCGGTCCTGGTGGCGCACAATGCGCCCTTCGACCGCGGCTTCATCAATATGGAACTCGCCCGGCTGGGCGTCGACATCTATCCGGACGACCGGTTCAAGGACACGGCGCGGATCGCGCGGGCGAAATTCCCCGGCTCCTATGTCTCGCTGGACGCGCTGTGCAAGCGTTTCGATATCTCGCTGGACACGCGTGACAAGCACGGCGCCCTGATCGATGCCCTGCTGCTGGCCGAGGTCTATCTGGAACTGACGGGGGGCCGCACCCGGGCGCTGGACCTGTCCGGCCGCAGCGCCTCGGAGGACGGCAAGGTGGCGTTTCCGGCGCGCGCGCCGCGGCCGCAGCCGCTGGCCTCGCGCGTCACCGAAGCCGAGCGCGCCGCCCATGCCGCCTTCGTCGAGGAGATGGGCGGCGACGCGCTCTGGAAACGCCTGTCGAACCTCTAGGCGATCGGCCTAGTTCGCCGAGGCGGGATCGCCATTGCCATTGGTTTCGCTGCCCGGCACGGCGGCGGCGCGCTTGGCGATCTGCTGGCGGTAGAGGCTGGCGAAATCGACCGGATCCAGCATGAGCGGCGGGAAATTGCCGTCGCGGGTGACGTCCGCGAGGATGCGGCGCGCATAGGGGAAGATCATGCGCGGGCATTCGATCAGCAGGAAGGGCTCGCGCTCCTGGTCGGAGATGTTGGCGAGCTGGAAGAGACCGCCATAGGACAGTTCGGCGATGAAGGTGACGGTTTCCTCGCCGGCCTCGTTCTTGCGGGTGGCGCGGGCATTCATCACCAGCACGACCTCGAAACTGTCGTCGCCCATGGAGCGGGCCTTCACGTCGATGGCCAGATCGATCGCCGGGGCCGGCTGGCCCGGACGCAGCGTGTCCGGCGAACCGGGATTCTCGAAGGAGAGATCCTTCACGTATTGCGCGAGCACCCGCAGCACGGGCTGTTCGGGCGTCTGGGGCGGGTTCGGCGTGGACGGTGCGTCGGTCATGTGGGTCCCCGGATGGGCAAGGTGAACTTCAGGCCCCGGCGGGGCCGTGCAAATACGAAGCGCGCCCGTTACCATGCGGACCCGGGCGCGGCAAGCAGGCAGCACCACAGCCCGGAGGCTGACGCGCGCCCGATAACAGCCTATATCTGTGCGCAGAAGCTAACACACCGTTTGTCTGGCGGCCCTTGATGATCGAACTCCTTTCGACCCTGATATTCGGCGCGATCGCCGTATTCTTTGCCATCCGCCTGTATTCCGTGCTGGGCCGGCGCGAAGGCCATATGGAAGCGCCTGCCCGCCGCGAGGTGGAGCGGCCCGATGGCGAAACGGCCGACAGCGCCGCCCATCTGCGCCCGGCCTTCGAGGGCCCGGCCGCTGCCGGTCTCGAGGCGATTGCCCGGGCCGACAGCAGTTTCGACCCGCACCGTTTTCTCGAAGGGGCCCGCAAGGCCTACGAGATGATCGTCGAGGCCTTTGCGAAGGGCGATCGCGAGGCGCTCAGACCGCTCCTGGCCGATGCGGTCTATGCCCGCTACGAAGCGGCCATCGACAAGCGCGAGGCGGCCGGCCAGACCGTGCGCACCGAGATCGAGCGGATCCGCAGCGCCGAGATCGTCGAGGCGGACCACACCGATCACACCGCGACGGTGAAGGTGCATTTCGATGCCGAGATCGCGACGGAAACCCTGGATGCCGACGGCAAGCCCGTCGCCGGCGATTTCAGCCGCCTGTCCACCGTCCACGAGGACTGGGTGTTCCAGCGCCGCACCGACGACAACAATCCCAACTGGGTCCTCACCCGTGTCGCTTCGGCATAGGGTCCGCAACGGATCTTCCGGCCGGGCCGGTCTTGCCGGCCTGATGCTGGCCCTGCTCGCGGCCTGTCAGCCGGCCGAGGACACGCCGCCGGAGCCCGAACCGCAACCGCCGGCGCCCCTTCCCGACACGCTGAGTTTCCAGCCGGCCGCCTGGGACGCGCTCTCCGGCTGGCCGGAAGCCGATCTGGCGGGGGCGCGCCAGGCTTTCCTGCGAAATTGCGAACGCCGGTCGCTGCGCGAGGCGGAAGCGCCCTTGAACAGCCGTGCCGCCTGGGCCGGAACCGTCGGCGAGTGGCAAAATGCCTGCACACAGCTCGATGCGGTTGGCGAGGATGCCGGCCTGCAGGCGGTGTTCGAGGCGGTTTTCACGCCGGTCCGGGTCATCGCCGTCGATCCGGAAGACAGGACGAACACGGCGGAAAGCGGTCTTCTCACCGGCTATTACGAACCCTTCGTCCATGTCCGCGGCACACCGCAGGGCGAATTCACCCAGCCCCTGCGCCGCCGTCCGGACGATCTGGTCACCGTCGATCTGGGCCGGTTCGACGACAGCCTGGCCGGACGCCGCATCGTCGGCGAGGTGCGCGAGGGCGAGCTGGTTCTCTACAAGGACCGCGCCGCGATCGAACGCCAGGATGCCGGCGAGATCTTCGCCTGGGGCCGTCCGGCGGACGTGTTCTTCCTGCAGATCCAGGGCTCCGGCCGCCTGCTCTGGCCCGACGGGCACCAGGAGCGCGCCGCCTTTGCCGCCCATAACGGCCTGCCCTACCGCTCCATCGGCCGCGAGCTGATCGAGCGCGGCGAACTGGACGCCCATGCGGCCTCCAAGGCCGGCATCGAACGCTGGCTGGAGGACAACGGTCCGGAGGCGACCGCCGAGCTCTTCTCGGTCAATCCGCGCTATGTCTTCTTCGAAACCCGGGTGCTGGACGACCCCTCCGTCGGACCGTCCGGCGCGTCGGGCGTGGCGCTGACGCCGATGGCCTCGATCGCGGTCGATCCGTCGCAGCACGCCTATGGCGTTCCGGTCTGGATGAGCGCGGAACTCCCGGAACTGGACGCCTGGTCGGGCCTGGTCGTCACCCAGGACACCGGCGGTGCGATCACCGGTCCCTTGCGGGCGGACTTCTTCTGGGGCTGGGGCGAGGCGGCCGAGCGCCGGGCCGGCTCCACGCGGGCCGAGGCGGACTGGGTGCTGCTGCTGCCGCATGTCGTGGTGGCGCGCCTGTTCGCCGAGCAGGACCCGGCGTGACCGGCGATGAAGCGCAAGCGGACCATACGGCCCGAGGAACACGCCCTCTGGAAGAAGGTGGCACGCTCGGTCACCCCGCTGGACGAGGCGAAGAAACGGTCGCTTGAAGCGGACGCGGACGACACGCCGGCGCAACGTTCGGGGCGCGGCGATGTCACGCAAGGTGACGCTTCCGACACTCCGCCCCGCCTGCCGCAGCGGCATGCCTACAAGGCGCCGGCCACGCATCATCCCCCGGTTCCCCACGACCGTTCCACCGAGAAACGCGTGCGCCGCGGCCGGGTGGAGATCGACGCCCGGCTCGACCTGCACGGGCTGACCCAGGACCGGGCCTACGCCTCGCTCAGGCATTTTATCATGATGGCCCATGCCAGCGGATACCGCACCGTGCTGGTGATCACCGGCAAGGGGCTGAAAGCCCGCGAACGCGAGACCGAGCCGTGGGACTATGTCGAGGAACCCGGCGTGCTCCGCCGCAAGCTGCCGGAATGGCTGGGACTTCCCGAGTTCCGTCAGTATGTGTCAGGACTGGCGCCGGCGCATATCCGCCATGGCGGAGGCGGGGCATTCTACGTCACGCTCCGGGTGGGGCGGAAGGCGTAGCGCCGGATTCCGCTTCCCCCGGACCTGTTCCGGGGTCCGGTTGAGGTGGAATGACTTGGCTCGCTGGCATCGCTGGACCCCGGAACAAGTCCGGGGGAAGTAGTGCGGTGATGACAGCCCGCCAGGCCGCGTCGCCCTAGAGAATGAATTTCGACAGGTCGGCATCCTTGGCCAGTTCGCCGACATGTTCGGCGACATAGGCCTCGTCGATCGTGATGGTTTCGCCGGAGCGGTCCGAGGCGGTGAAGGAGACCTCCTCCACCAGCTTCTCCATCACGGTCTGCAGGCGCCGGGCGCCGATATTCTCCACGCTGGAATTCACGTCCGCGGCCAGTTTCGCCAAGGATTTCACCGCGTCCTCGGTGAAATCGAGCGTCACACCCTCGGTCGCCATCAGCGCGGTATACTGGGTGATCAGATTGGCTTCCGGCTCGGTGAGGATACGGATGAAGTCGGCCTCGGTCAGCGCATTGAGCTCGACCCGGATCGGCAGGCGGCCCTGGAGTTCCGGCAGCATGTCGGAGGGTTTGGAAACGTGGAAGGCGCCCGAGGCGATGAACAGGATGTGGTCGGTCTTGATGGCGCCATGCTTGGTGGCCACCGTCGTGCCCTCGATCAGGGGCAGGAGGTCGCGCTGCACGCCTTCGCGCGACACGTCGCCGCCGCGGGCGTCCGAGCGCGCGGCGATCTTGTCGATCTCGTCGAGGAAGACGATGCCGTCATTCTCGGCCAGCTTGATCGCCTCGGCGGTGATCTGGGCGTCGTCGAGCAGATTGTCGGCCTCTTCCTCGATCAGCGGTTCGTAGGCGTCTTCCACCTTCATGCGCACGGTCTTGGTCTTCTTGGGGAAGCCTTTTCCGAAGAGTTCGCCAAGGTTCAGAACGCCGGCGCCACCGGACGGCATGCCCGGAATGTCCAGCATCTGCATGGGCGAGGAGGTTTCCGACAGCTGGATCTCGACATCCTTGTCGTCCAGCTCGCCGGCCCGCAGGCGCTTGCGGAAGCTTTCCTTCGTGCTCTCGCTGGCGCCGGGGCCGACCAGGGCTTCCAGCACGCGGTCCTCGGCGGCGGAATGGGCCCGCGCCTTCACCTCTTCGCGCTTTTTCTCGCGCACCAGGGAGATCGCCACCTCCACCAGGTCGCGGGCGATCTGGTCCACATCGCGGCCGACATAGCCCACCTCGGTGAACTTGGTCGCCTCCACCTTGATGAAGGGCGCGCCGGCCAGCTTGGCCAGGCGGCGGGAAATCTCCGTCTTGCCCACGCCGGTCGGGCCGATCATCAGGATGTTCTTCGGCGTGACCTCCTCGGCGAGGGTTTCCTCCAGCTGCCGCCGCCGCCAGCGATTGCGCAGGGCGATGGACACGGCCTTCTTCGCATCGGACTGGCCGACGATGTGACGGTCGAGTTCGGAGACAATTTCGCGGGGGGAAAAATCGGTCATGAGGGCTTTGCGTTGCTTGTCGGTCCGCTTGATGTAATCAGGGGTGAGGCACGAAACCAGTCCCGAAAGGCAGAACGCGCATGAGCCGGCCCCGTTTCCATCTCGCCTTCCCCGTCGACGATCTTGCCGCAGCGCGGCGTTTCTACGGCGATCTCATGGGCTGCGCGGAAGGCCGGTCCAGCGAGACCTGGGTGGATTTCGACTTCCAAGACCACCAGATCGTCGCCCATCTCGCCCCGGGCGAATGCACGCCCGCCCCGACCGGCGATGTCGACCATCACGCCGTCCCGGTGCGCCATTTCGGCCTCCTGCTCGACTGGCCCGACTGGGAAGCCCTGGCCGAACGCTTCCGCGCCGCCGGCACGGATTTCATCATCGAGCCCTATGTGCGCTTCGAGGGAAAACCGGGCGAACAGGGCACCTTCTTCGTGCGCGACCCGGCCGGCAATGCCCTGGAATTCAAGACTTTCCGCGACGAAGGACAGATTTTCGCGACCTAGGCGTCCTCACCCTTCTCTCTTGTCATCCCGGACTTGCGCTCCGCTTTCGCGGGGCATCCATCCGGGATGACAAAGGATGAAAACCGCTCAGCCCGCCAGACGGGCGATCTCGCTGTCGATCTTTTCCAGCTTGGCCTGCGCGTCCGCGTAGTTCTGTTCGGCGAGCGGGATGGCGAGGGCGCGGGCCTCTTCGAGCAGGGAAGCGGCCGCGGCCGGCCCGTCGAGGGGTTCGATGCATTTTGCCAGGAAGGTCAGATTGATCATCACGTCGCGCCGGGCCCCCGGTGTCGGCGAAGCCTCGGCGAGCCGGCGGCGGATGGCGGTGCTTTCCTCGTAGTGGGCGCGCGCGGCGGCCGGACCCTCGGCGTCGCGGACGGCATCGCCCAGCCGGTTGAGACCAACCGAAAGGTCGCGCTGCATGACCGGCGTGCCCGGCCTTTCGGCCAGCCTGCGGGCGATGGCGACGCTGTCGGCATAGACATCCCGTGCGGCCGCGGGCCCGTCGATGTCGAAGACGACATCGCCCAGCGTCTCCAGCGCGATCGAGACCGAGCGCCATGTTTTGGCTGTATCCAGGGCCTCCGCGACGTGGCGCGTAATCCGGGCGTTTTCCTCGCAGAGCGGCCGGGCCTGTTCCGGCCCGTCGAGACGGAGAATGGTGCCGGCGAGCTTGTTGAGGATGATAGCCAGGTCATGCCAGGCGGCCGGCGTGTCCAGCCGTTCGGCCAGCGCGCGGCGGATGGAGGCGCTTTCCTCATAGACCGGCCGCGCACCGGCAGGGCCGTCGATGTCCCGGATGACATTGCCGAGCCTGTCCAGCGAGACAGACAGGTCGCGCCAGGCATCCAGCGTGTCGAACCTGTCGGCCAGGCGGCGGGCGATGTCGGCGCTTTCCGAATAGATCTCCCGGGCTGCGTCCGGCGCGTCGAGCCGGTCGGTCAGATCCCCCAGCTCGTGCAGGGTGACCGCGAGATCGGACCAGGCCTCCGGCGTCCCGAAAATGTCGGCCAGTTCCCGGCTTATCCGGGCGCTTTCCTCGATGAGAGGCCGGGCGGCCGCCGGCCCGTCGGTCACTAGAACGATCTCGCCGAGCCGGTTGAGGGCGGCGACCAGCCCGCGTCGCGCCGGGGGGGTGTCGAGCGTGTCGGCCAGCCGGCGGGCGATCGCCTCGCGCTCTTGCGCAAAGGGCCTGGCCGCGGCCGGCGATTCCAGCGACCAGGCAATTCCGGCGAGCCGGCCAAGGGCGATGGCCAGCCCCTGCCAGTAACCGGGATCGTCATGTGTTTCGGCCAGCTGGCGGACGATCGCGGCACCGTCATCGAAATAGGGTTTCGCGGCGGCCGGCCCGTCGATCGCCAGCGCCGCGCCGCCGAGCCGGCTGAGGCTGACCGACAGGTCGCGCAGGGCGCCCGGCGTGCCGACCGTTTCTGCGAGTTCGCGCGAGATGGCCGCGCTTTCCTCGTACAGTGGCAGGGCCGCAGCATGACCGTCGAGATCGCGGATGACGTCGGCCAGTTTTTCCAGCGCCAGGGACAGCTCGCGCCGGGCTTCCGGCGTTCCCGTCCGCTCGGCATGCCGCCGGAAAATGCCCGCACTCTCTTCATAGGTCGGCCTGGCCGCGGCCGGCCCGTTGAGCATCCGGTCGGTATCGCCCAGTCGTGCCAGGGAAATGGCCAGCTCGCGAAGGGTTTCCGGCGTGTCCTCTTCTTTCAGGAGCCCGCGGAAACCGCCGACAATCTGCGCCCGCATCGGCCGCGTCTCGCCAAACCGGTTCCATTCCTCATAGACCGACAGGGCCGCATCCACGTCGAGCAATTGCGACCAGGCGAGGGTTTCCGGCGCGGCGAGCACCGGTTCGAGAATCCGCTCGGCCGCTTTCAGGGCGGCATGGCGGTCGCCGCGGGCCATTTCCGAGCGGGCCAGCGCCGCATAGGCGTGCGCGGCGCGCTGCTGGTCGGCGGCATCTTCAGCCGTTTCGAACCGTCCGGCGATGAAGGCCAGTGCGGTCTCGCGCGCTGTTTCGGACAGATCATTCATCGCCGCATCGTCATCGAACAGCGCCCGTGCCGCCTCGTCCAGGGCCCGCTCGGCATGATCGAGGGGGCGGATCTGGGCGAGCGCGGACAGGGCGGCATCGCGGTAGACGCGCTGCACGAATTCGGCGATCCCGGCCTCGGCGCTGGCGATGATGCGGTGCGGCCGCTCGGCGATGTCGAGCCCGGTCCCGGTCTCGCCCAGCTTGAGCGCCTGGGCCACCTCCGCGGTCAGCCCGCCGAGAAACCGCATGCCCTGCAGGCTGGAAAGCGCCAGCGCGTTGCGCATGTCCACCGGCGTGCGGTCCGGGTCCTGCAGGCGTTTGCGGATCAGGGCGAGCAGGTCGTATTCGGCCGTCTCGACATGGCTCTGACCGAATTCGCTGAGGGGGCCGGTGACCGCATAGTCCTCGAACAGGCCCTCGCTGGCGAGCAGGTCGGAGACAATCTCCTGCAGCAATTGCGGATTGCCGTCGGCGCGGTGCAGGACCAGCGCGGTCTGCTCGCCGGTCAGGCCCGGCAGGGCTGTGCGCACGACATCGGCCAGATCCGGCTTTCCGCCCAGTTCCAGCGGTGCCCAGTCCGGATCGGCGGCGCGTGCGGTGCGGCTGAGTTCCCGGGCCAGAGAGGTCTCCTCGCCGGCGGCGATGTCGCGTTCCCAGTCCGCCATCCAGTGCGTCGCGATCAGCAGGAGCGGCCAGCCGGCCCGGTAGGCGGCGGCCTGCAGCCGTGTGACGAATTCCAGCAGGCTGCCGTCGGCGGCGGCGAACTGCGCATCGTCGACGAACAGGACCAGCGGCACGCTGGCCATGTCCTCGACCGCCGGATCGAGCAGGGCGGCGATGTCGGCGAGGAACTCCTCCACCATGTCGCGCCGCTGGCTGGCTTCCAGATCGCCCAGATCGGCTACCGGCTTGTCGTCGAAACCCTCGCGCGTGGTCTGCCAGATCCGCGTCGCGGCCTTGCGGATGTCGTCGGCCGCCAGAAGATTGCCCAGGACGGGGATCAGGCCGAGCCCGGCCTTCGTTGCATCGCCCAGCGCCGCGCCGCCCTCCTGCATCCGCTTCGCGAAGCGCCGGCTGCGCATCATCGGTTCAAGGTGCGGGGTCAGTTTTTCGCGATAGGAAGACAGGGCGGAGGAGAAGCTGGCATTGCGCCGGTCCGGATCGTCGAGGCGAACCCCCCACCACAGGAAGGGCAGCGCGAAATCCGCCAGGCATTCGCCGGGATCGGGATTGACCCGCAGATTGTCCTGCTGGCGGCCCAGCCGGTCTGGCCAGTAGCCGTCCGGGCGGGGCTGGTCGACTTCGGTGGACAGCCACGCAAAGAACTCCTGCACCAGCCGTGTCTTGCCCATTCCGCGATCGGCGAGCACCACGACGGTTTGCGGTCTGCCGTCATCGGGCGCGGCAACGGTCCGATAGGCGGTCTTGAGCGCCTCCAGCTCGCTGTCACGGCCGCAGAAAACATCGCGCCAGTCACTCTGTCCGGTCTGGTTCACCCGGTCCGCTCCCGCCCGAAAACCCGTATCGGGAATAAACCGGGAAGCGCTGTCCGGCGCAAGAAGACAGAGGATTTTCAGCTGGATGCTGTCACCGCTCCTGCGATACGGCACGCGCGTCAGCCTGCTGTCCGGTCTGCGGCAAAAAGTCTGCATTGCATTTTAGTCTGCAATACAGACATAATGGTCATTGATGGAGATGATCATGACGACACCCCTTACCCGCGCCCTCTACCGGCGCTCTTTCGACGATGGATGGCTGGACGTACTGGTCGGGCTGGGCCTGACGCTGATCGGTGTGGCCTGGCTGGCCGA
>Ga0207716_100612_pt1 | contig 10929 bp, 6 predicted proteins | sample TtaePargueraPR_FD_187739 | JGI IMG/M metagenome (GOLD analysis project Ga0207716, IMG submission 187739) | Aerobic enrichment media microbial communities from Bioluminiscent Bay, La Parguera, Puerto Rico - Tt and P2 (5) (SPAdes) | ecosystem: Environmental > Aquatic > Marine > Unclassified ... | reverse complement strand
AGCAGCCCAGCAGGATCTGGTCGGCGCCGAGCTGGTCGACCTCGTCATTCACCTCGATCTCGTAATAGTCGAGCGAAAGCCGGAAGTTGAAGGCGCGCGGCGTCCAGATCACGCCGATATTGAGGGATTCCGACGTCTCCGCCTCCAGCACGCCGAAACCGCCGCCGGTGAAGATGGTGGCGGCCGCACCGGCCCCGGTGTGATCGGCCGGCACGCCGTCGGCCTGGCAGTTCGTGGCGACGCGCTGGGTGATGATGTTCTGGGCCAGATTGTCTTCCCAGTTGATGCAGGGATCGATGATCCGCTGTCCCAGAAAGCCCGTCTCGTTGGCCAGGAAGAGCTCGAACAGGGCCGGCGTGCGGAAGGACGTGCCGTGCGTGGCCCGGAACCGCAATTCGTCGGTCACCGCCCAGTTCAGGCCGATCTTGTAGGTCTCGCCGGAGCCGTAGCTGTCCACATCGGTATAGCGGCCCGACACGGTCAGATCGAGGGCCTGCGCCAGGGGTGCGTCGGACAGCAGCGGCACGGAGACTTCCGCGAACACGGCCTGTGTGGTGTCCGATCCGGCCGTGATGCCGGCGACGGAGGTGTTCCAGACATTGCCGGCCAGGGTCAGCTCGCCCGGCGTGTCCTCGATCTCGTCCTCGCGATAGTGGAAGCCCAGCGCCATGGCCACGGCGCCGGCGGGCAGGTCGAACAGCTCGCCATTGGCCACGGCTTCCACGGAGAACTGCTCGTAGATCGTGGTGCCGGTCTCTTCGCCGTAGATGTATTCGGCAACCTCGTCGGACACGTTGCCGCGCAGAAGTTCCGGATCGAGCCAGTCGACATCGACGCAGGGCGCGCCGCGCACCGAGGTGACCTGCCCGACGCAGGATCCGGCGCGATAATACTGGTCGTAGATCGAGTCCGCGTAGAGCTGCTGGCTCCAGTATTCGCCTTCGGACCGGGTGAATTGCGCCGAGGCGTCCCAGGACCAGGTATCCAGGCCGAACATCCGCTCGCCCTCGAAACCGGCCACATAGCGCTGATAGTCCACGGTGACCGAGCCGTCGGCGTGATCGGTGATCGGCGTCGGGGACAGCTCGTTCATCCCGCCCCAGCCCTGGGCGAAGGGATCGGCATAGGCGCCCCACAGATCTTCGCCGTTATACATGTAGATCCAGTATTGCCGGTAGGCGTTGACGTAGGTCTCGCGCCGGTTGAGCAGCACCTCGCCATACATGCGGATATCGTCGGTGATCTCGTAGTCGCCATTGACGAAGAGCGTGTAGCGCTCGGTCTCCGGCACCATTGTCGTCTGGTCCTGGAAGGGGTGGTCGAAATTGGCTAGGGCCCGGTCTTCGCGGACGTTCAGATTGATCAGGTACCAGTCGTCCGTCGGCGCGGTGAACCAGAATGGGTTGGCGTGGCTGGTGCCGATCGGCTGCAGCCCGTTGGCGGCCAGATCGCCGTCATAATCGTACTGGATCAGGCGCGGCCGGGTCGGCGGCAGATTGGTCGTGCCGTCGCCGAAGAAGGGCGCGTAGTCGTAGACCCAGACATGCCCCCACAGCAGATCCTCGCAGGAATAGCTGCCGGTGCGCGGATCGATCAGGTCGGCGCGCGACCCGTCATCGTTGAAGACATAGGGTTCCGCGCAGCGGAAATAGTCGCGGTCGCCCTGGGCGAGCTCGTGCTGCTGGAAGGCGTCCAGCGTGACGCGCAGATAGCCGCGGTCGAATTCCCAGCCATAGGAGCCGGACAGGCGGTATTGCTCGCCCGCTCCGTCTTCGGGAACCGAGACGAAGGCGTCGATCGAGCCGCCCGTGTCCTGGCGGGTGATGATGTTCACCACGCCGGCCACGGCGTCCGAGCCGTAGATCGAGGAGGCGCCGTCCTTGAGCACTTCCACCCGGTCGATGGCCGCCAGGGGCATCACGTTGAGGTCGAAGGAGGAGACGCCGCCGCGCACCCCCGCGGGTCCCGCCCGCCGGCCGTTCAGCAGCACCAGGGTTCGGTTGGCGCCCAGGCCCCGCAGGGACAGGGTCTCCACCCCGCTGCCGCCATTCTGGACGAATTGCGAGGAGGTGGCCGAGGTGATCTGGGCCGAGCCCGCGGCGACGGTGGATGTCTGCAGGAAGTCCGCGATATCGACCGTGCCCTGGAGCGCCGCGTCGTCGGCGGTGAAGACGTCGAGCGGGGTCTCCGAGTTGAAGCCGTCGCGGCGGATGCGCGATCCGGTGACGACGATGCGGTCCTCGCTCGCGGCCTCGTCGTCCTCCTGCGCCTGTTCGGGTATCTGTTCGACGTCCTGCGCGAGACCCGGCGCCCCGCCGAGGCTGGCCGCGGCCAGTCCGGCCAGGATGGTGGAGCGCAGCAGACGCTCCTTCACAATGGGTGTGTACAATGCCCCCTCCCATAACTTACCGAAAAGACGACGGTTATCTTCCGGTAAGATCGGGGGCTACGGGGGAGGGTCGAGCCGCGGTGAAATCGCGGCGAACGACGGATCTTGCGATGAATGACGGGGTCCGGGCGCGTCCGGTGGATGCCTCGTCCTAGCGCCGGGCGAGGGCCTCGCCGCCCTGTTCGCGCATGAAGGCCTTCATTTTCGGCGCGATACGCTCGCGGAAACGGCGGCCGTTGAAGACGCCGTAATGGCCGACATCGGGCTGGATCCAGTCCATGCGCAGGCTTTCCTCCAGGCCGGTGCACAGCGTGTGCGCCGCCTGGGTCTGGCCGATACCGGAAATGTCGTCATTCTCGCCTTCCACGGTCAGCAGGGCCACGTCGGCGATCGCGGACGGGTCGACCTTGCGGCCGTGGTGTTCCTGTTCGCCGCGCGCCAGCTTGTGCTCCTGGAAGACGTCGCTGATCGTCTGCAGGTAGAATTCCTCGCTCAGATCCATCACGGCGAGATATTCGTCGTAGAAGGTGCGGTGCTTTTCCGCACTGTCGCCATCGCCCTCGACGAGGTGGGTGAAGAAGTTCCAGTGGGCGTCCACGTGGCGGTCCAGATTCATGTTCATGAAGCCGGCCAGTTGCAGGAAGCCCGGATAGACCCGGCGGAAAGCGCCCGGATTGGGGGCCGGAACGGTGTGGATCAGATTGCCGGAAAACCACTCGAAGGGTTTTTCCTCGGCCAGCTTGTTGGGCACGGTCGGCGAGAGGCGGGTGTCGATCGGCGAGCCCATGAAGGTCATCGAGGCCGGGCGGGCCGGATCGTCGTCCTCGGCCATCAGCGCGATGGCGCCCAGGGTCGGCGGGCCGGGCTGGCACACGGCCACGACATGCACGTCCGGGCCGAGCTCGGCGATCATCTCGCGGATATAGGCGACGAAATCGTCCAGATCGAAACGGCCGTCGATCACCGGCACATTGCGGGCGTCGGCCCAGTCGGTGATGTAGACCTCGTGGTCGGGCAGGAAGGTTTCCACCGTGCCGCGCAGCAGGGTGGCGTAGTGGCCGGACATCGGCGCGACGAACAGGACTTTCGGGTCCGGCGTCTCGCTGCCGCGCGCGGCCACCAGCGCGTCATGGTCGCGCTCGAAATGCAGCAGGTCGCACCAGGGCTTCGACCACACTACGTGCTCGGTGACGCCGACGCACTTGCCGTTGATCTCGGTCCTGTCCAGCATCCATTCCGGCTTGCCGTAGCGCCGCGTGACGGATTCGAAGAGTTCCGCGGCGGCGGCGACGGTGCGGCCGGCCATGGTCTCGGCGACGGGATTCCAGGGTGCGCGCAGGGTGCGCCGCGTGGCATTGGCCGCCGCGCGCCAGGGGGTCATCGCGATCCGGTTGAACTCGTACATGGAATACAGCATGACGTCTCCTAGGGCCCTGCGCTCCGGCCCGCTACGGGGCTCAGGATGATGCGCCCTCTTCCTCAAGGAAGTCTTGCAGCCGTGCGGCCATGGCTTGCGGGTCGGTGCCGTGGGTGAAGACGTCGACGAATTCGCCTTCGGCATCCATGAGATAGATGATGGAGGAATGGTCCATCAGATAGTCGTCGCCCTCGCCGGCGCGGCGATAGACGACGCGGTAGGCGCTGGTGACATCGGCGATCTGGTCTTCCGTGCCGGTCAGGCCGACCAGATTGTCCGGGAAAGCCGGCGACTGGACGTATTGCGACAGCTGTTCGACGGTATCGCGCTCGGGATCGACCGTGATCAGCACGGGCTGGATCCGCGCGCGTTCGTCGGCGCTCAGCTGGTCCATCGCGGCGGCCATGGCCTGCAGCGAGAAGGGGCAGATGTCCGGGCAGTAGGTGTAGCCGAAATAGATCAGCATCGCCTTGCCGCGAAAATCCGCCTCGGTCACCGTCGCGCCCGTATGGTCGACCAGGGTGAAGGGGCCGCCAATATTCGCCTCGCCGCTGATGCGCACGCCGGCCTGGCGCGGAGCACCCGCATCGGGGCGTGTCAGGATCAGGGCAAAGAAGACGATCATCATCGTCGCCGGGGCGGCGATCAACAACCAGATCACGGGACGCGGCATGCTCACTCCATGGGGTCTGTCCGGCGGTTTCGTCATCTATCCGGACGCGGACGAAGCATGGTAAGCCTCGACCGAAAAGGATGCTGCAGATGCGAAGGTAGGCTGGCGCGCCGCGCCTGTCCATGCCAGCGCGCTGTCGGGAGGACATGAATGGCCGATTCGGATTGGGACCCCTATGGCGGCGATGCCCAGCTGACACCGGTTTTCGGGCGTCTGAGACTGCGGACCCTGGTCATGCTGCGCTGGCTTGCGGTGGCCGGCCAGACGGCCACGGTCCTGCTCGTGCATTTCGTCATCGGCTTCGAACTGCCGATCGGCTTCTGTCTCGGCGTCATCCTGGCCAGCGCCTGGATCAATACCTGGCTCACCCTGTCCGTGCCGCCCCAGCGTTTCGCGCGCGACTGGGAGGCCTTCGCCCAGCTGGGCTATGACGTGGTCCAGCTCTGCGTCCTGCTGATGCTGACGGGCGGGCTGCAGAACCCCTTCGTGATCATGCTCGTGGCCCCGGTGATGATCTCGGTCGCCGCCCTGCCGCCGCGCTGGTCGCTCGGCGTGGGTGCGCTGGCCATGGCGGGCACGGGCGCGATGTGGCTGTGGAGCCTGCCCCTGCCCTGGTTCGCCGGTCAGGATATCGAGCTGCCCGGCGTCTATGTGCTCGGCCTGTGGTCGGCGATCTTCATCTCCATCGCCTTCACCGCGGTCTATTCCTGGCGGGTCAGCCAGGAGGGCAAGCGCATGGCGACCGCCCTGGCCGCCACGCAGAGCGTGCTGTCGCGCGAACAGCGCCTGTCCGCGCTCGGCGCCCTGGCGGCCGCCGCGGCGCACGAGCTGGGCACGCCGCTCGCCACGATCCAGCTGACGGCCAAGGAAATGCAGCGCGATCTCAAGGATAACGAGCTCCTGCGCGAGGATGCCGAGCTGATGGTCGCCCAGGCGCGGCGCTGCCGGGACATTCTCAAACGCCTCAGCCAGGAGCGCGCGGTCAGCGATATCCGCCACGACCGGGTGGAGTTCATGGCCGCCCTGGAAGAGGCGAGCGCGCCCCTGCGCGGGCTGGGGCCGATGGTCGACGTCCAGCTGGCCGAGGCCCAGGGCTCCGAACCGCCGGTCCTGCGGCGCATGCCGGAAATCCTCTACGGCATCGGCAATTTCATCGAGAACGCCATCGATTTCGCCGATACGCGCGTCACCGTGGAGGGGCGCTGGGATCCGGGCAATGTCTATATTCGCGTCAGCGACGACGGGCCGGGTTTTTCGCCGGACATCCTGGCGCGCATCGGCGAACCCTACACCACGACCCGGTCGGGTACGCCCGGCCAGGGCGGTCTGGGCCTGGGGGTTTTCATCGCCAAGACAATGATCGAAAACTCGGGTGGTGTCGTCAGATTCGACAATGCCGGCCCGCAGGGCGGGGCGGTCGTGTCGATACGCTGGCCGCGCAAAGAGGTGGAGGCGCCGCCCGCTCTGGGCTAGTGAAAGGCGCAACACACCGGATTTTTCACGAGGATGGACGTGTGAGCGAGATCGAATACCAGCTTCCCGAAGACAAATCCCTGCTCATTCTCGACGACGATGCGCCGTTCCGCACCCGGCTGGGCCGGGCCATGACGGGGCGCGGTTTCATCGTCTCGGCCGTGGCCACGGTGGACGAGGCCAAGGAGATCGCCCGCAACAATCCGCCGGCCTTCGCCGTGCTGGACCTGCGCCTGCAGGACGGGGACGGTCTGGACGTCGTGCAGTCCCTGCACGCCTCGCGTCCCGATTGCCGCGTCGTCATGCTCACCGGCTACGGCAATATCGCCACCGCCGTGGCGGCCGTGAAGGCGGGTGCCGTCGACTACATGTCCAAGCCGGCCGATGCCGACGACATCATCAAGGCCCTGCTCGCCCATCCGGAAGACAAGCCGGAACCGCCGGAAAACCCGATGTCCGCCGACCGGGTGCGCTGGGAGCATATCCAGCGCGTTTTCGAACTGTGCGATCACAATGTGTCGGAAACGGCCCGCCGCCTGAACATGCACCGGCGGACGCTGCAGCGCATCCTGGCGAAACGCGCGCCGCGCTAGGCATAAGGGACATGTACCTTCGGTACGTGTCCCGGTCAGAGTGAGACGCGGCGCTCGACCTGCGGGCTCATTTTGCCGCAGCGTTCCAGGGGTTGCGCCGAAACAGGAAACCAATGCCGCACTAGACCGGGTTTTCCACGGGACACGTACCGGAGGTCCATGCCCCTCTAGCGCCGCGGGCCGTCCGGGTCGGCGGGCTCGGCGCGGGCATAGCCGTAGATCGGGCCGCCGCCGGCGCCCTGCACGATGGCCACTGTGCCGTAGCGGCGGAAGCTCTCGCCCATGAAAGTGGCCTCGCCGCCGGTCCAGGAGCCCAGATAGGTCAGGCTTTTCACCATGTTGTAGTGGGGCATGTCGAGGCCCTCGTTTTCGCCGGCGCCGATCTCCACCATGGCCCAGCCCGGCGCATAGGCGACCAGCCAGACATCGAGCTCCTCTTCCGGCGCCTCGCCGTCCAGATGCACCATGAAGGAGCCGAAGGGCCCGTCCTCCAGCCGGATGACGGGGCTGTCGGGCATGGCGCAGAGCCGGTCCTCGACAGCGCCGGAGACCTTGTCGCGGTTCCAGCCCGGCGCGTCGTTGATGCCGTCGACGACGAATTGCGGGGTGTAGAGGCGGCTGACGTCCAGATTGGGCAGATACATGCGCTGGCGCTGCACGTATTCCGGCCGGGCATAGGTGTCGGTCCAGCCATACATGTCCCAGTAGGACACCGCGAAGGCGAGGGTGAAGACGTTCTCGTGCCGGTCCAGCTCGCCCAGATAGCGGTTGGCGTCCGGGCAGAGCGGGCAGCCCTGGCTGGTGAACAGCTCGACCAGGACCGGACGCTCCGACCAGCAGGCCTCGTCCCCGGTTTCCGGGTCGCCGGCCAGGGCAGGCCCGGCCGTGAGCAGGGCGATGAGAAGGAAGACCAGCTTTCGCATGGGGTCTAGATAATCACCCCCCGCCATGCCTGCCAATCACTTGGCCGTGACGGGAGCGTGGGGACGGGCGCGGCCGCCCGTCCCCCGCGCTTGTCCTAGTCCCGCGCGAGATTGCGCAGCACGTAGTGCAGGATGCCGCCGTGGCGGAAGTATTCCAGCTCGTTCTCGGTATCGATCCGGGCCCGGGCCTTGGCGGTCTTCTTGTCGCCGTTCGGGAAGACGATCTGGATCTCCATCTCGGCGCGCGGCTCGAGGCTTTCCACGCCGCGGATGGTGACACTCTCGTCGCCGGTCATGCCCAGCGATTCCCAGCTCGTGCCGTCCTCGAACTGCAGGGGCAGCACGCCCATGCCGATCAGGTTGGACCGGTGGATGCGCTCGAAGCTCTCCGCGATCACCGCCTTCACGCCCAGCAGGCGCGTGCCCTTGGCCGCCCAGTCGCGCGAGGAGCCCGTGCCGTATTCCTTGCCGCCGAACACGACCAGCGGCGTGCCTTCGGCCTGGTATTCCATGCAGGCGTCGAAAATGTCGGTCTGCTTGCCGTCCTTCAGCGTGTAGCCGCCTTCGACCCCGTCCAGCATCTTGTTCTTGATGCGGATGTTGGCGAAGGTGCCGCGCATCATCACTTCGTGATTGCCGCGGCGCGAGCCGTAGGAGTTGAATTCCAGCACCGGCACCTGGCGTTCCTGCAGGTAGCGGCCCGCCGGGCTGTCGGCCTTGATCGAACCGGCCGGCGAGATGTGGTCGGTGGTGATCGAGTCGCCGAACAGGCCCATGATCTTGGCGTCGACGACGTCGCCCGGCGCGTCCGGCTCCATCGTCATGCCTTCGAAATAGGGCGGGTTCTGGACGTAGGTGGAGGTGTGGTCCCAATTGTAGGTGAGACCGCCGGACACCTCGATACCGCCCCAGGCCGCGTCGCCCTTGAAGACGTCGGCATAGCGCTTGGCGAACATTTCCGGCGTCACGGCCGAGCCGACCACTTCGGCGATCTCCGCCGAGGACGGCCAGATGTCCTTCAGGTAGACGTCATTGCCGTCCTTGTCCTGGCCCAGCGGATCGGTGGTCAGGTTCACCTTCAGCGAACCGGCCAGCGCGTAGGCGACCACGAGGGGCGGCGAGGCCAGATAGTTGGCGCGCACGTCCGGCGAGATCCGGCCCTCGAAGTTCCGGTTGCCCGAAAGCACGGAGGTGGCGACGAGGTCGTTCTCGTTGATCGTCTTGGAGATGGCCGGCGGCAGCGGGCCGGAATTGCCGATACAGGTGGTGCAGCCATAGCCCACCAGGTCGAAGCCCAGCGCGTCGAGATCGTCCTGCAGGCCGGCCTTTTCCAGATAGTCGGTGACGACCTGGGAGCCCGGGGCCAGCGAGGTCTTCACCCAGGGCTTGGTCGTCAGGCCCTTTTCACGCGCATTGCGCGCGACCAGGCCGGCGCCCAGCATGACCGACGGGTTGGACGTGTTGGTGCACGAGGTGATGGCCGCGATGGCGACATCGCCATTGGTGAAGGCGTAGTCCTCGCCCTCGACCGGCGCCGACTTGTCCAGCTCGTCGGCCTTGCCGTACTCCTCGGCCATCGTCTTGGCGAAGCCTTCGGCGGCCTTGGACAGCTCGATCCAGTCCTGCGGACGCTTCGGACCGGACAGGGCCGGCTCGATGGTCGACATGTCCAGGTGCAGCGTGTCGGTGAAGATCGGGGCTTCCTTGTATTCCGGACGGAACATGCCCTGGGCCTTGGAATAGGCCTCCACCAGGGCGACGCGCTTGTCGTCGCGGCCGGTCGCCTTGAGATAGTCCAGCGTCTCGTTGTCGACCGGGAAGAAGCCGCAGGTCGCGCCGTATTCCGGCGCCATGTTGGCGATGGTCGCCTCGTCGGCCAGGGAGAGATGGTCCAGGCCTTCGCCGTAGAACTCCACGAACTTGCCGACCACGCCCTTCTTGCGCAGCATTTCCACGACCTTCAGCACGAGGTCGGTGGCGGTGGCGCCTTCCGGCATCTTGCCGGTCAGTTCGAAACCGATGACTTCCGGGATCAGCATGGAGACCGGCTGGCCCAGCATGGCCGCCTCGGCCTCGATGCCGCCGACGCCCCAGCCCAGGACGGCCAGCGCGTTGATCATCGTGGTGTGGCTGTCCGTGCCCACGCAGGTGTCCGGATAGGCGACGGTTTCGCCGTCTTCCTCACGCGTCCACACGGCCTGGGCCAGGTTTTCCAGGTTCACCTGGTGGATGATGCCCGTGCCCGGCGGGACGACGCGGAAATTGTCGAACGCCTTGGCGCCCCATTTCAGGAATTTGTAGCGCTCGCCATTGCGCTCGTATTCGCGCGCGACGTTTTTCTCGAAACTGTCGGCATGGCCGAAATTGTCCACCATGACCGAGTGGTCGATGACCAGGTCGACCGGGACTTGCGGGTTGATGCGCTGCGGGTCGGCGCCCAGCTTGCCGGCGGCGTCGCGCATGGCGGCCAGGTCGACCACGGCGGGAACGCCGGTGAAGTCCTGCATCACCACGCGGGCCGGGCGATAGGCGATCTCGTGGTTCGAGGTGCGCGTGGTCAGCCATTCGGCCATCGCCTCGATATCGGCCTTGGTGACGGTCTTGCCGTCCTCGAAGCGCAGCAGGTTCTCCAGCAGCACCTTCAGGGAGGCGGGCAGGCGGGAGACGCCGGTCAGCCCGTTCTCCTCGGCGACCTTGAGGTCGTAATAGGTATAGGTCTCACCGGCGGCGGTGAGGGTGCGCTTACAGGAAAAACTGTCGAGAGAGGCCATTAGCGTCGTCCTCATGAGGCAAAAGGGGGCGAAGATGCCCGGTGGGAGGATGGCCATTCATTGAGTGGCCGTATGTTTTGGCGGGGTTTTAACCGGAGTGCGGGCGCGCTGCAATGCGGCGTTCCGTGCGTTGACGAACACCCTCCGCTCGGGCGACATGCGGTCGATGACGACCGCCCTTGCCGATTTTCCCGACATGTCCGCGATTTCGCCCCGGCCGCTCCGGGCGGCGGGGCTGTGCCTGTCGCGCGGCGGGGTGCGCCTGGTGGAGGGGCTGGACCTCGATCTGGCGGCCGGCGGGGCCATCCTGCTGACCGGTCCGAACGGCACGGGCAAGACCACGCTGATGCGCGCCCTGGCCGGTTTCGTGCGGCCCGATGCCGGCACGATCGGCATTGACGGCCAGGCGCCGGAGGCTGTCGCCGCCGATGCGATGGGCTGGCTGGGCCATGCCGACGGGCTGAAACCGAACGAGACGCTGCGCCGGGCCCTGCGCTTCTGGGCCGATCTGCACGGCACGCCGCGCACGGCCATCCTGCCGCTGATGCGCCTGATGGCCATCGATGCGCTGATCGACCGGCCGGCCGGGCAATTGTCGCGCGGCCAGCAGCGCCGCGCCGGCCTGGTCCGCGTCGCCCTCGCCAATCGTCCGCTCTGGCTGCTCGACGAACCGGCCGGTCCGCTCGACGG
>Ga0207716_100611_pt1 | contig 10947 bp, 10 predicted proteins | sample TtaePargueraPR_FD_187739 | JGI IMG/M metagenome (GOLD analysis project Ga0207716, IMG submission 187739) | Aerobic enrichment media microbial communities from Bioluminiscent Bay, La Parguera, Puerto Rico - Tt and P2 (5) (SPAdes) | ecosystem: Environmental > Aquatic > Marine > Unclassified ... | reverse complement strand
TATACTTCTCTTTTGAAGTAGGGCATGCCATCTCCATGGTCCGAATAGAAGAAAATGATGGTATTGTCATACAAGCCATCTTCTTTGAGCTGTGCTATCACCTCCCCAACTTGCATATCCATTCGCATCACATTGGTGATAAACCTGGCTAAAGTCCTTCTTGTCAAAGAATCATCCGGATAAACTGGCGGAACGGATACATCTTTAGGATCTACTAGCAACTCTTCATTTTCTCTTGACCAAACTTGGGATTCATGAGAAATGGTAAAATTGAAAATAGAGAAAAAGGGCTGATTGGGATCTTTCCGATTTCTCCAATGAGCTTTACCACCACTTTCATCCCACATCATCACAGGAGTTTTGAATTGATAATCTTCTTTGGAATTATTTGAAACATAATATCCCGCTTGTCGAAGGTAGATGGGGTAAGGATACATTTCCTCAGGCAAAACGACCGAGTAATTCTTATAACCAGGCGGGTATACATCTTTGGCCGCAGCAGACATTCCCGTAGTACGCATATGCATCGCTCCGATAGAAGTTTGATAGGCTCCTGTGATCAAAGCAGCTCTACTTGGGGCGCAAACGCCAGCTGTCGAAAATGCATTGTCATATTGAAGTGACTCCTTTGCTAATTCATTTAAAAAAGGAGTCTTCCCCCCTGTCCCACCATAAGTCTCCAAATGCTCTGGAGACATATCCTCACAAACTATCCAAACGATATTGGGACGTTCAGGATATTCAATCATTTCCTGCTTTTCTCTTTGCTTCTCCTGACAAGAAAAAGTGAATAAACTGAAAAATAGAAGATAAAAAATATTCAACAGGTTAAATCGGGACATATTAGCGCAGATAGGGTTAAAATCAGACATATTCAGAATAAACGAATCAATCCGCATTAAAATAACAAATATTGTTTTACTGAACCATCCTGCTTAACTTCAATTCTACACAAAACCCTTCATATTCTATGGCCCCATCGGATAAACTCAACCGACGAGCATTTTTATCCTCTGCAGCTACTTTTGCTGCCTCCTTTACAATTGTTCCATCAAATGTCATTGCTGGATTAGGCAAAATCCCTCCATCTGATCAGTTGACTGTAGCAAATATTGGTTGCGGCACTCAAGGTTTACGAGAAATGGGAGGTCTTTTGCAAAACCCAAAAGTCAGAGTTGTGGCAGTTTGTGATTCCAATAAATTTTCCACCGATTACATTGATTGGTCTCCTTACGGAATTAGAAATTCAATCCGTCAAACAATAGGCGATGATACTTGGTGGGAAGGAAAACCAGGTATTCCTGGAGGAAGAGATGTGGGGCAAGAATACGTAGAAAAGTATTATGCGAAAAATAGTCCTTCTGGCACGTACAAGGGCTGTAAGAGTTATGAAGATTTCCGCGAGTTATTGAGCCAGGAATCAGGAATTGACGCAGTAAAAATCATGACTCCAGATCATACCCATGCACCCATTGCTATTGCAGCGATGAATCAAAAAATGCATGTGGTGACTCACAAGCCCATTTCTAACAGGCTAATCGAAGGAAGGAAAGTTATTGACAAAGCAAATTCAAGTGGAGTTGTAACTCATTTGCTTGCTTGGTCGGATCGACCGGAATATAGACAGATCAAAGCCTGGATGGATGCAGGTCTGATAGGAGAATTGAAAGAAATTCACAATTGGTCCTATAGACCTGTTTGGCAGCAATGGACCAAAAGACCAAGTCCTCCCATGTCGGTTCCAGAGGGATTCAATTGGGATCTGTGGCTTGGACCAGTACCAGATATGCCATACCATAAAAACTACACACACAATGTCTTTAGAGGATGGTATGAATTCGGAGGTGGTTCGGTAGCTGACATGGGACATTATAGCTTATTTCCATTATTCGAAACCTTGGGAATTACAAAAAGCCCAGTTTCTGCTAGAGCTTTTGGAACTACCACTCGTGAAGAAGTGAATCAAGTCTACCAGTGGGTGAAAAATGATGTTGCTTTCCCGGCTAGCTGCACTATCAAGTGGAAATTCCCAGCTCAGGAAAAACTTCCCGAATTTGATCTTTTTTGGTATGATGGAGGAATGAAGCCTTTTGCTCCTGAAGAATTGGAAATGGATGGAAAAGACACTCCTGAAGAAGGGCTTTTGCTCGTAGGTACCAAAGGAAAAATCTTAGGAGGATTCCGTGGAGAGGACCCCGTATTACTTCCAGAATCCAAAATGATGGCAGGCAGAGATTCAGAAAGGATCAATTCCAGAGAAGTGGAAAGAAAAACTGATTCTTGGGTAGAATCCATGTTGGAAAATAAGCAGACACAGGGAAGCTTTACAAGAGCAACCTGTATCACGGACACCATCAACTTGGGGGCGATCGCATTACGCGCAGGTAAAAAAGTGGACTTTGATGCGAACCTGATCAAAATCATGAACGATGAGGAAGCAAATCAATATCTTACTAGAGAATATAGATCTGGTTGGGAGATATAAACCAGCTGACTGAATACCAAGTTTTTTACAGTGAACTATCTAACAAAAAACCAATATGACAAACCGTAGAACTTTTATCAAAACTGCAGGGCTGGCTTCCGCAGCATTAGGCTTGGGTATGCCTTCACTTTCTTTTGCAGAAAGAAAAGCTGACCCTATTTTCAAGATTTCTTTAGCAGAATGGTCTCTCAATCGATCATTGAGAGCTGGTAAATTAGATCATTTGGATTTTGCTCTTGAAGCAAAAAAGAGAAATATAGATGCGGTAGAATATGTGAATCAATTCTTCATGGATAAGGCTCAGGACAAAGCCTATCTGCAAGAAATGAAAACCCGAACTGATGGAGAAGGAATCACTAATGTGCTGATTATGATCGACAGCGAAGGTCAATTGGGAGCTGCCAAACCGGAAGAAAGACAGCAAACTGTCGAAAACCATAAAAAGTGGGTGGAGGCTGCAAAGTTCTTGGGTTGTCACTCGATCCGCGTCAATGCATACACGGCTGTACCTTTCAGCCAAGATCCAAAAATCCAACAAGAGGCTATTGACGTTTGCAGTTCCACATTGAGAAGAATCTGTGAATTTGCAGATGATTTTGACATCAATGTAATCATAGAAAATCATGGAGGATACTCTTCCAATGGAGGATGGTTGGCTGAATTGATCAAGCAAACAGCCCATCGCAGAGCGGGAACCTTACCTGATTTCGGGAATTTCAGAATGCATACAGAAGGAGATAAAATCTTGAGTTATGATTCCTATCGAGGTGTAGACGAAATGATGCCATTTGCTAAAGGGGTAAGTTTGAAACCTACCGTTTGGGATGACAATGGCAACCAGCACCCATTAGACTATACAAGAATGATGAAATTGGTTTTAGCTCATGATTACCACGGTTATGTAGGAATAGAGCATGGCGAAGAAGGAAGAGAATGGGAAAGCATCGAAGAAATCAGAAGAGATTTGGATGATGTCCGAAGAACCTTGGAAAACGAAGCATAAAAACTCATGAAAACAGAGTTCTTTCAATCCGTTCCAGTCTTACCTTCTCAGGATATTACCAGAGATTTGGAATGGTATGAGAGAACTCTGGGTTTCAAAAAGATTTTTGGCGATCATATGTATGCCGGAATCCGCCTTGAAAACATTGAACTTCATCTACAGTGGCATGCAGATACTCCTGAGGACCCCTTACTGGGAGGATCGGTAGTCAGAATCTTTTTAAAAAACATTCATCCTTATTTTGAATCCCTGGTTGCCAAAGGGGTAATGGAAGCAGATAAGCTTCGAATAAACACTCCATGGGGTACCAACGAATTTGGTCTCTTTGACCTCAACACCAACGCAATTTTCTTTGTCGAAGACCTTTAAAACCAACCTTATGAAAAAACTTTTTCTCCAACTGATTATCCTGATTTCACTTGCTGATTTTTCCTTTGCACAAACCACCAAGAAGCAATTTCAAGAACTTGAAACCGAACTAGAAAATGTAAGGACATCCCTAAATGCTCCCGGTTTTGCTGTTGCCATTGTCAATAAGGATCAAATTCTTTATGCAAAAGGATTCGGCTACAAAGACCTCGAAAATGAAGTCCCGGTAACTGAAAATACGCTTTTCGCCATAGGATCAGTTTCCAAATCATTCACCTCAGCTGTGTTGGGAGTTTTGAGGAAAGAAGAAAAAATCGACTTTGACGAAAGACCCGGAAAATACATTTCCGAACTCCGATTTATGGAACCGTGGATGAACGAGCAAATCATCGTCAAGGACTTGATGTCTCATCGTACCGGATTGCCAAGACATGACCTTTCCTGGTTTATGTTTCCCACTAACTCTAAAGAAGAACTGATCAAAAGAATTGAATTCCAGAAGCCATTTACAGGACTCAGACAACAATGGTATTACAACAATTGGATGTTTTTCCTTCAGGGAGAAATCGGAAGAAGGCTGACAGGTCAAAGCTGGGAAGACAATGTAAAAACCATGTTTTTGGATAAACTGGGAATGTCCAGAAGTAATTTCAATATTCCAGATTTAGAAAAAGATCTAGACTATTCTTTCGGGTATTCGACTGATGGAGAAGGAATCAACACCAAAATGGACTATTATGACATTGCTGCCATGAGCCCTGCTGGGGCTATTAACTCCAGTGTTTCGGAAATGTCCAACTGGTTGATCACTTGGATCAATGGAGGAAAATTCAAGGAAGAACAAGTCATACCAGAAGCCTATGCCAAAGAAGCGATTAGCTCTCAAATGGTCGTTTCTTCGGGTCTTCCTTCCAAAGAGCATCCTGATGCCCAATTCGCCAACTACGGGTATGGTTGGTTTTTGTCTTCTTATAGAGGACACTACAGAGTGGAACATGGAGGAAATATCGATGGGTTTTCAGCCTCTGCCTCATTTTTCCCAACTGACAGTGTTGGGATTATGGTTTTGACCAACCAAAATGGTTCTCAAATTCCCGGATTGGTGAGAAATATCGTTGCTGATAAAATCCTGGGCTTAGAAGCAGGTGGCTGGCTGGAAGATGCATTGGAACAAAAAGAAAAAAACAAAGAAGCTCAGGCAAAAGCCAAAGCTTCAGCAGATTCCGCAAAAGTATCCGGAACCAAACCATCTCATATTTTGGCTGAATATACTGGCAGCTATGACAATTCTGGCTATGGAAAGATGGAAATTAAATTGGAAAACGACACTCTATTCGTTAAGACAGGGCTTTATCAAATGTTTTTAGAGCATGATAATTATGATTTGTTTGATGCATTTCTGATTTATCAAGGGGAACCGAATCGAGATATGCCGATCAAGTTCAAGTTTGAGTCAAATATGGCTGGGGATATCTCTTTGTTGAAAGCAGGCTTTGAGCCAGCTTTGGAGGGGATTGAATTCAAACGAACCCCGAAACCTGTGGACGTTTCAGAGGATGATTTAAAAAAATACGAAGGAGCCTATCTCCTGATGGGAGTTCAGGAAGTCAAGATTTACATCAAAGATGGTAAGTTGTATGCTTTTGTGCCAGGACAACCTGAATATGAACAAATCCCGTTGGGAAATCACGAGTTTAATTTCAAGACTTTGGAAGGTTTCAAAATCAAGTTTGAAGAAAAAGATGGAGAAATCATTGCCGTAAACTTCATCCAGCCCAATGGGACATTTAGAGGGGAACGAAAAAAGGAGTAAAGTGTAATTACTCCTCACATTTCCTTTTCAGCTCTCGATTCATGGCCTCAAAGCCTTTGATGGAGTTTTCCAAATTGAAGAGTCTGACCAAAACCCCATTAAATAATTCCGATTGCTTGAATGTTGTCGATCCATCTTGGTTTTCAACCAACTCAAAGCTATGAGTGCCATCAAACAGGCCATTGATTAAGAATTTACCTTTCCATTGAAGAATTCTGTTTTCTTCAAACTGAAGAACTTTGGGCTTGAAAGTCATGGTAGAAGAATCGATAGGCTGAATCTCAGCTCTTAAATTTTCACCTACTTTTAGGATTCCTTCAAGTTTTTTGATAAAGGAATTCCAGTTAGGATATTCTTGAGTATGAGTGAGAACTTTCCAAACTTTGCTTACTGGAGCTTGAATTAGGATTTCGGTTTTGATTTCTTTTGTCATGATCTGTTAGGATTTAGACAAAAGTAGGAGGACTCCGAATCAATTCTCTTGACAAAAATCAAGCATTTTCATGAAGCCGCTTCCTTACCCGGCTGAAGGTCTCAGGAGTCATTCCCAAAAGGGAAGCAAGGTATTGCAGAGGAACTTGGTTGAATAATTCTTTATTCTGCTCAAAATAAATTTTATAGCGCTCTTCCGCACTCAAAGATAAATGTGAGAAAACCCGATCCTCCAGCATTGCAAAACATTTGGCGATAAAACCACTTTCTATTTCCTTCCATTTCGGAAAGTCTTTGATTAATCGGGCATAATTCTCCTTGTCAATCGTCAACAAGGACACTTCTCCCAAGGCTTGGATATTCCATCTGGAAGGTTGACCAAAGAAAAATCCGGAAATCTCTGTGACAAAATAACCGGGAGTAGAAATCCATTGTGTGATCTCTTTTCCATCTGTCAAAGAGTAAATCCTCAACAGGCCGGAAACCAACAAACTCAGACGATTGCAGGTCTTCCCAGTTATTACAAAATATTCTTTATTAAAAAGCTTCTCCTCATAAAAATAAGACCGTAGGTAATCAAGCTCCTCATCTGACAAGGGACCAAAAGATGTCTGAATGCTTTCTCTAAATTTTTCCACATGACAGTTTAAGAAAAATTCTCGGAATGCTGCCATCGGGAGCCATTCGTGATTCATAATCACACGAAATGGAAAAATGAATAAGTTTCCCTCCCTTATTTTTCAACCAACTCTATCAATTCAAAGGACATCCAGTCTTCCTTGTTCTCCGGGTTTTCGGGATTGTTGATAGAAATATATAAGCCTTTCTCCCCCACAAAATTGTTGGTAGGCATATACTTTCCGGCCTCAAATTTCTTTTCCGTCAACAAATCCAGATTTTCATCAAAAACCATGATTACAAATGGTCCGGGGTTTTCCCTTAATTCCCTTAATTGCTCATCAGAGTCAATTTCAATTGTAGGATAAGCAAATCGGTAATAAAGCTTTCGATAAGGGTCTTTTATCAAATCTGCATATCTCGATTTTGTAAAAGCATATTCTGCAAATTCTCGACCATCAGCGTACTCAGAAAGCAAGGGTAGGCTTGGCTCCAAAAGCGAACTTGCAGCCTCTTTTTTTGCCATCCTTTCTCCATCCGAAAAATAAAGAGAATGATCTCCAATAAATGAAACGATCAATCTTTCCGGGTCAGCAATAATACTTTCTTCGAGCATTTTTTTACCCTGAATCAGATAATCAGTGGGAAACCGGTATGGTAGCGATTCAACATGCCCTGATTCCAAATCTATGGAAACTACTATTGGAATTTCATCCAATTCCGCCTGAGTATACTCAGTAGGCCTCTTTACTCCCCTAGTTTTTGCAATCATTTTTCCTCCTTTGATAAAAGGTGGAGAAAGATAATAGGTGTTGTGAACGAAAATCGCAGCGACAGTTTCTGGTAATTCATACTTGATCCTGTTTTTAATTTCCCCTGAAGAATCTATTAAAACCATCTCCTGACTCCATTCTGGAAAAATAAAAATGCTATCTAAATTTTGTATATGGATAAAACCAACTCTTACCCCTTTTGGGCCTTCTTGCTCAAACAATAACTCTTTCTCAAGCTTATGGGCTTCTACATCGTAGATCTGAAGTGAATTCTTATCCCAGTTAACATTAAAAAACAAAGGGCTTTCCCCATCATCATAGTATTCCATTGCTACAGAGACATTGGCAGTGGTGCTATCGAGCTCTATTTCGATTTTCTCCCCACTAGGTGCTAGCTCCCAAGTCTTGACCGCTGAATTAGAATCTGTTTTTTCGGACTCACAAGCAAAAAGTCCTATTAAAAAAAGGAAACAAAGTAATGGAAAGTATAGCTTTGACATAGAATTGAAAAGTTTGTTTAAACTAAAAAAATCAACTCACATCGTAAACACTTAGTCAAAAAATGAAACAACAGCTTGGACAAATTGCGATTTTGGTCAAAGACTATGATGAGGCCATTGCCTATTATACACAGGTTTTGGATTTTGAGCTTCTCGAAGACACCCAGCTAAGTGAAACAAAAAGATGGGTGCGTGTCTCTCCTCCGGGCTCATCCTGTCATTTATTATTGGCAAAAGCAGCCAATGAAGCCCAAAAAAAGCAGGTTGGCTTCCAAGCGGGAGGTCGTGTGTTTTTATTTTTATATACAGATGATTTCTACAGGGATTATGAAAAATACACATCCAGAGGTGTTGAATTTATCCGAGAACCAGCCCAAGAGGAGTATGGAATTGTCTCTGTTTTCAAGGATCTCTATGGCAATTTGTGGGATTTAATAGAACGGACATCTAGTGATCAGTAGACAGTCTCTGGTAGCAGGAAAATTGGCTAACTTTACCCACCTATGGAACATCAACCCAATAACCCTCTTCACGGATTAAGACTGGACACCATGTTGGAGCATTTGGTCGATTACTATGGCTGGGAAGAACTAGGTGTGCGAATCACAATCCGATGCTTTACTCATGATCCGTCGATCAAATCCAGCTTGAAATTTCTTCGCAAAACCCCTTGGGCGAGAGAAAGAGTCGAAGGATTGTATTTGAAGATGTTGAGGGACAACAAATAGCTTTTAATCAACCCTCCTAGGGTTTTGAAACCTTGGAGGTTTTCCAAAACCTCAACCGATAAAAAAAGCCCAGATCAAATGACCTGGGCTTCGGTTGTTTATAGGTTGTGTGTGTGTGTTATACGTAGTTGTTTAGCATCACAGGCATCACGAGCATCAAGATATCCTCGTTTTCATCTTGTTCTGCCGGCAAAATCAAACCTGCTCTGTTTGGAGCAGAGAATTTCAAACTTACTTCTTTGCAAGAAAGGTTGTTCAACATTTCTACCAAAAACTTCGCGTTGAATCCGATTTCGATATCCTCTCCATCGTGCTCGCATGACAATCTTTCATTTGCTTCATTGGAGAAGTCTAGATCTTCCGCAGAAATCATCAACTCAGAACCAGTTAATTTCAATCTCACCTGATGCGTAGTCTTGTTGGCATAAATTGCAATACGACGCAAAGAGCTCAACAAATCCTGACGATCGATCGTCATGATGTTAGGATTCTCTACAGGGATTACGTTTTCGTAATCAGGGAATCTCTCATCAATCAATCGACAGATCATCTTGATATTATTGAACTTGAAGTAGGCATTTGACTGGTTGAATTCAACACTTACCCCCACATTTTCAGATGGCAAGGTGGATTTCAACAGGTTCAAAGCTTTTCTTGGGATAATCAAAGAAGCAGGGCTAGAAGAAGCCACATCGACTCTTCTATATCTGATCAATCTATGACCGTCAGTTGCTACGAAAGTAGTGTTGGTATCACTCAGGTTGATATAAACACCGGTCATTGCAGGTCTCAATTCATCGGAGCTAGTAGCGAAGATGGTATTGGAAACAGCGCTAGAAAGAACCTCAGTAGACATATCCACTGTAGTCGCATTGCTTACAGTCGGGATCTTAGGGAAGTCAGTAGCATTCTCACCTGCCAAACGATAACGTCCATTATCAGAAGAAATCTCAACAGCATAGGTATCATGATCTATGCTGAAAGTCACCGGTTGCTCCGGAAGGTTTTTCAATGTCTCGATCAAAATTCTTGCTGGCACTGCAATATTTCCATCTTCTTTAGCCTCCACATGAATTTCAGTAATCATGGAAGTCTGCAAATCTGAGGCTGTAATGGTTAGAACACTCTCTTTTATTTCAAAAAGGAAATTCTCCAAAATTGGAACTACCGGGTTGGTAGTCACCACACCATTGATCGCCGAAAGCTGCTTTAAAAGAGCAGAAGAGGAAACAATAAACTTCATATCGTAGGGCTTATTTGTATTTACTTTTGGAATAGGGGATAAATTTATAAATAAAATCGAATTGAAGAGGCCCAATACGGGAATAAAGGCAAATAATTAGTTTGGTTTTTACCTTTTCTTCAAATTAATTTTTTCTGGAATATTTTCGGGCTCTATTCATGGAAACCAAGCCTCCACAGATCAGCAACAAAATCACTGGACCTAAGACATTGACTCCTTGCCAGAAAGTTTTCTGTTGTGCTACCTTCACCTTATCCAATGGTCTGATTTTGAAAGTTCGGGTTCTGGAAGCGATCAATCCCTCTGGATTTTGAAGGTACTGGACTAAATTTCGCAGGAATAGCTTATTGGCGAAAACAACCTGATTGAAGGGATCATCCCCCAAGGATAACGGTGCCCCGGACTGTGGGTCAGTTTGGCTTTGGAAAACTTCTCCATCGCTAATGGCAACCACTTTTCCTGACCCGGATTCTTTGAAATTTTCCTTGGAAAATCCTTCAGGAAGAAATCGATTTTTGAATAAGGAGGTAAACTCACCTTCCAATAGGTAAACCAATGGCAAATTCTTCTGATTATACAGATTGACATCCGGCTCCTGCTCCATATCTCTAAAAGCTACTCGGGCAGGCGCCTGAACCACCCTGGAATATTCCGATGTAAACACCAAAGGCGTCTTCTTAATCCCAGGAGCCATCACCGTATCCATAGTGCTGGCAAAGCGGAAATAGACCACGTCCAATCCTTTGGTAATGGGATGATTTGCCATCCGATTCGCTTGGATATAAAACGGCCAAGGAAGCTGAACCATTTGAGCTAAATTACCGAAATCGCCTCCCATTACCGGGAAATAGCCAAAATTCAAATCTTGTATCAAATCCTTGTTGATCCGAACGCCATATTTAAAAAGTAGGTTTTCAAGCCCATTATCGTAAGGCATCGCCAAGGTTCCCTCTCCACCAGCTTGCTCTACGTCTACGGCCACC
>Ga0207716_100609_pt1 | contig 10973 bp, 8 predicted proteins | sample TtaePargueraPR_FD_187739 | JGI IMG/M metagenome (GOLD analysis project Ga0207716, IMG submission 187739) | Aerobic enrichment media microbial communities from Bioluminiscent Bay, La Parguera, Puerto Rico - Tt and P2 (5) (SPAdes) | ecosystem: Environmental > Aquatic > Marine > Unclassified ... | reverse complement strand
GGCGGGCTCTCCATGGCCTATCGCGCCTACCAGATGTACGCCGCCGATCATGACGTGCCGGCCGAACGGGACGGCTTCACCGAGGACCAGCGCTTCTTCCTGGCCTGGGGCCAGGTCTGGCGCCGGCTCTACACCGAGGACGCCCTCGTCTCGCGCCTGACCACCGACCCGCACAGCCCATCGCAATACCGGGTGAACGGTGTCGTGCGGAACATGGATGTCTGGTACGAGGCCTTCGGCGTGACGGAGGACGACGATCTCTACCTGCCGCCGGAAGAGCGCGTCTCCATCTGGTAAGCGGTTCATCGCAAACAGGAAACGGCCCGGCCCCAGCGCCGGGCCGTTTTGCATTCAGCCCTTGCGGCACCGGATCAAACCCGGTCTTATCGGCGCAAAGGCAATATGGGGGAGATCATGGAAGCCGAAGCCGCGCCGCTGGTCAGCAATGACGCCATCGTCCTGGGCCTGCTGGCCGTTCTCCTGGGCGCCGTCTTCTGGACGTCGAATTCCTCGATCCGCTTCTTCAAGGTCTTCTACCGGATCTTCCCGCCGCTCCTTCTGTGCTATTTCCTGCCCTCGCTGCTGAACACGTTCAACGTCGTCGATCCGGACCAGTCGCAGCTCTACTTCGTCTCCTCGCGCTATCTCCTGCCCGCCGCCCTGGTGCTGCTGACCATGTCGGCGGACCTGCCGGCGACCTTCAAGCTGGGCCCCAAGGCGCTGATCATGTTCCTCACGGGCACGGTCGGCGTGATGGTGGGCGGACCTGTCGCCCTGCTCGTGGCCAGCACGATCGCGCCGGACATCATCGGGGTGGACGGGCCGGAAGCGGTCTGGCGCGGCATGACCACCGTGGCCGGCAGCTGGATCGGCGGCGGCGCCAACCAGGCCGCCATGTACGAGGTCTTCGAGGTGGGCGACGAGATCTTCTCCGCCTGGGTTGCCGTGGACGTGATCGTGGCCAATGTCTGGATGGCCTTCCTGCTCTTCGCGGCCAGCAATGCCACGGCGATCGACCGCCGCGTCGGGTCCGACAGCCGCGCCGTCGACCATCTGCGCGTGCGGGCCGAGGCCTATGAGAGCGAGCACGCCCGCATTCCCGAACTCAAGGACATGATGTTCATCCTGGCGATCGGCTTCGGCGCGGTTGCCGTCTCGCACCTGATCGCCTCGGCGCTGGCCCCCTGGTTCGGCCAGTTCGAGGCCTTCGAACAGATCAGCCTGTCCTCCAGCTTCTTCTGGCTGGTGCTGACGGCAACCGCCATCGGCGTCGTGCTGTCCTTCTCTCGCGCCCGCCAGCTGACGGCGGTGGGATCCATGAAGACCGGCTCGGTCTTCATCTACATCCTGGTCGCCTCGATCGGCATGAACATGGATGTCACGGCGATCGCCCGGAACCCGGAGTTTTTCCTGATCGGCTTCATCTGGGTGAGCATCCACGCCGCGCTGCTGATCCTCGTCGCCCTGGCGATCAAGGCGCCGACCTTCTTCCTCGCGGTGGGCAGCCAGGCCAATATCGGCGGCGCGGCCTCGGCCCCCGTCGTCGCCTCGGCCTTCCATCCCTCGCTCGCCCCGGTCGGCGTGCTGCTGGCGGTACTGGGCTATATCCTGGGCACCGGCGCGGCGACGCTCACCGGCGAGATCCTGCGTGTCATCGGCGGCGGCTAGGCCCGAAAAACCCCTTTCGGGCGAACGTGATATGAAAATTCCCCTCACGGGTGTTTTGCCCGGCAACAGGGTTAATATTTCTTAACCACCTCTGCAATTTGCGCTAGCATCGCGGGCGATTGCGGCTTTCTGCGTTGCGGAACCGCAGTGTGGAATAAGGGGGAATCACATGTTCCGACACACTCTGCTGTGCGGCTCGGCCGTCGCACTCCTCTCGGCCTCCGCGGCCTTCGCCGGCGATGCCGAATGGTTCCCGCCGGACCCGCCCAACAGCGCGGCGATCGGCGAATGCTATGCCCGCGTTCGCATCGAGCCGGAGTATGACGCCTATACCGAGCAGGTGACGACCCAGGACTCCTACGAGCGCTACGACGTCCTGCCGCCGCGCCTGCGCGAGGAAACCCGCGAATACATCTCCCGCGAGGCGGGCGTGCGCTACATCGTGCACGAGCCGGTCTACGAGACCGTCACCGAGACGGTGCAGATCCGTCCCTCCTACGTGGAATACGTGGTCGAGCCGGCCGTGCACGACACGGTGACCGAGACCATCATGGTGCGCGAGCCGCGCATGGTCTGGCGCCGCGGCTATGTGCCGGGTGCGCAGATGACCCGCTTCGACAGCGAGACCGGCGAAGTCTGGTGTCTCGTCGAGGAAGAGGGCGAATACCGCACGGTCACGCGCAACATCGTCGTCGAGCCGGCCCAGATCCGCGAGATTTCGCACCCCGCGGAATACTCCACCATCACCCGCGACGTGCTGGTGCAGGAAGCCCGCGTCGAGGAAGTGCCGATCGAGGAGCGCCGCGACACCTACCGGATCGAGGTGCTGGACCAGCATGCCACGGTCGACAGCCAGGTCGTGCCGATGCAGACCGACACCATCACCCGCTACTCGCTGCGCACCGAAGAGCGCTGGGAATGGCGCCTGATGGATTGCGAGGACATCGAGCTGCCGGGCTACAACCCGCCGACCGGCGGTCATCCGCCGGCCGTCGCCCGGAACAACGCGGCCCCGGCCCCGCAGGGCAATACCTATCTCTACGGCACGGACATGCCGGTCCGGGACGACAGCTATTCGGAAGAAGTTCCGGTGGCCGAAGTCTCCTATTCCACCCGGACCCGCCGCCACTGAGGTTCGGGGCTGGACCTGTCCGGCTGAAGACACAAGATGAACGGCGCGGGAGCGATCCCGCGCCGTTTTCGTTTCCAGGCTCAGAACCGGAGGGAGATTTCATGGCCGTGCAGGACTACGTCGTCGGATATGGCAGCCTGCTCTCCAGCTACAGCCGCACCACCTATTCCGGGCTGACCGAGCCGGCCATGCCCGTGGTCGCCCTGGGCTGGCGGCGCGGCTGGACGGTACGATACACGGACGAGGCGGCAACCTATGCCGGTGTGCGGCCCGCCCCCGGCCACATGCTCGACGCGGCCCTCGTGCCCACCGAGATCACCGACGAGCTGCGCCACCGCGAACGCGGCTATGTCTTCACCGAACTGCCCCCGGAAACGGTGCGCCCGGCCGACCGCAGCCATGGCGAGCTGCCCGAGGGCCGGTTCTGGATCGTGGTCAATCGCGAGCAGGTCCGCGCCGATACAAGCCACCCCATCCCGCAATCCTATGTCGATACCTGCCTGGTGGGCTGCCTGGAGACCGGCGGCGAGGCCCGGGCACGGGCCTTCATCCGCAATACCGAGCTGTGGGATGCCCACTGGATCGACGACCGCGACAGCGCCTCGCCCGTCTATCCCCGCCTCACCCCGGCTTCGGCGGAGCAGCGCGAGACGATCGACCGCCTGCTCGCCGGCGAGGGCGTGCTGAGGCACAGGCGCGCCGCCTGACGGACGCTCAGCCGGGCTGCGCCGCGATGGCGTGCGCCACGGCGAAGGCTTCCCGCCGCATCGCCTTCAAGTCCCGCTTCGCCGCATCCGCCGCTTGCGGCCGGTTGAAGATGCTCGCCGGGAAGACCGGCAGGTCCGGCAGAGCCTCGCCCTTCCAGGACCAGCCGCCGGTGGTTTCGTCGCAGGTATAGAACCGCGCGAAAGCCGCGGCGTGATCGGCCAGGAAATTCACCGCCGAGACCAGATAGTCGATATCGTCCGCACTCATGGTCCAGTGCAGGCTGACCCGGCACCAGCCCGGCCGCGCGCCCGTCTTGCCCGACAGCACGCGCTCGCGGATCGCCATCGTCTCTTCCTCGTCGATCCCCAGCAGATGGTGGCCATAGGGCCCGGCACACGAACAGCCCGCGCGCGACTGAATGCCGAAGAGGTCGTTCAGCAGCAGGGTAACGAGACGGGGCGACAGCGTGTCGCCGCGCGGCGTCTTCAGATTGAAGGAGACGATCCCGATCCGCCGCTCCGGCCCGGCCGGGCCGAGGATCTCGATGCGCGGATGCGCCTGCCAGTGCGCGAAAGCCGTCTCCAGGGCATGGTGTTCCCGGGCCGCAATGGCGCCATGGCCCACTTCCGCCTGCAGTTTCATGGCCAGGGCCGCCCGCACGAATTGCGGCAGGCCCGGCGTGCCGGCCCGTTCGCGCGCCTCGATATCGTCGATGAAGTCGTGCCCGCCCGGCCAGACATAGCGCACCGTACCGCCGCCGGAGAGGGTGGGCGGCAAATGCTCCGGATAGAGCGCGCCATTGAACAGGAGGATGCCGCAGCTGCCCGGACCGCCGACGAATTTGTGCGGCGAGAAATAGACCGCGTCGATCGCGGCCTGAGGATCGTCACCGGGGTGCATGTCGACGGGCAGGTAGGGCGCACTCGCGGCGCAGTCGAGGCACAGTATGGCGCCATGGGCGTGCAGGCAGCGGGCCAGCGTCTCCACATCCGTCTTCACGCCGGTGACGTTGGAGGCGGCGGAAAAGGCACCGATCTTCCGCTTGCCCGCATGCTGGGGATCCGACAGGGCTGCCGCCAGCGCACCCAGATCGATCCCGCCATCCGCCGCCAGCGGGACGGTCACCGTCTCGGCCAGGCTTTCGCGCCAGGTCAGCTCGTTGGAATGATGCTCGTAGGGGCCGACGAAGACGACCGTGTCGGCCCGATGGCCGTCCAGCCCGCCCAGCGCGCGCCGCGTCGCCGGCGGGATGGCCAGACCGAGGATTTCCTGCAGCTTGTGGATGGCGCCCGTCGCGCCGGCGGCGCAGGGCACAAGGCAGTCGCCCGGCCCGGCATTGACCGCCGCCTTGATGATCCGCTCGGCCTCGCGCATCCAGGCATTGCTGGCGCGGCCGGTGGCGCTGTCCTCGCTGTGCGGATTGGCGTAGCCGACCGCCAGCCCGTCCATGACGGCCTCGACATCCGCCTGAGCACGCCCGGAGGCGGTGTAGTCGGCATAGAAGAGCGGCCGCGTGCCGAAGGGCGTCTCCAGGCAGGTCTCGCGCCCGGCCAGCCCGGCGCGCACGCGTTCGATACGGTCGTCGGCCCGGCTTTCGTCAAACATGCATCGTCCCTGCATCTGCTGGACGGCGACTCAACCATGTTTGCCGGAACGATATTCTCCAATTACAACTTCCTGCACGGGAAATCGTGGTGATTTTCACTACGAATGGAGCACATCATGGAAATCGACGACTACGACCGGCGGCTTCTGCGCGAAATCCAGCGCGACAGCGACCGCACCGTCCAGGAACTGGCCGACCTGATCGGTCTCAGCGCGACCCCCACGGCGCGCCGGCTGAAACGCCTCGCCGAGGCCGGCATCGTGCGCAAGCATGTCGCCCTGCTCGATCCGGAAGCGCTGGGCCTGCAGGCGACCCTCTTCATCGCCGTGCGCACCAGCCGCCATGACGCGGAATGGCTGGAGCGTTTCGCCGAGGGCGTGAAACGCATGCCCGAAGTGGTCGAATTCTACCGGCTCAGCGGGGATATCGACTATCTCATCAAGCTCTGCCTGCCCGATGTGAAGGCCTATGACGCGGTCTACAAGAAGCTGATCGCCATCGCGCCGCTGTCCGACGTCAATGCCAGTTTCGCCATGGAGGCGATCAAGAACACGACCCGCCTGCCGATCTGAACGCCGCGAGACCGGTTCGCGCGCTTGATACCGCCCGCCCGATGCGCGAAGTTCGCAAACTCCGGCCACTACAGCGCGATATCCCCTCATGACCGATTTCACCCAGGACGCGACCCGTTCCCTGCGCAAACCGAATGTCGAGGGCTATCGCAACGTCGCGGCCATCGTGCTCGCGCTGTCGATCATGCAGACGGCGGCGGGCGCCCTGTCGATCGTCGGCCCGCTGGCCCTGATGGCGTCCGGTGCCTCGACCCTGAAGATCGGTACCATCGTTTCCGGCTATGCTTTCGGCTTCCTGCTGGGCGCCTATTTCGCGCCCAAGGAAATCCGCCGGATCGGCCATATCCGCGCCGTCGCCGCCTTCGCGGGCGTCACCTCCGTGGCCGCCGCCGCGCTCTATGTCAGCGACGCGCTGGCCTGGTGGCTGATCATGCAGTTCATCATGGGGATGTGCGTGGCCGGATTCCTGGCCTCGGGCGAAAGCTGGGTGGCCGATGCGGCGCCCAGCGACAGCCGCGGCGCCATCCTGAGCTTCTACCTGGTCGCCGCGAAGATCGGCTTCATTCTCGGCCCCTTCCTGGTCGCCTCGGTACCGCCGGGGGCCGCCGTCGGCTTCATGATCGTTGCCGCGCTCTATACGGCCAGCCTCATCCCGGCCTCCGCGACCAACCGGGCCCAGCCGGCGCCGCCCTCGGCCGAGCCCTACAGCCCGATGAAGATCTGGCACTCGGCCCCGTCCGCGGTGATCGCCGCGGTCTGCGCGGGCCTGGTCAACGGTGCCATCATGCAGCTCTACGCCGTCTATGTGAGTGACATGTCGACCGGTTCGGCCGCGCAGATGGCCGCCGTCTTCTCCGCCTTCATGGTCGGCGGCGGCGTGCTGGCGCAATGGCCGGCCGGCATGATTTCCGACCGGATCGACCGGCGCATCGTGATCGCCGCCCTCGCCCTGATCGCCGGCATCGCCGCCCTCCTGCTCGGCCTGCTCACCGGCATCCTGCCCATGATCGGGATTTTCGCGGTCGCCGGCATTCTGGGTGCCGGGGCCCAGTCCTATTACGGCGTCGCCGCGGCCCACGCGACCGACCGGGCCGATGAAGGCCAGGCGACGAACACGATGTCCGGCATCATCACCATCTACGCCACGGGTACGATCGTCGGCCCCATCCTGGCCGGCGCGACGATGAGCCTGGTCGGCGGGCGCGGCCTCTTCCTCTATTCCGCCGTCGTGCTGTTCGCGCTGACCGGCGCCATGATCTACCGCCGGACCGACACGCCGCCGGTCAAGGACTTCGAGAAATCCGACTTCGAACCGGTCTCCGCCACCAGTGCCTCGGTCTATGAACTCACCGAGGTCGGCAGCGAGGAAGCCGAAGACACCGAAGACCCGGCCGATGCGATGGCCGACAGCGGCATCGTCATGGACGAGGAGGACGATCTCGACGACACCTCGCTGGACGATGACGACGAAGAGGACGGGTACTGGCGCTCCTAGCGGCCCGGCGCCCGCCTATTCGGCGACCGGGTCGGTCTCGGCCGGCTCGGTGGGCTGGTCGGTGAAGCCTTCCAGATCGCCGGACGGTTCGGCATCGCGCTCGATCTCCACCGGACTCAGCGCATAGGCCTTCAGCAGCCGGGCGACCGAGAAGAGCGCGTTCTCGTGCACCCGCTCATAGCCGTGCGAGGCATCGATCCCGAAAGTGACCAGCGCCGTGCGCACATCCGCCCCGCCCTCGATCGCCGAGGCAGCATCCGAGCGATAGTAGCGGAAAACGTCGCGCTGGTAGGGGATCTGCTTGTCCTTCGCCAGATGGATCAGCTTGGTGGTGAGGTGATAGTCGAAGGGGCCGGTCATGTCGGCCATGCCGATCGTCACCCCGGTCTCCTTGGAATTCTGCCCCGGCGCCACGGCGCCATTGTCGACGGCCACCATCGAGGCCACGTCATGGGTGAGGATGGATGAGGCCCCGACGCCGACCTCCTCGGAGATCGAGAACAGGAAGAGCGTGTCCACGGGCAGTTCGGCACGACTCTCGCGCAGCGCCTTGAGCACGGCGAACATGGCGGCCACGCCGCCCTTGTCGTCCAGGTGGCGCGAGACGACAAAGCCATTGCCCAGGAATTCCGGACACGGGTCGATGGCGACGAAATCGCCGACCGCGATCCCGAGCGAATTCATGCTCACCGAGGCCACGCCGATCGCGGCCGCGTCGACATCATTGTGCACCGGCGCGTCGATCCGCAGCTCGACCTGCGACCAGGACACCGGCTGGGTGTCGATCTCCTCGTTATAGACATGGCCGGAGGCCTTCAGCGGCAGGATGGAGCCGCGATAGGCGCCGTGCTCGGTGAACAGCGTGCAGCGCGCGCCTTCGGCGAAACGGGCCGACCAGTGACCGATCGGCGCCAGGGACAGCCGGCCGTTCTCCTTGATGAAGGAGACCTGGGCGCCCAGCGTATCGACATGGGAGATGATCGCGCGGGCCGGCTGCTCATGCTTGCCCGCCAGGCGCGACCGGATCGCCCCGCGGCGCGTCAGCTCGTACTCGATGCCCAGCCGCTCCAGCTCCTCGCAGCACCAGCGGGCGATCTTGTCGGTATAGCCGCTCGGACTGGGGATGGAGAGCAGCGTTTTCAGGGTCTCTCGCAGATAGGTCTCGTCGATTTCAAGCGCGGACACGTTCAGCTCCCTGGCGTTGCGTTTCGATACGGATGGTTCGGGGGAAAAGCAGGTCGATGAAGCGTTCGACCACCGGCTGAGGCTCGTGATTGGCCAGGCCGGGACGTTCGTTCGCCTCGATGAAGACGAACTCGTCGAGCACCGGCGCCTTCACGATGAAGTCCAGGCCCGCCACCGGTATGTCCAGCGCCTTGGCCGCGGCGATCGAGGCGTCGACGATGCGCGGATGCAGGTGATCGGTCACGTCGTGCAGCGTGCCGCCGGTGTGCAGATTGGCCGTGCGGCGCACCTCCAGGCTCTCGCCGGACGGCAGCACGTCGTCCCAGCCATGGCCGGAGGCGGCGACGCAGCGCTCGGTCTCGCTGTCGAGGGGAATGCGGGACTCCCCGCCGGTGGCCGCGGCGCGGCGCCGGCTCAGCCCCTCGACCAGTTCACGCACGGTCTTCTTGCCGTCCCCGGCCACCACGGGCCGCTTGCGCAGCGCGGCCGCGACCACGGCATTGTCGATCACGACAACGCGCAGATCGTCGCCCGGCACGCAGGTTTCCACGATCACGTCGGGACAATAGGACCGCGCCGCCTCGATCGCCTCGGACAGGCCGTCGCGATCGCGGATATCCACGGTCACGCCGCGCCCCTGCTCACCGCGCGCCGGCTTGACCACGACCGAGCCTGCGCGTTCGAGCAGCTCGACCGCGGCCTCGACATCGTCGCCATCGACCGCCTCGGCGACATCCAGCCCGATCTCCTTCATCAGCCGGCGCGTCACGGCCTTGTCGTCGCACCGGCTCATCGCGATGGCCGTGGTCAGCTCGGTCAGGGATTCCCGGCACACGATGGAGCGGCCGCCGAAGGTCAGGCGGAAGAAGCCGCCCTTGGCGTCGAGCACATCGACGGCGATGCCGCGGCGGCGCGCCTCGGCGACGATGATCTCGGCATAGGGGTTCAGCCCGTCCTCCAGCGAGGACCCACCGGTGAAGAGCTTCTCGTTGATCGGGTTCTTGCGCTTGACCGTGAAGAAGGGCGTGCGATCGAAACCCAGGCGCTCGTACAGCCGGATCGCGGACTCGTTGTCGTGGATCACCGAAAGGTCGACATGACGGGACCCGCGTGCCGCGAAATGGGCGATCAGATGCCGCGCCAGCGCCTCGCCGACCTTGGCGTGATTGGCGCGCGGATCGACCGCGAGACACCACAGCGACGCGCCGCATTCCGGGTCGTTGAAGACCCGGGCGTGATCGATCCCGGTCACCGACCCGATGATCTCGCCGCTCGCCTCGTCGACCGCCACGAAATACACGATCTCGCGGCTGTCGCGATGGTCCCAGAAGAACTCGGGATCCACCGGAACCATGCCGCAGGCGGCATAGATGCGATTGACCGCATCGGCGTCGGACCGGTTGGACATGCGCCGCACCTGGAAGCCGCGCGGCGGATCGCCCGTGGCACGGTAGGTGGGCAGTTCCAGCCGGTAGGTGTGCGAGGGGTCGAGAAAGATCTCCTGCGGCGCCAGCGCCAGCAGGACATGCGGGTCGCGGACATAGAAGGCAATGTCGCGGCGGTCCGGTTTCTCCGCCAGCAGACGGTCGATCAGCGCCTGCTGATCGGAGAAGGTGTGGGCGAACAGCAGTTGGCCCCAGCCGCAATCGAGGCTGGCATTGGCGACGACCGGCGCGGCCTCCTGCTCGGCATTGGGAATGGCGTCCTCGGCCGGCAGCAGCGCCTGCTCGCGCTTGCGCTTGAGGCGGTGGGAAATAGCGCCCGCGGGCTGACGGGAGCCGGGCCGCGTCATGCCGCCACCTCGACACGCGCCTCCGCCCCGGCCGGCGCGTCATGGGTTTCCAGCCACAGGGCCAGAACGCCGATCTGCCAGAGCTTGGAGCCGCGCAGCTTGGTGATGTGCGCCTCGGGATCCTCGAGCAGGTGATCGACATAGCTCTCCTGCACGATGCCGCGGTCGCGGAAGCTGCGGCTGCTGACCGCATCGCGCACCATCTCCAGGAAATCGCCCTGCAGGTATTTCAGCGCCGGCACCGGGAAATAGCCCTTGGGCCGGTCGATGACTTCGCTTGGCAGGACCTTGCGGGCCAGATGCTTGAGCACGCCCTTGCCCTCCTGTTCCAGGTGAAGCTCGGCCGGACAGCGCGCCGCCAGTTCGATCACCTCGTGATCGAGGAAGGGTACGCGCGCCTCCAGCCCCCAGGCCATCGTCATGTTGTCGACCCGCTTGACCGGATCGTCGACCAGCATGACGTGCGTGTCCAGCCGCAGCGCCTTGTCCAGCGGCGAGCCCGCGCCCGGCGCGTCGAAATGCTCGCGCACGAAATCGCCGGCATGGTCGCCGCCGATCCAGGACGGCTGGAGCAGCTGCGCCATCTCGTCGTGACCGCGGTCGAAGAAGGCGTCGCGATAGGTGGAAAAGGCATCGTTGGCGCCGGCCATGGGCGGATACCAGTGATAACCGGCAAAGGCCTCGTCGGCGCCCTGGCCGGACTGCACGACCTTCACATGCCTGGAGACCTCCTGGGACAGGAGGAAAAAACCGACGCAGTCATGGCTCGTCATCGGTTCGGACATGTTGGCAATGACGTCCGGCAGGGCCTTGAG
>Ga0207716_100607_pt1 | contig 10982 bp, 10 predicted proteins | sample TtaePargueraPR_FD_187739 | JGI IMG/M metagenome (GOLD analysis project Ga0207716, IMG submission 187739) | Aerobic enrichment media microbial communities from Bioluminiscent Bay, La Parguera, Puerto Rico - Tt and P2 (5) (SPAdes) | ecosystem: Environmental > Aquatic > Marine > Unclassified ... | reverse complement strand
AGACGTTAACCCTGGTTGGTTCGACGCATAACGCGACTTCGCGGCGCATGGCCAGTCATTTCGGATTAAGCCGATCGCAGGCTGCAAGCCCTGTGTGGACACGCGAATGGCGCAATCGGCGGGGCGTGGGGAAAGCCGCCGCCCGGGATGACCCGCCGATGAACCGCCGGCTCAGACTTCGCTCAGCCCCGCCTTGCTAGACCCGTTCGCGAAGCCCGCCGCCTGGCGGATATCCGGACAGGAGATGCAGCTATGAGATGGATGAAGACGATACTTGCCGGTGCCGCGATGGCATCCGTGACCCTCGCCGCCGGTGCGGCCGACGCACAGTCGCGCAGCCGCGTGGAGGTCGAGCAGAACGGCTATGGCAACCGGATCGAGGGCCGTTTCGACGGCTGGCGCAACCGGGCCCGGCTCGCCCAGCGCGGCGACCGCAACGCCGTCGCAGCGTTCCAGGACGGGTTCCGCAACCGTGTGGACGTCGGCCAGCGCGGCCGCGCCAACTGGCAGGAGGTGCTGCAGGCCGGTCTGGCCAATCGCGTGCTCACCCGCCAGTTCGGCGAGGATCTGTCGGGATCGGTCTACCAGTCGGGCAACGGCAATATCGTCGGCGTCGCCCAGGTCGGCGAGGGCCACAGCGCCACCACCGTCCAGGAGGGCAATGGCAACATTCTCGGCGTCGTGCAGATCGGCAGCGGCCAGAACACGACCTATCACCAGATCGGCAACGGCAATGCCGACATCGTCGTGCAGTTCGGCTGGGACTAGGTGCCGCCGCCGGGCTTGTCGACGGTGAGGCCCATCCGCGTGGCGTGCCAGGAAGCCTCGGCGCGCGAGGAAATGCCCAGCTTGCGGTAGATCGACTTGATGTGGCTGGCCACCGTGCTCTCGGCGAGATCGAGGCTGGCGGCCACATCGACATTGCGGTGGCCGCGTCCGATCAGGCCCAGCACCTCCTTCTCCCGGCCGGTCAGGTCCTCCTCGGGATCGGCGGCCGGGCCGGTATAGCGGAAATGCTCCATGATGCGCCGCGCGATGGAGGGCGACAGGGCCGGCGTGCCGTCGGCCAGGCGCTTGAGCTGGGCGGTCAGGAGGTCGGCCGGGTTCTCCTTGAGCAGATAGCCTTCCGCGCCGGCCGAGAGCGCCGCCACGATATGCGCGTCGTCGCCCATCACCGTGGTGACGATCGGGATGGCGCCGGGGCAGACGAGTTTCAGGCTGCGCAACACTTCCAGGCCCGACCCGTCGGGCAGGCCCAGATCGATCAGGGCGAGATCGAAATCGGCGCTGGCGGCCGCGGCGGCCAGCCCGCCGCGCATGCTGGCGGCCTCCTCGATCGAACAGCCGGGAAAGGCGCTCTCGGCGATCTCGCAGAGCCAGCGGCGGGTCTGCGCGACATCCTCGACGATGAGTATGCGTTTCATGCCTGCGCTCCGTGCGGGTTCAGGGGGAAGCGCACCGTGATGTGCGTCCCCGATGGGGTGCTCTCGCATGCCAGATCTCCTCCCAGGCTTTCGGTCCGGCTCTGCATGTTGGACAGGCCGTTTCCGGAGGCGACGGCCGCGCGGTCGAAACCGTGTCCGTCATCGGCGATGTCCAGACAGGCCTTGCCGCCGTCCCGTTTCAGCCGGATCTCCAGCCGTTTCGCGCCGGAATGACGGATCGTGTTGCTCACGGCCTCGCGCACGATGGAGCGCAGGGCGTGGGTGGCGGAGGTGGTGAGTTCCGGGGCCTCGCCGATCCGGTTGTGCCAGTCCAGCTCGATCCCGACCGAGGCCAGGCGTTCGGCGGATTCCATCCGCAGATCGGCCAGGGTCTCGTCCAGGTCGAGGCCCGGCGTGGCGGCGTTGTTGATGATGTCGCGCAGGTCGGTCAGCGTTTCGCGGATCATCAGGTCCTTGCGGTCGTAGTCGCCCGAATGCAGGGCGCCGAGCAATTGCGCGCCGATATTGTCGTGCATGTCGCGGGCAATGCGGTGGCGCTCCTCGGCGACGCCGCGATCGTAGGCGCGACGGCTTTCCTCGGCATGGGCCATCAGCTCGATCAGCTTGGCGGCCGTGGCCAGGTGGTCCGGCGAGAAGAGGGCCCGGCCGCGCCAGGGGTGGCGCAGGATCAGGGCCGGGTGTCCGGGCGTGGAGGGCAGGCGCATTTCGATCCCTTCCTCGCGGATCTCCGGTTCCTCCACCGGGCCTTCAGCCTCGAGGATTTCCAGCGGCGAGAAGAGGCGGTCCAGAAGGGCGCGCCAGCGATGATGCCGGCTGCGGTCGGACGTGCCGAAGGCGATGTCGACCACGGCGAGGAAGAGCTCGTCCTGTTTCAGACCCGGGCGCGGCAGGACCCGCCGGCCGATCACGTCGCGCAGCGGCAGATAGGCCAGCGCGATGGCCAGCAGGGAGACGCCGAAGGCAGAGCCCGGTTCCAGTGAAACCAGCGAGACCAGCACGGCATCCACGGCCAGGAGCAGGACGGCGCCGGCCGCGTAGAACAGGATGCGGTAGGCCCAGTCGCCCAGTTCGAACAGGCGGAAGCGCTGCAGACCGGCTGCCACGCCGATATAGATCAGCAGGAAGAAGGCGAAGGAATACTGGGCCTTGATGAAGGCCTCGATGCCGAAAACCCCGGGAATGGCGGTCATGGTGATGAAACCGCCCGCGCCGAACAGGACGGCCAGGCCGAACCAGATCGCCACGGCCCGCGCCTTGGGATCGCGGCCCGTCGCCAGGATCTGCGCCAGCACGGCCAGGCAGATCACCAGCATCTCGATCGTGGTGATCAGGTGGACGTTGTAGATGGAATCGTAGCGGCCGTTGAACGTTCCGTAGAGGCCGACGGCCGTCCAGCCGGTGAAGAAGAGCGCATTGCCCGCCACCAGCCAGCCGCGTCCGGGCAGTCGTGCCGGATAGCACAGGAAGAGCGTCGACATGGCGATGCCGAAGAGCGAGGCTCCGCCCGCATTCAGCAGGTTCAGCGTGACGAAGGCGCCGTTCGGGATCGGGGCGATGGATTCGCGTAACGGCGTGGGCGCGTAGGTGAACATCATCGTCGCGATACCCGAGAGCAGGAAGAGCCGGGTGGCGGTATCGTTCGGCCGCAGCGCCCACACCCAGCCGGATATGGCATAGGCCCCGAAACCGATCGCGATCTGGATCCAGAAGATGTGGGACAGGGAGGTCAGGGCGCGCATCGGATCGCCGGACAGGGCCGGGCGCAGCGAGGCCCACATCACCACGCCGCTCGCGACGAGACCGACGACCAGCAAGGCCGCCAGGCGCGTATTGGGCGTCAGGCGTGTGCGGTGGGTCGTCATGCGCGTCTCGATGTCCCCCGGGTCTGGTCCGATCCTGCTTGTAGCGGCCTTCGCCGGTAAACAGGCTCCCCCGAACAGGGGATGGTTGGGCGCATTACAACTCCATAACCTCATCAAATCTACTGGCAATCGGCCAGCGCTATGGCCGTTGCGACGGAATCTGGATGAGGGGAAATGTCATGCAAAAACTGTCCCGGATTGCGGCGATCCTGATGCTGGCGGCGAGCCTGGCAGGGTGCGCCTCCCTGGTGACGGGCGGCCCGCTGGTCCGCCCGGGCGAACCGACGGGCGCGCTGGAAATCGTCAACGGGTCGAGCCGGACCTTCACGGCCATCCTGATCTCGCGCTGTTCGGCCTCCACCTACGGTCTCAACCGCCTGCCCGGCGGCGTGACCGTGCCGCCCGGCCGGTCCTACCGCTTCACCGTGTCGGCGGGGTGCTGGGACGTCGATGCGGGCCTGGCCTACAACGAGGCGCGCTTCCGCACGCAGGTGCCGCCGGGCCGGCTGGTGCGGCACACGGTCGTCGATCCGCGCTGAGGCCGCCCGCCGCACGGCTGAATGAATGCAAAGGAGCCCGCCCCGGGGCAATACGGGGCGGGCTCGTCCTGACCGGTGCGTTCGGGGGAGGCTACTCGATCAGGAAAGGGCGGCCGCAGCTTGCGCCGCGGAAGAAGAGATCGGCCTCGGCGACATGGGCGCCCAGCGTTTCCAGAAGGGTGTCGACCTCGCCGAGCAGGGGCTCGGCCAGCGGGCCGAGCGGCAGGTCGAGGCCGAGAAGGCCGGCATCGGCGCCCAGGCCGGACCGCAGCGTTTCCGGTTCGCCGCTTTCGATATCGGCATGGGTCATGGTCACGCGGCGGCGCTCGCCGCTGCCCAGATCGATGGCGAGAACCTCGCCCAGCAGACCGCCGGTCTCCACGAAGAGCCGCGCCGGGCTGGTCGTGACCTCGAAGTCGGCGCGCACGCGGCGGCCGGGGCCGCAGTCCAGCCGGGTCAGCCGGGCCTCCGCCGTGGCCGCCTGGAGACGCACATCCACATCGGACAGGCCCAGGCGAAGCCGGGTGAGCAGGTCGAGCTGGCGGGTCTCGGCCCGGGCTCCGGGCAGGCTGGCCGCGCCGACGGGCGGGGCCTGGGGATGTTCGCCGACGGCCAGGTTCACCGCTGCCAGCGTGGCATCGATATCGAGCGCGAGCTGATGGTCGGCGTTCGCGGCCATTGCCGTGGCCTCGATCAGGTCGAGCGCGGAGACCTTTGCGCCGAGCGGCCCGTCGAGCAGGGGCTGGGGCGCGATGGCGCCGGCCTCCACCAGGTCTCCCACGCGCACATTCCGCGCCCGGCGGAGCGCACGCCCGTCCAGCCGGTCGAGAACCGCCGGCGCGGCGCCGTCGGTCGCGGCGAGAATGGCCGACAGCACCGTGTCGGGCGCAACGGACGTATCCAGCAGGTCCTCATAGGTCAGGGCGCGCACCCGGGCCTCGCCGACCAGGGCGTTGAGAAAGTCCAGGCTATCGATGCGCAGATCCGCCAGGGCCTCGTAGTCCAGGGCGGAGATGCGGCCGTCATAGCCGATCAGTGCGCCGAGCAGCTCGCCGGTCATGTCATCCTCAACGCGCAGGAGGCGCGAACCGACGGCGAAGCTTGCCGTGTCGCGCCGCGCTGCGGCGGCCTCCGCGAGCAGGCGGGCGACCTCCAGGACCCCGTCCTCACCCGGCACGCGGGCATGCAGGTCGACGCGCACCGCATTGTAGGGTCGGCGCTCCGGCGTGAAGCGTTCCAGCGGCGGCAGGTCCGGGTCGCCGTCATAGTGGCCGGGGGTGAGGCGTGGCGCAAAGCCTTCGGGCATCAGGCCCTGGTCCGCAATCACCTGCAGCGCATGTTCGCTGGAATAATCCTGGTCGCGCACCGCGACGAGCGCGATCAGGTCGGCCAGGGCCTGCATGCGGCGGTCTTCGAGAAACTGCAGGCCATGGGTTACGATGGCGCTCATCAGCATCACGATCAGGCCGATGGTCAGGGCATAGAGGGGCAGGATGCCGCCGCGTTCGTCCCGGAGAAAACCGCGCATGTCAGCCGCCTCCGTTCCGGATGATCTGGCGATAGGTGTAGGGGCTTTGCGGCAGCGGGATCAGGCCTTGGAAGACATAGGCAGGATGATCCTCGACCGAATAGGTGATCCGCACCTCGGTGTAGCGGCCGTCATCGTCGACCTGAAGCCGGGCCTCGCCGGGGTCGAGCAGGGGGTAGGCCTCGAGCTTCGCGTCGAAATGCTCCCGCGCCAGGCGGATGCGCTCCTCCCGGCCGAGCCCGGCGATGGTCGCCCGCCCGGTTTCGGCCAGCAGGTGCTGAAGACTGAGATGGGTGGAAAAGACGAGACCGTAGGCGATCGTGCCGAGCAGGATCAGCAGGGCCACCGGCGCGAGGATGGCGAATTCCACGGCGCTGGCGCCGCGGCTCTCGCCGGCCAGGCGGATGAGGTGCGCGCGAATTGCGCCGGGCAACCTCTCCGCACCGATACGCCAGCCTGGTTTCGGATATTCCCGCATGGGCGCCTCCGTCATTATCCAGCGAATTGCGACCCTGGCAGTCTGAACCGGCCGCGCAATGTTGAGTAGTTTAATATAATAAGATCGATAAAATTTCGTAAAAAAACCAGATGTTCAAATTCCAACCCGCCAATTTTCCACGATAATATGGAAAACCGCGCCGTTTCGGGTTGTGTCAGGCTTAAACGTTAGCGTGCAGAGCAAACTCGTCGCGCTCAGGCGGACGCCTGTTCCGGAGCGGCCAGCTGCGCCTTCAGCGCATCGAGGCTGTCGGCGATATCGCTCACCCGGACCGGGCGTTCCAGCACGCCGGCCAGCGCGGGCGGCAGGTCGACCGTGCGGCCGATCACCGGTTCCACGATGTCGGCGAACTTGCCCGGATGGGCCGTGGCCGCAACGAGCCAGGGCCGCGCCTTGCGCTCGGCCTCCGGCAGGCGGGCATGGGCTTCCAGTCCGGTCGCCGTGTGCGGGCAGGCGACATAGCCGGTCTCATCGAAGACGGTGCGCATGCACGTGCGGATCGTTTCGTCGTCGACCCGCGCGACGCCGGCGATCTCGCCGCCCTCGAAGCCCGTCAGTCGCTCGAAATTGCTCGGCGCGCCGACATCCATCGCATTGGCGATGGTGGCGAGAGAGGGGCGGGCCTCGTAGCGGCCGGACTCGAACCAGTCCGACAGCGTGGTATTGGCATTGGTCGCCAGCACGACGGGGCCGATCGGCAGGCCGCAGGCGCGCGCCAGGATGGCGGCGAAAGCATTGCCCAGATTGCCCGTCGGCACGACGAGGCCGGGCTTCTCGCCGGTCTCGCGATAGATGTCCAGCGCGGCGCGCGACCAGTAGACCATTTGCGGCAGGAGGCGGCCGATACTGATCGAGTTCGCCGAGGTCAGCGAATGGCGTTCGCTCAGCGCCGGATCGGCGAAGGCGGCCTTGACCATGGCCTGGCAGGCATCGAAATCGCCCGCCACGCGCAGGGCGGAGACCGGCGGTTTCCAGCAGCACAGCTGGTGTTCCTGGAAGGCCGAGATGCGGCCTTTGGGAAACAGGATCACCGCGCGTACGCCGGGCACGCCCTCGGCGGCGCAGCCTACCGCGCCGCCCGTGTCGCCGGATGTCGCGACCAGCACGGTGACGGGCGCATCCTCGCTCTGGCCGAGCGCGCTGAAACTGCGGAAGAGAAAGCGCGCACCGAAATCCTTGAAGGCGCCGGTAGGGCCGTGGAAGAGTTCGAGGACTTCTGGCCCGTCATCCTCGCCGCCCGGGCGGATGCGCGGTGCTGGGAAGTCGAAAGCGTCGTTGCAGATGCCGGTAATGGCCGCCTGTAGTGGCGAGCCGGCGAAGAAGGGCGCGAGCAGCCGGCCGCCCAGATCGCCGAGACCGGACGTGCCGTCGAAATCCGCCGGCTCGAAGCGGGGCAGTGTCTGCGGCAGGTAGAGCCCGCCATCCGGAGCCGCACCGGCGCGCAGCGCCTTGTCCGCGGTTACATCGGGAGACTGGCCTCGGGTCGAACGGTAGAGCATCGGGGAGGTCATGCGTCGGGCTCCAGGCGCAGCCCGGCCGAATCCAGCGGGGCGTCATAGGGGGTGGCCGGACAGCCGGCCTGCTCGAAGGCATCGGCCATGGCGGCGCGGGTGGCGTCAAGATCGCGCGTGCGGGTCCAGGCGAAAATCGAGGGGCCGGATCCGGAGAAGGAACAGCCCAGCGCTCCGGCGGCGAGGGCCGCGGCCTGCACAGGCGCTAGTTCCGGCAGGAGGCTGGCCCGCTGGGGCTCGATGAAGATGTCGCGCAGCCCGCTGGCGACGAGGTCCAGATCGCCGGTCGTACACCCGGCGACGAAGCCGGCCATGTTGCGCGAATGCTCGACGGCGATGTCCTTGGCGATGTCGGCGGAGAGGAGTTCGCGGGCCGACTGGGTCTCGATCTTGCGCTGGGGATGGAAGACCACGCAGGCAATCCCCTCCGGCAGGGGCAGGCGCCGGATCAGCGGCGGATCGAGGCGCGCGGCCAGGACGAGCCCGCCCAGCAGCGCCGCCATCACATTGTCCCAGGGCGGCGGGTCGGCGGAAACTTTCTCGCCCTCCATGGCGAGCGGCAGCAGGTCGATATCGGAAAAAGGCGTGTCCAGCAGCGCGTTGACGGCACCGGCTGCGGCGACGGCAGATGCGGCGGAGCCGCCCATACCGGCGCTCAGCGGCACGCCCTTGTCGACATCCAGGCGGACGCCGAAGCCGGCGCCGGCGGCGTCGAGCACCGCCTGGGCCGCGGCCAGGGCGCAATTCTTCCGTGTTTCCGCAGGCAGGCTGTCGACCAGGCCGGAGACCGTGCCGAGCCGGGCGCCCGGCGCGTCCTCGACGGTCGCCGTGACCGTGTCGCGCACGGCGTCGAAGGCTAGGCCCAGCACATCGAAGCCGACCCCGACATTCCCCACGCTGGCGGGCGCGCTGGCGCGCACCGCCGACTGTCTTGCTTTCATGCCACCGATCCCGTCGACATCCGGCGGATATGGCTAAGCGGATTCTCCGGGACGGGCGATGTTTCCGCGTCGCCGGTCAGGTAGGAGCGCTGGACGTCCATGATGTCGGCGAAGACGGCTTCCGCGGTCGGCCAGCGGCCGGCGCCCTTGCCGCGCAGCGACACGGTGCGCTGGGGCAGGCGGACGAGGAAGCCATTGCCCTCGTTCACGAGGCCGGCGAGCGGGTGATCGGGCTCCAGCGCGACGATCTCGACGCGGGCCTCGACGCGGCCGTCCGGCGTGGCTTCGCAGCGCGCGACCTGTTTGAAGACAAGGCCCTGCTCGTTGACGGCGCGGATGCGGTTGGCATCGAGATCGTTGAGGCTTTCGCGCTCGACCTGGTCGGGATGCAGGGTGACGCCGAAGGCATGCTTGACCAGAAGGACCAGCTTGTCGGCGGCGTCATGGCCGTCCAGGTCGGTGCTGGGATCGGCCTCGGCAAAGCCCAGGCGCTGGGCTTCGGCCACCGCGTCGGCGAGCCGCGCGCCCCCTCTGAGCTGGTCGAAGATGAAGTTGCAGGTGCCGTTGAGCACGCCTTCCACGGCGAGGACATTGTCGTCGCGGCCGAGCAGGTCGATCAGTTCGAGGATCGGCACGCCGCCGCCGATGGCCGCGGAATAGCGCAATTGGCGGCCCTGCTGGCGGGCCAGATCGGTGAGGCGGTCCAGGTCGAGGGCCACGACGGCCTTGTTGGCGGTGACGAGGTGGCTGCCCTCGCGCAGCACGCTCTGGCTCAGTGCGCGCGCCATGTCCGTACCGCCGAGCGTTTCCACGACGATGTCCGGCGCACCGGCCAGGGCCTCGCCCGGATCGTCGGTGAAGGCGAGGGCGTCGCTGCCCAGGAGGGCGGCATGCTTGGCCGGATCGCGCACCAGGACGGGGTTGAGTTCGAACCGGCCGGGATGGGCGAGCAGGTGCGAGCACACGCCGGCGCCCACGGCGCCATGGCCGAGCACGGCGACCTTGAGCTTGTCCACGGCGGGAACCGGGCCCGGACGCTGCTTGACCTGTCCGGCGATGCGTGTGGCGTAGGGCCGGCCCAGGGCGGCGACCTCGATGACCACGTGATTGTCGCGGGCGCGGAAGATGGCCTTTTCCTGCACCAGACCGCGGCTGACCCGGACCGCTTCGTCATAGTCGAGCTGGTCCAGCCGTTCCGCATCCGCCACCTTGGCCGGATCGTCGGTATAGACCCCGTCGACATCCTTGATCAGCCGGACCCGGTCAGCGCCGAGCCAGTGGGCGAATTCGACGGCCGTGAGATCCGTCCCGCCCCGGCCCAGCGTGACCGGACCCGACACGCCTTCACCAAAGAACCCGGGTGCCACGATCACGTCCGCCGCTTCGAAATGCGCCAGGACGCGCTCGGAATCGAGACCCGTGAGATTGGCGTCCAGCGGTTCGCCGTCGGCCTTGAGATCCATTTCGTGCGGATCCAGAACGGCGGAGGGAATGCCGGTCCGTTCCAGCGCCAGACCCATCAGCGCTGCGGACTTCAGCTCGCCGCACCGGACCAGCCGGGCCATCAGCCCGTCGCTGGAGCCCTGGCCGACCTCGCCGCCGACGCCGAACAGGGCGTCCGTTTCGCCCTCCAGCGCCGAGACCACGGCGACGACTTTCTCGCCGGAGCGCGTGTGGCGGTAGATTTCATGCGCGGCCCGAACGTAGTCGTCGGGCTTTTGCAGAACCGAGCTCCCGAATTTGAGTACGCAGAGCTTGAGCGGTTTTCGGGCATCGAGGTCGAGTGGCATGGGTCTGGGTCCTTTGGGTCTGGGTCTTTGCGGTTGCTGGTGAAGATCTGAAATCGGGGCACAAAAAAACCCGCTCGCCGGGGCCGGGGAGCGGGTTCGGTGTGTTGCGGTTTGTAGTCCGCTAGCGCACGCCGGCCGCCCCCCCTGTCCGGGTGGTGGTCGTAATCATGGTCGTGATGGTACCGAGGCCGCCGTCGATGGCGCAGCCGAGCGTGCCCAGGCCGTTTCCGGTCCGGGACGAGAGGCCAGCGATGTCCATGGCGGCGTGCGTCATGACATACCCATCCGTGCGGCAGCGGGGTGCTGCGCTTGCGAAGTCTTGCCAAGGAAGGCGTATTCCACGCGGCGCGTCAAACGTTTTTTGCGCGTCCGGTGCAATTTCATCAAAACGACGCAAATTTTTCGCTGCGCATTCGTCCCGCCCTCCGGGCTCTGTACGCAATCGAATTCGGCCCGCGGGGCGAATGCGCAAAAGATTTGCCGGCATCGGGGTACATGGAAGGAGGATCGGGCCGGCTGCAAAGAAAAACCCCGGCCGCAGGGGCCGGGGTTCGAAATCTCGCCGAGACGCCGTGCGGTCTATTCCGCGGCGGCTTCCAGCGTCTTCTGCCGCTCCGGCATTTTCGGCGCGGCGGCGCGGACATAGGAGGCCACATTGTCCTCGAACTTCTTGAAGTTCTCGAGGAACATCGAGACCAGCTTGGCGGCCTGCGCGTCGTAGGCGGCCTTGTCGGTCCAGGTGGAGCGCGGATCGAGAATATCGTCGTCCACGCCGGGCACCGAGACCGGCACCATGAAGCCGAACAGCGGATCTTCGCGGAAGCTGGCCTGGTTCAGCGAACCGTCCAGCGCCGCATTGAGCAGGCC
>Ga0207716_100603_pt1 | contig 11124 bp, 13 predicted proteins | sample TtaePargueraPR_FD_187739 | JGI IMG/M metagenome (GOLD analysis project Ga0207716, IMG submission 187739) | Aerobic enrichment media microbial communities from Bioluminiscent Bay, La Parguera, Puerto Rico - Tt and P2 (5) (SPAdes) | ecosystem: Environmental > Aquatic > Marine > Unclassified ... | reverse complement strand
AGATCTGAAGTGCGGACATTCTGCCCTCCGGTGCGCCGTGTCACTGGCGCGAGCGTACCGGCGAGGCGTTAACAATTCCTTTCGAGATGAGCTGGAAGAGCGCTCAGCCGCGCGCCCGTTCGACCGTGTTGACGGCCGTCGACGCGCGCATGGCGGCGATGATGTCGGCGAGATGTTTGACGTCCTTGACCTCGATGTCGATCAGCATGTCGAAGAAATCGATCTGCCGGTCGACGATCTTGAGGTTGGAGATATTGCCGCCGTTCTTGGCGATCAGGGTCGAGAGATCGCCGAGCGCGCCCGGCGAGTTGACCACCGTCACGTTGACCCTTGCAACGTGCGTCTGTGAAGCCCCGTTCGTATCCCACGCGACGTCGAGCCAGCGCTCGGGCTCTTCCTGGTATTGCGCCAGTTTTTCGCAGTCGATGGTGTGGATCGTGACGCCCTTGCCGGTCGTAACGATGCCGACGATGCGGTCGCCCGGCAGCGGGTGGCAACATCGGGCGTAGTGCATCGCCATCCCCGGAATGAGACCGGTGATCGGCACGCCCTCGTCCTTGCCCTTGTTCGACGGGGACCGCGAAATCGACACGATCTTGTCCGAATTATCGTTGGATTTGAGGCGCGGATAGACGCTTTCGACGACCGCGCGCGCCGTGATGTGACCTGCCCCCACCTGCGCGCAAAGGTCTTCGACGGTCGGCTGCGAGAACGACTTGAGCACACCCTGCAGCCCCTTGTCGGTCATGTCGTTGCCGGATTCCTTGAAGGCGCGCTGCAGGATCGAGCGGCCGAGCGCCTGGTACTGGTCGCGTTCCTGCAACCGTACGAAGCGTCGGATACGCGCCCGCGCCTTGCCGGAAACGACGAAGCGCTCCCACGTCGGCGACGGCGTCTGTGCCTTGGAGGTCACGATCTCCACCTGATCGCCGTTCCGGAGCGTGGTCCGGAGCGGCATCATCCGACCGTTGATTTTCGCGCCGACGCAGCGGTCGCCGATTTCCGAGTGAACGGCGTAGGCGAAGTCCACCGGCGTCGCGCCCGCCGGCAGGCTGATCAGTTCACCCCGCGGCGTGAAGGCGAACACCTGATCCTTGAACATTTCGAGCTTGGTGTGCTCGAGGAATTCTTCCGGGTTCGATGCGTGTTCGAGGATTTCGAGGAGTTCGCGCAACCAGCGGTACTGCGGACCGTCGCGGCGTGCCGCATCGAGCGTCCCGCCTTCCTTGTAGTTCCAGTGAGCGGCGACCCCGCTCTCGGCGATCTCATGCATCACCTGGGTGCGGATCTGCAGTTCGATGCGGTGGTTTTCCGGCCCGAAAACGCCGGTGTGAAGCGAGCGATAGCCGTTGGGTTTCGGCGTCGAGATATAGTCCTTGAACCTGCCCGGCACGGTTCGGTAAGCGCCGTGAACGACGCCCAGTGCCCGGTAGCAGTCGTCGACACTGTCAACGATGATGCGGAACGCCATGATGTCGGAGAGTTGTTCGAAGCCGACATCGTGCTGCTGCATCTTGCACCAGATCGAATACGGTGATTTTTCGCGGCCCTGGATACTGGCGGAAATCTCCTGCTCATCCATCAGGTGCTTGAGTTCCTTGATAATTCGGTCGACCAGATCGCCGCCCTGGTTGCGCAGGAATTCAAGCCGCCGGACGACCGATTTCCGCGCATCCGGGTTCAGTTCGGCGAACGCCAGATCTTCCAGTTCGGTCTTGATCTCTCCCATCCCGATGCGCTCGGCGAGCGGCGCATAGATGTCCATCGTCTCCATGGCGATGCGCTGGCGGCTTTCCGGCTTTTTCACGTACTGCAGCGTGCGCATGTTGTGCAGCCGGTCGGCCAGTTTCACCAGCAGCACGCGAATATCCTCGGACATCGCCAGCAGGAACTTGCGGAAGTTTTCCGCTTGTTTAGCCTTGTCGGAGACGAAGTTGATGCGGGTCAGTTTCGTCACCCCGTCGACGAGACGCGCCGCTTCTTCGCCGAACATCTGCTCGATATCGGCGTGGGTCGCTTCCGTATCCTCGATAGTGTCGTGCAGCAGCGCCGTGACGATGGTCGCGGTATCGACCTTGTACTGGGTCAGAATACCCGCAACTTCAATGGGGTGAGAGAAATACGGGTCGCCGGAGGCGCGTTTCTGCGCGCCGTGCGCCTTCATCGCGAAAACGTAGGCGCGGTTAATCGCTTCCTCGTCCGCGCCCGGGTCGTAGGACTTGACCTTTTCGACAAGTTCAAACTGCCGCATCATGACGCGTTCAGCCTAGCATGGTTCCATCTTAGCGCCCAAGCTATTGTTGCGGCGCAATAAAAAACGGGGACCATAAGGCCCCCGTTTTTTATTAGATATTCCCGCCGGGATCAGTCTTCAACGTCCTCGTCGACGTCTTCGAACATGATCTCGCCGGCGCTGTCGGAGTCCGACGCGCCATCGTCGATCGACATGGTCTTGGTCAGCGCTTCGATTTCGTCGTCGCCGCCCTGTCCGGCCAGTTCCTGACGGATCGCCATGTCATCAACCAGATCGTCTTCGGGCTCGTCCTGTTCGACGTGGCGCTGCAGGCTCTTGATCAGATCTTCCTTGAGTTCGTCCAGTTGAACGGTCTCTTCGGCGATTTCACGCAGCGAAACGACCGGGTTCTTGTCGTTGTCGCGGTCGACCGTCAACGCGGCGCCCGCGGAAATGTGACGCGCACGCTGCGCGGCGAGCGCTACGAGCTCAAAGCGGTTCGGAACCTTTTCAACACAATCTTCGACTGTGACGCGAGCCATTGGGCGTTCTCCAGTTCAATATCGGGGAAAGTTGCGCGGTTTATAGGGACTAAGCCGCAGTGTTGCAAGGGAAATAGCCCTATCCGACCCATTCGGTGCCGTAGAGCCCCGGTCCGTCCGCCATGGCCCGGCATTCCTGGTCAGGCGGCAGGTCGGCGATCAGGGCTTCGATCTCACGTCCCGACGCCGGATGGCGCCAATCGGGTGCGATTTCGTGCATCGGCAGCAACACGAAGGCGCGCGTGTGCATGCGTGGGTGCGGAATCGCGACCTGATGCTTTTCATCGGCTTCGATGACTGTATCGCCGTGCGCGATGACGTCCAGATCGATGGTCCGAGGGGCATTGGCGATGGTCCGCCTGCGGCCAAGTTCCGCTTCGATATCAAGGACTTCTGCCACCAGATCGGCGGGGCCAAGCGCCGTATCGACGCTGACGACGCCGTTGACGTACCAGGGCTGGTCGCTGGCCGGCACCGGCGCGCTTTCGTACCATCGCGCGCGTTCGAGCACCTTGATGCCGCGCTGTTCCATGACTTGCAGCGCCGCACCACAGGTCGCACGGGGCGCGCCGAACGTCGGGCAGGTCAGATTGCCGCCGAGGCCGATAAAAATCACGTTCAGAGAATCCCTTGTGGCAGTACGGATTTGTTCTTAACTAAAGAAGAGAGTTAGCCCACGTCGAGTGTTTTTGCGACGCTTGGGATTTTGTTTTCGTCACGCGGGTTGCCGCGTACCCATATTTCAAGAGGTTTGTCATGCAGATTAACATGCACGAACGCGTTGCCTTGTTCATTGACGGGTCGAACCTTTATGCCGCTGCCAGGGCTCTCGGTTTTGATATTGATTACAAGCGCTTGCTGGATGTTTTTCAGAAAGACGGTCGGTTGATCCGGGCGTTTTATTACACCGCGCTGATGGAGGACCAGGAGTATTCCCCGATCCGTCCGCTGGTCGACTGGCTCGATTACAACGGTTACACCATGGTCACCAAGCCGACCAAGGAATTCACCGACGCCGCCGGGCGCCGCAAGATCAAGGGCAATATGGATATCGAACTCGCCATCGACGTCATGGAGATGGCGCCGCATCTCGACCACATTGTCCTTTTCTCGGGAGACGGTGACTTCCGCCGCCTCGTCGAAGCGGTGCAGCGCAAGGGAGTCCGGGTCAGCGTGGTCTCGACCATTAATTCGAGCCCGCCGATGATCGCCGACGAGTTGCGCCGCCAAGCCGACAACTTCATCGAGCTTTCCGATATCCAGGGCGAGATTCAGCGTGCGGGCGCACCGCGCAAGGCGCCGCAGGACGACTTTGTCGACGACGGTCTCGACTACGAAGACGAGCCGCACCTCGCCTGATGTTCCGGGAACCGGCGTATACGTGCGGCCTCTGCCCACGTCTCAAGGCGTTTCGCGACGCCAATAACGCCTTGCATCCTGAATGGTACAACGGCCCCGTCCCCGCCTTCGGCGGTCTGGACGCGGAACTGCTGATCGTCGGGCTGGCGCCGGGGCTTAAGGGCGCCAACCTGACCGGACGGCCGTTCACCGGCGACTATGCCGGCGATCTGCTGTATGCGACGTTGCTGGAACACGGCTTCGCGAAAGGAAATTACGACAAACACAAAGACGACGGCCTTGAGCTGGTCGGCTGCCGGATCACCAATGCCGTTCGCTGCGTACCGCCGCAGAACAAGCCGGTCGGCAAGGAAACGGCGACCTGCAATGCATTTCTCGCGGACGAGATCGCAAACATGGCGAACCTGCGCGCGATCCTGACCCTCGGCACCTTGTCGCATGGCGCCGTTTTGTCCGCGCTGGGGATGAAGAAATCCGCGTTCAAGTTCGCCCACCAGGCCTGCCATCCGACCGATGCCGGCCCGGCGATCTTCAACAGCTATCACTGCTCGCGCTACAACACGAACACCGGCCGGCTAACGGAAGCGATGTTTGGCGACGTATTCAGGAAAATCCGCACGTTTCTCGACGCTTAACGGCCCGTTCCTCTTTCCGTGGTGACACGAAAGCGTTATCCTGATGTAAACGTTGTTCCATGACGGGGGTTAGCGTGAGCGCCGACATCATCAACCTGAACCAGTACCGCAAGGCAAAACAGAAATACGATAAGCGCGGCAAGGCGGCAGGCAACCGCGCCAAGTTCGGTCGCACCAAGGCCGACAAACAAGCCGAAGCCAAGGACCGTGAAACGTCCGAACGTCTTTTAGCGGGGAAAAAGCTGACCGAACCGGGCAGCGAAGACGATCGCGAAACGCCCGCCTGAACGGGCGTTCCGACCAATTCTAGTGGCTGTGCCCGTCGTCCTCGGGCTCAAGCAGCCGGTGCATATGAACGATCACGTATTTCGTGTTGGCGTCGTCGACATGCTTCTGGCTGGCGCCCCGCCAGGCCGTTAACGCGGTGGCGTAGTTCGGGAAAATCCCCACGATATCCAGATTGTCGGTGTCGACGAAATCGGTGCCCGACGGGTCGGCGACTTCGCCGCCGAAGACGAGATGCAAAAGAGGTTTGTCGCTCATGTCCGGCGTCCTTGTGCCCAGCCTTTGAGGTTCCGGCACCTTATAGCGAAGCCGTTCGCCGCAAACAAATGCTGAAAACCTGAATTTTTAGAACGTCGGGCCGCCCGAGATGATCGTCCGCCACAGCGTTCGGTGCTTGTTCGGGTCCAGATTTTTGGTCGTGGCCGTGTGCATGACGGCGGCGTTGTCCCAGACCAGGACGTCGCCGGTATGCCAGTGATAGTCCATCCGATACTTGTCCTGCAGGCAGTGATCGAAAAGCTCCTGCATGAGCGCGCTGCTCTCATCCTCCGGAAGCCCGTCGATCCGGACGGTATAGGAAGGCGTGATGTAGATCGCTTTTCGTCCCGAAATCGGGTTGGTGCGGACGACCGGGTGCAGGCATTCGGGCGGTGACTGGACCTGTCCGGTCTCGAACAGGTCGCGTTTCTGATGCGCATAGAAATGCCAGGCTTTGAGGCCCTCCAGCCGTTCCTTCATCGCATCCGACAGATCGTCGTAAGCTGCCGTCATGTCGCAGAACAACGTATCGCCACCCTCGTCCGGGACTTCGAGCGCATAGAGCATCGTCGCCTTGGCGGGCTTCGGCTTGTAGGCGACGTCCGAATGCCAGAACGACCCTGCATCCTTGAGACCCGCGGGTTTGTCGTCCTTGATACGGTTCGACAGCACCATCACCAGCGGCTCGTCCGGATGGTGATATTGGGTGAAGACATGCGGTTCCATTTCCGGGCCGAAGACCCGGCTGGCGGCCACGACCTCGTCGGTCCCCAGCCCATGCTGGTCCGGGAACGAGAGGATATGGTGACTGCCGAAAGCGTCGATCAGGTCGTCATGTAATGCGTCCGTGATGGGTTTCGAGAAGTCCACACCGCGGACGTAAGCGCCGAAACCGCGCTCGAATGGTTCTATGCTAAGGCTCATTTGTGTTTTCTCCCGCACAAACTCTAATAAGCGGTGCGGGTGAAGAGCAAGATTGATCAGAAGAAAAAGCGTCACCCTGAACTTGTTTCAGGGTCCACGAAATCGAAATCCATAGCGCATGGATCCTGAATCAAGTTCAGGATGACGTATTCCATTCACTGCGGCAGAGCCTGTTCCACCGCCTTGGTGAGCTTCGGCGCATCCGGGGCGGTCGTCGTCGCGAACCAGTCCTTGAGCGAGCCATCCGGCGCGATCAGGTATTTGTGGAAGTTCCACTTCGGCGAGCCGAGCATGCCGACCTGATCCGACGCCCACTGATAGAACGGGTGCGCGTCCTCGCCTTTCACCTTCTGTTTCGTCGTCATCGGAAAGTCGATGTTGAAATTCGTCTCGCAGAATTCCTTGATCTCTCCTTCCGTGCCCGGCTCCTGCCCGCCGAAGTCATTTGACGGAATGCCGAGCACGACCAATCCCTTGTCGCGGTATTTGTCGTAAAGCGCCTGCAGCCCGGAATACTGTTTCGTGAAGCCGCATTCGGAGGCGGTGTTGACCACGAGTACCGCCTTGCCCGCGAACGTCTTGGCGGGCAGCGGCTGGCCATCGATGCTGGTGAATTCGAAGTCGTGAAAGGACATGGGTGCCGCCTTTGTATTAAGGGGAACGAAGAGAAGTCCGAGGACGGACAAGATTGTGAGCGCGCGTATCATCATGTTCTGGATACGTGGCGTGGCCCAGTTCGGATTTCAAACACCCTCGAACCAGACCACGCTGTCGACGGCATCGCGGATCGCCGTTTCGGTTTCGTCATAGCGCGCGCCCGCGTATCCACCGACGGCGAACCAGCCGGACGGATCCTCGACGTCGCGGCGGTATTCCTCGAAGCCGATCGAACCGTCCGCGCGGCGGAAGACGTCGACGCACAGACTGCCGTCGGCATTGTTGACTGAATGCAGTACGGTTACGCGTAGCGCTCTTCCCGCCATGGGTCCCCCTCGTTGTGGTAACCGAGCGCTTCCCAATAGCCTTTCACGTCTTTTTCCAGAAAAGTGATCTGGCGGATCCATTTGGCGCTCTTCCAGAAGTAAAGCGACGGGATAACGACCCTGACCGGACCGCCGTGTTCGCGCGAGATTTCTTTGCCGTTCCTTGTGTGCGCCAAAAGCGCGTTCTCGGCCTGAAAACGTTCCAGCGTGACGTTGGTCCGGTAGCCGTCATGCGAATGAAAGATCACGTGTTTCACGCCTGTGCGCGGTCGCACCGATTCGATCAGTTGCCGGGCGGAAACGCCCTCCCACGTGTTGTCGAGCAGGCTCCATGCCGTGACGCAGTGAATATCGGCGTCGATTTTCGTTTGAGGTAGCGACTTGAACTGCTGCCAGTCCAGCGACAGTGGCTTCTCCACCGCCCCCTTGATGTCGAGCATCCATTGATCGAGTGGGATCAACGGCTGGTGACCGAGGTCGAGTACCGGCCACTTGTCGACGATTTCCTGACCGGGTGGGACACGCGGTCCACCCGCGCGGCGCGGCGGTTGGCGTTTCTCATCGACGGCCTTTTTCTTAGCGTCCACGAAACCGGGGCGTTTGACGTCTGGCTGATCCTTGAATTCGCCCAAGACGGTCCCGGGCTTGCCCGCGAAGAGTTCGGCATAGCGGTCGTCGCCGCCGCTCACTTCCTCAGGTCTTCTTCGAGGCTGAGCGCCACTTCGGTCCCAGCTAACTGAAGCCGGTAGACCTGCACGTTCTCCAGAACCCGCTGAACGTAGTTCCGGGTTTCCTTGAACGGGATCATTTCGATCCAATCGATGGCGTCCACATCCGGATCGCGCGGATCTCCGTTCTGCTTGATCCATTGGCGGACCCGGTGCGGTCCCGCGTTATAGGCGGCGATGGCCATCGGCAGATAGCCGCCGTAATCGTCGATCAGCTCGGCGATGTAGGACTGGCCGAGGGTCAGGTTATAATCGGGGTCGCTGGTCAGCTTAACCTTGGAATATCGAAGCCCGGCCTTTTTGGCGACGGTGCGGGCCGTCGCCGGCATCAATTGCATCAGGCCGCGCGCGCCGGCGTGACTGATCGCTTCGGTATCGTATTCGCTTTCCTGGCGGACGATGGCCAGCACCAGCGAGGTTTCGGGTGTGTCGGCCTTGACTTGGACCGGCAGCTTGGGCGGCACCAGGGTCGGATACCCACCGGCGACGAAATGTCCGTGGTCCTGGAGGGTTTTCTTGGTGACCCGGATTGCCAGGTCGGGCCGGCCGCTCAGTCGGGCAAGCCGTGCCGTCAGGATGTGCCATTCCGGTTTATCCTCGAGCGATGCGATGTGCAGGATCAGCGAATAGAGCCGTTCTTCCTCGCCGGCGGCGGCCAGCATCCGCACCGCGCGAACGAGTTCGTTGGCGTCGAAGCGCTTGGTGACTTCGCCGTTCACGCTCGGATCCGGCGGCAAGCGGAGCCCCTCGCCGGGCTTGGCTTTGGCTGTCGCCAACTGACCGTAATAGGCGGTCGGGAACTGTGCGGCGGTCGTGTACCACTTGACGGCCGCGTCCTTGTCGCCGGCCTGCTCGGCGGCGCGGGCCAGCCAATACGCGCCGCGTGACAGGCTGACCGGATAATTGACGTTGTCGTAGAGGCGCTGGAAATGCTTCATCGCCTGCTTGGGTTCGTTCAGGAACCGGAGCGCGATCCAGCCGGATAGGAATTCGGCTTCCGCGTGATCGGCCGGATGTTCCTCGGTCAGGCCGTGTTGGGCGGCGACCCGATAGGCTTCGGTCACGAATCCTTTTTCCAGAAGATTGCGTGCCATGATCGCGCGCTCGTCCCACCAACGGTGCGGCTGCGGCATGCCGGGCGGCAGGTCTTTCAGAAGATCGTAGGCGCTGTCGAGGCCCTTCTTGCGGCGCCAGCGCAGACGTTCGTATATCAGCCCGGCGTCGTTCTTCAGCTTGTCCGGCACCTCGGAAACCATGTAGTCGACGTTGCCGCGCATCCGGCGCAGCGAAGTCCTGGCCTCGATCAGCTTCCGGTATTGCGCATCGACGCGATAGATCATGCGTCTTGCCGGCCAATACCGCCCGTCCCACATCAGCCGGTCGGCGCGGGCCCGGTTGTCGCCGAGGGTCAGGTACTTGCGAAATTTTTTGTAGAACGATTTCTCGTGCGACTTGGCGAAGTCCTCATGCACCCAGATGTCCTTGATCATGGCGATCCCGCGTTTGGTATCGCCGGACCGGATCAGCGCATCGGCAAGCTTTTCTCGCCCTGCCGTCGATACGGGCTGACGGTCGCCGAACCAGGCGATGGTGAATGCAGGGTCCGCATTCGCGTCAAGCGCTTCCTCGGCGCGGGCCAGCAGGCGATTGGAGCGCGGCCAGTCGGGGTTCTGTTTGATGAAGGCGTCGATGGCGCCGAAATCGGTGCCGAACCCGCCCTGGAACAGCACGTACCAGGACACGATCTTGCGGGCCAGCGGGTCGTGCAGGCGCCGCGCATGGAAATCCAGCCGGTCCTTGTTGCCCCGCTCGACTTCTTTCAAGGCGGCGGAGAATTCACGGGCTTCGGCAGCGGACAAGACGTCCGCGCGCGCAGGCGACCCTGCCGCGCCGAAAAACAGCGCTCCGATCAACAGGATGGAAAATAGTGACCGCAAACTCTCGCTCATGCCCAATCGACTGCGCCAGCCGTCACACCGAGCGCTATCATATCGCCTTCAGGATGACACCGGCAATATGCCAACGTAAATGTCACGATCTTGTTAAGATCAGGGCATTGCTCGCAAATTCCGGATCTTCTCCGAGATTCGCAATGGTGCCAGCAGCCTTGCCCCGAACGCCCAGCGGATATATGGTCCGGGGCTGTTTTCAATCTCAAATCCCAAGGAGGGAACGATGTTTAAGGGTTCATTCGTCGCTTTGATCACCCCATTCAAGAATGGTTCGGTGGACAAAGCTGCGTTCAAATCCTTCGTCGATTGGCAGATTGCCGAAGGGACCGACGGTCTCGTTCCCGTTGGGACGACGGGGGAGTCCCCGACGCTGTCTCACGACGAGCATGACGAAGTCATCGAACTGTGCATCGAGGCCAACAACGGCCGGGTGCCGGTCGTCGCCGGCACGGGCTCGAACTCGACCGCGGAAGCGATCCGCCTGACCAAGCACGCCAAGAAGGCCGGTGCCGACGCGGCGCTGATCGTCACGCCCTACTACAACAAGCCGACGCAGGAAGGCCTTTATCGCCATTACGCGGCGATTGCGGATGCGGTCGATATTCCGATCATCATCTACAACATTCCCGGCCGCAGCGTCGTCGACATGTCCGTCGACACCATGGCCAGGCTTGCCGAGATTCCGAACATCGTCGGCGTCAAGGATGCATCTAACGACCCGATGCGTCCGATGAAGACGGCGATGAAGATCAGCCCGGAATTCTGCCAGCTGTCGGGTGAAGACGGTACCATCGTCCCGTTCCTGGCGGGCGGCGGTAACGGCTGCATATCCGTTACCGCGAACGTTGCGCCGCGCCTTTGCGCGGCACTGCACGACGCCTGGCAGGCCCGCGATCTGGATACGGTGATGGATATTCAGAAGCGCCTGATGCCGCTGCACATCGCGATGTTCTGCGAGTCGAGCCCGGGCCCGGTCAAGTACGCCGCCAGCCTGCTCGGCAAGTGCGAGCCGGACACCCGTCTGCCGCTTTGCGAGATCGCCGAAAGCTCGAAAGCGCAGGTCAAGGACGCCATGCAGTCGGCGGGCCTCCTGAATTAAGGGTTCGATCGGTGTCGTCCCGTCAGGGACGCGAACGGATATGTCATGGCCGGCAAGAACAAAAAGAAAAAGACCAGCGGCAACGTCGTCGCGCAGAACCGGCGCGCACGCCGGGACTACAATATC
>Ga0207716_100600_pt1 | contig 11204 bp, 9 predicted proteins | sample TtaePargueraPR_FD_187739 | JGI IMG/M metagenome (GOLD analysis project Ga0207716, IMG submission 187739) | Aerobic enrichment media microbial communities from Bioluminiscent Bay, La Parguera, Puerto Rico - Tt and P2 (5) (SPAdes) | ecosystem: Environmental > Aquatic > Marine > Unclassified ... | reverse complement strand
TATTGCTCTTCATAATTTATAGTTCGCCTTCATCGGCGAAGCTAAAATAACCAGTATCTGCAAAAATCACATGATCAAGGACTGGCAAATCCAAAGCACGACCGATTTCAACCAATCGTTTTGTCAATCTTTTGTCCTGCTCGGAGGGAGTTAAAGAGCCACTGGGATGATTGTGAACCAGAATTACAGATTGCGCCAAGTGCTCCAATCCCACTTTAAAAACTACTTTTGGATCGACCACTGTACCTGCGGTACCGCCCTGGGATACCAAATGCTTTTTCATCACCTGGTTGGACCGAGAAAGAAGAACCAGATAAAACATTTCCACTTGCTCATCCATCATTTCAGGCTTCATTAGATTGTAAACATCTGCAGAACTGGTGATTTTCACTTTTTTCTGGGGCTCAGAATCCTTTCTTCTTCGTCCTAATTCCAATGCACTGACTATCGAGATGGCTTTAGCCTCGCCAATCCCTTTGAATTTCTTCAAATCCTGAATACTTAAGCGGGCAAGTAATGCTAAATCATTTTCCACCGACCCCAAAATTCTTCGCGAAAGATCAACGGCACTTAAAGCGGCCGTCCCTGAACCTATTAGAATAGCAATCAATTCGGCATCAGAAAGTGCTGATTTGCCTTTTAAAAGTAATTTTTCTCTAGGTCGGTCTTCTTCAGCAAGCTGGCTGATTTTCAAAGAGGAATAAGTCTCCATAGCTTCCAATTAAAAAGTTAATCAACTAAAAATACTTAAAATTTAGACATAAAAAAACCCCGCATAGCGAGGTTTTCAATGAAATTTCGTCTCAAGGATTAACCAATAGCGTTAACGAACTTAGCCAATCTTGATTTTTTGTTATTAGCGTTGTTCTTGTGAATCACATTCTTCTTCGCCAATTTATCCAACATAGAAGATACTTTCTTGTACAACTCCATTGCTTCTACTTTATCAGTAGCAGCCTTAAGTTTCTTGATGAAAGTTCTTGTGGTCTTGGCCTGATATCTGTTTCTCAAACGCTTCGCTTCGTTAGCACGAATTCTCTTAAGAGCTGATTTGTGATTTGCCATATCTTGATTTAAATAAAGTTCTTTACGTTCCCCTATACCGAATTGGAGTGCAAAGTTATTGTAAATTATTAATACTGCAAAAGGAATTATGAACATTCCTTAGCAAGCCGAGAATTTTTAAGATGAAAAAACACACCAAAACCCTCATTATTTGGCAAATATAGCTGTTTTTAATGCTTTTTTCTTGTTTTAATTCTGTAAATTTTAAAAATGAAGTTTTTTACCATACTCACTTTTTAGTCATTGTTTTTAAGTTGGGTTCCTTTTTTCTGGGGTTTTTATGCCCATTCCCTGATCAATAGAATGGCAGTCCATTCTTTACCTCCCGAATTAATTAGTTTTTACAAGCCTCATATTCAATTCATTACAGAAAAAGCAGTCAATCCAGATAGGAGAAGGTATGCTGTGAAAGATGAAGCCGAAAAGCATTACATAGACCTGGACCATTACGGTGATACTGTGCAAGATGCCTTACCAATCTATTGGAAAAAAGCGGTAGAATTAATTGGAGAAGACAGTTTAAGATTGAATGGTATTGGCCCTTGGTCGGCCTATTTTACTTTTCAGAATTTGACAAAAGTAATGGAAGAAAAAAATGAGGCTGCCATCCTTCGACTTTCGGCAGATTTAGGCCATTATCTGGGAGACCTCAATGTTCCGCTTCATCCAACTCTGAATTATAATGGTCAATTGACAGGTCAGGAAGGTATTCATGGATTTTGGGAAAGTAGAATTCCTGAAATACAAGCTACTGATTACAGTCTGTGGGTTGGATAAGCGGAATATGTCAAGAACTCCCAACTCGCTATATGGGAGGCTGTTTTTGAAGCGCATGCGCTAGTCGACTCGGTATTAGTTTATCGAAAAGAAATTGACGCAGGAATTTCCAGAGGATCAGAAATATACCTTCGAGGAAAGGAATAGATTGACGGTTCGGGTTTACTCCCAAGAGTTTTCAGATACTTATTCCAGCAGGCTAAATGGAATGGTGGAAAAACAAATGAAGAAAAGCATCAAAATGATAGCCGACTTTTCATATACCGCTTGGATCAATGCAGGACAACCCGACTTATCGAGGCTAGACCATGTAATAATCGAAGAAGAAGTAATAGTCCCTGATTCAAGGATAAAAGTGAGAGAGCATTAAAAATCAGAATTCAAAATTATGAAAGCTAAAAACGGAAACCGTCATGGATAAAGACCTAAAGCAAAGAACAAAAGCATTCGCTTTAGAAATCCTTAAGCTTGTAACCGAACTCCCAAAAACAACGGTCGGGCTTGAATTAGGAAAGCAAATAGTTAGATCTGGAACATCCATTGGGGCAAATTACAGACCTTCTCAGCGAGGCCGGTCTCGAGCAGAGTTTATTTCAAAGCTTTCAATAGTCCAAGAGGAAGCAGATGAAACAGTTTTTTGGCTTGAATTAATCTTTGAATCTGGAATTTTAACTAAAGAAAGAATTAAACCACTACACAAAGAAGCTTGCGAATTAACTGCAATTTTCACCACAATGACCATCAATGGCAAGAGGAACTCCCAAAGTTAGTCCGACTAAGCTTTAGCTTTTTCACTTAAGAATTCAGACTTCCCCAAGATATCTTCTAATCGCTTTCCCTAATCGAGTAAACGTATCCTTAAACACTTCTTCTTTTTCTTCCAGTAAGGTCACACGGAATCCTCTCAAATCTGAGCAGAAAGAGGAAATCGGCACGACGCAAATTCTCTCTGCGGCCAATAAATAATAAACAAAACGCTTATCCAAAGGCATATTGGGCTCAGACACCCATCCCTCAACCAAAGTTTGCAACCTCGGATCTTCTACCTCCAATTTTTGATCTGGATTTAAAACCCCCTCATCAAAAACTATGGTGTTATAAAATGCGCCTTGAGTTGGATTGAATTTGATTCCCGGAATATCCCCCAGAATTTCAGCCATCCATTCACTTCTCTTTCCGATGTCATTATTGGCCTTCTCTCTATAGTTATGATAAGCCGGATGACTCATAATAATAGGAATAGCCAGTTGAGGCAAAATAGTAGAACAAACCTCAATCATTTTGGCATTTTCCAAGGTCTGGCAAAGTTTTGAGAATTCCTTGGAAGACTCACGATTATAAAACTCCATCCAGCCACATCTCGCTCCAGGCCAAGGGAATTCTTTAGATATCCCTTTCAATGAAATAGCAGGTCTATCCCCCAATACCTCAGCTAAGGGAACGGCTTTGACTCCATTGTAGGTGATGTTTTGATAGATTTCATCCACCACCAAAAGGAGATTGAACTCCTCAGCGATTTTCACAAAGCCTTCCAAAACCTCTCGTGGATACACCATCCCCGTCGGATTGTCCGGATTGATGATCAAAATCCCAACGATAGATGGATTGTATTTGACTTTCAAGTATAAGTCATCCATATCAGGAAGCCACTGATTATCCGGATCAAGCTTGTATGTAATCGGAGCAGTATTGGCATGGGCAGCCTCAGCAGAACTATGAGTTGAATAGGCTGGTGATGGCCCGATAATTCTGGCCGTTGGCACCAAGAATTGATACAGCTTTGCGATTGCGTCTCCTAAACCGTTGAAAAACAAAATATCCTCGGCAGATATTTGAGATCCACCCAATTTATTATTCAAATCGGCTAGAAACTGTCTAGTTTCCAACACACCTTTGGAATCGGCGTAGCCATAAGTTTTATCTTCTTTCAGCAGATCAGAAATGATTTCTTTCATCCAATCCGGAACATGGTTATTCTTCTGAATAGGGTCGCCAATATTTTCCCAAGTCATGGAATAGCCCAATGACTCGATTTGACGAGCTTTTTTTACGATGCCACGAATTTCGTAGGACAATTCCTCTGCACCGGGTCTAAGAAGCAGCTGTCGCATAGGTTACTAGGTTTGAAAAATCAAGGTACAAAGAAAGGAAAAAGAGAAGTAAAAAAATGGGGAATCAAGCTTTTCTCAAAAGAACTTTTTCAAAATGAATAGTATCTTCAAAGACTCAATTTATTCCCTTCCCTATTTCACCTTATAACATGTTTCGTTCGAGTTTTACATTTTCTATAATTCTCCTTCTCCTTTTCTCTCTAAAATCTTCCGGGCAAAATATCTCAAAATCATCACAATACAACCTTGTGCTGATAGTTGCCGATGATCTGGGATATGGAGATTTAGGTTTTACAGGAAGTACTCAGATCAAAACTCCGAATATTGATCAATTAGCTGCAACAGGCGTTATTTTCACGCAAGGCTATGTGTCATCAGCTGTTTGCAGTCCATCCCGAGCTGGCTTGATTACCGGGGTGAATCAGGTGGAGTTTGGGCATGATAATAATCTTGCAGTAAATCAACCAGGTTTTGATCCAGAGTATTTGGGAATGCCTCTTTCACAAAAAACTTTGGCTGATCTACTGAAGCCATATGGCTATGTTAATGGATTGATCGGCAAATGGCATTTAGGCAAAGAACCACAGTTTCATCCATTGAAAAGAGGTTTTGATGAGTTTTGGGGATATACTGGTGGAGGCCATGACTATTTTGAAGCACTTCCTGATGGAAAAGGTTACAAAGAACCTATAGAATCCAATTTCAAAATCCCGACCCCAATTACTTACATTACTGATGATGTGGGTAATGAATGTGTCGATTTTATCACTAGACATAAAAATGAACCCTTTTTCCTTTTTGCCTCTTTCAATGCCCCACATACTCCCATGCAGGCACTCGACGAAGATTTGGCTTTGTATCAGGATATTATAGACGAGAAAAGAAGAACCTATGCAGCTATGGTTCACAGGCTAGACCTCAATGTGGGTAAAATCATGAAATCGCTTGAGGTAAATGGAATCAAGGAAAACACTTTAGTAGTATTCATTAGCGACAATGGTGGGCCAGCAGACAGCAACGCATCAATTAACGCACCTTATCGAGGTCAGAAAGGAATTTTATTAGAAGGAGGAATTCACGTTCCTTTCATCCTAAACTTTCCTGCAAAATTCCCTCAAGGTCAAATCACCAATCAAACTGTCAGTTCATTGGATATTGCTCCTACATTTTTGGCATTGGCAAGCCAAGGAAAATCTGAGCTAGACGGATTTTCAGGGGTAGATTTAAGCCCTTCTTTAACAGGATCAACTTCAATTGATCTTGAAAGAGAAATCAAATGGAAATTCACCATAAGCCGAGCAATCAGACTAGGAGACTGGAAATTAGTCAGTGTCCCAGACAGATTACCCATGCTTTATAATTTAAAAAAAGATCCCTCTGAGCTCAATAACTTGGCATTGGAAAATTTAGATATCACTCAAAGCTTATTAAAAAAATTAGGTGACTGGGAAGTAAGCTTACCTCACCCAGTTTTCTTGGAAGGAGCCCAATGGCGAAAAAGACAATTGAGTTTGTATGATGAAACTTATCAATTGACTCAGCCTAAAAAAGAGTGAAAAACCCTCATACTCAATGCTATAATTGAAAATGAATATTTTAACCTCGAAATTTTCAAACTACACCCTTATTATCACATCAAACAGTCAAAATTAATATTCTAGGGAAGTTTTAGCTAAAAAAAATACTGTTTATATAAACATTATTATATTTCAAATACAAAAAAACGGCTTATATTTATTAGGATGATAAATTAGCCCGGCATGAACAGAAACTCAACCCTAGAATTGGCCATTCTAAAGCTAATGAGTACCCTAGTTTTTTTGGCCCTACCTCTACTTTCATTTTCCCAAACTAGAGGAGCTACCTCCACCGTAAATACAGAGCTACTATTTCAGGAGGAGTATAAAAACATGACGTTAGATCCCAACCCCAAAGTAGGCTCCACAACTCGGGTTGAATTTAAACACACCTTTGCAAATGGAACTAGCCCAAGTATCGGTGCTACAATAGCCAAAGACATACTTGCTCAACAGGGCATCTATATTCCCAATTGGCTAACCCAGCTCACCTCTGGCTTTAGCTTCTTTTGTTCATCCCTAGAACCTACATTCACGGCAAATGCATCTTTGGATGCGGGAGGTTATTATCAGGTTCATTCAATTGGAACCTCTGATATAGACCTAAATTATCCAGTAAAGGTATATGTGGAATATCCGCAAGCTAACACCTTCGCTTGTGGAGAGCCAGTCAGAATCAATACATCTTATGAAATTTTAGATCCCACCAAAACAAATAAATTAAAGGTGAGTCCTCCTTTCGTCAACCAAGAGCTTGGACCACTTGTTGACGACCTTTCATTAAATGCTGCAATAGGGATAGATGCTGATGTCGGGTTTGGGGTCACAGTTTATTACCCATGTGTTCCAGATGGAATCTGCTCATATGAAATCTGTTCTGATAAACTAGAATTTGAGGAATATGCTAGATTCAACTTGAGTCAATCTCTACCCTCCCTACCTCCATTAATAAACATCTGTGAAAAAGCTTTTGGCCCCAATGCTACCCAAGCAGATATTCTAGCTTGTAGATGGTCTTCATTAAGTCCACTATTCAATTTAGGCCAAGCAGTTCTTAATGCCTACAATCAACAAAACGGCACCAACTATGCCTTTGCCAGTTTTCCAGATCAAAACACTGTTCAAATCACCCCTCCAGACCTACCTCCGAATGGCCCCACTCTCCCTGAGATAGAGGCTACTTTTAAAAATACTTCTAGTACAGAGCTTAATTCCCAAACTTTGAATGGAGGAAGAAAACTTAAAGTATCTGGGACCAAATATTCTGTTTCAAACATGAATTACGACCTGATTTCCCTATTGGATTATGCAGGATATACGACCTCTTTTAGTCTTGGAAACAACCTAGGTAGCATTGATGCTGGCGATATTTCCCCTACATTAAATATCGATCAGGATATGGATTTTGAGTTTGACCCTAAAATCAACTTATCAATCCAACTTGGACAAGAGATGAACTATACAGTATTCAATACTGATGGGTCTGTTTCTTATTCATCTTTCGGCTCCCAGGTAGATTTAATTGCCGGGCAATATATTGAAGCTCAATTTCCTCAGGCATTAAGCACCCCAGTTCCGGTAAGTGGTCAATCTTTTATTAATGGCAATTTTAAAAGCAAATCAAGTCAAAGCGTCTTTGAAAGCACCAAAATAAGTTTTGGAGAACTCAAAGTTGGATCTCTGATTGATGAAACTTTGATCAAAGAGGAAACCAATCGAGTGAAAATTGCGGAAAACACGCTAATCAACCATACTTTCAATCTCGAAGGAACTAGCTTTTTGGACCTTACCGGCTTTCTTTTAGATCCTGAAAACCCAATCATTGAGGTTTCATACATCATCACCAAAGACATTGTCAATATTGGAGGTGGTCGAAGACAGGTGGTATATGAAATAAGTCTTCAAAACGGCGGAGATGTTCTTCTCAGCGATATTCAATCAACATTTGATTTGTCTCAAAGTTTTCAGGATGCCTCCAATTTCATTGTCAATTGTATCAGTAGTGAGGAATTGATTGTCAATTCCAATTTTGACGGGAAAGGTGATAAAAACCTTTTGGCTGACGGAAACCAGATCGGGATTGGGGAAACTGTATCTATTGAAGTTTTAGTCATAGTCACACCTGAAATTGCCTCTATTTCTAATACAGGGTGTTTTGAGCCAGTTGAATATGATGTAGTTGCAAAGGCTTCAGCTTATAGCCCTATTGGAACATATGTAGAAAATAATTTCAACCAATGCACCCAAGAAATAACCGGACTAGACCTAGTTAACACAGTGGACCTGGGTGCCGAGGTAATAAACTCCTTAAGCGACTTTAGTATTTATGGTTTTGACCAAGTATACTTCAGTAAATATTTCCAAGAGTCCCAAGGATCTGTGGGTTCCTCAGGAGATATGATCTTTGAAAATGTTTCATTCCAAGGAGGAACTCCTGTCACTATTGTTGGAGATCTTTACGTCGGAAATGAATTGATCCTTCGTGGCGAATCAAGCGTTGTTTTCGATTATTTGCAACTTGCAAAAGAAGTCGACTCTCAGAAAAAATCTAATCTGCTTCCTCTAGGAGCTATTAGCAAAGAGTCTGAGTGCGTTGTTAGTTTTGAAAGGCCTGAGTTGAATTTCCCTACGATTAACTCGAAAGAAAAAATTCAGCTTAAGAAAGGTGAATCTCTTGATCTTACCCCAGGAACTTACTTTTCAGTAGACATGCTGGAAAACACGACTCTCAATTTGGTCAGCGGGTCTTATTTAATTGATTCATGGAAAATTTCAGGAAAAAATACCATCGTGAATTTTGATGTAAGCACAGGGCCAATCCTAATTCGTGTCAACAAATGGCTCCCTCACTCTGACCAACAATATCTGGCTGGAACGGATGGAGCTCAAAATAGCGTAACTGTTCAATATTCAGGAAATGAACCGATTCATTTCAAAAACAGCTTCTTCCAAGGAAATATCCTCGCTCCTTTTGCATCTGTTGAATTTGGAGAAAACTCTATCTTGGAAGGCTCATTATATGCCGATAAAGTTCAGTTTACGGATGGCTCTATATTTACAGGACAAAAATACCTAGTGCCATTAAATGCAAGTCCTGAATGTCAGCCAAATGATGAAGCTGCCAGAAAATTGAATCAAGAAAATTCTAATCCGGAATCTGAACTCGACAAGAAACCGGAACAAATTAGAATATATCCAAACCCGACATCAAATCTAATTACCATAGATGGCATAGAGGCTGAGTTACTACCAGCCCAGATTTACATTTATGACAGTAATTTAAGGCTGGTGAAATCGATTACAACAACAGGTTCAGATGTTCAAATTGCATTACAAGAATTAAGTAATGGGCTTTACTTTATTCGAATTGGCAACTTTGGAAGATTACATCGAGTTGTGAAAAATTAAGCTGACCCTATAAATTTTAAATAAGCAAAATGGGCTTACCAGATAGTTGGCAGGTCCATTTTGTTTTTTTGATATTGGAAATCACAAAAAGGATAATCCATACTGGAAGAAAGAAAACTAAAATTATTCTGGCAAAATCTTAAATCAACCAACCAAGGCACATCTTTTAGTCCCATTTTAGTCAACCAACTATTATTCTTCACGTTATGGTAATTTATTGCCTTCAAAATTCAATTTCGCAAGAGGACCCAAACTCCTTTTCCATCATCCCAACAAACCATTATTGTGATTCGAACTCTCCTATTTATTGTATTCCTAGCCTTAATCGACTGGTATTCTTACCAGGCATTTAAAACACTTTTCCCAGAGCAACCCCTTGTAAAAATTGCCTTTTGGGCATTTTCCATCTTTGTCTACCTCTATGTTGCTTATGGCTTTATGACCTTCGATCGAGGTCAAGTCAGCCTTCATTTTGGAAGGATGGTTTCATTGATAGTTTTATCACTTGTTCCCAAACTGATTGTACTAGTATTTATGTTTGGGGAAGATATAACTCGGTTTTTCACTGGAGCCTATCAATCCGTAAGTGGAAGCCGAGAAGATGACTTCCTTCCTGACCGTAGAAAGTTCGTCAGTCAAACAGCCTTGATTCTTTCAGCTATTCCCTTTGTTGGAATTCTTCATGGAGTCCTCATTGGAAAATATCGCTACCGAGTGGTTAAACACACCTTGGAGTTCGATGATTTGCCTGAAGAATTTGATGGATTCACTATTACCCAGATTTCTGACATCCACTCCGGAAGTTTTGATGATAAAAAGAAATTGGAATACGGCGTCGACCTGATCAACCAGCAGGAATCCGATGTCATTCTTTTTACAGGAGACTTGGTAAACAACCATGCCGGGGAAATGGAGCCTTGGGTGGACACATTCAAAAAGCTAAAGGCTCCGATGGGTAAGTATTCCATTCTGGGCAACCACGATTACGGTGACTATATGTCTTGGCCGAATCCAGAAGCTAAAAAAGCCAATCTAAATCGCCTGGCAGATATTCAAAAAGAATTGGGTTTTCAACTCCTACGTAATGAAAACGTCAAACTCCAAAAAGGTGGAGCGAGCATTGATTTGATAGGTGTAGAAAACTGGGGAAAAGGTTTTGCACAATATGGAGACTTGGGGAAAGCGACAGAAAACTTGAGTGACCATGGATTTAAAATATTGATGAGTCATGATCCATCGCACTTTGACGAGGAGGTGAAAAAATTCGCTCAATTCATACATTTGACGCTAAGTGGACATACGCATGGAATGCAGTTTGGAATCGAAATCCCCGGATTTATCAAATGGAGTCCAGCATCTCTTCGCTATCCCAAATGGGCTGGATTGTATGAAGAACTAGGTCGATACCTTCATGTCAACCGAGGCTTTGGATTCCTGGCTTTTCCAGGTAGAGTCGGAATATGGCCGGAGATTACGGTTCTGAAGTTGAAGAGGAAGTAATTCAAAGGAGAGAATCTAATTGCTTTTATTTTTTCTATTATCAATTAAAAAAAACATCACTTTGCTGAATACCAATCCATTCCATCAGGGTTTAGCAGGCCCTGAATTTCTTTGATTACAGTTAAAGTGTTTGTGTCAATCACCACCAATTTATTTCCTGCGCTGACTGCGTAATATGCTCTTGGACGAACTGGATCCATAAAAATCCCCTCCCCACCAGCTCCAACATCAATTCTCTTGATTTCCTTTCTCGTAGATGCATCATACACCCGAAGTTCGTTCCCATTCAACTCGTTAAGGAAAACATACTTTCCATCTCTAGAAAATCGAATCCTGTTATTTAAGCTTCCTTCAAACTCAATGGTTTCAATCAATCTTTTTTCAGGCACACTTATCACTGAAATCTTTTTTTGATTCATATGAAGAGCCCAAAATTCATTACCATCTGGAGACAGAGTCATTCCTTCCATTCTGGTATCACCAGGAAATGAAGTAAATGATAAAGTTGTAGAACCCTTTGAAGAAGTTACTTTATCAATGATAGAAATTAATTGCCCATTAGAACTCGCAGTATAAATGCGTTTTTCATCAGGCGTAACAATCAATAAATGAGATCCCCCGGGCAGTCCTATCACCTCATCAATTTTTTTAGCTATGGGATCATATCGTGAAATCAGCCTACTTCCCTCATGGCCGATATAAAGATGCTTTCCGGCAAAGGTAATCGCGTGGGGCCTTCCGAAAGGACTGATATCAATTGACTCCA
>Ga0207716_100599_pt1 | contig 11207 bp, 12 predicted proteins | sample TtaePargueraPR_FD_187739 | JGI IMG/M metagenome (GOLD analysis project Ga0207716, IMG submission 187739) | Aerobic enrichment media microbial communities from Bioluminiscent Bay, La Parguera, Puerto Rico - Tt and P2 (5) (SPAdes) | ecosystem: Environmental > Aquatic > Marine > Unclassified ... | reverse complement strand
GGCCAGTGTCGATGAAGCGATTGCTACCGCAATCGAAAATCATCCCACTTTGCGCCTTGCAAGCTACGATGTAGAGTCAGCTCAGGCTCAGCATGCCACGGCTAAAGCCCCGTTCTATCCTGATCTGCATTTTGAACTCGGCACCCGTGCGGATCATGATATTGATGGACAGGAAGGCAAAGACAAAGACATCACTGCGATGCTGCGTCTGCGCTACAACCTCTACAATGGCGGCCGTGACAGTGCCCGTCGTGAAGAAACAGCGTTTCTGATTAATCAGGCAGCTGAAATCCGTAACAACACGCACCGTCAGGTTGAAGAGAGTGTGCGTTTGTCATGGAATGCCTGGCAGACACTGAATGCACAAATGCCGGCGCGTGAACAACACGTTCAGTCAAGTGAAAAAGCGCGCGATGCCTATCAGCAACAGTTCAGTCTGGGCCAGCGTACTTTGCTTGACTTGCTGGATTCTGAAAACGAGGTGTTCAGAGCGCGTACTGCACTGGTCAATACCAAATACGATGAGCTCTATGCGATGTACCGTATTCTCAACAGCATGGGTATGTTGCTACAAGGCCTCAATGTAGAGCTGCCGGAAGCGGCAGCGACCATCGCTGCCAATCAGTAACAGCGGCGAGTTTTCTCAATAATGAGAGCCACGACTTTTTGTCGTGGCTTTTTTTTAGTGACGTGAGAGCCAGTTTTTTTCTGGTTTGGAAACGTTCGTGCTATCATACGATGCCCTATTGGCGGGTTATTTAAGAGAGTTCATGAGTAAGCAATCATCATTTACCTACGAAGAATTATTGCAATGCGGACACGGGCAAATGTTCGGTCCCGGCAATGCCCAGTTACCGATTCCAAATATGTTGATGATGGATCGCATTACTCATATCTCCAACACCGGTGGGGCATATGGCAAGGGAGAAATCATTGCCGAACTGGATATTCATCCTGACCTGTGGTTTTTTGCCTGTCACTTTCCCGGTGATCCGGTGATGCCCGGCTGTCTTGGTCTTGATGCGATGTGGCAACTGGTCGGTTTCTTCCTGGCCTGGGACGGCAACCCCGGCCGAGGTCGTGCCCTGGGCTCCGGCGAAGTAAAATTCACTGGTCAGGTTTTGCCTACAGCCAAAAAGGTCACCTACCGGATTGATCTTAAGCGGGTGATCGCACGTAAACTGGTGCTGGCGATTGCTGATGGCACAGTGTCGGTCGACGGTCGTGAGATCTATGTGGCCAAAGACCTGCGTGTAGGTCTGTTTACCTCCACTGATGATTTTTAGGATTTAATGATGAGACGTGTAGTTGTTACAGGACTCGGTATTACATCCTGTCTGGGGCTAGATGCGGCGACAGTCACTGAATCCCTGCGCCAGGGTCGCTCCGGTATCCGATTTAAACAGGACTATGCCGACATGGGCTTTCGCAGCCATGTTGCCGGTACTATTGATATCGACTTCAAAGAATATATCGATCGTAAAACCCTGCGCTTTATGGGCGATGCCGCTGCTTACAGCTATATTGCCATGCAGCAGGCGATTGACGATGCCGGACTGAAAGAAGAAGAGATTTCAAATATTCGCACTGGCCTCATCATGGGCTCAGGCGGGGCTTCTTCCTCCAACCAGGTGGAAGCGGCTGATATCCTGCGTGAAAAAGGCCTGAAACGCATTGGTCCCTATCGTGTGACCCAGGTGATGGGCAGCACTACTTCGGCCTGCCTGGCGACGCCATTCAAAATCAAGGGTATTAACTATTCCATGTCTTCTGCCTGTGCCACCAGTGCGCACTGTATCGGCACAGCGATGGAACAGATTCAGATGGGCAAGCAGGACATCGTCTTCGCCGGTGGTGGTGAAGAGGAACACTGGTCAATGAGTTCATTGTTCGATGCGATGGGTGCCTTGTCGACTAAATATAATGACATGCCGGATAAAGCCTCGCGCGCTTACGATGCGGACCGTGACGGTTTTGTCATCGCCGGCGGTGGCGGTGTTATCGTGCTCGAAGAGTATGAACATGCCAAAGCCCGCGGCGCTAAAATTTATGCTGAATTGACCGGTTACGGTGCCACTTCGGATGGTTATGACATGGTTGCACCATCTGGTGAAGGTGCAGAACGTTGCATGCAACTGGCGATGTCTACAGCACGCGGCAAGGTTCAATACATCAATGCCCATGGTACCTCGACACCGGTAGGTGACCTGGCCGAACTGGGCGCGATTAAACGCACCTTTGGTGATGCCATACCATATGTGGGTTCAACCAAATCTTTGTCCGGTCACTCACTCGGCGCAGCCGGTGTACAGGAAGCCATCTACAGCCTGTTGATGCTGGACAATGATTTTCTGGCGGCTTCAGCCAATATTGAAACCCTGGATCCGGAAGCTGAGGGCATGCCGATTCTGCGTGAGCGCGTTGATAACGCGAGTCTCAGCACGGTCATGTCGAACAGTTTCGGCTTTGGCGGGACCAACGCCTGCCTGGTGTTTGAAAAGCTGGATGACTGAATGAAAAAAGCCACCTGACGGTGGCTTTTTTTATGATTCCAGATCAGCGTCGGTGACTGGGCCGCGTTTGCCGGCAACAGCTTCCTGAATCAGCGTGATGAGTTTCTGCTTCTTGTCAGGATCATCCAGATATTTTGAGCTGAAGGTAATGCCATACTTGTCAGCGTATTGCTTAACCAGCATCACCAGAATGGTTTCGTCTTCCACGTTATACTCCCGTTAATGAATTCAACATTATATCGTTCAAGCAGCAAGCCATGAAATTGCACTATCAAGACAGTGGTGAAGGCCATCCCTTAATCATCATCCACGGCCTGTTCGGTTCAGCCGATAACTGGCGCAGTATGGCTAAATATTTTTCGCGGTTTTATCGCGTGATCAGTGTCGATTTAAGAAACCACGGGCGATCACCACACAGCGATATGCAGGACTTCGCCAGCATGGCAGCTGATATCGAACAGTTATGCGGTGATCTGGGCTTGCATAAAGTGCACGTGCTCGGTCACTCGCTGGGCGGTAAAGTCGCGATGCAGTTTGCGGCCGAGCAACCCGCCTGGGTGGAGAAACTGGTGGTTGTCGATATCTCACCGCGCCGCTATTTCAGCGAACACACGCCACTGATGGACGCGATGTTGGCACTGGATCTGAAAAAGCTGGACTCGCGTTCAGCAGTCGATGCAGCTCTAGCTGACAAAGTCACAGACAAAAGCGTGCGTCAGTTTCTTTTGATGAACCTGCAATCGGGGGATGAAGGGCTTTACTGGCGCATTAACCTGCCAGCGCTGAAAGCCAATTACCAGCAGTTGATGGCACCGGTATGTGAGAATGCCACCGTTAGTGCTAACAGCTTGTTTGTCTATGGCTCATTATCCGAGTATGTGACCGATGAAGACCGGGCGCTGATCAGGCAGCAATTTCCGCAGGCACAGTTCCAGGCAATTGAAAAAGCCGGGCACTGGGTGCATGCCGAACGACCGCAGCAGTTCAAACAGATTGTTGAGGATTTTTTGAACGATGATTGAAAAAGGCTTACTGGAACAACTGATTCAGTTTCGTAAAGAACGAGACTGGGAGCAGTTTCATAATCCCAAAGATATTGCGATCTCGCTCTCTATCGAAGCGGCGGAACTGCTGGAGTGGTTCCAGTGGCGTAACAAGGATGAGGTTAGCGCCATGCTGGCCTCTGATAAACGTGAGCAACTGGAGGATGAAATTGCCGATGTGGCGGTTTACTTGAGCTACCTCTGTCATGACCTGGATATAGATTTAAATCAGGTGGTGAAAAACAAGATGGCCAAAAATGCAGCTAAATATCCTAAAGAGAGAGTCAAAGGCCGTGCTGATAAATACAACGAGTATGAATAATCAGGTAGGATTTGGCATTTAGCAGCGCGGCTTGGCCGCCTTTATGGAAAGACTGAAATGAGCGCGATTGTTTTCCTGGTTCAATGCCCAGACCGGAAGGGACTGGTCGCCGGTATCACCGGCTTTTTTGCAGAGCGTCAATTTAATATCCTGCACTGCCAGCAATATACGGATGTCGAAAACGGACAGTATTTTATGCGGATCCGGCTAGAGGACGAGGGCCAGATGCCGACCGAGCAACTCGAAACCGAGTTTGATGGTTTTGCCCGGGGGATGAACCTGACCTGGTCGGTACGTTACAGCGCAAAACCCTATCGCGTGGCACTGATGGTCACCCGCGCTTCACACTGTGGCTACGACCTGTTGTTGCGGGAACTGGAAGGCGAACTGAAATGCGATATTCCGCTGATCATCGGTAATCATGATGATCTTGAATATATGGCAAAACAGTTCGACAAACCTTTCTATCATCTGCCAATCACCAAAGACACCAAACCGCAGCAGGAAGAAGCCATCAAGCGTTTACTTGAAGAGTACGAAATTGATCTGGTGGTGATGGCGCGCTACATGCAGATCCTGTCGGAAGATTTTGTCCGTGAATTTGCCGGTCGCGTCATTAATATTCATCACGGTTTTCTGCCGGCATTCCAGGGTGCCAGGCCTTACCATCAGGCTTATGAACGCGGTGTTAAACTGATTGGCGCCACGGCGCATTATGCGACTGCTGAGCTGGATGAAGGTCCTATTATCGAGCAGGACGTCGAGAGAGTCATGCACGATAACAGCCCGGAAGATCTGGTCATGATTGGCAAGGATATTGAGCGCCTGGTGCTGGCGCGGGCAGTGAAAGCCCATATTGAACACCGCATTATTATCAGTGGCCGCAGAACCATTGTTTTCTCGGAAGGTGCCTGAGCTTTTTGAAGGCAGCTGTTGTCACTGAGTCGCATCAACTTCCTTATCCTCAATAAAAGGACAGACTATGAATGCCACCCCTGTCGTGATGATCACCGGTGCCACTTCCGGTTTCGGTGAGGCCTGTGCCCGTTTATTTGCCCAGCAAGGCTGGCGACTGATTATTACCGGTCGCCGGCAACAGCGGCTTAACGAGCTGCAACAGGCATTGGGCGGCGTGGACAAGGTGCACACCAGCTGCTTCGATATCAGCGACCGGCAGGCGGTGGAACAGGCTTTTGCCAACTTACCTGATGCCTTCAATAAGATTGATGTGCTGGTTAACAATGCCGGCCTGGCACTGGGGCTGGAAGCCGCCCATGAAACCCGTCTAGATGATTGGGAACAAATGGTCGATACCAATATCAAGGGCCTGCTTTACTGTACCCGCACAGTCTTACCTGCCATGGTCGAGCGCAAAACCGGCTATATCATCAATATCGGCTCGGTGGCAGGCAACTGGCCTTATCCCGGTGGCAATGTTTATTGTGGCACCAAGGCATTTGTAAAACAGTTTTCTCTGGCTGTCAGGGCTGACCTGCTGGGTACCAATGTCAGGGTCAGTAATATCGAGCCAGGCAATGCCGAAACCGAATTCTCCATGGTGCGCTTCAAGGATGATAAAAGTCGTGCTGACAAGGTGTATCAGGGTACGATAGCGCTTCGTGCCCAGGATGTCGCTGACACCGTCTGGTGGCTGGTCAATACTCCACAGCATGTGAACGTCACCACACTGGAACTAATGCCCACACAGGAAGCCAACGGCCCGATGGCTTTCCATCGCGAATAAAAAAACCGCGCCATGGCGCGGTCTTGAGCTTTGATTCAGGAAAACAGCCAACTGGTCGGATTGGGATGAGGCTGATTCTGATCCAGATATTTCATGCCTTTGACACAGCGGACAATCACCCAGATAACCCAGAACAGCAGGATGAAATAACCGATGGCGACTGTGGCGAGAATGACGCCGATAAACAGGTAGAGCAGGCCAATCCAGAAGGTCCGGATTTGAAACTGGTAATGGCTCTGCAGCCAGGCCGGTGCATCGCTTTTATGTACGTAGGCAATAATGACGCCGATAATACCCAGAAACTGGATGAAGATATTCACCAGAAACAGCAGGTAAACCACCTTGGCCGTGTTCTGACTGTTTTGTTGACTGTCTGCCATCGCTCGCTCCTCAAACTTAATCAGCCACTAATCTAGCAAATTCAGAGTGCTTTTGTGAGAACAATGAGTGCAGCCGCCCTTTGGCGGCTGCACTTCACTGAGCTTGATTAGCCGCCAAAGTCGAAGCGGATACCGGTCATCACAGTACGGCCGATAATCGGTGCTTCGTCTTTGAGGAAGCTCTGATGACGGCGTCCATCTTCATTGAGCAGGTTACGACCCTGCACAAAGATCTCCGCGCCTTTAAGGCTGTCAGGTGCCCAGCTGGCATTAAATGACAACAGATCGTAGCCCTCGGTATCAGATTCCAGATCAGCACTTTCGCTCTGTCTGAACACGTGACGATAATCGACGCTCAGAGACCAGTCCTGATAGGCCGTATCGACACCGAAGCCCAGTCTGCCCGGACTGATTCGTGGCACGTTGTCACCATTATCCAGTTTGGCTCGAACATAATCACCGGACAGGCGCAGCGTTAGCGGTACTGTACCCTCAATCACATCCCAGGCGGCGGTGAATTCTGCCCCATAGAAACGGGCATCATCCTGCTGATTAAATACCAGCGTATCGCCCTCAATCAAAATGGGGTTGCCGGTACCGTCATCACGCGAGGCCAGGTAGATAAAGTCCTGAACGTAGTTATAGAACAGGGTGCTATCGAAGCGGAAAGGACCTGCATGACGATCCAGCCCGATTTCGAGGTTGGTGTAGGTTTCTTCATCCAGGCCTGCATCGCCGATCTCTACCGTGCCCGATGCCGCATGGTTGCCGAAAGCATAAAGCTGCTCGGGAGAGGGCGCGCGTTCAGAACGCGTGATAGCAAGTCGAAGATGATGTTTGTCATCCAGATCGATAATCGAGCCTGCTGAGAGGCTGAACGGGGTAAAGTTGCGATCTCCCAGATCCGCTTCCTGATGCAATTCACCACCGCCAGGCAGTTCAATATGGCGCTCTTCAGCCAGTGTGGACGGGTTAGACCGGACATGGTCAACACGGGCTGCAAACTCCAAACGACCGAAATCCGTCAGGCGTTCTTCCAGTATGAACAACCCGAATGAACGGGTTTCATTATCACGCACATAGAAGCCTTCGCCACCGTGCTCTTCTTCCTCATGTTCCCCATGGCCATGTCCTTCGCCAGCAGCTGCAAAATCACGATCATTGACCTGCAGGCCGACCACGCCTTGCCACAGCCCAATTGGATTATGCACCAGCTCCAGGCGAGCATCGGTTTCATCATTTTCAAACTCGAGTTCAACTTCACTCTCTTCAATTTCTCCATCATGAAAGGCGTAACCCACCTCCTGCTGATTGAAATTGGTATGTGACAGCTTCAGCCGGGCTGTTCGAAAGCCGGGCAGCGGGTCATTGAGTTCACTACGAAAATCGACCCGGTCGAAGTCTGCACGGATTCGTTCCTGCTCTTCCTCACCTTCACCAAGGAAGACTTCAGGAATGCCATAATCGGTACGCCAGCGGCTGTAACCAAGACCGGCATACCCCCAGTCGCCTTTGAACAGGCCCGTGACCGAGAAGCTGTCGCTGGCCGCATCGCTGTTTTGCAGTGTGTCTTTATCACCTTCGGTCTGGCCGATTTGCTGGTAGCCGTCGATATCAAAATCATGGCTGCGACGCAGACCATAGTCTGTCCGCAATACGAAATTATCAGTGACCGGTAATTCCAGGCCGATATTGCCCTGGCGTTCATCACCGTTGTAGCCATAACCGAGTTGACCATGCACTCTCGGGGCGTCTCCAAATTCTGGGCTGAAACGACCGCTTTTCACATTGATGACACCACCGGCAGCGCCACTGCCGTAAAGCAGGGTAGCCGGGCCACGGAACACTTCGATTTGTTCGGCACGACCCGGATCGATGGCGACAGTGTGGTCACCACCCTCACCGGATACGTCGGCTGTTTTTAGGCCGTCTTCCAGTACCTGTACCCGCGAGCCCTGCAGGCCACGAACCACAGGACGACCTACGCCGGGACCAAAGTCGGAGTTGGCGACACCCGGCAGACCATCCAGGGTTTCACCCAGGGTGCCGGCGCGTTGTTTATCCAATTCTTCATCGGCCAACACACTGACGGGGAAGATTAATTCGTCCGGACTACGAGCACCCAGGGGATCTGCTGTGACGGTCAGGCTGGGAATTTCGACCGCTTGTTCGGTTTGGTTTTCTGCCGCCGCGACAAAACTGACAGGCAGGCTGGCAATAACAGCACTGATCAGCAGTGCAGACTGTTTTTTTCGGAACATGTTTTTTCCTCGTTACATATTCCTGTCTGATTGATCTGATACTCGCCTAAACCTCGTTCCCAAAGGGCAGGGCATGACTTCTCATGATATATCATCACAGACAGGAGACATTACGCTGCGTAAAGCAGGTAATCAGAATCTTAAAAAATGATTTTCTGTGTCAGGAAAAAACAGGCGGTGCACGGATGGCGTGTTGCTGGCGGGTAGACGCCGGGAGATTAAAACGGTAGACAGATGATTCAAAGACGACCGCTTCTGTCTGAACACCCAGTGCCAGCTCAGGAGAAATATCTGCGGCTGGCAGGTGATTGATCGCATTTAAACGCTCGCACTGCGCCTCAGCAGTGTGGAAAGCATGCTCAGCATCATGCCAGACGGCAAACGACTGCAACAGCAGCACGATGGCTGCCAGTGCCAGTAAAACATGTCGATTGAGATGCCGGTTGAACACGATTCTGGTTATTTCAGTAGTAAACGAGACAGCAGAGTCTCATAAATTTCTGACAGGGTGTCAAGATCGGACACAGACACGCATTCATCAATCTGGTGAATCGTGGCATTAAGTGGACCGAGTTCGATGACCTGGGTGCCGGTAGGCGCGATGAAGCGACCATCGGAAGTCCCGCCCGAAGTGGATAGGGTGGTTTCATAGCCAGTGACTGTCTTGACAGCAGCCTGTACTGCTTCCAGCAGTTCACCACTGGCAGTCCGGAATGGTTTGCCCGACAGCTCCCACTTCAGCTCGTAATCAAGCTGGTGTTTATCCAGCACTGCTTCGACCCGTTGTTGCAGTTCATCGTGTGTTACTTCGGTCGAATAGCGGAAATTAAAGATCATCTCGGTTGTGCCGGGAATGACATTGGTCGCGCCGGTGCCTGAATTCAGATTGGACACCTGAAAGCTGGTGGGCGGGAAGTCGGCATTGCCCTGATCCCACTCAATGGCACACAACTCCGTGAGAGCAGGTGCCAACAGATGAATCGGATTCCGAGCCAGATGTGGATAGGCGATATGACCCTGTTTGCCCTTAACGCTGAGTCGACCGTTCAGAGAACCCCGGCGACCGTTTTTGACAATGTCGCCGACTTTATCGGTACTGGAGGGTTCACCCACCAGGCACCAGTCAATTTTTTCACCGCGGCTTTGCAACGTGTCGATGACCTTAACGGTGCCATTGACCGCCGGACCTTCTTCATCGCTGGTAATCAGAAATGCAATGCTGCCCTCATGTTCAGGGTGTTTGCTGACAAAACGCTCGCAGGCCGTGACCATGGCGGCAATACTGCCTTTCATATCAGCCGCGCCACGACCGTAAAGCATGCCGTCGACGATGTTGGCTTCGAAAGGCGGGTGCGTCCATTTATCCAGCGGCCCGGTAGGGACGACATCGGTGTGACCGGCAAAGGCAATGACCGGGCCTTTATTACCCCGTCGCAACCACAGGTTTTCGACATCCTCGAAAACCATATGCTCGGCTTTGAAACCCAGCGGCGCAAGGCGGTCGGACAACAGAATCTGGCAGCCTTTATCTTCCGGCGTTACGCTGTCACGGCGAATCAGTTCCTGAGTCAATGCGAGGGTATCAGACATATTATTTCCCGAGTTGCTCAGCATAGTCGGCTTCTTTGAAGCCAACCAGACAGCCCTTGTCTGTTTCAACAACAGGCCTTTTAATCAGGGTCGGATTGGCCAGCATCAGGTCCACTGCTACGGCCTGATCCAGCTTATCTTTACGTGGATCATCCAGCTTGCGCCAGGTGGTGCCGCGTTTGTTCAACAGGGTTTCCCAGCCGACAGACTGCAACCAGCCTTCGACAGTGCTTTTTTCCAGTCCATCCTGACGAAAGTCGTGGAAACGGTAGTCAACACCGTTGTCATCCAGCCAGCGACGGGCTTTTTTCACCGTATCGCAGTTTTTGATGCCGTATAAAATCATGCCTAGCCTGAAACTCCTGTCTCATCATGGTTTTGATTGGAGACGAGAAAAATAGTTATCCGCAGATAACGCCGATTTTCAGAGATTAGTTTGTCAATAATCTGCGTTTATCGGCGAAATCTGCGGATGTGGTTTTATTAAATATCGCGCAGTAGTTCGTTAATGCCCACTTTTCCGCGGGTTTTCTCATCCACCTGCTTGACGATAACCGCACAGTACAGGCTGTAGCTGCCGTCTTTGGATGGCAGGTTACCGGAAACCACAACCGAACCGGCAGGGATGCGGCCATAGGTGATTTCACCGGTCATGCGATTGAAAATCTTGGTGCTCTGACCGATATAAACGCCCATGGAGATGACCGAGCCTTCCTCAACAACAACGCCTTCCACGACTTCAGAGCGGGCACCGATAAAGCAGTTATCTTCGATAATGGTCGGACCGGCTTGCAGCGGTTCCAGTACGCCACCGATGCCGACACCACCGGACAGGTGGACATTCTTACCGATTTGCGCGCAGCTGCCGACAGTGGCCCAGGTATCGACCATGGTGCCGGAGTCAACGTAGGCACCGATGTTGACATAGGACGGCATCAATACCACACCCGGCGCGATGTATGAGCCACGACGAACCGCGGCAGGCGGCACCACACGGACACCGGCTTTGTTGAAGTCATCTTCAGAGAAGCTGGCGAATTTTGGTTCGACTTTATCGAAGTACTGGGTTTCACCACCGGCCATCGGGCGGTTGTCATTGAGGCGGAACGACAACAGTACCGCTTTTTTCAGCCACTGATTAACAACCCAGTCACCGTTTTGTTTTTCTGCAACACGGGCACTGCCGTTATCCAGCATCGCCAGCGCTTCATTCACCGCGTTGCGGACATCGCTGTCAGCATTGGACGGGTTGATCTCTGCACGGCGCTCAAACGCTTCTTCGATAATATTCTGAATATCGCTCATGAGGTTCTCCATTGATTTAATTTAATTGTTCGATCAGGCTACGGATGCG
>Ga0207716_100596_pt1 | contig 11286 bp, 7 predicted proteins | sample TtaePargueraPR_FD_187739 | JGI IMG/M metagenome (GOLD analysis project Ga0207716, IMG submission 187739) | Aerobic enrichment media microbial communities from Bioluminiscent Bay, La Parguera, Puerto Rico - Tt and P2 (5) (SPAdes) | ecosystem: Environmental > Aquatic > Marine > Unclassified ... | reverse complement strand
TTGATCCAAAGTCATGAAGATTTTATCCGCTTGTTTCCAGCAGTACCTTCCGATTGGGGAAATGTTTCCTTCGATGGATTCTTGACCCAAGGAGCTTTTCAGGTTTCTGCTACAAAGGTAAATGGATCACAAATCACAGCTAATATTTCCGCACCCAAAGGAGGTAAATTGAGAATCCTTAATCCTATTGACGGTGTTTGTCAGGTAAATGGCGAAAGCTTGGATGCTGGAGAAGTTTGGGAAAAGGATATGAATCCAGGAGAGACTATCAAGCTTTCATTCGTAAAATAGGCTTGAGGATTTTATCTTTAGCAAAGACCAATGATTTTGTATGATGAAAGGTTTGTTGCTAGGGATTCTAATTTCAGTTTTTTGCATTCAGAATTGTCAGTCTCAAGCGAGGTTGACTATTCCTTCGGATGCCCAACAAGTACTTTTTTTGGGAAATAGTATCACCTATGCCGGGAAGTATATTGCTTTTGTAGAAACCTGTTATCGGTTGAAAAATCCTGATTCCGCCATCGAATGGATTAATTTGGGATTACCGAGTGAGACTGTTTCTGGGCTTTCTGAGGAAGGTCATGCCAATGGAGAATTCCCCCGTCCAGATTTGCATGAAAGATTGGTTAGAGTTTTTGAAAGCCTTGATCTAGATGTAGTCTTTTTTAATTATGGGATGAACGATGGGATTTACCTGCCTTTCGATATGGGTAGGTTTCAATTGTATCAAGATGGGATCAATTGGCTTTATGGAGAGATAGTGACTGAAAATGCCATTCCAGTGGCCTTGACCCCTCCAGTTTTTGATCCAAACAAAGGGAATGATTATTCTCAGGTTTTGGATGTTTATTCCGATTGGTTGATTAGTAAAAGAGGTAGTGATTCTTGGAAAGTCATAGACATTCATGGCCCCATGAAGGAATATTTAGCAAAGGAGAGAAGGAAGCATGCTGATTTTTTTCTTGCAAAAGATGGCGTCCATCCCGGGGATGAGGGACATTGGCTGATGGCCCGGGAGATTTTAGAAGGCTTGGGTTGGGAAAAAGCTGCTCAGTCTAAATCTTTTGAGCATCTTACCAAATCTTTTCCGCAGGCTTCTGAGCTTTTGGAGCTTATCACTAAAAAGCAAATGATCCAGAGAGATGCCTTGCTGAAGGAAACCAAACATTTGAGGCCGGGTCTTGCAGAAGGATTGCCTATGGATGAGGCGGTAAAGAAAATTCAAGAATTGGAGGAGGAGATTATGAGTTTGTTGAATTCTAATAATTGATGAAAAGGATTTAAAAAGAATAATTCATTGATAATCAATGTGATAAAATTATTTTATAAAAAAAAGTTTAAAATAAATTTGTATTTTTAGTTCTGGGGGGGGGTAAATTAAGGTGAAGAAAGAAATCTGTTGGCCGACTTTTTTGATCTTTCAGGTCATTCAGCCCGACCTTTTTTTGGGTTGATTAATTTAAATTGTTTTAAAAATGAAAAAGTTAATTTTAAAGCTAGGCATTTTGAGCCTTGGAATGTTCGGGGCATTTTTTGTAAGCACATCTGAGGTTGAAGCGCAAACAATGACATGTGTGTTTAGATCTGGTAGTATTACTTATTTCCCGGATGGGATGGTATGTGCTTTATATGACTGTCCAAATGGAGAGGTAGTACAGGCTTGTAACTTACCTCCAGTAGGAGTTCAATAAATCTTTAGAGCCTTCGGGCTCTTTATTTTACCCTATGAATCGGATATTAATTAGTTCTATTTTAATAGTTGTTTGTTTAGGTTGCAGGCAAGAAAAACCCTCTGTTGATTTACCTTTAGAAATCACAAAATCTGATACTGCCTTTTTGGAGGTTGAGAACATACTTGTTCAAAATATTAAAGCGCATCTAGACTTAAAGTCTAATGAGCTGATTTTGCATCATGATAGGAAAATTTGGTGGATAGATTTATTGCGTAAGAAGCTAAATAAATCTATTGATTTTGACACCACTAATATTGTACTCCCAGAATCAACAATTCAACAAGCAAGGTATTTGAATCAGGATGGATCAATTGTTCTATTTTTTCCTGGAAGAAGTAGTATAGTACATCTTAATTCTGAACTTAATATTGTTAAAGAAATTAGATTAGATCGTATATCGGATTTGGGGTATACTTTTTTATTTAAAGGTGAAAATTTCTACTTCGATTATTCCACTAGAAAATACTTCATTGGGATGATGAGTGATAAATTTCAAGACCCGGAAACGTATTTGAAGGAAACAAAATTTATAGGAGTATTTAATGAAAGTGGGGATTTGATTCAGACTTTTGGAAACTTTGGTGAAAAGAGAAAGGAATTGAAATCAAATATAATGACTGAAGGGATTTTTCATTTTGACGTCTTAGATGACAAAATTTATTTAAGAGAAGTTGCCGCAGATCCAAGTATTATGGTTTATGATTTGAAAGGCATAGAAATCCGAAAATTCGAAATCGGTACCAATGAGATTTCTTATCAAATTCACCCTATGGCCTCAGATGGTGATTTTTTTTCTACTTCTTCCAGTGATCAGTTCTACTCCATGAAAGTTGTATCAAATGACTTGGTTGTTTCTAATACTTTTTCCCGAAAGTATTTAAATGAAAAGTTCACATTTGAAAGTTTTTTGGTGGTAGAAGATTTAAAAAACTCAAAAAGCTATTCTTTAGAAATTCCAGCATTTCAAAAGGTTGTAAGTGCTACGGAATCAAAAATTTATCTCTTATCAAACCATCCCACCAAAGAAGATTTGATTTTGGTAACCTTGGAATATTCATTGGGGAGCCATTAGGGACAACCTATTCATTTTTCATCCAGAATCTATAATCACGCGATCAAATCTGTATATTAAATTTCAAATTTGATCCCATGGAAAATCTACACAAAACCTCCTTTCAGTTTATCAGCGAACCTTCAGATGTGAATTTCGGAGGAAAAGTCCATGGGGGAGTAGTGATGAAGTGGATTGATCAGGCTGCTTATACTTGCGCCAGAACTTGGTCTGAAACCTACTGCGTTACGGTTTATGTAGGAGGAATTCGCTTTTATAAGCCCATCAATATCGGTGAGGTCATTAAGATAGATGCGGCGGTGATCTATACCGGAACCTCCAGTATCCATATCATGGTGGAGATTTATTCCAGAGATTTTTCGGATCATGAGTTTGAGAAAAAGACGCACTGCATCATCATTTTTGTCTCGGTAGATGAACATGGAAATCCAAAAAAGGTCAAGCCTTGGATTCCTCAGACAGATCAAGAGAAAAAACTGGAAGAATATGCCATGCGTCTAAAAACACTGCGTGAAACAATCCACAATGAGATGAGACCATTTTTCAATGAATAATCGGAATGCTTGAAAGAATAATATTTTAAGTATACCGTTCTTTTAGTAATTGTATTATTCGAAGTTTTCAAAAGGCAGTCAAACCTTTTTTACCTTTTTTAACAAGCAAACTATTTCTCTGTCTTTGACCTTGGAATTATTCTTAGTTTATTAGGATACTAACGATTATTTCGATGAACAACTACCGTATTATTTGCCTCGTCATTTTTTCATGGGGTCTTTTTTCATGTGAGCCAGAAGCTGAAAAACAAGAGGAAATTCCTGCTGAATCCTTTAGAAATGAGGTTGCCGCCACAGAAGTCAAAGTGGCCAAAGCAGAAACGAAGAGTTTCGATTACCTTATCAACGCTACCGGGAAGCTCGAAGCTGCAGGCCAAGTAAAAGCCGTCATTGAGCAACCAGGATATTTAATTGCTTTGCCTATCCGTGAAGGGCAGTTTGTCAACAAAGGGGAAATCATCGCCAAGTTAGATCCCACTAATTCTGAAATAGCCTTAGAGAAAGCTAAAATCGCTTTGAAAAACGCTGAAGCTGCTTTTGAAAATGACAAGCTTGGCTTTTTAAGGGATTTTGAATCAGGAGATACAGAGAGAATCCAATTTTTGGAAGAGCAGCTAAAAGCCAAAAATGGGGTTTATTTAGCCGAAATAGACTTGAAAGAAGCTCAATTGAACTTGGAGAGATGTGAAGTGAAAGCTCCGATTTCGGGAAAAATTGCTGACCTAAAATTCAAGGAAGGGAGTTTAATTTCTAGCAATGCTGAGCTTTGTGAGATTCTAAGCACATCCAGTTTGGAGTTGAAAGTAAATGTGCTGGAATCTGATATTTCCTTAATCTCCATAAATCAAAAAGTGGAGGTTTATCCGGTATCCGATATTCAAAATGCCTTGGAAGGCCGCGTTTTAGGAATCAATCCCAAAGTGGATGAAAATGGATTGGTTCAGGTTTCTATCCGACTTACTTCTTCCAAGGACTTACTTCCAGGTATGAATGCGAGAGCCATCATCAGAGCTCCTCAATCTAATTCGTTGGTAGTTCCAAAGGATGCTGTCGTTTATCGATCTGGTAGAGCGGTAGTCTTTACGATAGAAAATGAAGAGTCCAAATGGAACTATGTAGAAGTAGGAAAAGACAATGGACAAGAAATAGAAATTCTGGAAGGTATTGAACCGGGAAGTACGGTCATCACGACTAACAATCTCCAACTCGCACATCAGGCACCAGTACAAATCGTAACTGAATAAAGGATGGTTCGATTTTTACTAGCCCGGCCCATTGCAGTATTTATGACTTTTTTGGCCTTGATGGTGTTTTCTTTCATTGTCTTCCGGTCATTGCCCATTTCTTTGCTGCCACCCATCGACGTTCCCCAGATCGTAGTGAAAGTATCCTATCCCAATGCCTCTCCTGAAGCGATTGAACAGAATGTTTTGCGAAATATCAGGGAAGGTCTGATCACTTTGAATGGATTGGAGGATATGGAATCGAAAGCTGGCTCTGAAGTTGGGACTATCCGCCTCTCCTTCAACTATTCCGCCCAAATGGAGCTGGCCTATATTGATGTCAATGAGAAAATTGACCGAATAGCCAATAACCTGCCGGAAGGGATTGCGAGGCCAGAAGTAATTCGAATCAATACCTCGGATATCCCAGTGGCAAGGGTCCAAGTGGTCCCCAAAGAAGGGGTTGATGAAATAGAAGTAAGCCTTTTGGCTGAAAATGTTCTGAAGAAAAGAATCGAGCAACTTCCGGGGGTTTCATTGGTGGATATCAATGGAAAAAAAGATCGAATCATCATCGTTGAGCCAAAGGAGGAGGAAATCCGAGCTTTGGGGATGACTCAGGAAAACCTGATTTCCGCGATTCAATCTGGAAATACAGATCTACCGGGAGTCTCTGTAAAAGATGGGCAATTTCGGTATTATTTAAGGTTAGCTACTCGAGTGGATACGCCAAACGATATAGAAAGTCTTCCCGTTTCAGCGCCTTCAGGAGCGATTGTACCTTTAGGAAAGTTGGCACAAGTCAGCTATCAAACACAGGAAATGCTTGGGTATCATTTGTTTGGTTCCAAAGAGGCATTGGTAATTACTGTTCACAAGCAGGCTGCTGCGAAAATGAATGAGTTGATCCCGGAGTTGAAAGATGCTTTGGAGCTTTTCAAAACAGATTATCCTCAGGTGGATTTTGAGCTTACTCAAGATCAGTCAAATCTTCTAAATGCCGCAATTTCCAATCTGCAAACATCTCTTTTGTTTGGAGGGATTTTCGCATTTGGGGTGCTATTCCTTTTTATGAAAGATTTCAGACTTCCTCTGATTATTGGAGTTAGTTTACCTTCTTCACTATTGATCAGTTTTCTGGTTTTCTACTTTTTCGGTATCTCAATCAATATTATTTCACTTTCCGGTCTCGCTCTCGGGATTGGGATGTTGATTGATAATGCGATTATTGTTTTGGATAATATCACCCGAAAAAGAGAATTGGGATTAGATCTTTTTGAAGCCTGCGTTCAAGGAGTTGATGAAGTGATGAGCGCGTTGATTTCATCGGTTTTGACCACGCTTTCGGTTTTTGTTCCACTTGTTTTCTTAAGTGGAATCTCTGGAGCTTTATTCTTTGATCAGGCGATAGCAGTCACAGCTATCCTTTCTGTTTCATTGGCAGTTGCATTTATACTTTTGCCGATGTTGTATTTCCTCTTTTTTAGCAAAAGCAAAAAGGTGGATGATAGCGAAGAAGGGAAGTTCTTCTCTGCAGTATTGGGACTTTATGAAAAAGGCTACGATTTAGTCTTTGGCAATAGAAAAGTCGCACTGCTTTTCTTTATGTTATTAATCCCAGTTGGATTGGCTATTTCTTTGCTTCTGCCGTCTGAGGGTCTTCCTGAAATTGATAAGTTGGATACTACTCTGGAAGTGAACTGGAATGAGCCTATTTCTGCAACGGAGAATAGAGATCGAGTGGTCGCTTTGATGAGACATATGGAGGGAGGTTATGAGCAGGCAGAATCTGATATTGGAGTAAAGCAGTTCTTATTATTTGATGGAGAAAATTCTATTCAGCAAGCCTTGCTGTATTTCTTGTTTTCTTCGCAGGATCAAAAGAATGAGCAAGTATTAAAGCTTGAGGACTTTATAGAGAAAAATTACCCTGGTGCCGAGTTTATTATTGGGGATGCTCCCAATGCCTTTGATCAATTATTCAATTCCTCTTTGCCTTACTATGAGGTGAGATGGAAAGACTTGGCTGCAAAAGAGCCTGTTCCGGAAGATAAAATGGGGCCTTGGTTGAGCCAATTTCCGACTTCAGATTGGGAAAGAGGACCGGGACTTGAAAAAGAATCCTCCGTAGTTTTTACACTAAAAGCTGAAAAACTAGCAACCTATCGAATTACTGTAGATCAGATCCAATCCCAGTTGCAAAAACTATTTGGAAGCTTTTTGATCACTGATATCAGACGATTTGGAGAAGTGACTCCTGTGAAATTGAAAGAGCCACAAACCAGATTTGAAGACTTATTGAGAAATACTCAAATCGCGGCCTCAGATTCGGCTTACTATACTTTGTCAGAGTTTGTGGATTTTCATTACGATGATCATTACAAAAATGTCACGGCAGACAAAACCGGGATTTATCAATCTGTCTTTGTGACTTCGGAAAATCCTAACGCTTATAAATCAGATTTCATTAAATGGGGGGCAGACAAGAATTTGGGAGTCTCCATGGTGGGGCAATATTTCAAGGATCAGGAAAATATCAAGCAGCTGATTGGGATTCTTTTGATTTCAGTCCTGCTTCTTTATTTCATCTTGGCTGCACAATTTGAAAGCTTTATTCAGCCCCTGATTGTTGTTTTGACTCTTCCACTGGGAATAGGAGGAGCATTTTTGGTAATTCTATTGGCAGATTCCTCATTGAATGTGATGTCTGCCATTGGTTTGGTTGTGATGTTGGGTATTATGGTCAATGATGCGATTTTGAAAATCGATACCATCAATAGATTAAGAAAAGATTTGGTAGCAGATCCGGGCACTTCAGCTGAGGAGGCTTTGGAATTGGCTTTGCATCGCGCAGGTCAGATTCGTCTGAAACCAATTTTGATGACTTCTATTACGACCATTCTAGCATTGATTCCGATTATTTTCAGTGCTGGATTGGGCGCGGATTTGCAGAGGCCTTTGGTTTATTCTGTGATTGGTGGCTTGACAATTGGTACGTTGACAGCCTTGTATTTTGTGCCTTTGGCCTATTGGTTTTTTGTTTCCAAAAAGAAACTGAAGGAGGCTTGATATGACCCCATTCCGAGTTTTAGTTGCATTTGTGGTGATGGCGATCATGGGGATCGCAGTCATTCCTTTGCTTTCGGTGGATTTGAATCCTAGGGATCGGGAACCCGTATTAACGATTTCCTATTCCGTCAATCAGTCTTCTCCTGAAATAGTTGAAAAACTGGCTACCTCCCCACTGGAAGGTGCTTTTTCTCAGCTTTCAGAATTAAAGAAAATTGAATCTTCTTCCAATTACAATGGAGGAAGTATTACCCTTCGATTTGATAAGAAGGCGGATATGGAGATGAAGAAATTTGAGGTTTCTTCTTTGATCAGGCAAGTGCATCCTCAGTTGGATTCAAAAGTCAGTTTTCCTTTAGTCTATCAATCTGCACAGCAAAGAGACGATCGAAAAACCCCGATTCTGACCTACTCCATGAATGGCCCTTTTGCGGCTTTTGAAATCAAAAAAATAGCCGAGGATTTTATCAAACCATCCATTACCCGCTATGAAGAAGTCGAGGAAGTGAGTGTCAATGGAGCAACTGATTTACAGCTTTTCATCACTTTTGATATTCAGAAACTCCAAGCTTATGGTTTGACAAAAGGTCAGTTGTCAAACCGAATTTCCCAAGCTTTCGGAAGAAGCTTTCCCGGCTCTGTGATGAACAATAAGGGTGAGACTCTCTTCGTTCAGGTTGACCGCTCTTTGGAAGACATGAGTCAGGTAGAAAACCTGAGAGTTTCCGAGATCAACGGGCATGATGTTTTGCTAAAAGACGTTGCCAAATTGACCTTGGAGGAGGCAGAAGCGAATTCCTATTTCCGAATTAATGGAAATAACTCAGTCACTATTTCGGTCTTTAATCGCGAAGGGGTGAACAAGGTATTGCTTGCAAAGGATATTCGGCAAGCAGTAGAAAATGCAAAAGCTCTGCTTCCGGCAGGGTTTGAAATCACATTGGAAAATGATGATACCGAGTTCCTAGAGAAGGAATTGGACAAAATTTATAAGCGCTCTGGTCTTTCCATTCTGATTCTGATTGTATTTATTTTTCTGATCAATAGGAACTTGAAATACCTGAGTATTCTGTTCTTGGGAATTGTCATCAATCTAAGCTTATGCGCTATTGTTCTCTACTTTTTGAAAGTTGACATCCACCTGTATTCTCTGGCTGGGCTGACGATTAGTTTTGGATTGATCGTGGATAATGCGATCATTATGATTGATCACTTGCATAAGCATAAAAACAGGAAGGTTTTCTTGGCATTATTAGCGGCATCTCTGACTACAATTGCAGCATTGATGATTGTCTTTTTCCTTCCAGAAGAGGATAGGAAGAATTTGACCGAGTTTTCCATCGTGGTTTCTGTCATGCTGGGAATCAGTTTGATAATTGCTTTAATATTTACCCCGGCTTTTTATCAGGTTCTATTCAAAGAATCTGTTCAAAAAGGCAGAAAACTAACGATTCCACAACTTAAGAAGCGAGTAAAAAATCTACATCGTTATGAAAAAGGGATTGCGTGGACTGCGAGGTATAGGAAAGTTTTTATTACTTTCTTGATTTTACTTTTTGGACTGCCCATATTCTATTTGCCTGCCAATTGGGAAGATCATGAGTGGTATAACAAGACCGTCGGAAATACTTTTTATCAAGAGGAAATTAGACCTTATGTAGATAAAGCCCTAGGTGGATCCTTCCGAATGTTCGTGAGGGGAGTTTATGAAAAAAGCACCTATCGGGAGGCTTCCAAGACTCGATTATATGTCTATTGTCGACTTCCATTTGGGAATACTTTGGACCAGATGGACTTTATCATGCGTGAGTTTGAATCCTATTTGAAGGAAGTGGATGGGATTGAGCAATTTGAAACCATTGTTCAATCCGGTCAGCAAGGGATGATTTCAATCACTTTCAAAGAGGAATATGAAAAGTCTGCCTTACCCTATCAACTGAAAGGGAAATTGTCCGTCAAGTCTACGGATTGGAGCGGAGCCCAATGGAACATTTATGGAGTTGGGCAGGGCTTTTATACAGGATCGGGTGGAGAGGGAATTCCTTCCTATCGAGTGACGATGAAGGGCTATAATTTTGATGAGTTGGAAAGACAAGCCAATGTCTTGGCAGAAAAACTACTGAAGCATAAGCGTATTCAAGAAGTGAATACCAATGAGCGTTTGGGTTGGGGAGATCCAAAGACGGAGGAGTTTGTGCTTCGATTGGATCAAAACCAGATTGCTTTGGGTAAAACCAACCAGTATGAGATCATCAATACGATGTTAGATTTGAGTAAGCCTCAAGGTCCTTCTGGTTCCTTGGTTTTGGAAGATCAAAACTATGGTATGGTAATCAGAGAGACGAATTCCAATGATTTTAGCAGGTTTGATTTAGAGAAAAATGGCTTGATCTCTGGAACAGATAGAATTTACAAGATTTCAGATTTTGGGACCTTAACAAAGGAAACGACAACTAGTGCCTTGAGAAAAGAAGATCGGCAATACATTCGGTCTGTGGCATTTGAATATATGGGGTCAGGAAAGTTTGGGAAAGAATACTTGGATGAGGTCTTGGAAGAAATGAAAAGGGAAATGCCAATCGGTTATACCGCCGAAGCCCAATCTTATTTTTTCAGTTTTGAAAAGGCAAAAAGACAATATTCCCTAATCGGTCTGTTGATAGTGGGAATATTTATGATTTGTGCTATTCTTTTCGAGAACCTCAAACAACCTGTCTATATCATCGCGATTATTCCGATCAGTTTTATTGGACTGTTTTTAATCTTCTCTCTATTTGATTTCTACTTTGATCAAGGTGGTTATGCTTCCTTTGTGATGCTCGGAGGATTGGCGGTGAATGCCGGGATTTTTATCATCAATGATTTGAATAACCGATTCACAGGCGTTTACAATCGGAATGTGTTGAAGTCTGTGGCCGGAAAAGCCATTCCAATTATGCTGACGATTCTTTCCACCTGTTTTGGCTTGATTCCTTTTATCATGGAAGGACAGAATGAGATTTTCTGGTTCTCGCTGGCCATCGGAACCATAGGCGGATTGGTATTCAGCTTGGTGGGTGTGTTTTGGGCTTTGCCAGTTTTCCTTTGGAAAAAAGAGCCGGTTTTACAGCTTGAAACTGCTGAAGTTCCAGTGAAACCAAAAGTGAAGAAAAAAAGAAGACTCTTCTTCTGGAGAAAGAAGAAGAGTCAAAAAGGTGAGGATCAAGGATAGAGCAAATACTTTTTCCTCATCTCTTTGTATTTACTCAAGCCTGGTTCCCAGCTGGTCCGGATTTCTTCTTCCGAAACCCCTGAGATAATCTGTTGTCTGAATTCTCCAGTTCCAATCAGTTTTTCAATAGTGCCCATTTGATTACTCAAACTGGAATCAAAAAACTTTTCCTTGTGCGGATAGGCTTTGTAAAGCTCAATAATCCATTTGAAATTGATTTGACCGCTTTTTCTCAATTCATCTGTGTCATATTCTCTCAAGTCCAATCCATAGCAAACCTGATCCATAAAAAGTGGGGTTTCGGCCATTCCTTTGATTCCCGTAGGAGTGTAGGAGAAATCATAAATCCCTTTCAATTCCGGACTTCCCAATACAGTAAACGGGAAATAGGTTCCTCGGCCGTGATTCAAATAGACACCTTCAA
>Ga0207716_100595_pt1 | contig 11292 bp, 10 predicted proteins | sample TtaePargueraPR_FD_187739 | JGI IMG/M metagenome (GOLD analysis project Ga0207716, IMG submission 187739) | Aerobic enrichment media microbial communities from Bioluminiscent Bay, La Parguera, Puerto Rico - Tt and P2 (5) (SPAdes) | ecosystem: Environmental > Aquatic > Marine > Unclassified ... | reverse complement strand
CCGGCGGCATCCTGGTCTTCAACATGCCCAACCTGCCGCAGCCGGGCTATCGCACCCGCGTCTACGACAATCACGTCTTCGCCAACAATACCGGCAATTTCGGCCATGAGGGCACACCGGTCGCCTCGATCCCGGCGGGCTCGGGCATCGTGGTCAATTCGAACGACGATGTGGAGATCTTCAACAACGAGATCGCCGACAACCGCACGGCCAACATCATCATCTCCTCGCTGCACTCCACCGGGTATTCGGACTATTCCGTGCAGGAGGATTTCGATCCCTATCCGGAAGGCATCCACATCCACGACAACGCCTTTTCCGGCGGCGGCGACAATCCCGACGGGCTCGACCTGCAGGGCCTGAAGATCATGGTCGCCGGACCGCTGGGCCGCATGCCGGACGTGCTGTGGGACGGGTATTACGACGCCGACAAGATGGTCGACGGGGAGATGCCGGAGGACCGGCGCATCTGCCTGGACAATGGCGAAGCGGAGATCGTCGATGCCGACGGGCCGAACGGGTATGACAGCCCGGCCGTGGTGACGGATGCGCACCGCTGCACCCTGCCGCCCCTGCCCGCCGTCGAGCTTGCCCTGGCGGACTAGGTGCCATGCCGCGTTTCAGCGTCCTTCTGCTCGCCCTTCTGGCCGCCGCCTGCGGTGGCCGGGAGGCCGTCACGCCACGCTTCATCGAGACCGGAAATCCCGCCCTTCTGAGCGAATGGGGCATGATGGCCTCCGACGGCCGCCGCCTTGTGCTGAGCGAAGGCGTCCTGCCCTACGATCTCAACACGCCGCTGTTCTCCGACTATGCCCACAAGCAGCGCACGATCTGGATGCCCGAAGGCGTCAGCGCCGGTTATCGCGAAAATGAGGTGCTGGACTTTCCCGTCGGCACGGTGATCACCAAGACCTTTTACTATCCCAGCGCGGGCGCCCGCAGCGAAGTCGCCCGCACGCTGGAACGGGCCGACGGCTGGCAGCCGGACGGGCTCGATCTCGGCGAGATTCGTCTGGTGGAGACCCGTCTCCTGGTGCGCCGCGAAACCGGCTGGATCGCCCTGCCCTATGTCTGGAACGCGGAACAGACCGAGGCGGAATTGCGCCGGGCCGGCGAGATCGAGCACCTGATCCTGGCCGGGCCGGACGGGCGCCGCGAGGACTTCACCTACGCCGTGCCGAATGCGAACCAGTGCGCGGGGTGCCACGCGATCAACAACACGACACGCCGGATCCAGCCCATCGGCCCGGCGCCGCGCCACATCAATCGCGACTATGCCTATGCCGAGGGCCCGCAAAACCAGCTCGCCCGCCTGGCCGAGGCCGGCTATCTGGACGGCTGGCCCGGCGCGGCGGACACGCCGCAGGCCAGCGACTATCTCGACGCCGACCAGCCGCTGGATACCCGCGCCCGCGACTATCTCGATATCAATTGCGCCCACTGCCACAATCCGGCCGGCCCCGCCGATACGTCGGGCCTGCACCTGCAGCACGACGCGCCCACCGGTCCCAATCTGGGCCTGTGCAAGCTGCCGATCGCCGCGGGCGGCGGCACCGGCGGGCGGCGCTTCGGCATCATGCCGGGCCAGGCGGAGGAATCCATACTCCTCTATCGAATGGAGACGAACGACCCCGGCGCCATGATGCCGGAACTCGGCCGGGCCGTCCGTCACGAGGAAGGCATCGCCCTGATCCGGGAGTGGATTTCGCAAATGGACGCGGATTGCGCCGGCCAGGGCTAACGCCTCGCCTGTCACGCGAATTTTGCAAACTGATGCGTTGAGACAGGCGAACGGATTGGTTAACGTCGCGGCCGGGCGCCCCGGGGACAACCCCATCAGGACAAATCAACCGCGCCCGTCTACGGGGAGACTTCACATGCTGCTGACAACCATCGCCACCGCCCTGATCATGCAGGCGTCGCCGGCCGAAATGCTGGTCGAGAACGCGCTGCAGGTTTCGACCGCCCAGGGCAGTTACACCACCTATTTCAACGCCGACGGCACCTATACGACCGATGTCGGCATCGAAGGCACCTGGGAGGTCCAGGGCGACGAGGTCTGCGTGGAACGCTCGACCGGCGAGCAGGGCTGCGCGCCGATCCAGGACAATCTCGAGGTCGGCGCCAGCTGGGAGGGCGAGAATGCCGCCACCGGCGAAACCGTGACCTACACGATCGTCGCGCGCGACTGATCGCGACGGCATCGTCCGAAAACGAAAGGGGCGCTCCGATGGAGCGCCCCTTTTTTGTTTCTCGTTGTGTTTCCGGCAGGCGGCCAGTCCCGGCTAGTCCCCGAAACTGCCCGCGGGTCCGGGGAAGACGACCGGCGTTTCCGAACCGTCCTCGGCCACGGCGCTGACGCCGAAATAGTAATTGTCGATCACGATATTCTCGAGCGTGTAGCTGTCCGTGCGGCCGACGAAACGGCTCCATTGCCATTGCGGCTGGTCGGTCAGGCGCCAGTGCACGCGATAACCGGCCAGGTTCTCCGCGGCCTCGCCCTCGGCCATGTCCCAGCTCAGCGTGGTGGAGGGCTGAACGGCGCCCTCGATCTCTACATTGGCCGGGAAAGGCGGCGCGCCGGCCATCTGGGCCATCACCGCCACGTTGAGCGCGGTCAGCTTGGCGGCATGGTCCGCATCCACGCCCTCCATCGTGTCGCCATAAACGCGCCCGTCCTCGGTGCGCAGATCCTGGTGCTGGCGGTCGTAATGCTCGTTCGTCTCCATGATGCGCACGCCGGGAATGCCGACCTCGTTGAAGGGACGGTGGTGACCGCCGCGGCCGAACCGGTCGAGGCGGTAGACCATCATCACGTCGAGATTGGGAATGTACTGGTCCGCCGTGGCGTCGACGAAACGGGCCAGGTTGCGCGACGGGCTGTCCACCTCACCGCCGGTGAAGCGGCGCATGCGGGCCTCTTCCTCGGTCTCCACATAACGCGTGCCCTCGGAGAAGACGCGGGCCGTCGTGTTGTCCGTCACCCCGTTGATACCGGAGATGTTGGAGATCATGTCATTGTTCAGCACGCCCTTGATGCGCCAGCCCTCTTCCAGCGCGTGGGCGGCCACGATCTGGCCGCCGAACAGGCCCTGCTCCTCGCCGGACAGGCCGGCATAGATGATCGAGCCGGCGAATTCGTGCTGGCTGAGAACGCGGGCGGCCTCTATGACGCCGGCCATGCCGGAGGCGTTGTCGTTGGCGCCCGGGCTGTCGGACGTGCCGTCCAGCGGGTCGGAGACCCGGCTGTCGATATCGCCGGACATCATCACGAAACGGTCCGGATCCAGCGTGCCGCGCTGGATGGCGATCACGGAAACGACCTCGGTCGGTTCGGGAATGCGCCGCTCGCCGGAGATCGTGTCGGAGACATACATCACTTCCAGACAGCCGCCGCATTCCGCGGAAATGCGCTCGAACTCGTCATGGATCCAGCGACGCGCCGCGCCGATGCCGCGCGTGTCGCTCTCGGTTTCCGACAGGGTGTGACGCGTGCCGAAATCCGCCAGGGTCTGGATGTCCCGGCCGATCCGGTCGGCGGAGACCGCCGCGACATGATCGTGCACGGCCAGAACCTCGGCCGGCGGCGCGTGCTCCTGGGCCAGGGCCGAGGTGGATACAAGGCCTGCCAGGACGGCAGCGGATACAAGACGCATGACGGACTCCCCAATTCGTTGCGGGCGCCAGTTTGGAGGGGATGCCGCGCGGGTCAAGCGGCACCCTGAGCCGTGGGGCGGCTTCATCAACCGCTAACCACACGCCCAGGTTTCGATACGCCTCGCCCTGTGATTGTGATAGCCCCGACCTCAAGGAAGAACATCGTCCGCCAGACGGGGGGCCGGCCGGCGATGGGAGGGACGGGCAAATGGGTTTCTTCGCCGCCATCGGGCATTGTTTCGGCCATTATTTCGATTTCCAGGGCCGCGCACGGCGCAGCGAATACTGGTTCTGGGGACTTTTCCTCTCCCTGGTGACGGTGGCCGCGGTCTTCGCCTCGTCAGCGCTGTCCACGCCCAAGGGCGATCCCATCCTGCCCGGCCTGATCGGCCTCGGCCTCATTCTCTTCTACATCGTCGCCCTGATCCCCAGCCTCGCCGTGACGGTCCGCCGTCTTCACGATACGGGCCGGACGGGCTGGTGGTATCTGATTGTTTTCGTGCCCTTCGGCGGCGTGGTCCTGCTGGTCTTCACCCTGCTCGACAGCGAGCCGGGCGAAAACAGGTACGGGCCCAGCCCGAAACAGCGCACGCGCACCTACGAGCCGGAAGAGACGCCCTCCTGGGTGGAACAGGCCGATGCCCGGGCGCGTGCCTACAAGCAGGATGCGCCGGCAAAGCCCGGCCGGCCGACGCCCGCTGCCGCGCGTCAGCCCGCATCCTTCGGCCAGCGTCCGGCCTTCGGGCGGCGCCAGACCCCGCCGGGCCCGGCGCGCGCCTGATCCTTACGGTACCAGCACCACCTTGCCGATCGCCTTGCGGCCGGACAGGGAGTTGAAGGCGTCGAGGAAGTCCTCGAGCTTGTAGGTGCCGGCCACGTAGGGCTTGATCTTGCCGGCCACGAACATGTCGAACACGTCTTCCATGTTCTTCTTGTGCTCTTGCGGCATCGCACCGGCCCAGGCGCCCCAGAACACGCCGACCACGCTGGCCACTTTCAGGAGCGGCAGGTTGAGCGGGAGTTTCGGGATGTCCCCGGCGGCAAAGCCGATCACCAGGTGCTTGCCCCCGAAACCGATGCCCCGGAAGGCCGCCTCGGTGTATTCGCCGCCGACCGGATCGTAGATCACGTCCACACCCTTGCCGCCGGTCAGTTCCTTGATGCGGGCCTTGAGGTCCTCGCTGGAGTAGTTGATCACCTCGTCGGCACCGTGGTCCTTGCACACGGCGAGCTTCTCGTCGCTGGACGCGGCCGCGATCACCTTGGCGCCCATCGCCTTGCCCAGCTCCACCGTGGCCAGACCGACACCGCCCGCCGCACCGAGCACGAGCAGCGTCTGCCCCGGCTTCAGCTCGGCGCGCTGTTTGAGCGCGTGGTAGGACGTGCCGTAGACGATGGTCAGTCCGGCGGCCGCCTCGTAGGGCATGCTGTCGGGGATCTTCGTGAGCGATTGCGCCGGAATCACCGCCTCGGCGGCAAAGGCCCCGGTCGGCGCGTTGAACATCACCCGGTCGCCCGGCGCGAAGCCTTCCACGCCTTCGCCCAGTTCGCGGATCACACCGGCGCCTTCCGTGCCCGGCACGAAGGGCAGTTCCGGCTTGAACTGGTACTGGCCCCGCACGCACAGCAGGTCCGGGAAGTTGAGACCGCCCGCCTTCACGTCGATCAGGACGTGGCCCGGTTTGAGCTCGGGCGTGTCGATCTCCTCGACCTTCATGTTCGCTTCGGGCCCGAATTCGCGGCACAGGAGCGCTTTCATGGTGTCCTCCCCGGGACTTGCGTGTTGCACAATGTGGCTAACCCAGCTTCACGCCGTGATGGGCGGCGGCCTTGGTCAGGAACTTGATCGTCTGCTCGCCGCCGGCCTGGAATTCCTTCTGGTCCGACGTGTCGGAGATCTTGTCGAACTGCGCGGCGACATTCTCCGGCGTGAGTTCTTCGGGCGGCAGGTAGATGCCGTCGGTCTCGTAGATCTTCGTGGTAGCGAAACCGCCCGCGCCGGCGCACAGGATGGTGCGCGAGGGGCCGTTTTCGGAAACGAGATAGACCAGGCCCGTGGAGACGGTTTCCGGCTTCATCAGCTCCAGCGCCGCCGGCGGCAGCAGGCCTTCGGTCATGCGCGTCGCCGCCGTCGGCGACAGGCAGTTGACGCGGATATCGTATTTCTGGCCTTCCAGGTGCAGCGTGTTCATGAAGCCGACCACGCCCATCTTGGCGGCACCGTAGTTGGACTGGCCGAAATTGCCGTAGAGGCCCGAGGACGACGTCGTCATGGCGATACGGCCATAGCCCTGCTCGCGCATGATTTCCCAGACCGCCTTGGTGCACACGGCCGAACCCGTCAGGTGGACGTCGACCACGCTGGAGAAGTCCTCCAGCTCCATCTTGGCGAAGGATTTGTCGCGCAGGATGCCGGCATTATTCACCAGGACGTCGATGCGGCCCCATTTGTCCATGGCCTGCTTGACCATGTCGGCGACCTCGTCGGCCTTGGTGACGTTGGCGGTGTGCGAGATCGCCTCGCCGCCGGCCTCGCGGATCTCGTTGGCGACATCCTCGGCAGCCGAGCCGGAGCCCGTCCCGTCCAGGGAGCCGCCCAGATCGTTCACCACCACTTTCGCGCCGCGCGCTGCCAGCGCCAGGGCATGGCAGCGGCCCAGGCCCAGTCCGGCACCGGTAACGATGGCCACGCGGCCATCATAACGAATCTCACTCATGACGTGTCTCTTCTTTCGTACGTGTTCGGATCAGCCGAGGATCTGCAGGGTCAGCCATTGCGCCATCAGCGCCGGCTTCTCCTCGCCCTCGATTTCGACGGTGACGCCGTATTTCAGCATCCACTGGCCCGGATTGCGCTCGTGCGCGTCTTCCAGGACGAAGCGGCCGCGCACCTTCTTGCCGGCGCGGACCGGCTGGAGAAAGCGCACCTTCTCGAAGCCGTAATTGATGCCCATGGCGATGCCGTCGAGCATCAGCGTCGTGTTCGCAGCCAGCGCGGAGAGCATGGACAGCGACAGGAAGCCGTGGGCGATCGTGCCACCGAAGGGTGTTTCCTTCGCCGCGCGTTCCGGATCGATATGGATGAACTGATGGTCCTCGGTCACGTCGGCGAACGTGTCGATGCGCGACTGGTCGATCTCGATCCAGTCGGACACGCCGATTTCCTTGCCGACATAGTCCTTCAGTGCGTCTGCCTTGATCACCGGCATCAGGCGGTCTCCTCGTCGTTAAGCAGCATTTTGCGCAGGCCCGGCTTGTCGATCTTGCTCGTGCCGCCGCGCGGCAGCGGGCCGTCCATGCGCCAGATGCGATCGGGCAGCTTGAAGGCCGCCAGATGGGGTTTGAGAAATTCGATGATGTCCTCGTCGGACAGCGCCGCACCCTCGCGAAGCAGGATGGCCGCGCCGACGCGTTCGCCCAGACGCTCGTCGGGAATGCCGATCACGGCGGCTTCCAGGATGTCGTCGTGCTTGGCCAGCGCGCCCTCGACCTCGAGGCAGGAGACGTTCTCGCCGCCGCGGATCACCATGTCCTTGATACGGTCGACGATGAACAGGAAGCCGTCCTCGTCGATGATCCCGACATCGCCGGTCTTGAACCAGCGATCCTCGGTGAGCACGTCCGCCGTCGCCTCGGGCTGATTGAGATAGCCGCGGAACACGGCCGGCGACTTGATCCAGACCTCGCCCGGCTCGCCGGTCGGGGTCTCGTTTCCGGCCTCGTCCACCGTCTTGATGAAAGTGACCGCCGGCAGCGGCACGCCGCAGGAACCCGGCTTGGCCTGGTATTCGGCAAGCCCGTTATAGGTGCCCAGCGCATTGGTCTCTGTAAGACCGTAGCCGGAGGACGCCCAGGCCTTGGGGAAGACCTGGTTGATCTTCTCGACATGGGCTTCGGGCCGCTTGGCGCCGCCGGTGCCCATGCCCTGCAGCGTGTCCAGCGTGACGCCGCGGCGTTCCGCCTCCAGGGTCAGCTCGTGCGACATGGTCGGCACGCCCACCATGTCGGTCAGCTTTTCGCGCTGGATCAGCTCGACCGCCTCGCCGGCATCCCATTTGCGCATCAGCACCATCTTGCGGCCGGAGAACAGCGACAGCATGAAGACGGCGTGCGAGCCGGTGCAGTGGAAGAGCGGCAGGCAGAGCAGCACGCCCGGATCGCCCTCGGTGAAGTCCTCGTCGCCATTGGCCAGGCGCAGCGCGGCGCCCAGCAGGGCGAAGGAGAGGATGGTCGTCACCGCCCCGCGCTGGGTCAGCACGGCGCCCTTGGGCGAACCGGTCGAACCGGAGGTGTAGAAGATGGCGAAATCGCTGTCCGGATCGATCTCGATGGCCGGCGGTTCCTGGCCGGCACAGGCGGCGACCATGGCGTCGAACGTGTCGTCGACATCCCCGATCTCGCCGCGTCCCGCGATCAGCGTCAGTCCGAGACTGTCCCGGAAGGGCCGGACACGGTCGATCTGCCGGCTCCCGGCGACCACGATCTTCGCGCCGCAATCGGTCAGGCCGAACCCCATCTCCTCGCTGGTCCACCAGCCGTTGAGCGGCACCACGACGCCGCCGGCGGCGATGATGCCCAGGAAGGCCGCCATCCATTCCGGCGAGTTGCGCATCGCCAGGGCGATTCGGGTGCCCGGCGTGACGCCATGGCGCTGGATCAGCGCATTGGCGAACGCCACCGACTTGCCGACCAGTTCGCCGAAGGTCCAGCGCTGGTCCTCGAAGATCACGCCTTCCTTGTCGGCGTGCTCCATCGCCTTCATCAGAAGGAAGCGCAGGTCGGTGGGCGCGTTGACATAGGCCGGCTGGGTGACCCCCAGCACGTCGGTCTCGCCGATATTGAGAACCTCCTCGGCCTGGGTGATCTGGCGGGCGATCGCCTCGAGTTGCGCGCGCGCCGGAGCTTGCTTGCGCTGTGCCATGATCAGCTCTCCAGGGATTCGTTCACGTAGCGCTTCAGCTCCTTGCGGGCGATGACCATGCGGTGCACCGCATCCGGACCGTCGGCGAAGCGCAGCGTGCGCAGCCCGGTCCACATGCCCGCCAGCGGCGTGTCCTGGGACACGCCCGTACCGCCATGCACCTGCATCGCCTCATCGACCGTTTCCAGCGCGACGCGCGGTGCGATCACCTTGATCTGCGAGATCCACGGCGCGGCGGCGCGCGGATCGCCCTGGTCCATCATCCAGGCGGCCTTCAGGCAGAGCAGGCGCGCCTGCTCGATCGCCATGCGGCGTTCCGCGATGATGTCGCGATTGGCGCCCAGCTTGGCCAGCGGCTGGCCGAAGGCCGTGCGCGAGACCGCCCGGCGGCACAGCATTTCCAGCGCCCGCTCGGCCTGGCCGATGGCGCGCATGCAGTGGTGGATCCGGCCCGGCCCGAGACGGCCCTGGGAAATCTCGAAACCGCGGCCGCGGCCCAGGATCAGCGAATCCTTGGGCACGCGCACATCGGTGAAGCGGATATGCATATGGCCGTGCGGCGCGTCGTCATGGCCGAAGACCGTCATCGGACGCAGGATCTCGGTCCCCGACAGGCCGGCCTCGATGAGGAATTGCGAGTGGCGGCCGTGGCGCGGCGCGTCGTCGCCCTCGGTACGGGCCATCAGGACATAGACCGAGCAGCGCGGATCGCCGGCGCCGGAGGCCCAGTATTTCTCGCCGTTGAGCACCCATTCGTCGCCGTCGAGTTCGGCCTTGAAGGAGATGTTGGTGGCATCCGAGGAGGCCACGTCCGGCTCGGTCATCAGATAGGCCGAGCGGATCTTGCCTTCCAGCAGGGGTTCGAGCCATTTCTTCTTCTGCTCGGCATTCCCGTAGCGCTCGATGACTTCCATGTTGCCGGTGTCCGGCGCGGAGCAGTTGAAGGTCTCCGCGGCCAGGTGGGACCAACCCATTTCCTCGGCCAGGAAGGCGTATTCCACCGTCGACAGGCCATAGCCGCGATCGGAGCCGGTGAGCCAGAAATTCCACAGGCCGCGCTCGCGCGCCTTGGCCTTGAGGCTTTCCAGGATCTCGGTCTGCCGGTCGGTGAAGGCGAAACGGTCGCCCGCCTTGCCGATCTCGGCGTGATACTCCTCTTCCAGGGGCATCACCTCGTCGCGCACCATGGCGCGGACCTGCTCCACCAGCGGGCGGACCCGCTCCGTCATACCAAGATCCATTTTCACTCCCCTTTATCGTCCGTGTTGCTGTCGTTTCTTGTTGATCTATCGAACCGTGCCGGCGTGTCAGACCGGACGGCCACGCTCGCCGACCATCAGGCGGCGGAATTTTCGCATGCCGCCGAGCCAACGGTCGCGCTGGCTGGCGCGGGCGGCCTCGTAGCCGGCCACGCTCTCGTGCGGCAGGGCCAGAAAGCGCTTCTCCTCCAGGGCCGCGATCGCCTCGGCGGCCACGTCGGAGGGCTCGACGACCCCGTCGGCGCCGGCGATCCCGCCATCGGAGCCGCTCGATCCGAGCATGTCGGTGCGCACCGCCTGCGGGCACACGCAGACCACCTGCAGGCCCTCATCGCCATGCGCGACCGCCAGGCTCTCCGCGAAGGAAACCGCGGCATGCTTGCTGGCCGTGTAGGAAGAGGCCCCGATCTGGGCGAGCAGGCCGGCGGCCGAGGCCACCAGGATGAACACCCCGCCGCCGCGCGGCTTCATGCGCGGCCAGACCTGGCGCGCGCCACGCACGGCGCCCATCACATTGACCTGGAAACTGTCCAGCCAGTCTTCGTCGGACGCGCCGGCCGCATCCCAGCTCGGCGCGTCGGTGCGCAGGATGCCGGCATTCGACACATAGATGTCGACCGGGCCCAGCTCGGCTTCGACGCGATCGAGAAAGGCCGCGATATCGGCTTCCTTCGTCACGTCGACGTCAGCGCCGATGCCGCCGAAGGCCTTCGCCGCCTCTTCCGCGCCCTGCAGGTCCGCCAGGGCGATCTTCGCGCCGCGGGCGTGAAAGGCTTCCGCCATGGCTAGGCCGATGCCGCGCGCACCGCCGGTGATCGCGACGACCTTGTCCGTGTAGTCCATCATGTCCTCCCGGGGGCGTGGCTCAATAATTCCGCATCCGAGCGAACTTGTCAGCGTGGTAGTTGGCGTCTCCGTAGAGCGCCTCGGCCACGCGGATGCGCTTGATGTAGAGACCGATATCGAACTCGTCGGTCATGCCCATCCCGCCATGCATCTGGATGCCCTCGCGGGCGGCCAGCTGGGCGACCTGGCCAAGCTTGGCCTTGGCCGCCGTGACCATCATGGCGGCGTGCTCGGGCGCGGCATCCAGCGTCTGCAGCGCCTTCAGCACGATCGACTTGCCCAGCTCGATCTCCGAATAGAGATGCGCCGCGCGGTGCTGCAGGGCCTGGAAGGAGCCGATGATCTGGCCGAACTGCTTGCGTTCCTGCAGATAGCCGACCGTGGAGTCCAGGCATTGCTGGGCCGAGCCGGACATTTCCGCGGACAGGCCCGCGCGTCCGGCATCCAGCACGGCCTCGAGCGCGCCGAGCCCGTTATCGATCTCGCCGAGCACGGCATCGGCCGTGACCTCGACATTGTCGAGCGTGATGTCGGCGGCGTGGCGGCTGTCGACCGTGTCCTTGCGGTCCACGCTGACACCGGCGGCGTCCCTGGGCACGAGGAAGAGCG